>ERZ773003.1162-NODE-1162-length-16249-cov-15.807027_pt1 | contig 16249 bp, 14 predicted proteins | sample MGYA00580668_ERZ773003 | MGnify/ENA primary metagenome ERZ773003 (study PRJEB29015, sample SAMEA2738002) | human oral metagenome | biome: human oral; feature: human-associated habitat; material: dental | place: China | collected 2126 ... | reverse complement strand
CGTCCGGCGGGAGTTGAGGGTCTTGGCGTGGCGGTGCGTGTACTCGAAGCCGGCGGCCGAAGGCTCGTTGAGCATCGCCGTCACGGCGTATCCGGCCCTGCGGAAGGCCTCCAGGGTCAGGAAGCGCTGCGCCGAGTGGGCGTGGGCGGGCACCCCGACGACGGCCTCCAGCGCCTCGCCCTTGCCGGGGCGCGAGGCGAGCACGGACCTGCCGACGTAGGCGAGGTACTCGGTGACCAGGTCGATGAGGGGCATCTCGCGGTCGCCGATGCGCACGGTGCTCCTGACGGTCACGTCGGGGTCGGCCAGAGACCGCTTGAACGAGCGGATGTGGGGGGCACCGGAGAGGGCCAAACGCAACGCTTCGAAACCGAAGACCAGTTCGCCGCCGTCGAGCGCCGCAATCGACGGCAGATACTCGTGAGCGTCATCATCCTGGTCGGTGAAGGCGAACAGCGGATAGTTCCCACGATCCACCACGGCCACCGTCGTACGCGTCGTCCCAAAGTCCACACCCAGTCTCATGCCTCATAGGCTAGCGCGCTTTCGGGCGGAAGTGGTTGAAGGTGTCGAATGACGAATGGGGAGCGATACAACAGGAGGGCGAAGGACCGCCGGCGAAGGCGGGCTGGATGCGGGGAAGCGGGCGGCCTGGATTCGGGAAGCGCGAATTGACATAATGTGCATTATCGGAATAATCCGGAAGGGGCTGGGCGTTCCGGCGGCGAACGCACGGCCCGGCGGTGCGCGGTTCGCCGGCTGACCGTCGAACTGCGGGCCGGCGAATAGAATGGTCGGGAACGGACGAAAGGAACCACCCATGGCAGAGCGCTCGTTGCGCGGCATGAAGATCGGCGCGAATTCACTGGAGACCGACGAAGGCGTGGCCTTCGTCGAGCGCAAGCGGGTCGTCTACGAGTGCCCGAACGGCCACCAGTTCGGCGTGGCGATGGCCGTCGAGGCCGAGCCTCCCTCGACGTGGGAATGCCGCTGCGGCGCCGAAGGCGAACTGCGCAACATTCCGGCCCCGGACGACAAGAAGCCCCTCAAACCGCAGCGCACGCATTGGGACATGCTCCTGGAGCGCCGCAAGGTCGATGAGCTCGAGGTTCTCCTCAACGAGCGCCTCGAGGCGCTGCGCAGCGGTGAGGTCTACCGCGAGCGGGTCAGCGGCTGAAAGCCGTCAGGAGCGCTTCTGCCGCGATGAGCTCGTCGGACGCTGCTGCTGGTACCCGGCGGCGGCCCGACGGCGCTTGTCGCGGGCAGCGCGCAGCCTGCTCCCGGCGACCTTGGCCGCATCGAGCAGCTGGCCGGAGCGCTTGGCCACACCCCAGCGGGTCACCAGGGACAGCTCCTCGGTGAAGATGCCCCCCGAGAGCTTGGACTGCCCGGCCTCCCGCTCCAAGAAGGTGATCGGCATCTCCACGATGCGTCCGCCGATCTCGTCAACCAGCTTGGTCATGTTGACCTGGAACCCGTAGCCGAGGGCCTCGACCTTCCCGAGGTCCATGCGGCGCAGGATCGAGGCGCGGAAGACCCGGAAGCCCGCGGTGGCGTCCTTGACGCGCAGCCCCAGCATGGCGTTGATGTAGAGGTTCCCGGCCTTGGACAGGGCCACGCGCTTGGCGTCCCAGCCCTCGGTGGCGCCGCCGGAGACCCACCGCGAGCCGATGACGAGGTCAGGCTCGTCCGCCATCTCAGCGCGCTGAATGAGCAGGGCCAGGTCCTCGGCGCGGTGGGAGCCGTCGGCATCCATCTCCACGATGAGCTCGTAGCCGGCGGCCAGTGCCCAGGAGAACCCGGCGAGGTAGGCCGGGCCCAGCCCGTTCTTCTCCGAGCGGTGCAGGACATGGATGTGGGAGTCCTCGTCGGCACGGGTGTCGGCGTAGTCGCCGGTGCCGTCAGGAGAACCGTCGTCGACGACGAGAATGTCGGCCTCAGGAGCGTGCTCGCGGACCCGGTCCAGTGCCGTGGGCAGGGACTCGATCTCGTTGTAGGTGGGGATGACGACGAGTGCCTTCACTTCAGTCTCCAAGGTTGGGGTCGTGTGGCGCCGAGGCTAGTGGCGGCGCCCTGAGGTTATCTGAGATCAGCGGCGGCGCCGGCGATCCCCGGCCGCAGCCACTGCCTTCCGCCCTGAGCGCAGCCGGCTCAGGATACCGGCTCCCACTAGTAGGCCTGCACCGGCGAGCAGGATGATGCCGGGGGCGGCACCGAGCCGGTCGGCGACGGTTTGCGAGCTGCGCAGCGGAACGTCGGCCACGAGGCTCGCCTGGGTGTAGGGCCGGGTGACCTGCTCGACCTCACCGCGGGGGTTGATGATCGCGGTGTAGCCGACGGTGGAGGCCTGGATGACGCTGCGGCCGTGGACCACCGCCTGGACACGGCCCTGGGCGAGCTGCTGGGCCGCCTCGCCGGAGTCGAGGAAAGAGGCGTTGTTCGTTGGGATGATGATCGCCTGCCCGCCCTGTTCGACGCCGGTGCGCAGGGCGTCGTCGTAGGCGACCTCGAAACAGATGCCCATGGCGAAGGTGACGTCCCGGCCCTGGGTGACGGCCGGAACCGTCAGTGTGCTGGGACCGGTGCCGGGCAGCATGTCGATGCCGACCCGGTCGACCTGGGTGGTCAGGCGCCGTACCAGAGAACGGGAGGGGATGTACTCTGCGAAGGGCACGGGCCGGTGCTTGCGGTAGTAAGGATGAGCCGTCTTGCCCGAGACGTCTCCGGGATTCCAGATCAGGACATCGTTGTAGCGGATGTCGCCGACAACAGGAACCGCGCCCACGAGCACCGGCGCCTGGACCGCCTGGGCGGCCTCATTGACAATGCTCGCCGAGGCCGGGTAGTCGCGAGGGTCCAGGTCCGCAGAGTTCTCCGGCCAGATGACCATGTCGAGGCTGCCGGGGCCCACGTCGGCGGCCAGCTGCTTGGTCGCCTTGGCGTGGTTGCCGGTCACCTCCAGGGCCCGGTTGAAGGCGTCCTCGAAGTCGGTGGCCACATTGCCCTGGACGGCTCCGACCCGGACGGTACCGTTCTCAGCGCGTGTCTCCAGGGGCAGTGTCCGCGGCGCAACGAGCACAGCCGCCGCGATTGCTGCGCAGGCGAGGACCGGCATCGCGCGGCGCTCGTAGACGGATCGAGCTGCATGGGCGAGGCATGCGGCCGCCAGTGCCACCAGCAGCCCCACCCCGGCGCTGCCGACATAGGCCGCTGCCGGCAGGACGGGGGCATCGGCCATGGCGAAGGCCAGACGCCCGAAGGGAAAACCTCCCAAGGGCCACACCGAGCGCAGCTCCTCGATCCCCGACCACAGCAGGGCGAAGGCCAGTACGTTGCAGGCTCCTGCGGGTACGCGGCGCAGCAGGTCCTGGCCGCTGGGTGAGCGCTCGGATGAGACCTGAAGCCGTGGGAGGCGGCTCACCAGGGCCCAGGCCCCGCCGAGTCCGGCCAGGTAGAGAGACTCGAAGAGGGTCAGCGCGATCCAGCCGATCGGGTTGCCCATACCCACCATCGTGAAGTGCAGCAGGGGCGTGAACAGTCCCAAGCCGTAGAGCAGCCCCAGTCCGGTGCCCGCCCAGAAGCCGCGGCCACGGATGAGGAGCATGAATGTCCCGACTCCGATGAGGGCCGACCACCACAGATTCATCGGTGGAAAGGCGGCGTAGGTGACCAGACCCGCCAACAGCGCCACAGCCGCGGGGACTGATCGGCGAAGCCGGCCGAGAGACCAGGAACGCAGCCAGGAAGGCAACCGGGAAGGCACTGTCACGCGGTGAAGCATACGGGCAATACGCCGACGCCTCTCCTCGTTCCCGTCCGTAGACGGGCGGAACCGGGCGTGGAGGCGTCAGTCGTTGTGGCGCTCCTGGGTCCCCAGGAGCCGGTGGTACAACGGATGGCAGACGCTCAGGGCGAGTCCCGTGAGAACCAGGCCGACGAGGATGACGCCGAGTGCCAGCGGAGACGCGCCGGACATCGGAGAGGTACCCATCAGGAGGGAGCCCATGACGATGCCCAGCCCCGCACCCCCCAGGACGGCGAGCAGGAGCGGCGTGTAGGCCTCCATCCACATGACGCGCAGGCCATAGCCTGCGGGAGCGCCCATACGGCGCAGGCTGCGGGACTGCTCCGCTCGCTCGATGGTTCCTGAGGCCTGGGTGATGAGGATGGAGGTGGCTGTCAGGGCGAACCCGAAAGCCAGGGTGATGATGGCTCCCTTGTCAACGTCCCACAGGAGGCCGTAGATGAAAGCCTCAGCCGAACTGGCTTCCTTCGCCGTCATGGTGCTCACTCCCAGCGGCATGGGTGACATGAAACCGCCGATGAAGGCCAGTAGCCCCATGGCGGAGACCCGGTGCCACGTCGTGGTGGGTGCGGCCTGGATGCGGCGAGCGGTCCAGCGCATGACCGGGCCGCGCAGGTGTGCGAGCCCTCGGGAGAGCAGCTGCGTGAACCATGACCCGGCCAGGTCGAAGACGGCGATGAGTGCCACGATCATGACGCACACGATGATGAAACGATGCTGCTGCGGTACCGACCTGATGATCTGCGGGGCACCGAACAGCGTCACGAGGAACACGATGACGCGCCAGACGCCGGCGCGCGGTCCGTTGGTCCGTCGTGAGACACCCAGTGGGGAGATCCGCACCTGGCGCAGCCCCCGCCAGGCCGAGATCTGGCCAACCGTGACGACTCCCACCAGGACAACGGCCAGGTACCGCAGCGGCAGCACCATCTCGCCGGCGGTGATCCGGGTTCCCATGACGGTGAGTCCGCCCCAGGCGGGAAGTGTGATCAGGTAGACGGCGGTGCCGATGACTGCGCCTACCACCGACTGGACAAGGGCGTCCAGCAGGGACATACGGGTGACATCGGCCCCGGACAGGCCCATCAGCCGCAGAACAGCCAGGCGCCTTTCACGGCTGCGCGCTCCCAGGACCGCGGCACTGGAGGCCAGCCCCACCATGGCCGGCACCAGCATGGCGCAGGCCAGAATGGACATGCTGAGGTACTGCGATGCCATGAAGTCGAAGCCGTAGCCCGCGTTCTTGGTCGCGTCCACCCACACCGGAATCCGTTCGGGGTGCGTTCCACGGCTGTAGAGCATCCACGTGCCCCCAGCGACGGTCAGGGCCGCGCAGGTGGCTACGGTGTAGGCCAGGACGCTGGCCAGGTACAGCAGCGTCTCCCCCTCGCGGGAGGCGAGCCGTGCACGGGTCAGGCGCGCAGTGAGTCGGGCGAGGACCGGAAGGCCGGGGCGGGAGGAGTCTGCCCTGGGCACGGTGATGGAGCGGGGACCCGCGGTGCTTGAGGCATTCATCGGATCGTCTCCATCCTCGCGGCCTGTGCGGAGCGGTTGGCCGTGTCGATGTTCAGGAGACGGTCGGAGTGGACCAGTCCGTCACGGATCTCGATGAGGCGTGAGCACCAGCGTGCGACATTGACATCGTGCGTCACCACGACCAGCGTCGCGCCGGCCATGGAGACGGCTGCAGTCAGCAGCTGCATCATCTCGTGACCGGTTGCCTGGTCCAGGGCGCCGGAGGGCTCGTCGGCGAAGATGGCGCGGGGACTGCTCACCAGCGCCCGAGCGATCGCCACCCGCTGGGCCTGACCGCCGGACATCTGCGCAGGACGCCGGCCCATGAGGTCTGTCAGACCGAGTCGTGCGAGCATCTCGTCGGCGGCGCGCAGTGCTGACCGCGTCGGTGTGCCGGTAAGCATGAGGGGAAGAGCCACGTTCTCCCGAGCCGGCAGCTCGGGGATGAGCTGGCTGTCCTGAAAAACGAATCCCAGCTCGCGCAACCGCAGGTGGGATCGCTGCGCATCAGTGAGACGGGAGATCTCAGTACCCCCGAAGCCCACGCTCCCCTGGTCCGGGACGAGGACTCCGGACAGGCAGTGCAGCAGGGTCGACTTGCCCGAGCCCGAGGGCCCCATGATCGCGACGCTCTCACCTACGGAGACGTTGATGCTCACGCCGGCCAGAGCCGTCACCGTACCGAATCGTTTGACAATATCGCTGGTGGTGATCAGTGGTGTGCTCATGTCTCTCATTTCATCGTCTTCTCGGCGCGATAGCGATAGTGCTCGCACTGCTGTCGAGGTAGTGCTGGGTATACCTCTTGGTCAGCCGATACCCGGCCTGCCGGCTCAGGTGGACCGGACACGGTACCTTGGGAGCGTGCAGCTCAGGTTCTCTCCGCGGTGGTCCGGCAGGGCCAGGCCCACGCACGAGGCCGTTGCCGCCCGGCGGATCGCCGAGCTGACGGCCTCCCGTCGGGAGATCGTTGCGGCCTACGAGATCGAGCGCCGCCGTATCGAACGCGATCTGCACGACGGCGCTCAGCAACGTCTCGTCGTCGGGCTCATGAAGCTCGGCGAGGCGCAGCTCTCCCCAGCCGTTACCGCGGATCCCGCACTCGCCGCTCTTCTGGCCGAGGCGAAGTCGGCCATTGCCGGCGGGCTCGAGTCGCTGCGCACCACGGTGCGCGGTATCCACCCCCAGGTGCTCACCGACCTCGGCCTGGAAGCGGCTCTGACAGACGCGGTGGATCGGGTCGACAGGACTGGCAGGACCATCAGGATCGTTTGCCCGCACCCTCTGCCGACGATGCCCGAGGGCGTCCTGGCTGCCGCTTACTTCTTCGCTCTGGAGGCGATGACCAACGCGCTCAAGCATGCTCCCGGAGCCGAGATCACGATCCTGCTGACCGTGGATAAGACTCTGAGAGTCTGCGTCGTCGACACCGGGCCCGGCGGAGCCTGCCTCCAGCCGGGTCGTGGCCTGGCGGGTATGAGGGAACGGCTTGCGGCCTTCGGCGGAGAGCTTCTGCTGTCCAGTCCCCCGGGTGGGCCGACCCAGGTCGCGGCGCACCTGCCCCTCCTCCTGGCCCGTGGGGAGAGCGGTACTGGCATCGACAGGGTGGATAGTACGGGTGCCACGACTGGCGCAGAAGGGCAGGAGACATGAGCACGGCCCCCTCACTGGTGCTCGCCGATGACTCGGCCCTCCTGCGTGAGGGGCTGGCGGGCCTGCTGGAGCGCCAGGGCTACGACGTCGTCGCCCGGGAGAGCAGTGCGCCGGCACTCATCCAGCGCATCGACCACTTGGATGGCCGGGGGCGCCTACCCGATGCCGTGATCACCGACGTCCGCATGCCGCCGTCCATGAGGAATGACGGTCTGGAGGCCGCGCTGGATATTCGGCGCCGTCATCCGGCCGTGTCCATCATGGTGCTCAGCCAGTACGTGTCGGCGGCCTACGCCCAGCAGCTCCTCGCCTCCGACGCCCCTGCAGACGCCGGCGGAACGGGCTACCTGCTCAAGGACAGGGTCTCGGAGGTCGCGGACTTCCTGGGCTCCTTGCGAGTGGTCCTGGCCGGAGGCATGGTGACCGACCCGGAGGTGGCCCGGGCCATGGTGCGCAGCTCTCGCTCGGGGCTCGCGGATCTGACGCCGCGCGAGCTCGAGGTCCTCGAGCTCATGGCCCGAGGGTTGTCGAACAGTCAGATCTCGGCTCAGATGGTTGTGTCAGGGGCGGCGGTCGCCAAGCACGTCTCGGCGATCTTCCTCAAGCTGGGGCTGGACCCCTCCGAGGAGAACCGGCGGGTGCGCGCCATCCTCGCCTTCCTCGGTGACGGGCTCAGCAGGTAGCTCTCAGTCGTGAGCCCGGCGGCGGGTCAGGACATGGTGCACGGGCTGCCAGGCCAGGGCCAGCAGGGTGCCGATGACGGCTCCGATGAGGCAGGACATGGCTGTTCCGGTGATCCAGGACAGGACTGGGTTGTGGGTGAGTTCCTCTGCCCACTCGATGGCGTGGTGCAGCGGGTGGAAACCGACCTTGGCGAGGTTGGCCGCCAGGATGTGGCCGCCCACCCACAGCATCGCCACGGTCCCGATGATCCCGATGCCGCGGAAGAGGGCCGGCGCAGACGTCACGATCGCGCGGCCCATCGAGCGGATGGCGCCGGTGCGGCCCTGTCCGGCCAGGTGCGCGCCGGCGTCGTCGAGCTTGATGAGAGCCGCCACCAGGCCGTAGACGGCGAAGGTGATGAGCAGGGCAATGAGGACCAGCACGATGATGCGCCGCATGGAGGACTCCCCCTCCACCTCGGCCAGGGCCAGCAGCATGATCTCGGTGGACAGGACGAAGTCCGTGGTGATGGCCTGACGGACGATCTGGGCCTCGTCGATCGGGCCGGACTCCTCCTCGACGTGAGCAGCGCCGCCGAAGTGCTCCAGGATCTTCTCCCCGCCCTCGAAGCACAGGTAGGCGCCACCGATGACGAGCGCCACCGGCAGGAGCCATGGCGCCACGGCCGTCAGCAGCAGGCCGATCGGCAGGATGATGAGGAGCTTGTTGCGCAGCGAGCCCAGCGTGATCTTCTTGATGATCGGCAGCTCCCGGTCTGGGGTGATGCCGGTGACGTACTGGGGGGTGGTGGCGACGTCGTCGACGGCGGCCGCCGAGACCTTCGCCGAGGTCTTGACAGCCATGGAGGCCGTGTCGTCAACAGTGGACAGCGTCAGTTTGGCGAGCGTGGCGATGTCGTCGAGAAGGGCGAAGAAGCCTGACATAGGGGCATGAGTCCTGTCGTGCAGGGTTCCGTTCCAGCCGGAACAAGATCAAGCAAATACTACAAAATAACAATTATATCAGATCCAGTTCATGAAGAGCAAGTTCAACTTCGATTGAACGCCGATGGTTTCAGGCGGTTTCATTGATTTTGAAAACAACTAAACCGAGTTTACCCAACGCCTACATAGTTGTTATTTATTGTCGATAAATCTAAATCTGAAACAGATGAAAACTGTGAAAAAGCATGGAATTTCCAGTGAGGTCCAGGAACTTAACTTAAGGAATCCTTAAAGTCGAGGTGGTGTCCGACTGGATTTTGTTGATTCCAACAAAATATTGAAAGCGGAAGCAGATCCCGAAACGTTTCTTTCACCGCCAGGTCTGTTTTGTAGAAAATCTACGACCTCGATTATGTTGAGGGAAAACATGTTTTCCCTGAGGTATTGCTTGGCTCGAATGTTTGTAGCACTCTTGAGGTGTCGGCTTTTCGGTGAAATCCGACAGTGCTTGAAGGTCTGTCCAATCTGGATTGAAAGGAACTCGCCATGAAGTTTTCCAGGATCGCATCTGCGATGGTGTTATCGACATCTCTTGCGGTGGTCGCTTCCCCTTCTGTTTCTGTGGAGCCAAATCGTGTTGGGATGAGCGACGGTTCTGCTCCGGTGTCGCTAAGTCAGAGTGAGGCTGATCAGATTATGGAGCGATTTAGTGAGCCGTCTGTCGTCAATGATGGAGTTCACGCCAAAGTGTCATTCTCGGATAAGATCACGGGAGAGCGCTATAGTTATGAATTTACTAAGGATGGAGGAGAGCGAGAACGGTCTGATGGCGGAGGCGACGAGTCTCCGATGGCTTACACGTGGACTAATACAGGCTGGGTTTTATCTCGAAACGAGACGGATAGAATGTCTCGTGATGCCTCAAAATATGCGGCAATTTATGCTGTTGCGGCACTTATTCCTGGAGCTGAAGCTGCTATAGTTGGCGCCGCCATTGAGGGAGCGTGGTCTGCTCATGCTGCAAGTTACTATAGTCATGGTAACTGCATGAAAGTCCACTACTGGCTTACTGTAAGTGAAGTAAAATATGGAGATAGGGGATGCTTCTAAATCTTGTTTCTGGGTCCTGAGTTCATGAAGTTGACAATTTCTACACCGCCGACCAGCTCACCACTCCCCTATTGAGATCCAGGGAGGCCTCGGCGGCGCGCATCGACAGGTCGGTGACCGCCCTGGCCTGCTCGGGGGTGGCATCCGGTGGCGGTGAGAGGCTCGCGATCTGCCCGACGACGTCGAGCAGCTGCTTGCACCAGCGCACGAAGTCCCCGGCCGTCAGCTCAGTGGCATCCAGGATGTCCGCCAGCTGCGCGCCATCGCACCAGGCCTGGACGGACCCGGCCAGCGCCGGCTCTGCTCCCGAGGATGCCTCGATGCGGGCCAGGGACTCCAGGTCGTGGATCCGGTGCGAGACCCCCAGCTGTGCGCGCAGGCACTGGCCGAGCCTGGAGCCGGGCGCCACGGGCAGCCCGATCGACTGTGCGCTCAGTCGCGGCTCGTAGACGCAGGCGCTCAGTGCCCCGGCCAGCTCCGCGGCGCTGAGGTCCTCGAAGACTCCCGTGCGCAGGCACTCGGCGATGAGCAGGTCCCGTTCGGCGTAGATCCGGGCCAGGACCTTGCCGGCACCGGTGACCCGCAGCTCGCGCTCCGGGTGGCCCCGGTCCACAGGGTGCAGATAGCCCAGTTCGAGCAGGACCTCGCAGACGGCGTCGAAGAGGCGGGCGATGGTGCCGGTGCGGGTCTCGATACGCCGTTGAAGGCGCTCGGCCTCGGCCTTGGCCCTGGACCACTTGCGGCCCACCCGGGCGTGCTCCTCCCGGTCGGGGCAGCCATGGCAGGGGTGGGAGCGCATCTCGTGGCGCAGGCGCTCAAGGTTCTCGATCGCGCTGTCTCGGCGGGCCTGGGCGCGGCTGGAGCGGGTGCGCGTGCGCTTACCGCTCCCTTCCAGGTCCCCGGTGCGCAGAGCGTCGACCAGACGCTGAACGAGCCGGTCCCGGTCCCGGGGCCGGTGCGGATCCACCGAGTCCGCCACCCGCAGCGCGCCCACGCGCATCACCCCGTCCGGTGCCGTGTCCGGAGTCAGGGCGACGACCCGCGCATCCTCCCCCAGCACCGTGATGGTGGGGGTTCCAGTCCGGTCGGCACCGACCTCCAGGACGATGCCATGGCGGCGGCGCCGCCCCTTGCGGAAGACGACGACGTCACCGCGTCCCAGTGAGCTCATGGTCCGACCCGTCTCACTGCGGCGCGCCGCGGACTTGTCCCGCGACAGGTCCGCCTCGGCGTCGGCAATGGCCTGGCGCAGGGAGGCGTACTCGCGGAAGTCACCCAGACGGCACGTCATGTCCTTCTCCAGGCCCTCCAGGCTGCGGCGCTTGCGGCGAGCCTGAGCAGCCAGCTCCACGACCCCACGGTCGGCCTGGAACTGGGCGAAGGACTGCTCGAGCACCTCGCGCGCCCGCATCCGCGGCATGCGCTCAAGCAGGTTGACGGCCATGTTGTAGGTCGGACGGAAAGCGGAGACCAGCGGGTAGGTGCGCCGGGAGGCCAGCGAGGAGACCGTGGCCGGCTCGACGTCGTCAGCCGCCAGCACGACGGCGTGGCCCTCCACGTCAATGCCGCGGCGCCCGGCCCGCCCCGTCAGCTGGGTGTACTCCCCCGGGCTGAGGGTGACGTGGGCCGAGCCGTTCCACTTGCGCAGCGACTCCAGGACCACGGTGCGGGCGGGCATGTTGATGCCCAGTGCCAGGGTCTCAGTGGCGTAGACGACCTTGACCAGGCCCGCGCTGAAGAGCTCCTCCACCGTCTCCTTGAACACCGGCAGCAGTCCCGCGTGGTGGGCCGCGACACCGCGCTCCAAGGCGTGGGCCCAGAAGTGGAAGCCGAGGACCCCCAGGTCGCCGGAGGGGATGTCAGCCGTGCGCCGCTCGATGACCTCCCGGATTCGGGCCGCCTCGGCCTCGGTGGTCAGGTCCACCCCGGCGCTGACCACCTGGTGGACGGCCTGCTCACAGCCCGCCCGAGAGAAGACGAAGACGATCGCGGGCAGCAGGCGCGCCCCCTCCAGGGCCGTGACGACTTGCAGTCGTGAGGGCGGCTTCAACCTTGCCGTGCGGGCTCCCCCCTCGCCACGGCGAGGCGCCCGTCCCCCTCGGGCGGAGCGCTTCCAGGGCTGCGGTCTCCTGGCCGAACCGCCACCGCGGCCACGGTAGCTGTTCTTGGAGGCGCCACCGGAGGCGGCGGCACGCCGGGCCTGCTTGACGGCCTTGAGCAGCTCGGGGTTGAGCGGGGGCTGTCCCGTCCGCTCCGCCTGCTGCTCCAGCTCGGGCTGCTCGGACTGGTCGAGCTGGTCGGACTGCTCAGCCGTATCCGCGGGGTGGGAGTACAACGGCAACAGCCGGCGACCGACCATCATGTGCTGAGTCAGCGGGACGGGGCGCTCCTCGGAGACGACGACGGTGGTCCTGCCGCGCACCTGGCCGAGCCAGTCGCCGAACTCCTCGGCGTTGGAGACCGTGGCGGACAGGGAGATCACCTGGACCTCGGCGGGCAGGTGGATGATGACCTCCTCCCACACCGGCCCGCGGAAGCGGTCGGCCAGGTAGTGGACCTCGTCCATGACCACGAAGCCCAGCCGGTCCAGGTCACGCGAGCCCGAGTAGAGCATGTTGCGCAACACCTCGGTCGTCATGACCACCACGTCCGCGTGAGGGTTGACGGAGGTGTCACCGGTCAGCAGCCCCACCCGCTCCTGACCGTGCCGGGCCACGAGGTCCAGATACTTCTGGTTGCTCAGCGCCTTGATGGGTGTGGTGTAAAAGGTCTTGAGCCCCCGGACCAGGCCCAGGTGCACGGCGAACTCCCCCACCACCGTCTTGCCGGCGCCCGTCGGAGCGGCGACCAGGACGCCGTCTCCCCTCTCGACGGCTCCGCAGGCCTTCTCTTGGAAGGGGTCGAGGGGGAAGTCATAGCCCTGGGCAAAACGGGCGAGCTCACTGCTGGAGGCGGCCTGTCGACGTCGAGATGCGGCATAGCGCTCGGCTGGTGAGCTCATGGCAACACCCTACGGGCCCGATCAGCCCGGAGCCGGTAGGAGCAGCCCGACGGCGTCGGGAACGGCCTCAAGGCGCAGGGGCAGCTCGGCCAGCGGCTCGCCGTCGGCGAAGGGGTGAGGAGGCGGGCGCAGGCCCCGATCACGGCCGGTTCGCTCAGTGAGCGCCTCAATGGTGACGGTGCGGCTGCGCTCCACGTGGACGACCGGGTCGGTCAGGTGCGTGCCGCGGAAGAGCCGGCGGAAGAGGACGAGCAGGTGGGTGCGGCCCACGGGATCCAGGCGCAGCACCTCCAGCAGGCCATCGGTGGGGTCGGCCTGGGGCGCCAGATCCATGCCGCCGCCGACGTAACGGGTGTTGGCCACCGCCAGCAGAAGCGCAGGCCCCTCCCAGGTGCCCTCATCGGTGGTGACTCGGTAACCGTAAGGCGCCAGCGTCGCGAGCTCGGCGGTGAAGGCGCGCACGTAGCGTCCCTCGCCGGCCGGCCAGGAGAGGGTGTTGGCGCGGGCGTTGACGGCGGCGTCCACCCCGGCACTGACCACGGCCAGGGACCAGCGACGCTGCGGGGCGAGCAGAGTGCCGTCGGGGCGGGAGGCGTAGATCGCGTCCACCGCAGTGATGGCGCCCTTCCCGGACAGCGCCTGGTTGATGAGGCGAGCGGAGGCCTCCGCGTCCCGGCTGGGCAGACCGAAGTGCCTGGCGATGTCGTTACCGGTGCCGGTGGCCACGATGCCCAGGGGCACGCCTGTCGTGGCGACGATGTCCACCCCCAGATGCACCATGCCGTCCCCGCCGACGACGACCAGCGCCTCAACGTTCCGGCGGGGTCCGTCTCCCAGAAGAGCCCGTCCGGCGTGACGTGCTTGCTCATAGGAGCTGCCACGCACGTGGAGCACCTCGTGCCCGGCCTCGATCAGGACCTGGCGGGCGACGTCGTCGGCGGCCGCATGACGACCCCGGCCTGAGGACGGGTTGGACAGCAGGGCGATGCGCATGACGGAGAATGGTGAGAAAGCAGTGGGAGGAACGATGGAGCCTGACGGTGCCGAGCGCTACTCGGCCAGGGCGGCCTCCAGCTCGGCATCGAGCTGATCGCGCTTCTTCTCCACCCGTTTGTCATGCCGGATGGAGATGAAGCAGGCCAGGAAGTACAGGCCGGTGACCGGAAGAGCCATGAAGATCATGGACCAGGGGTCCGGAAGCGGGTTGGCGAAGGCCATGAAGGTGAAGATGGCGACGACGGCCCAGCGCCAGCCCTTGAGCATCGTGGTGCCCTTCATGAGCCCCAGCATGTTGAGGGCGACGAGGAGCTCGGGCAGGAGGAAGGCGATTCCGAAGACAAGAACCAGCCTCATGACGAAGGCCAGATAGACACCCGCGTTAATAAAGCCCCCGGTAGGTCCACTGGGGATGAAGCTGGTGAGAATGGCAACCGCATGCGGCATGATCCACATTCCCAAGGCGGCGCCAGCGGAGAAGAGCAGCAGTCCCACAACACCGTAGATCCAGGTGTAGGCCTTCTCCTTGCGGGTCATGCCCGGCCCCACGAAGGCCCAGAACTCGTACATCCACAGCGGCGCGGAGAACAGGACGCCGAGCCAGATGGAGACCTTGAGCCTCATATCGAAGGAGGCCAGGACGGTGTCGAAGTTCAGGATGAGGTTGGCGCCGCGGGCATTGGCGGCATCGATCGGTCGGGTGATGAGGGAGAAGGCCTGGTCGTACAGCAGGTAGCCCACAACCGACATCACCAGGACACCCAGGGCCGAGATGAAGAGCCGGTTGCGCAGCTCACGCAGGTGGTCCCCGATGGACATGCGTGCCTCGGGATTGTCCTTGCGCCTCAATCGTTTGATCCGAGGGAGCTTGGGCACCACGGCCTCCTTCGTCTCCAGGTCACCGGCTTTCGCCGGATGACGTCACTTCTGGGAAGAGCCCTCGGTGCTCTGAGCGGTCTGACCGGACTGGGTGGGCTCGGTGTAGTAGGTGCCCTCCTGAGGCTGCTGGATCTGAGCGGCGGGCTTCTTGTCGTCGTCCTCGTCGCGCAGCTCCTTGATCTCCTTCTTGAAGACCTTCATGGACTGACCCACACTCTTCGCGATGTCGGGAAGTCTGCTGGAACCGAAGACAACCAGTACAAGGACAAGCAGAACGATCATGTGCCAGACTTGAAAACGCATGGTGCTACTCCTAGGTGGTCGAGGCTATCGATACGGGCTGAGTGTAGCCTCCCCGGCAGGTACCTCTGAACGACGGCACCGTCGGTTCCCCCCAAGGCGGACGGAGTCGGCTGCTCCTGGGGCGGCCTCACTCCGCATCAGTGTCATAGGAGCTCAGGGCCTGTTGAGCGGCCTCGGTGGCGTCGTGGGCAAGATCCGCAGGCTCGACGGCGATGAGGTGACGGCCCGCCGAGAGAACCAGTCCGATGAGCCAGACCCGGTCGCGTCCCTCCACGACAACTCTGAGACCACCGTCGACCTCCTCCTGGGAGACGCACGGGATCTGCTCTGCGAGCCAGCGGCCGGTCGGGCGCAGGGTCAGTGTGACGCGGGGACTCTCCCCTACGGAGCGATCGATGCTGGACCGGTGCTTTCTGCGTGGGGCGCGGTGCCGGACGGAAGGGACGTCGAGAACCTCGACCGACGTGATCCGGTCCAGGCGGAAGCTGCGCTCGGCCTTGGCGCTGAGGCACCAGGCCACGAGGGTCATATGCGATCCGTCACTTTCCAGGGTGATGGGATCGACGTCTCGCTCAGAGGGAGTGTCGGTGGCGGAGACATAGGCCAGGTGGAGCCGGCGCCTGTCCCGCAGTGCGGAGCGCACGGCGGCCAGGACCTGTGCCGTGTGGCCGCAGCGGTCGGCATGCTCGGGGACCGGGCCGGTTGACAGACCGACCCGCACATCGGCCTGCGTGTCGGCGTCGTCGGAAGCACCTGCGGTGAGCAGGTCGGTGACCGCCTGCTGGGTGGAGGCGATCACGGGTGCGGAGGCCTCGTCGTCGGCCAGGAGATCGGCGAGCACCCTGAGCGCCATGAGCAGGGAGGTCGCCTCCTGTCGGGTGAGGCGGACCGGGCGGTCCAGTCCCAGTGGTTCGGACAGGCGCAGGCGTCCGGCCTCGAAGTCGGAGGCGTCGAAGTCCACAAGGTCCCCGTGCAGGCCGCCGGGCAAGCCGGAGACCCACAGCGTGTTGACATCGCGCTCAATGACGGCAGGGGCGACGCCGAAGTGCTCGGCGGCCTCCTTGATGGACACGCCGGGGTTGTCCGCGACCCAGGCGGGCAGGGCCAGTAGCCGCGTGAGCTGGTCGGAGGCGGATACGCGCGGCATCGTCACTCCCCCTCCGGTGCCGTGAGCCCGGCGGCACCTCGCAGGTGGGCCAGGACCGCCTGGCGCAAGGAGTCAGGGGCGAGGACCACGACGGCGTCACCAAGAGCGGCGACGGTTCCGGCGAAGGAGAAGGGATCCTCGTACTCGACGGCGATGAGATCACGGCCTTCCAGGTGCGCGGGCAGAGCAGGCAGTTCTGCCTGCAGGGCCTGAGCCGGATCGAGGTGGGCCCC
>ERZ773003.1155-NODE-1155-length-16385-cov-11.237232_pt1 | contig 16385 bp, 11 predicted proteins | sample MGYA00580668_ERZ773003 | MGnify/ENA primary metagenome ERZ773003 (study PRJEB29015, sample SAMEA2738002) | human oral metagenome | biome: human oral; feature: human-associated habitat; material: dental | place: China | collected 2126 ... | reverse complement strand
ACTGGTGGTGTTGATGATAAATCATTCAACCAATCAGCTTGGGAAGGTTTGCAAGACTGGGGTAAAGAACACAATCTTTCAAAAGATAAAGGTTTTACTTACTTCCAATCAACAAGTGAAGCTGACTACGCTAACAACTTGCAACAAGCGGCTGGAAGTTACAACCTAATCTTCGGTGTTGGTTTTGCCCTTCACAATGCGGTTGAAGAAGCAGCAAAAGACCACTCTGACTTGAACTATGTCTTGATTGATGATGTGATTAAAGATCAAAAGAATGTTGCTAGTGTAACATTTGCCGATAACGAAGCTGCTTACCTTGCGGGTGTTGCAGCGGCTAAAACAACTAAAACAAAACAAGTTGGTTTTGTAGGTGGTATTGAGTCTGAAGTTATCTCACGTTTTGCAGCTGGATTTAAAGCTGGTGTTGAATCAGTAGACCCATCTATCAAAGTACAAGTTGACTACGCTGGTTCATTTGGTGATGCTGCTAAAGGTAAAACAATTGCAGCGGCACAATACGCAGCTGGTGCAGATGTTGTTTATCAGGCAGCAGGTGGAACAGGTGCTGGTGTCTTTGCAGAAGCAAAATCACTCAATGAAAGCCGTTCTGAAAGTGAAAAAGTTTGGGTTATCGGTGTTGACCGTGACCAAGTAGCAGAAGGTAAGTACACTTCTAAAGATGGCAAAGAATCAAACTTCGTTCTTGTATCTACTTTGAAACAAGTTGGTACAACTGTAAAAGATATTGCTAACAAAGCAGAAAAAGGTGAATTCCCTGGTGGTCAAGTAATCGTTTACTCATTGAAAGATAAAGGGGTTGACTTGGCAGTAACAAACCTTTCAGAAGAAGGTAAAAAAGCTGTCGAAGATGCAAAAGCTAAAATCCTTGATGGAAGCGTAAAAGTTCCTGAAAAATAATGGATGGAAGTCATTTCTTAGGAAGCGGCCCTCGGCCGCTTTTTTAAGAGTTGAGACAAAGTCATTTTGTCTCAGTAAAGCTTGCTACTAGAGAAATTAGCAAGTTTTATTGAAATAAAATAAGACTCTGAAAGGAAGAGCACATGGCACACGAAAATGTCATTGAGATGCGTGATATTACCAAGGTGTTTGGTGAATTTGTCGCCAACGACAAAATCAATCTGCACCTACGAAAAGGTGAAATTCATGCACTTTTAGGAGAAAATGGGGCTGGAAAGTCCACGCTCATGAACATGTTAGCAGGGCTTCTTGAACCAACCAGTGGTGAAATTGCGGTCAACGGTCAAGTTGTTAACCTAGACTCCCCATCTAAAGCAGCTAGCTTGGGAATCGGAATGGTTCATCAGCATTTTATGTTGGTAGAGGCTTTCACGGTGGCTGAAAACATTATTTTAGGAAGTGAATTGACTAAAAATGGTGTGCTAGATATCGCTGGAGCTAGCAAAGAAATCAAGGCTCTTTCTGAACGTTATGGCTTAGCTGTTGACCCTTCTGCCAAGGTGGCAGATATCTCAGTTGGAGCCCAACAACGTGTAGAAATTTTAAAAACTCTTTATCGGGGAGCTGATATCCTTATCTTTGACGAACCAACAGCTGTCTTGACTCCATCAGAAATTGATGAGTTGATGGCTATTATGAAAAATCTTGTCAAAGAAGGAAAATCAATTATCTTGATTACCCACAAGTTGGATGAGATTCGCGCAGTTTCTGACCGAGTTACAGTTATCCGTCGTGGGAAATCAATTGAAACCGTCGAAATTGCAGGGGCTACCAATGCTGATTTAGCAGAAATGATGGTGGGTCGTTCTGTTTCCTTTAAAACAGAGAAACAAGCCTCTCAACCAAAAGAAGTTGTCTTGTCTGTTAAAGACTTGGTGGTCAATGAAAACCGCGGTGTCCCAGCTGTGAAAAATCTGTCCTTGGATGTTCGTGCTGGAGAGATTGTTGGTATTGCGGGGATTGATGGAAATGGTCAGTCTGAACTGATTCAAGCCATCACAGGCCTTCGCAAGGTTGAATCTGGTAGCATTGAGCTAAAAGGAAATTCAATTGTAGGCTTGCACCCACGACAAATTACAGAACTAAGTGTTGGGCACGTTCCAGAAGACCGCCACCGTGATGGCTTGATTTTGGAAATGATGATTTCTGAAAATATTGCCCTTCAAACCTACTATAAAGAACCACATAGTAAAAATGGAATTTTGAACTATTCAAATATTACTTCTTATGCTAAAAAGCTAATGGAAGAGTTTGATGTTCGTGCTGCCAGCGAATTTGTTCCTGCAGCTGCACTCTCAGGAGGAAATCAACAAAAAGCAATTATTGCTCGTGAAATTGATCGAGATCCTGATCTCCTTATCGTCAGCCAGCCAACTCGTGGGTTGGATGTCGGTGCCATTGAGTATATCCACAAACGCTTGATTGAAGAGCGTGATAATGGGAAGGCTGTCCTTGTTGTCAGCTTTGAACTAGATGAGATTTTAAACGTTTCAGACCGTATTGCCGTTATCCACGATGGTAAGATTCAAGGTATTGTATCACCAGAAACAACCAATAAACAAGAACTTGGTGTCTTGATGGCTGGTGGAAACTTGGGAAAGGAGAAGAGTGATGTCTAAAAAATTACAACAAATTTCGGTTCCCTTGATTTCTGTATTCCTAGGAATTTTACTCGGAGCCATTGTCATGTGGATCTTTGGTTATGATGCTATTTGGGGCTATGAAGAATTGTTCTATACAGCCTTTGGTAGCCTGCGTGGAATTGGAGAAATCTTCCGTGCTATGGGGCCATTGGTCTTGATTGGTCTTGGTTTTGCCGTTGCCAGTCGAGCAGGTTTCTTTAACGTCGGGCTTCCTGGTCAGGCTTTGGCGGGTTGGATTCTCAGTGGTTGGTTTGCCCTGTCGCATCCAGATATGCCGCGTCCCTTGATGATTCTAGCAACCATCGCGATTGCCTTGATTGCTGGTGGAATTGTCGGCGCGATTCCGGGTATTCTGAGAGCCTATCTAGGGACGTCAGAGGTCATTGTGACCATCATGATGAACTACATTGTATTGTATGTAGGAAATGCCTTTATCCATGCCTTCCCTAAAGACTTTATGCAAAGTACAGATTCGACCATTCGTGTTGGGGCTAATGCAACCTATCAGACACCTTGGTTGTCTGAGTTGACTGGTAATTCGCGGATGAATATTGGTATTTTCTTTGCCATCATTGCCGTTGCAGTTATTTGGTTCATGCTCAAGAAAACAACTCTTGGTTTTGAAATCCGTGCTGTTGGTCTTAATTCACATGCTTCAGAATATGCTGGTATTTCTGCAAAAAGAACGATTATCCTCTCAATGATTATCTCAGGTGCCTTGGCTGGTCTTGGTGGAGCTGTTGAAGGTTTGGGAACCTTCCAGAACGTTTATGTTCAGGGGGCGTCATTAGCTGTCGGATTTAACGGAATGGCGGTTAGTCTGCTTGCGGCCAACTCACCAATTGGTATTCTCTTTGCAGCCTTCCTATTTGGTGTTCTCCAAGTTGGAGCCCCTGGTATGAATGCGGCGCAGGTACCGTCTGAGCTTGTCAGCATTGTAACAGCGTCTATTATCTTCTTTGTCAGTGTTCATTACCTTATCGAACGCTTTGTCAAACCGAAAAAACAAGTTAAAGGAGGTAAGTAAAGATGTCTATTACAACCTTGCTCACCCTCTTGGTGTCTTCTATGCTGATTTACTCAGCGCCCCTCATCTTTACAAGTATCGGTGGTGTTTTCTCTGAACGTGGTGGTGTGGTAAACGTCGGCCTTGAAGGAATTATGGTTATGGGTGCCTTTTCTGGAGTCGTCTTTAACCTTGAATTTGCAGAACAATTTGGAGCAGCAACTCCATGGCTATCCTTGCTTGTAGCAGGATTGGTTGGAGGCCTCTTCTCTATCATCCACGCAGCAGCGACGGTTCATTTCCGTGCAGACCATGTTGTCAGCGGTACGGTATTGAACTTGATGGCGCCTGCCCTGGCTGTTTTCTTGGTGAAAGTTCTTTATAACAAAGGACAAACCGACAACCTAAGTCAGACTTTTGGACGCTTTGATTTCCCAGTCTTGGCAAATATCCCAGTCATTGGTGATATCTTCTTCAAGTCAACAAGTCTGCTAGGTTATATCGCGATTGTCTTCTCATTCCTTGCTTGGTTTATTCTCTTTAAGACTCGCTTTGGTCTTCGTCTCCGCTCCGTCGGTGAACACCCTCAAGCAGCGGACACTTTGGGAATCAATGTCTACAAAATGAGATATTTAGGGGTTATCATTTCAGGTTTCCTAGGTGGAATTGGTGGAGCTATTTATGCTCAATCCATATCAGTTAACTTCTCAGTGACAACTATTGTTGGACCTGGATTTATCGCCCTTGCTGCGATGATCTTCGGAAAATGGAATCCAATCGGAGCCATGCTTTCTAGTCTCTTCTTTGGACTTTCACAAAGTTTGGCTGTTATCGGCTCTCAATTGCCATTCCTACAAGGAGTGCCTGCGGTTTATCTTCAAATCGCACCTTATGTTTTGACAATTCTAGTCTTGGCAGCCTTCTTTGGAAAAGCAGTCGCACCAAAAGCAGATGGTATCAACTATATCAAATCAAAATAAGCATACAAAAAACGTCAGTCCAATGAATGAACTGGCGTTTTACTTTTTAGGATGTTGATGGGTTAGGTTCAATCCCCAAGGGACCAAATTTTCAGTTTTATTTTTGATGCGAGCGATATTATCCTTATGTCGAATGATAATCAAGCTAGCAAGTGCTAGGATAATAGCGATGAAGAGAGGATCATAGTGACTCAGGATAAAACCAAAAAGCGGAAAGAGTAGAACCCCGATGACAGCCGCGATAGATGCTGTGACACTAGACAGTGAAATCATACTACCCAGATAGAGGGTTCCAAAGAAAACGACTGCTAGGTAGAGACAGAAGACAGGCGCAAATCCGAAAATCACTCCCGCACTGGTTGCGACAGCCTTGCCTCCCTTAAATCCTGCAAAGATAGGGAAGGTATGGCCAATAACAGCCAAAAGTCCAAAGATGAGAGGCGAAACACCTTGCAGATGAAACATAATCGGAAGAAGTGTTGCTAGGGTTCCTTTGAAAAAGTCAATCACAAAGGTTGCCATACCAGCTTTCTTGCCTAAAATGCGGAAGGTATTGGTCGTTCCAGTGTTACCAGAACCATGCTCGCGCAGATTGATTTGAAAGAATACTTGTCCAATCCAGAGACCAGACGGAATCGAACCCAGCAGATAGGCTAGGATTAATAAAACTATTGTAATCATACTCCTATTATATCATGAAATGGAGAAGAAAGGCAGAGAATCTCTTCTGAAATTGTCACAGCGGAGAAAGAAAAATTTTGCAAAATCCTTGGAAAACCTGTAGAATAGTAAAGATGAACGAATAGGAGGTTCCTTGTGTCAAAAAAGGAAATCAATATTAACAATTATAATGATGATGCCATTCAGGTGCTAGAAGGGTTGGATGCGGTCCGAAAACGTCCAGGGATGTATATCGGATCGACCGATGGCGCTGGGCTCCACCACCTAGTCTGGGAAATCGTCGATAATGCTGTCGATGAAGCCTTGTCTGGATTTGGTGACCGTATTGATGTGACCATTAATAAAGACGGCAGTTTAACGGTTCAAGACCACGGACGTGGGATGCCGACTGGAATGCACGCGATGGGAATCCCAACAGTTGAGGTTATCTTTACCATTCTTCACGCCGGAGGGAAATTCGGTCAGGGTGGCTACAAGACATCTGGTGGTCTCCACGGGGTGGGTTCTTCCGTTGTTAACGCTCTTTCAAGTTGGCTGGAAGTTGAAATTACCCGTGATGGGGCAATCTATAAGCAACGTTTTGAAAATGGTGGCAAACCTGTTACGACTTTGAAGAAAATCGGTACAGCGCCTAAGTCTAAGACAGGTACCAAGGTTACGTTTATGCCTGATTCGACTATCTTTTCTACGACAGACTTCAAGTACAATACCATTTCAGAGCGCCTCAATGAATCAGCTTTTCTCTTAAAAAATGTGACCTTATCTCTGACGGACAAACGAACAGATGAAGCGATTGAATTCCACTATGAGAATGGGGTACAAGACTTTGTTTCTTATCTGAACGAAGACAAGGAAACCTTGACGCCAGTCCTTTACTTTGAAGGGGAAGATAATGGTTTCCAAGTGGAAGTAGCCCTCCAGTACAATGATGGATTTTCAGATAACATTCTGTCCTTTGTCAATAACGTTCGCACCAAGGATGGTGGAACACATGAGACAGGACTCAAGTCTGCTATCACTAAGGTCATGAATGACTATGCGCGTAAGACAGGTCTTCTCAAGGAAAAAGATAAAAACCTTGAAGGCTCAGACTATCGTGAGGGACTAGCGGCAGTTCTTTCTATTCTTGTTCCTGAAGAACATTTGCAGTTTGAAGGTCAGACAAAGGACAAACTAGGAAGTCCACTAGCTCGCCCAGTTGTGGATGGCATTGTGGCGGATAAGTTGACCTTCTTCCTCATGGAAAATGGAGAATTGGCTTCTAACCTCATCCGCAAGGCTATCAAGGCGCGTGATGCTCGAGAGGCGGCTCGCAAAGCGCGTGATGAAAGCCGAAATGGTAAGAAAAATAAGAAAGACAAGGGCTTGCTGTCTGGGAAATTAACCCCAGCCCAGTCTAAGAATCCAGCTAAGAATGAACTCTATCTAGTCGAGGGGGATTCTGCCGGTGGCTCTGCCAAACAAGGCCGTGACCGCAAGTTCCAGGCTATTCTGCCTCTTCGTGGTAAGGTTATCAATACAGCCAAGGCCAAGATGGCGGATATCCTCAAAAATGAAGAAATTAACACCATGATTTATACCATCGGTGCGGGTGTCGGAGCAGACTTCTCTATTGAGGATGCTAACTATGACAAGATTATTATTATGACCGATGCGGATACCGACGGTGCCCACATCCAGACCTTGCTCTTGACATTTTTCTACCGTTACATGCGTCCGCTAGTTGAGGCAGGACATGTTTATATCGCCCTTCCGCCTCTTTATAAGATGTCCAAAGGTAAAGGCAAGAAAGAAGAAGTGGCCTACGCTTGGACGGACGGAGAACTAGAAGAACTTCGCAAGCAGTTTGGTAAAGGTGCTACACTTCAACGTTATAAAGGTCTCGGTGAGATGAATGCGGACCAGCTCTGGGAAACAACTATGAATCCAGAAACCCGTACCCTCATCCGTGTCACAATTGAAGACCTAGCACGTGCTGAACGTCGTGTCAATGTCCTCATGGGAGACAAGGTTGAACCACGACGTAAGTGGATTGAGGATAATGTCAAGTTTACGCTGGAGGAGAGTGGGGAGATGGTGTTTTCAAATGTGGAATATTAAAAAACTATTAGACCTATTAAACAGATTTACAAAAAAATGTAATACTTCATTTTTAGACTATGATAAAAATCAAAAGAAGAAAGTTCAAGAAAGACTCGTTGCTTTAAAAATTCTAGAAACCAAAGGATACATTTTTAAAAATGTTAGTTCTAAAACAAAACAGAATACTTATCTTAAAAGAGCTTTTTGTGCATCAGTTAAAATGGCGGTTTTATTTCCCATAATTTTGTCTCTGAATGCAACTAATAATTTATTGATTGGAATTTGTTCTATTTTCATATTATCGTTGTCACTGTCTTATACTTACAATTCATTTATAGTGTGTTTATTGTCACTCAATAGATACTTACGAAAAATTTTATTTTCGATTTTAACATTTATAAATATATTTATTTTGGGAGATATAATAATTGGAAGTGTCTCAAATACAAATATTCCCAATAGAATATTAAATTTTTTCGAAAATTTATTTACGGAATACAAATTGCAAATAGCTTTTGGTAATGACATATGGGTATTTTGGCTAATTTTTACTTTAATGACAGCTAGTTCCTGTATATCTCTTTATCTTGTATTAAAGAATCAAGATGTTTTTGAACTAGAATTTATGGGGACAGAAAATCGTTTACTTCTTAGTAGTCTTGCGATAGTAACATTTATAATCGGTATTGATATAGATAAAGTTAAGCCAATTGGTATTCTTTGCTTAATATTAGTTATTCAGACAGCTTTTTTTGAAGCTTTTTATTCGTATCTACTTTCAAAAATGTATGAAAAAGCACATATTACTTTTCAAGAACAATTGATTTTAAAAGAGCCAAGTTATGAAGAATTGAAGAAATGCTATTATCATGGAGGAGAAAAGTATAAAGTTAAGTTGCTGAGTACGGAGAAATTTTTAGTTATTATTGTTAAAAATGAGTTGAAATCACTAAAAGATTTGAAAACTTATGATAATTATCGACTTTATAAAGCGATTAGAGCAAGAAATATATAAAGTTAATTTCTACAATTAAACAACGTGGTTATCGATGAACCATATTTTAAATTTAGTCATAGTATTCACAAGGATTATAATATGAATGTTGAAATGTTTGAGGAATTGATTAAAGCGATTGATTCAACTGATTGGATTTCCAATTGGATTCAAATAGGTATAGGTGGTTTTTCAATTCTAATACCTTTAATTTACGCAACTTGGATTTCAAAAAAAGACACTAAAGAAATTGATGAACGACAACGCAAGCTAGAAATTATTCAATCTTCAATCGCGAAAAATATAGTAGAACTGACAAGTCAACAAAAGCAACTATCTGAAACTCAAAAAAAGGTTGAAGAGAGTTTAAGAGAACTTAAAGAAATGGCTCGACAATCAAGGAAGTCAAATCTATTAAAATTACAAAGTAATTTCCCAATATTCTATAGAGCACTAGATGATTTTGAATGGGAGTATAACAAACTTTTGAATTCTATTAATGATTTTAATTCTAAAAAGAATTTATCTTCTAATATTAAAGATGAAATAGGTGAAATATTCGCAGCAATTGAGGATTTAATTGAATCAGAAATTAATCACCTGAATACTGAAGAAGTTCCGCCACTGGCTCTAGCCTATTTTAACAAACTATTAAGAGCCGTAAACTCTTTATCAAAATATTTTTCGATAAACTTTGACGATGTTCAATGTAGAAATTTTATAGAGAATGATTTCCCAAAACTTAAGGTAGCCAGAGAAGAATTACTTGTTTTTGTATATAATTGAAAATATTTAGATAATTTAGTTTTATAGCGCTTATATAGTTTTTCTAACTTTTTAAATCTTAAGAAGCTGTTCGATATAATAAATCTGTTACCTTATAGAAAAAGAGGGGAAAATATGAGAACAGAAACAGAAATGCTTGATGTGATTTTACAGACTGCTAAAACTTTACAAGTTGAGGCTGTCGCTCTATCTGGTTCACGAACGGGTACAAAAGCGCCAAAAGATGAGTTTCAAGACTATGATGTAATCTATGTCGTGGACGATTTAGATAATCTAACGAGGGATCTTTCTTGGTTGGATCGGTTTGGCAAACACATTATTGAGCAAGAAGTCACCCTTGGTCACCGTCGCCTCTATCTCATGCTTTTTGAAGATGGCAATCGGATTGATTTGACACTCTGCCCTAAAGACCACATCCAAGAGTGGGTGGATAGTGAAGCTGATTATACAGTATTGAAAGATGAGAAAGGCTTGTTTGTGCCTCATTCTCCAAGCCCTCAACGTTACTGGACAAGTCCAGCTAGTCAGACAGATTTTGAAAAGGTCTGTAATGAATTTTGGTGGGTGTCGGCCTACGTGGTCAAAGGGATTTGTCGCAATCAAGTCATCTATGCGACGGACCATCTCTACGGTATTTGTCAGCAAGAATTGCTGAAGGTCTTAGCTTGGCAGGTCACAAGTGATAGGGGGAAAGTTGATATCGGAAAGAACTACAAGTATCTCTTTAATTATTTACCTGCTGAGAAAGAGAAAGAATTCTCGAACCTGCTTGATTTCTCAAGTGTAGAGAAACTTACTCAGTCATTGTTTGCTACGATGCAACTTTTCCACCAAGAGGCTCAGTCTCTTGCTCAAAAAATGGGATTTGACTACGATAAAGAAGTGGCTGAGAAGATGATTGAGTATGCTGAGGAGAGACTTCTTAATCGCTAACTAACTAAAGACCTTAATTTAAAAGATTAAACTACAGAAAGGGTCGTTTGGTTATTTGTAGTAACTGAACACGGGACTAATTCCCGTAAAATATCTTTTACTGTATAAAAACCTACTCTATATTCTTTGAAAGGAGTTGAACACGCCCTAAATGCTAGGTGAAAAAGATAAATTCTCTTGTGAGCTTGCTTATTTCAAGAATTTTCTATTTTCACTTGGTATTTTACGGGCTCTGTATCCTATATGAGTAACATTCAAAATATGTCCCTGGAGGACATCATGGGAGAGCGCTTTGGTCGCTACTCCAAATACATTATTCAAGACCGGGCTTTGCCAGATATTCGTGATGGCTTGAAGCCGGTTCAGCGTCGCATTCTTTATTCTATGAATAAGGATGGTAATACCTTTGATAAGAGTTACCGTAAGTCGGCCAAGTCTGTCGGGAATATCATGGGAAATTTCCACCCACACGGTGACATTTCCATCTATGATGCCATGGTTCGTATGTCACAGGACTGGAAAAATCGTGAGATTCTAGTTGAAATGCACGGTAATAACGGTTCTATGGACGGTGATCCGCCTGCAGCTATGCGTTATACTGAGGCACGTTTGTCTGAGATTGCAGGTTACCTTCTTCAAGATATCGAGAAAAAGACCGTTCCTTTTGCTTGGAACTTTGATGATACTGAAAAAGAGCCGACAGTTTTGCCAGCAGCCTTTCCAAACCTTTTAGTCAATGGTTCGACTGGGATTTCGGCTGGTTATGCCACAGATATTCCACCGCATAATTTGGCTGAGGTCATTGATGCAGCGGTTTATATGATTGACCACCCAACTGCAAAAGTTGATAAACTCATGGAATTCTTGCCTGGACCAGATTTCCCAACAGGAGGAATCATTCAGGGCCGTGATGAAATCAAGAAGGCCTATGAAACAGGGAAAGGGCGCGTGGTTGTTCGTTCTAAGACTGAAATTGAAAAGCTAAAAGGTGGTAAGGAACAAATCGTTATCACTGAGATTCCTTATGAAATCAACAAGGCCAATCTGGTCAAGAAAATCGATGATGTTCGTGTGAATAACAAGGTAGCTGGGATTGCTGAGGTTCGTGATGAGTCTGACCGTGATGGTCTTCGTATCGCGATTGAACTCAAGAAGGACGCTAATACGGAGCTTGTTCTCAACTACCTATTTAAGTACACCGACCTACAAATCAACTACAACTTTAATATGGTGGCGATTGACAATTTCACGCCTCGTCAGGTTGGGATTGTTCCAATCCTATCTAGCTACATCGCCCACCGTCGTGAAGTCATTCTGGCACGTTCACGCTTTGACAAGGAAAAGGCTGAGAAGCGTCTTCATATCGTCGAAGGTTTAATTCGCGTGATTTCGATTTTGGACGAAGTCATTGCGCTTATCCGTGCATCTGAGAATAAGGCTGATGCCAAGGAAAACCTCAAGGTCAGCTATGATTTTACAGAAGAGCAGGCTGAGGCTATCGTTACCTTGCAACTTTACCGTTTGACCAATACAGATGTGGTTGTCTTGCAGGAAGAAGAAGCAGAGCTTCGTGAGAAGATTGCTATGCTGGCGGCTATTATCGGTGATGAACGAACTATGTACAATCTCATGAAGAAAGAGCTTCGTGAGGTTAAGAAGAAATTTGCGACACCACGTTTGAGTACTTTAGAAGATACTGCGCAAGCAATCGAGATTGATACAGCTAGTCTGATCGCTGAGGAAGATACCTATGTCAGCGTGACCAAGGCAGGTTACATCAAGCGTACCAGCCCACGTTCTTTTGCGGCTTCCACCTTGGAAGAAATTGGCAAACGTGATGATGACCGTTTGATCTTTGTTCAATCTGCCAAGACAACTCAGCATCTATTGATGTTCACGACACTTGGGAATGTCATTTATCGACCAATCCATGAATTGGCAGATATTCGCTGGAAGGATATCGGAGAGCATTTGAGCCAGACAATTACAAACTTCGAAACGAACGAAGAAATCCTTTATGCAGAAGTGGTAGATCAGTTTGATGATGCCACAACTTATTTTACAGCGACTCGTCTTGGTCAAATCAAGCGGGTAGAACGTAAAGAGTTTACTCCATGGCGAACCTACAAGTCTAAGTCTGTCAAGTATGCTAAGCTCAAAGACGATACAGACCAGATTGTAGCAGTAGCTCCGATTAAATTAGATGATGTTCTATTGATTAGTCAAAATGGTTATGCCCTTCGTTTCAATATTGAAGAGGTTCCGGTTGTCGGTGCCAAAGCTGCGGGTGTCAAGGCTATGAATTTGAAAGAAGATGATATTCTCCTGTCTGCCTTTATCTGTAATACCTCATCTTTCTACCTCTTGACCCAACGTGGAAGTTTGAAACGTGTTTCCGTTGAGGAAATTCCAGCAACTAGCCGTGCCAAACGAGGATTACAAGTCTTGCGTGAATTGAAAAACAAACCGCATCGTGTCTTCTTGGCTGGTGCAGTTGCAGAGCAAGGATTTGTAGGTGATCTCTTCAGTACAGAAGTGGAAGAGAATGACCAAACTCTGCTTGTTCAATCCAACAAAGGAACAATCTATGAAAGCCGATTGCAAGACTTGAACCTGTCAGAAAGGACTAGCAACGGAAGCTTCATATCAGATACCATTTCAGATGAAGAAGTTTTTGACGCTTATCTTAAAGAGATATTTACAGAAGTCAAATAAGTGAAATGAAGAATCAGTTCTAAGGGCTGGTTCTTTTTATTGAAGAAATTTTCTGAAAATTACAAAATATGCTTGCTATTTTAGAAAAATAGTGTAGAATAAAAGAAATAGGTTTTTAGAATAAGGAGTGGAATATGACAGTAACGATTGATTGGGAAAATCTCGGCTTTTCCTATATGAAATTACCTTATCGCTATATTGCTCATTTTAAAAATGGACAATGGAATCAAGGAGAACTCACAGAGGATGCAACTTTGCATATTTCAGAGTCTTCTCCAAGTCTTCACTATGGTCAACAAGCCTTTGAAGGTTTGAAAGCTTATCGTACTAAGGATGGCAGTGTTCAACTGTTCCGTCCTGATGAAAACGCCAAACGTCTGCAACGTACATGTGACCGTCTCTTGATGCCACAAGTTCCGACAGAAATGTTTGTAGAAGCTTGTAAGGCAGTTGTTCGTGCGAATGAAGAATACGTACCTCCATACGGAACAGGTGGAACCTTATATCTTCGCCCTCTTTTGATTGGAGTAGGAGATATTATCGGAGTAAAACCAGCAGAAGAGTACATTTTCACTATCTTTGCCATGCCAGTTGGTAATTACTTTAAAGGCGGCTTGGTCCCAACCAATTTCTTGATTCAGGATGAATACGACCGTGCCGCTCCAAATGGTACAGGTGCGGCTAAGGTTGGTGGGAACTATGCTGCAAGTCTCTTGCCAGGGAAATTGGCTAAATCACGTCATTTCTCAGATGTTATCTACCTAGACCCTTCAACTCATACAAAGATTGAAGAAGTCGGTTCAGCTAACTTCTTTGGAATTACAGCTGACAATGAGTTTGTAACACCATTGAGTCCATCTATCTTGCCATCTATTACTAAGTATTCTTTGCTTTATTTGGCAGAACATCGCTTGGGCTTAACTCCTATTGAGGGAGATGTCCCAATTGATAACCTTGACCGTTTTGTAGAGGCAGGTGCCTGTGGTACAGCAGCAGTTATTTCGCCAATTGGTGGAATTCAGCACGGTGATGATTTTCATGTGTTCTATAGTGAAACAGAAGTTGGCCCTGTGACTCGTAAACTCTATGATGAATTGACAGGTATTCAGTTTGGTGATATTGAAGCGCCAGAAGGTTGGATTGTAAAAGTAGATTAAAATAAACAAAAGGAGATTTTTGATGAAATCGAAAAAGTGGCTCTTAACAGCAGGAGTGGTCCTGAGCACAACAGCTCTTTTAGTGGCTTGTGGAAAAGCTGATAAAGAAGCAGATGCACCGACAACATTTTCATATGTCTATGCAGTAGATCCAGCATCTTTGGACTATAGTATAGCGACTCGTACATCTACAACAGATGTCATCGGGAACGTGGTTGATGGCTTGATGGAAAACGACCAGTACGGAAATGTTATTCCTTCCTTGGCTGAAGATTGGTCTGTCTCAAAAGATGGTTTGACTTATACCTATAAACTTCGTAAAGGAGTTAAATGGTATACATCAGAAGGTGAAGAATACGCAGAAGTAACAGCCCATGACTTTGTGACAGGACTAAAACACGTAGCTGACGGCAAGTCAGACGGTGTTTCTCTCATCCAAAATTCAATCAAGGGCTTGGATGCCTATATGACTGGTGAGACCAATGATTTCTCTACAGTTGGTGTCAAGGCCTTGGACGATTACACAGTTGAATATACCCTAAACAAACCAGAAAGCTTCTGGAACTCTAAAGTCACAACAGCGACGATGTTGCCTGTAAATGAAGAGTTTTTGAAGGCATCAGGTAAAGATTATGGAGCAGTTACTCCAGCAGGAATTCTCTACAATGGTCCTTATATCTTGAAGACCTTGACATCTAAATCGTTAATTGAATACGAGAAAAACCCAAATTACTGGGATAAAGAAAAGGTAAAAATAGAGAAGATTAAATTGACCTACTACGATGGCTCTGATCAGGAATCGTTGATTCGTAGTTTCTCTTCTGGTGCCTATACGACAGCCCGTCTCTTCCCAAGTAGCTCAAACTTTGCTTCTACTTTGGAACAATACGGAGATAAAATCACTTATAGCCCACAGGACTCAAGCAGCTATTACTTTACCTTTAACGTAAATCGTCAGTCATATAATAAAACTGCGAAAACAAGTGAAGAACAAAAGACTTCTACTAAAGAAGCTATGCTTAATAAGGACTTCCGTCAGGCTATCAACTTTGCCTTCAACCGCCATTCTTATGCTGCCCAGCTAAATGGTGAAGACGGTGCGGACAAGATTATTCGTAACAGCCTCGTTCCTGACAACTTTGTACAAGCAGGTGGTAAAAACTTTGGTCAAATCGCTCAAGCAGAGTTGGTGAACTATGGTGACCAATGGAAAGATGTTGAGCTAGTTGACGGTAAGGATTCTATCTACAATCCTGACAAGGCTAAAGCTGCTTTCGAAAAAGCTAAGAAAGACTTGGAATCTAAAGGGGTAACATTCCCAATTCACTTGGATGTCCCAGTTGAACAAACAGATACCATCGCTGTTCAACAAAGCAACTCTTTCAAACAGTCTATTGAATCAACTCTTGGTGCTGAAAATGTTGTTATCGACGTTCTTCAAATGACAGATAATGAAAAGGAAACAATCACTTCTCAAGCGCGTGTTCCTTCTCAAAAAGATTATGATTTGAACAGTACAGGATGGGCTCCAAGCTATCAAGACCCAGCATCTTACTTGAATATCATGGATCCTAAATCAGGTTCTGCTATGAAACACCTTGGTATTACTAAAGGGAAAGATAAGGATGTTGTAGCTAAACTTGGTTTGGACCAATATAAGAAATTATTGGATGATGCAGATTCAGAAACTACAAATCTTGAAGAACGCTATGAAAAATATGCCAAGGCTCAAGCTTGGTTGACAGATAGTTCATTATTGATGCCAACAGCCTCATCTGGTGGTTCTCCAGTTGTAAGTAATGTCGTGCCATTCTCAAAACCATACTCACAAGTTGGTATTAAGGGTGACCCATATATCTTTAAAGGAATGAAATTACAAAAAGATATCGTTACGACAAAAGAATATGAAGAAGCACTGAAAAAATGGCAAAAAGAAAAATTGGAATCAAATGGTAAGTACCAAAAAGAACTAGAAAAACACATTAAATAAAGCAGAAAACTCTATATCAGACATGGAATGATATAGAGTTTTTTCTTGCTAGTTTTAGGATTTTCTTGTAAAATAGAAAAAGTGAAGAGAGGTATGAAATGAGTAAGAAAGATAAAAAAATCGAAATTCAAGTAGCAGATGCCAAAGTTAAGGTAGGAAAAGACAGTTTTGAAGGTTATACATTGACCATTGGTAAAAAAGTTATCGGAGAAATTGCCGAATTAGATGGACAATTTGCCATCATAAAGAATGGGAATGTCGATAGTTTTTATAAAAAATTGGAAAAAGCTGTGGAAATTTTGATTGAAAATTATAATTTAGCAAAATAAGTCTTGTTTTTTTGAAATTTTCATGATATAATAGTCCATATTGATTGTAGGAGAGATAGCGAAGAGGCTAAACGCGGCGGACTGTAAATCCGCTCCTTCGGGTTCGGGGGT
>ERZ773003.1152-NODE-1152-length-16415-cov-6.250122_pt1 | contig 16415 bp, 16 predicted proteins | sample MGYA00580668_ERZ773003 | MGnify/ENA primary metagenome ERZ773003 (study PRJEB29015, sample SAMEA2738002) | human oral metagenome | biome: human oral; feature: human-associated habitat; material: dental | place: China | collected 2126 ... | reverse complement strand
GAGGCCGTCGGGAGGGCCTCTCGCGTCGCCGCAGCCCGTGGCGATCGGCGCGGGGCCTGCCGGGCCGTGGGGGAGGAGACCTCCTGGGATACGGTGAGCTTGCGCCACCCCGCGCCGAGGCCCTCCTTCGTCCGTCGCGTCCTGGGAGCCCACAGAGGCATTGGTGGGGGGCGGTCATCTCAGGCGGTGAGGGAGTAGGGCCTTCCTTTGTGCCCTGCCGGGCGGCGTAAGGCTGCGGTCGTATCGAGTCAACAAGTTTTCCCCAAAATTTCAGCTGCTTCCAAGAATGAGCAGTCTGTTAAAATTTGTTGCGCATGTAATGCGGCTCACAGTCTCATCGGGGAAGCGGTCTATGAAGCACTCAGAGTTTATCGATTTGGAAGCCGGTTCGGCGGAGGCCCAGGCGCTCCTTATGGATTTTGAGAGCGTGGCCGTTGCCATGCGCATGCCGCGCACACTGCGTGACTCGCCGCCAAAGGGGTCCGTCACGCCCGATGGCATGAGCATCACGTCTGCGGGAATGTGCCTGATTGACCGGCTGCCCAAAGAGGTGCGTCGATGATCAAGCTCACTACCATGACCGTCCAGCTCATTGACTGCAGGCCTGACGGCATACGCATCTGCCACGTGGAGGGCGAGTCCCTCATCACGGTCGTCGTCCCACGGGATCTGCTCTCCAAGGCGAAACAGCTGCCTGATATCCCCAAGCGCGGCATCTACTACCTCCTTGATGAGGGGCACGGTGTCATCAGTCGCGTCTATGCAGGGCAGACGACGCAGGGGCTGCGGCGGCTTGACGCGCACAAGTCTGCCAAGGACTTCTGGAACACGTCAGTCATGTTTTTGGATGACGAGGTGAACATTGACCGAGACGTTCTCGATGCCCTCGAGGCGAATGCCATCGACTATGTACGCAAGCACGACTCCTACGAGACCGACAACTCAGACACGCCCCAGCCTTACGTGAGTCCCTACAAGGAGCAGACCGTCCAGAGCCTGCATCGGAGTATCCTCTTCAGGATGGCGGCCCTCGGCTACGACCTCAACCGCATCGAGGACGTCCCCCCTCGCCCAAGAGCCAGCTGTGCCAAGCGGCATGATGGACCAGGCTACGAACTCAGCCGCATCGAGGATGTCCACTCTTCCGAGGACATGCTCTTCCACACGAGGAAAAAGGGCGTTGTTGCCACGGGACGCTACGACGAGCGCGCTGGCACATTTGTCGTGTTGGCTGGCTCGCAGGTGGATCTCTCCCGGCCCGTGCTCAAGAGCTCCATTGCCGCAGACAGAAGGTGCGAGCTCTTTGGCGATGCGGAAGGAATCTGCCTTCTGGAGGACAATCAGAGCTTCAACAGCCCGAGCGCGGCGGCGGTGTTCGTGCTGGGTGGTAGCCAGAACGGCTGGATCGAGTGGATAAACGACCAGAGCCAGACCCTCGACTACGTTTACCGCAGAAAGAAGGACTGAGAGGCACATGAACAAGCAGCAGCTCGCGGCCAAGATCTGGGCGTCGGCCAACCAGATGCGCTCAAAGATCGAGGCCTCAGAGTACAAGGACTATATCCTCGGTTTCATCTTCTACAAGTTCCTCTCCGACAAGGAGGAGCGATTCCTGGCCAAGAATGACTTCGATGCGGAAGCGATGTCATGCGTCACCGAGGATGACGCCGAGGTGCTGTCTTTTGTGCGAGATAATCTTGGTTACTTTATCGCTGCTGGCGACCTGTACTCTTCTTGGCTCGATAAGGGCAGCGACTTCGACGTGTCCGATGTGCGCGACGCGCTTTCGACTTTTGAGCGGCTCGTGAGGCCGTCGTACAAGAACGTCTTCGATAGGGTTTTCGAGACGCTGGAGACCGGTCTCTCCAAGCTGGGCGAGACGTCCGGCGCCCAGACCAAGGCCATCAGTGCCCTCCTACAGCTCATCCGCAGTATTCCCATGGACGGGCGGCAGGGCTACGACGTGCTCGGTTACATCTACGAGTATCTGATCAGCAACTTCGCGGCCAGTGCCGGCAAGAAGGCTGGCGAGTTCTATACGCCGCACGAGGTCTCGGTGCTCATCTCTCAGATCGTGGCGTCAAACCTACGGGATCGCGTGGAGATACGCATCTACGATCCCACCTCCGGCTCGGGCTCGCTGCTCATCAACATCGGCGAGGCCGTGGCGCGGCGCTTGGGCAGCCGCGACTCCATCCGCTACTATGCCCAGGAACTAAAGGAGAACACCTACAACCTGACCCGTATGAACCTCGTGATGCGCGGCATCTCGCCTGACAACATCGTGTGTCGCTGTGGTGACACTCTGGAAGACGACTGGCCGTGGTTCGAGGAGGGACATCCGGAGACCTACGAGCCGCTCTTCGTGGACGCGGTGGTGTCAAACCCACCCTACTCCCAGCGCTGGGATCCAGACGGCAAGGAGAACGACCCGCGCTTTGATGGCTATGGCATCGCCCCCACGTCCAAGGCCGACTACGCCTTCCTGCTGCATGACCTCCATCACCTGAAGCCCGACGGAGTGATGTGCATCGTCCTGCCGCATGGCGTGCTCTTCCGTGGGGGCGAGGAAGAGAGGATTCGCCGTGCGCTCGTAGAGAACGAGAACATCGATGCCGTCATCGGGCTTCCCGCCAATATCTTTTTCGGTACGGGCATTCCCACGATCGTGATGGTGCTAAAGAAGCGCCGTCCGACCGATGACATCCTGATAATCGACGCCTCCAAGGGCTTCGTGAAGGAGGGGAAGAGCAACCGGCTTCGCGCCTGCGACATCCGTCGCATCGTGGACGCCTACGAGCGGCGGCGAGACATTGGGCGCTTCTGCCGCGCGGTGCCCAAGCAGGAGGTGCGCGACAACGGATATAACCTGAACATCCCGCGCTACGTTGACTCCTCCGAGCCAGCTGAGACCTGGGACATCTATGCGACGATGTTTGGTGGGCTTCCGATCTCTGAGATCGAAGCTCTCAAGCCTTATTGGGATGCGCTTCCCAACTTGCGCGAGCGGCTCTTCGAGCCGGCGGGTGGTTCAACGCTCAGACTCCGCGTGGATGACATCGAGGCGGCCGTGCACGACAGCGCCGCTGTGCGCGCCTACCTTGACGCCTACGAGCGGCGCTTCTCGGACTTCGGGATGTGGCTCTTCGATAAGCTCGTGGATGAGGCCTTGCTCGTGGACCGTGCAAGCGAGGAGGACGTCCTGGCTGCGGAGGTCTTCGGACGCCTTGAGGGTGTGCCCCTCGTGGATCCCTACGATGCCTACCAGGTGCTCGATGACGCCTGGCGACAAGTGTCTGAGGATCTGGAGGTGCTGCAGACCGAGGGGTTCGATGCCGCCAAACGGGTCGACCCCAATATGGTCGTGAAGAAGAAGAGGGGTAGGGATGTTGAGGTGCAGGAGGGTTGGCGCGGCCACGTGCTGCCCTTCGAGCTGGTGCAGCAGGAGCTGCTCGCAAACGACCTCGCCGACATCCGTCGCATGGACGAGCGCTCCTCGGCCATCGACGCAGAGCTTTCCGAGGCGCTAGAGGGCCTCTCGGAGGATGATAAGGCGGCGCTGGGAGGCGCCGTGAGCGACAACGGGGACGCCTTCGTGGCCGGAAGACTCAAGGCCTGCGCGCGTGAGCTGCACGCCGACGGCGACTCGGAGGAACTCGCGCGTATCGTGGAGAAGGCCTCCAAGCTGTTCGACGAGCAGAAGCGCTTGAAGAGGCAGTCGAAGCAACAGGCCATCGCGCTTGAGGCAAAGACCAAGGAGGTAATTGAAGGGCTGTCCGACGAAGCTGTACGGAACCTTCTTGATGCGAAGTGGAACAGGCCGATCGTGGACGGGCTCGCCGCGCTGCCCCGCGCTAGCGTGGATGCCTTGGTTGAGAGGGTCCGCTCCCTCGCCGATAAGTATAGCACCACGTTTTCGCAGGTGGAGAAGCAGATCCACGACGAGGAGCGAAAGCTCTGCGACATGCTGGGGGAGCTCACTGGTGATGAGTTCGATATGGCCGGCATACGCGAGCTGCGTGCCCTTCTGGGGGGCGACGGCCGATGAGCGCTAACGTGCCTGAACTCTGCTTCTCGGGTTTTGCTGACCCTTGGGAACAGCGTAAGCTGGGGGAGGTCTGCTCGATCGAGCGCGGTGAGCGCTTCACAGCAGCTGATTACGTCGAGTCCGGCGGCATCCCCTGCATCCATTATGGCGAGGTCTATACCGACTATGGGCCTGTCGCGACCGAAGCCATCTCGCAGGTGCGCCCCGGACTTGAGGGCTGTTTGCGCTACGCGAACCCCGGTGACATCATCCTCACAAGTACCAGCGAAAACGTCGAAGATGTCTGCAAGGCAGTCGCCTGGATGGGAAAGACGCAGGTATCCTATCATGACGACAGCTTTGCGCTGTCACATAGCGAAGACTCCCTCTTCCTGACGAGCTACTTCCAGACAGGCGGGTTCTCCGAGCAGAAGGCAGCGATGGCGCATGGGGTGAAGGTTATGAGGGTGAGCCAGGAGGATCTCGCCAACATATCGATCCCTCTCCCGTGCCTTCCCGAGCAGCGCGCCGTCGGCGCCCTCTTCTCCCGCCTCGACTCCCTCATCGCCCTTCATCAGCGTAAGCCGGACGCGCTCAAGACTGTCATAAAGTCACTACTCGATAATATACTCGTGTGAGGGGGTCGGGAATGGAGAACCAGGATATCGAGTACAAGGCGGTCTGGCGCGATGAGTACCTGCAGTGGCTCTGTGGGTTTGCCAATGCCCGTGGCGGCACCATCTACGTAGGCATTGCCGATGACGGTGAGGTGGTGGGGGTCAAGAACGCTGACCGTCTGCTTGAGGATATCCCCAACAAGGCCATCGCCGCACTCGGGATCATCCCCTATGTGCAGCTTCATAGGGAAAACGGCAGGGAGTTTCTCGAGATAAGCATCGAGCCGCAGGATTTTCCCATCAACTGCAAGGGACGCTACTACCTGCGGTCCGGCGCCACGAACCAGCTTTTGCGAGGCGTCGGCCTCGACACCTTCCTTCTGCGCAGACGGGGACGGACCTGGGACAGCGTGCCCGTGCCGAACGTGCGGGTACAGGACCTGAGTCGAAAGGCCATGGACTCCTTTTTGGGAGAGGCGCGAGGCGGGGGCCGCATGCCCGATGACGTTGCAGGCGATGACGCAGAGTCGCTGCTGCAGAGCCTGCACCTGCTGGAGGGTGGCCGGTGCACCAACGCTGCAGTGCTGCTGTTCCATCCAGATCCCATGGCTGTGTTTTCCAGCTGCTTCGTGAAAGTCGGCTACTTCAACGGGTCGGAAATCCTCTTTCAGGATGAGGTGGGAGGACCCATCATAGGGCAGGTCGACAAGACGCTCGATCTGCTCTATGCCAAGTACTTGCGGGCGAGGATCGACTATGATGGGGCGCATCGCGTGGAGCGGTTTCCGTTTCCGCGCGCGGCGGTACGCGAGGCCGTGGTCAACGCTGTCGTTCACAGAAACTATGCCTCGACCTCACCGATACAGATTCGCGTCTGTGATGACTGCCTGCAGATCGGCAACGCATGCATACTCCCGGAAGGCTGGACGGTGGACGACCTATTGGGCTTTCATGAGTCAGAGCCACACAACCCCAAGATCGCGCACGTCTTCTTCTTGGCTGGCCTCATCGAGAGATGGGGTCGTGGCGTGCAGCGGATCTTCAGCGCCTGCAAGATCGATGGCGTCGAGTCACCCCTGTACCGCATGGTGGGGAACAGCCTGCAGATAGTGTTCACCGCCCCTGCGGATCGTGTGATGAGGATTGGCGTGCAACAGTCAGATCCTGGCGATGTCGCGACTCATGTTCACGCAGATGACAGGGACGGTGCCGTACTGACGCGACTTGGCGCGACTTGGCGCGACTTGGCGCGACTTGGCGCGACGTACCCGGATTTTGGCCATCGCCTCATGGAGGCGTGGGACGCGCTTTCCGCAAGGGACCGGGGCATTCTCGGGCAGCTCGCGACTGACGGCCCAACTCGGACGGCCGACTTGTCTGACAGCTTGGGAGTCTCGTTGCGAACCGTGCAGAGGACGATGAAGAAGCTTGCGGTGATCGGTCTGGTCTCCTTGCAGGGAAAGGCGAACGAGAGTCGCTATTACCTGAATATCGATAGCGGGAAGGGCGAGTGATGGCTGACATCTTTACCTCTGAGGCTGAGTTCGAGGCGGCTGTGGTCTCTTGTCTCCAAGACCACGGCTGGAAGGGCGGCGTGCTGCGCCAACCCACCGAGCAGGGCCTCTTGGACAACTGGGCGCACATCCTCTACGAGAACAACAAGGGGGACAGGCGGCTGAACGGATGCCCACTCACCCAGGGCGAGATGCAGCAGATCCTGGAGCAGGTCGCGAAGCTGCGTACGCCCATGAGGCTCAACGGCTTTATCAACGGGGGGACCATCTCCATCACCCGCGACAACCCCGATGACGTAGCGCACTTCAACCGCGAGGTGAGCCTGTACATATACGACCGTCGCGACATCGCCAGCGGCAGGAGCGTCTACCAGATCGCCGAGCAGCCCATCTTCAAGGCGAGTTCCGCCCGACTCAACGATCGCCGTGGTGACCTGACCCTTCTCATTAACGGTATGCCGCTCATCCACATCGAGCTCAAGCGCAGCGGCGTGCCCGTCTCCCAGGCATGCAACCAGATAGAGAAGTACGCCCACGAGGGCGTGTTCACCGGGCTCTTCTCGCTCGTGCAAATCTTCGTGGCCATGGAGCCTGCCGAGACGGTGTACTTTGCCAACCCCGGCAAGGGCGGCGACTTCTCGCTCTACCGCTTCCACTGGGCCGACTTCAACAACGAGCCCATAAACGAGTGGCAACGCGTCATTGCCACACTGCTCTTCATACCCATGGCGCACCAGCTCATAGGCTTCTACTCCGTGGCCGACGAGAGGGATGCGACGCTCAAGGTGATGCGCAGCTACCAGTACTATGCCGCCGCTGCCATATCAGACCGCGTACGGCGCGCAAGCTGGGATAAGCGTGGGGCGCGCGGCGGCTACGTCTGGCACACCACGGGCAGTGGCAAGACGATGACGAGCTTCAAGTCGGCCCAGCTCATCGCTGACTCAAAGGACGCCAACAAGGTGGTGTTTCTGGTGGATCGCATCGAGCTGGGCACCCAATCGCTCGACGAGTATCGCAACTTCGCCAATGACTCGACCACGGTTCAGGCTACGCAGGACACCGATGTGCTGCGCTCCCGCCTCAAGAGCGATAACCCGGAAGATACGCTGATTGTGACCTCCATCCAGAAGATGAGCAACATCCACGAGCACGACGGTGGCATGACCGCAGCCGACTTGGAGCGTGTGCGCGAGAAGCACATCGTCTTCATCGTGGACGAATGCCATCGCTCGACCTTCGGAGACATGATGCAGACTGTCCGTCGTACGTTTCCCACGGCCATGCTTTTTGGCTTCACGGGTACGCCCATCCAGGACGAGAACCAGAAGAAGATGAACACGACCATGGACGTGTTCGGTGACGAGCTGCACCGCTACAGTATCGCCGACGGTATCCGTGACCACAACGTGCTCGCCTTTGACCCATACATGGTGTGTACGTACAAGGACAAGGACGTGAGGCGGGAGGTCGCCCTGGAGAAGGCGCGCGCAGACAGCCAGGCCACGGCGCTCGCCGATCCCAAGAAAAAGAAGGTCTACCTGCACTTCATGAATGAGGTGCCCATGGCAGGTGCGCGCAGGCCCAGCGGCGGTTGCGACAAGGGCGTAGAGGACTACGTCCCAGAGAGTCAGTACTCCGGACCGGACGGCGAGGGTAGCCCTGAGCACTTTCGCATGGTGCTCGTCGACATCGTGGACAACTGGGCGACCCTCTCGCAGGGCGGAAAGTTCCACGCGATACTCGCTACGGCGAGCATTCCCCAGGCCATCACCTACTATCGGATGTTTCGCGACGAGGCACCGCAGCTCAAGGTGACCGCACTCTTTGATCCCAACATCGGAAATGACAACCCCGACAACCCCGCGGGCACCATCTTCAAGGAGGAGGGCCTGGTAGAGATCCTAGATGGTTACGCCAAGCTCTATCCGGGCAAGGACTACACCATCCCCACGCACGCTCGGTTCAAGAAGGACGTTGCGGCGAGGTTGGCCCACAAGAGGCCCTACGTCGGCATAGAGCGCCATCCCGACAAGAGACTCGACTTGCTGATCGTGGTGAACCAGATGCTCACGGGCTTTGATTCCAGGTGGGTGAGCACGCTCTACCTGGACAAGGTCCTGGAGTATGAGGGCCTGATCCAGGCGTTTAGCCGCACGAATCGGCTCTTTGGCCCCGACAAGCCCTTTGGCATCATCAAGTACTACCGCTACCCGCACATCATGAAACGCAATGTAGACGATGCGGTACGCCTGTACTCGGGCGATCGTCCCTTCGGCCTGTTCGTGGACAAGCTGGAGGCTAACTTGGAGCATATCAACCAGTGCTACGCTGACATCAGTGCACTGTTCTCTGCCTACGGGGTGGAGGGCTTCGCGCGCCTGCCGGACCCAAATGCTGCGCGTGCCCAATTCGCAAAGCTGTTCAAGCAGCTCTCGGACTACATCGAGGCGGCTAAGGTGCAGGGCTTCTCGTGGGACAAGGACTCGTATGCGTTCGAGTGCGAAGACGGGGCGGTGACCGTCAAGTCGGCGCTAGACCAACAGGTCTACCTGGTGCTTGCCCTGCGCTATAAGGAGCTCTTTCAGGAAGACGATGGTGGAGATGGACCAACCGACGTGCCCTTCGAGATCGATGGCTACCTAACCGAGATTGACACCGGGCGCATTGACGCCGACTACATGAACGAGAACTTTGCCAAGTGGCTGAAGCAGATCGACGAGGGCGAGGAGGCTCAGGCGACACTCAGTCTTCTGCATGGTTCGTTCGCTACGCTCACACAGGAGCAGCAGCGCTTCGCCGAGCTGGTGATTCATGCGGCGCAGCGCGGCGAGCTCGAGGTCATTCCTGGCAAGACCTTCCTCGACTACATCAATGACTTCCAGCAGCAGGGAAGAAACTTACAGGTGGAGGCCCTGGTCGCCGCTACGGGCGTGAATGCGGACAAGTTGCGTGACCTGATGGCGCGCCATCCCAGCGAAGACACCATCAACGAGTACGGGAGGTTCGAGGCGCTTGTGGCCACGTGCGACAAGAAGAGGGCCGCAGCCCATTTCGCTAAGAAGAGCAAAGGGCCGGTTCTGCCGTTTCAGGTGAACATGAAACTCGACAAGCTCCTGCGTGAGTTTGTGATACAGGGCGGGATCGACGTGTAGGATAACACGCTTGGGAACAGCGTAAGTTCTCGGAAGTGTTCTCGTTTCTGCGTAACAACACGCTGTCCCGCGCCGAACTGAGCGATACGGAGGGCAGTATGTTCAATGTTCACTATGGCGATGTACTTGTGAAATTTGGCGAGGTAGTCGATGCTAATCGTGACATACTTCCGCGGATTGCTGATGACGGTTTGGCGGCGCGGTTGTCATGTCCGCCTCTTGCAGATGGGGACGTGATTATCGCAGATACCGCTGAGGATGAAGCCGTAGGCAAGTGTTCTGAGCTGCGCGGATGCGATGGAAAGGGTATCGTCTCGGGTCTTCATACGATAGCTTGTAGGCCGATGCTCGAATGTGCTCCTAGGTATCTTGGTTACTACCTCAACTCTCCTTCGTTCCACAACCAGCTACTTCCCCTGATGCAGGGAATCAAGGTTATCTCAGTATCGAAGGGCGCCATTGGGGATACAGAAGTGTGCTTTCCATCGTTTCCCGAGCAGCGCGCCGTCGGCGCCCTCTTCTCCCGCCTCGACTCCCTCATCGCCCTTCATCAGCGTAAGCTGGAAAAGCTTAGGGCACTCAAGCAATCTCTTCTCCAGAAGATGTTCGTCTAAGCAAAAGCCCGACCGAGGAGGTCTTCAATGGACCGCAAGCGCGTGATTGACGAGTCGATACACTCCGGCGAGATGGAGGGCGCCTACGTGTCGGCCGAGTTTCGTAAGGACGCCGACGAGTACGTGAAGGGGCACATCCCCATAGAGGAGCTTATGCGCAGGACGAAGCGCCGCTGGGAGCCCAACCGGGAGGGCAAGGGGCCCCATGCCTGACGGGTTCGTCGATCCCTACATCGACCTGCGGACGGGCGTGCTGCGAAACCTCGTGGGCGCGGGGACGTGGGACGAGCTGCGCAACGCAGAGGGCGAGCTCGTCGCGATGCGCACGAGCGAGTTCTTGGGGGCTCCCCCTGGGGCCGACGGGTATGTTTGGTGACCTGTGGCGTACTCATCGAGGCTTGTCCAGGGACGCGTGCGACTGGGCGGGGGAGGTCGGGACCGTCGAGATCCGCAAGGCGGGCGAGGGGGCGCAGTTCCTCCCGCCTTCCGCGAGCATGCCGAGGGGCATCGCATGGGCGCGCAGCGAGCTGGAGAAGGACGACCTCCTCGCGGGCGTGGCCCCCAGGCGGTTTCCCGGCCGCATGGCCTACCACTATGACAACTACAGCTTCGTGCACCCCTTTCGCGAGGGTGGGATGCCCGTCACGAGGTTCGAGCGGACGATCCTCGACTTCGCGCTTCTCGGCGAGGATCCCTCGCTCGTGCGCGGTGCGCTCGCCGATGCGAGGAGGGCGGGTTTTGACGAGGATAGGCTCCGCTACCATTTGTTTATGCGCGCACGTTTGGAGCACCCTCTCCTTCGAACTTGAAAATCAAGCGTGTCATAAATATAATATTAATTACCATATAAGTAATGAGTAGGGTTGATATGACACGATACCTTCCACAATGGCTCAGCCCCGTGGTCGAGGGTTTGGAGCTGGACAGGCCGGAGCTGCTCACGATGGCAGAGCTGTGCGCCATAGCCGACGAGGCGGGCGTTAAGGCGCCCGGCTACACCATCGCAGACAGGCTCAGGAGGCTCGGCTGGCTGCTCAAGACCCCCCAGCGGGGGGTCTGGGAGTTCGTGCCTGCCGAGAGCGCCGGCCCGTACTCCACTGCAGACCCCCTTCTCCCAGCGAAGGCATTCGCCCTTTCCCATCCCGGCTGTAGCTTCGCGTTGACGTTGCAGACGGCGGCATGGGCGCTCGGACTTGCTGACAGGGTTCCCGCTCGCATTGAGGTCGCCTTCGAGCAGCGTCCTGTCGTGAAGGTTCCAAGGGAGATATCGCCGTCGGTGTTCGAAAGCGGCATCGGGACGATCGAGGCACGGGAGGTCCCGTGCCTGTGCGCCGAATCCATAGTAGTCCACATGGCCCAGAGGCCGGGGACGGTCAGATCGTGGCAGGGGGCACTCGAATGGCTCCCCGACGTCGTATGCGAGATGGAGCCTGAGCCCCTCCTTGCCGAGCTGGCCGGCAGGCCCCAGTCAGTGTGGTCGAGGGCGGGGTATCTGCTCTCGGGCATGAGGCCCGACCTGGCCGTCGAGATCGGGAGGGACTTCGAGCCGAAGTCCAAGACAAGGTTCGGGCCGCGCTCCAACGCGTTGAGGAACGACGAAAGATGGAAGGTGTCGGACACGCTGCTGCCGTTCGACCCCAGGGAACTGGAGGCGGTGCTATGAGAGGCATCAACATCCAGCCCGGCCACATCGCACGCCATACGCCGCGCAACGCCGGAGCGCAAGGCCGCGAGGCGGCAGTGGTCGATGTGGCGCAAGATCTCCTCCTCCAGCACCTGCACGAAGAGGGTGAACTCGACTTCGTAGCCATAAAGGGAGGAACGGCGATTTGAAAGCTCTATGCCGGCAAGGAGGGGCGCTTCTCACTTGATCTGGACTTCTCGGTTTCGGAGTTTGGGCTCGACAGAGACGAAGTGGCAGCTGCCTTCGCAGGCAAGGTCGACGGGCTCTCCATCGGCTCCTTCCGCTATGGCGTAAGAGAGAGGCGCGGGAAATGGTCCGTCGTCTTTGAAGGTAACCTGATCCGCAATCCCTCCCTCACGACCAAGCTCGACTTCTCGCCGGCGCCATGGCTCGAACCCGTTGAACGTACGTGGGTGCCCATGGTGATACACAGCCAGTACGCAGCTTCGCTGCCCGCGATCAGGACGGTAAGGCTTGAGGAGAACATCGCAGAGAAGGTGGCGAGGTTGAACCGAACGACCACCGCCCGAGACATGTACGACCTCGCATGGATCATGAACAGCGTGTCGTTAGCGCGGAGCTTGGACCTCGACCTCATCAGGAGACTTTCCGTTCTCAAGATCTGGGTCGACTCCAACGGCCTGCACGCCAAAACCATGGCTTGGCCTCCGGGTCACAAGAGGTCAGCGTTTGACGTCGGGTGGTGGCTGAGGGAGAGATCCGAAGGTGAGTTCGACCTCGAGGACATCGGCGCTCTGGCTGTCCCCGTCCTGAGTCCAAAGGAGCTGAGCGAATCGGTTCGCAACGGTTTCTCTTTCCTCTGCGAGCTCACCGACGAGGAAGAAATCTTGGCGAAAGCCGACAACCGAGACCGCTCCCTTGCGATCAAGCTGCTTAGGGAGCTGCCAGGCGGCCGATTCGCCGGTTCCGGTGCCTACTGACTCAGCGCTTCCTTGGGAGCGGGATGGTCACGCTTGGCACCTCATGCCGTCTACGAGACGCTTGATCGCGCCCTCGGCCGTATGCTGGTTGATGAGCCCTTCCTTTGCGTAGGCGTCGATATCGACGTTCTCGCCATTGATCCTGACGATGAGAATCGCGGGGTTCATGTTGGCGGCGCCCTGTCGGTGCGTCGTCTCTCCATTAGCTATTGCACCGTACTTGCCACTCCCTCCTTCGCCGTACGTGTAGGTGAGGTCCCAGCCGAGCCGACCAGCCTGTGTCCAGACGGCCTCAGGACGGCCCTTCTCAGGTAGCGGTCAGGCATCGCCTGCGCCCTCACCCTGCCCCTCGGGGCCTACGAGATGGTAGGTCCTGTTGCGGTTGGCTCCCAAAGCAGCCAGCTTGCCTTTGCGCACCAAGTCCTGCAGAAGCTCGCGAGACCAAGACGCGCCCAGACCCAGTGAATCTGCGACATCAACGGTGGTTATGGAACCCGTATCCCGCGCCAGGGCCAGTATCTTGAGCTGGTTCTCCATGCGCTTATCGCCGGTCCTTATCGCCGGTGCCTTGCCGTTGGCCCTTGCCGTCGATCTCTGTCGTTTGCTATCCATCACACCAGTTTGCCGGATGTTTTTACCGTTTGTCGCCGGTCCTTGCCGTCGGCTTTTATCGCCGGTCTCATCCCGCGCCTCCCGCTCGTTGGCAGATTGTGCCAGCGGCAAGACGAGCGTCGTCCGGTCGGGGCCGAACTCCTCCTCCCAGCGAGGTCGCTCGTAGCCGCTCGCGGTCCAGTTGCGCACGATGCTCGGGATGCCGCTGCCTGCCCGCTCGCCGATGTCTATGAACGAGAACATCTTGAGCAGATTGGCGTTGCGGGGGTCGGAGATGCCGCCTTTGAGCGCCTGCCCCAGGTCCATGCGAAAGTCACCCGGGTTCTTGAGGACGAGAGCGTTCTCGGTCCAGAGGCATACGACGCCCCGACGCTCGGAGAAGCTTGCGTTGGTGAGGCAGTTCGCGAGTGCCTCGCGCAGTGCCTTGTGCGCGGGCGTGTCATCGACGCGCAAGATGCCCTCGAGCCTGAAGGGCGTCTTGAGCGCCTGCCTCATGAGGCTGTAGACGCGAAAGTAGAAGTCGTAGAGGTTACCTGTCCAGTCTCCGCCCTGTGAGACGACGCGGTCCTGCCATCGCTCGTCGAAGGAGGTCTGCTGGCGGTAGTCCAAGAAGTAGTTGGGCAGTTCCTCCGCGATGCGCCAGTCATGACCGAACATGAGAAGTCCCGCGACCGTCGGGTGCAGCCTGCCGTCCTCGGCCTCTGCGGCGGCGCCTATGCAGCGCAGGAAGTCACTGTCTCCAAGCTCGTTCCAGGCGTGTCCGTTGTGGGAGAGCCGGTAGCGCTGTCGGTAGGAGCTCACGGTCGCAAGGTCGAGCTCGCCTATGCCTACTCGAGGCAGGGTCCTGGAGTCCTGGCTCTGGTCGGCGGCGTCGCGCATCATCCCCTGGATCTCCTCGTAGCGGCAGAGGTAGTCACCCGAGCGGTTGCGTCTGAACGAGCGTTTCGGGTTGTCGTTGAGGTAGATGGGGCGCAGCCTCCTGTCGGCGCGGGGAACTGTTATCTGGATGATGGTTACGTCGTCGTGGGAGAGTGCCTGCACGTCGGAGTCGGTGAGCACGTTCTCGCTTACCTTCTGGGGATTGTTCACGGTGTTCCAGAAGTCATCGAGCAGCTTGTTCGGGTCCTTGACGCCCACGGCGCGCAGCGACGTGTCGGGCAGCTCCTCGACGCCAAGCAGGATGACGCCACCCGAGCTGTTGGCAAAGGCCGAGTAGGTCTCCCAGAGGCTGCGTGGGAGACCCCCCTGTGCCCTCTTTACCTCCAGGCGCTAGCCCTTGCGGTATGCGGCAAACTTCTCGAACATGGCTACACCTCGATCTCGTTTGACGCAGGCCTTGGACGCGGATGACCGTGGGCATCGCCCGTCGCCTCTCGCTCGGCACGCGCAGGGCGTCCGCGACCAAACGTCCCTTCTTGTCAAGCCCTCTGTCAGGCTGCCTTAGGCTGCCGCCCTCGGGCCGGCGCTCCCGCCTCTTGCCGCGACGCCGTCATCGGACAGGGCGTCGAGGGAAGGCGCGGGGTGTGTTCGACATGATACCGCGAGAGGCAGGGTCCGGGCGCGCGACCGGTCGGAGCCGCCCGGCGGGCGCACCAAGAGCTGCGCCGGATCCTCCGTGCGGGGAGGGCCTGCCAGACATCTCATCTCAACTTTCTTGCGCCACCCGGCGAGCGCACCGCATTGGTGCAATCAGTCAAGGCTCAGCCATAGTGCAGAATGGAGACGAGGTACATCATTAAAAGCCAATATAGGTTATTTTACGTCCTTATTATAACCATTCTGTGTGATAATAAGAATGTTCTGATAATATGCCGTTTGGAGGTGTCATGGAACGTTTCCTTATGGATGACCTCGTCGGATGGAAGAACTCCGTTCGCAGGAAGCCTCTTGTGCTCAATGGTGCCAGGCAGGTTGGGAAGACCTGGTTGCTCATGGAGTTCGGCGCGAGGCACTTCGAGAGCGTCGCCTACGTCAACCTCGACAACAACTTGGGCCTCGCCTCTCAGTTTGACGTGGGCTATGACCTGCCCCGCATCTTGCTCATGATCCAGGCGGAGAGTGGGCAGAGGGTGATCCCCGGCAAGACCCTCGTCGTACTTGACGAGGTTCAGGAGTGCCCCAAGGCGCTCACCTCGCTCAAGTACTTTTGCGAGAACGCCCCGGAGCTTGCTGTGGCGGCGGCGGGATCCCTCCTGGGCATCACGTTCCACGAGGGCACGGGTTACCCCGTCGGCAAGGTTGACATGCTCGACCTCCACCCTCTGAGCTTTCGCGAGTTCCTTGATGCGACGGGCAACCCGATGCTACGGGAGGTCGTCGACTCGGGCGACAAGCAGCTTCTCGGGTCCCTTGCGGCGAAGTTCAGAGAGTTGCTTAAGCAGTACTACTTCGTCGGAGGCATGCCTGAGGCGGTCGCCACGTTCGTCGAGTCCGCTGACCTGTCCGCCGTCCGTGCCGTGCAGGAGGGGGTCCTATTCGGTTACGAGAGGGACATCTCGAAGCATCTGGGGGCTGCCGGAGCGGAGCGCGCCCTCTCTGCATGGCGCTCGCTTCCGGCGCACCTCGGACAGGAGAACAAGAAGTTTGTCTTCGGGCACATTGGGGAGGGTGCCCGGGCCCGTGACTACCGTTCGGCGATCACCTGGCTTACGCAGGCCGGTATCGCGACGAGGGTCCCTCGGGTGTCCAAGCCGGGTGTTCCCCTCTCGGCCTACGCAGACGAGTCCGCGTTCAAGCTCTTTTCCCTCGACGTCGGTCTTCTCTGTGCGCTTTCTAGGCTCGACGCCTCGAGTATCGTCGATGGTAACGCACTCTTCACTGAGTTCAGGGGAGCCCTCACCGAGCAGTACGTCTGCCAGCAGCTGGTCTCGGATTGCAATCTTAGTCCGTGCTACTGGTCTGCAGAGAACTCTCGCGGCGAGGTTGACTTCCTCGTGCAGCGCGGCGGTAGGGTCTATCCCATCGAGGTGAAGGCCGAGGAGAACCTGCGCTCGAAGAGCCTGAGGGCATTCTCGGGTCGATATCCCGGCACGGTGCCGAGGCGTTTCAGCCTCTCGGGCTTTTGCGACCAGGGGTGGATGCGCAACGTGCCGCTTTACGCCATAGGCAACTCAGGGAGCTGGGATTGATGGGGAATCACGACAGGTTCCTTGGGCTGAGGTCAAGTGGCAGGCGATACCCCTGGCGCTTTGCCGGACTCTCTGTTAGACCACCGTTGACATGATGACACTTCGCCCCTCCGCTACGATGCC
>ERZ773003.1138-NODE-1138-length-16733-cov-3.011392_pt1 | contig 16733 bp, 17 predicted proteins | sample MGYA00580668_ERZ773003 | MGnify/ENA primary metagenome ERZ773003 (study PRJEB29015, sample SAMEA2738002) | human oral metagenome | biome: human oral; feature: human-associated habitat; material: dental | place: China | collected 2126 ... | reverse complement strand
AAATTTTATCTTGCGTCACGACAAGCTAAATTTTATCTCGCGGCGAGTTAGATTAAATTTCATCCGCCTAAATTTTATCTCGCGGCGAGTTAGATTAAATTTCATCCGCTGCGGCTGCATAAATTTACGGCACGCTTTTTCATAAAATTTTATCTGCAAGCGGGTAAAGAGCGTCTATTCGGTGCTTTCCGCTCTTTGGCTTTCGCTTGATTAGCTTTTCTTGCTCGCCGCTAAAACTTGCGCCAAGATCGCCGCTAGCGCGATATTTAGGCTGACGCAGAGCCCAAACAGCGCCACGGCTTTAGTGGAGCTGAAAGCGAGCGTGAAAAAGGAGATTATGCTGGTTAAAGACGCGAGCGTGATGCCGAAAATTTTATCGCTAAGCGCCATCTTATCGTTGTTTGCAAAGATCATATAATCTATCCCCACGGCGCCTGATAGGATCAGCGCAAAGATCGCAAAAATATTCACGCTCACGCCGAATGCGCTAAGCAGGGCAAGCACGGCCAAATTTGTCGCAAAAACGCAGATGACGATCAGCCACGCCGTCCGCGCGCCGAAAAACGCCCACAGCAGTGCGAGCGCGAGGGCGTATGCGGCGCATTTCAGATACAAGGCGTTGATTTTGATCTGCGAAAACGCCTCGCTTATGGCGCTTCGCATATTTAGATGCAGCGTGCCCATCTGCGCGGCAAGCTCGCTTACGGCAGCTTTATCGCGCACGCCGCGCAAAAAAGCGATATGCGGATCGATGCTCGGCATCGCGGCAAAAAGAACGGAGCTCCTAGCCTGTTCGTAGCTTAAAATAGGCGCATCTGCAATCTTGGCAAAGTTTGCGTCCACGAGCTCGCGGCTAAGTCCGAGATTTAAAAATGCGCTTCTATCGTAGTTTGCAAAGGCCTGCTTGATAAAGCTCTGCGTAGCTGGATCCAAAATCGGCGCGCCGGTGTATGAGTCCGCAAGACCGCGCGCTACGGCCTCTTTGGCTACCGCGCCCGCGTTGTTGCCCACTATCAGATCGAAGCTGGAGCCTCCGATGCTTGCGAGCTTGGCGCTCATCGCGATCAGGTTTTTATCCAAGCTCGCGTATTCGCTGACGTCGTCCTTAAGCTCCATTCTGAAATACAAAAACGCAAGCAGCGCCGCGCAAACGATGGCGAGCGCTTTTAGGCTTAGGTTTATCTTGCAAAGCGCCTTTGCGTAGAGCTCAAGAGCTTTTGCAAAGAGCGGGGCGGGGCAAAATTCCGCTCCTTCAAGAAGCAGCGGCAGGGCGAAGTAGCTAAAACAAAACGCCCCCGCAAGTGCGGCTATCGCAAAGATCGCGATCTCTTTGAGCAGAAAAAACGGGCTAAATAAAAATACGAAGTAGCCTCCTGCGGTGATGAAAAACCCTAGAAGCAGGATGTTTCGCATGCTTTTTATCGAGCGAGCTTCGATGCGGCGCGAGATATTTGCGCCCAGCCAGTGCACCGCGTAATCTAGCATCAGCCCGATTAGGCTCGTCGAAACCACGGCGCTTAGGATGTGGATCGAGCCGCGGATCGCCATCGTAGCCGCTACGCCGCAGGCAAGCCCGAAAAGTGCGGGCAGCAGCAGGCAGAAGATCCGTGCGCGCGAAAATGCCGCCAGCAGCAGCGCCGCGCACAGGCTAAGCGAAACGGCGCCCGCGACGGAGCTTTCGCGCACGCCAGCACTTTTACCCAATGCGCTAAAAAGGGCGGTGCCGGAGATTAAAATTTCGCTTTTTTGCGCCTCGCGCACAAGCGCGCTAAGCGCGTCGTCATTTGCTTTCGGAGCGAGCTTGGCCGTAGCGAGGTAGTGCGGCGCGCCGTCAATGATCGTAATAAAGCGGTTTTGCGCAGGATCGAGCTTGATAGCGCCGCGAGCGCCGAGGCGCGAGTGAAGGCTAAGCGAGAAAAAGTCCTGCGAGAGGCTAAGCGGACGAAATTTTGAATAAAGCTCACGCGCGCTACGCTCAAAAAAGGCCTGCGGATCGCTTTTTAAAAGCTCCACGCTAGCATCATCGAGCATCGCGGGCGCAAAGCGCGCAAGCTCGCTCTGATACACTCTCGCGTCCTTTACCTCATAAATTATGCTCTCAAAAAGCCCGCTTTTTTGCATATCCGCAATGAACGCGTCAAAGCTCGCTCTCTCCGCACTTGCGACGATGATTTGCCTCGCGATCTCGCGGTTGAAATCCTCGACGCTCTGTTTCTGCTCGCCCGAAATTTCAATACCGCTCAGCTCATAAAAATCGGAATTTACGCGGTTTAAATTTAGCGCTATAAAGGCGCAAAGCGCGATGAAAACCGCGCCGAATACCGTTAGGATCGCGCTCTTACTCATCTAAGCTCACGACGCCCGAAAATACGTTTTCGCTCACGTCGCCGTTAGCGCTATTGATCCGCAGCACTTTGACGTAGGCACCGCCCTCGATCACGATATTTTTAAAGATATTTTGCAGCATCCCTTTTGGGCTTAGCTCGGCGCGCCACGCATCTTTGCTGCCGCTTAGCGCGATCGAGAAATTTTTGCTAAGCCGCGCTACGTCCAGGCGCGAGATCGCTAAAAAGGTGTCCTTATCAAAAAGCGAATCGGCGCTTTTGATCCACGCCGCGCCGCTACGCTCAAAAATGCCGTCCGCGCCGATTTTTAGCTCGCTTCGCACCGGCTCTAACGTCGTCCAAAATAGCTCGCCGCCTTTGATCCTAAACTCGCCGCTACTTCGCACGGGCTCGGCAAAGCCCTCGATACTGAGCGTTTCGCTAAATTTGCCGCCGATATTATCAGTCTTAAGCGCCAGATCGCTTACTTCAAGCGCGCTCGCAAGTCCCAAAATCGCCAAAAATAAAGCTAAAATTTTCATCGTAGTCCTTTAAATTTATGCTCGCTAAAATTTCATTGCCTGTTATCGCTGGGCAAAATTTCATTTGCCGCGGCGTTTTTAGGGCGGTCTCGCTCGGACGCGGCTTTGCTTGCCGTCGAAATCTCATTTGCTGCCGAAATTTTATTTGCCGCTGGAATTTTACCCGCGGGATTTTTCCCCGCCAAAATTTTATCCGCGCACGCCCTTAGCTGCGGCGGTATCTCATATAGCGTCTTTTTAGAGTCAAGCTCCACCGCGGCTTGCGACGTAGTTGCCTTGGCTAAGAGCGCGCCGGATAGGCTTTTGATGCGGTAGGAAAATTTTATTATCGTGTCGCACTCAAGCAGCTCGATGCTCACCGCAATCTCGTCGTCAAAAAGTATCGGCGCGATAAATTTAAACTCCATTTTGATAATGGGATATATAAATCCATCATCTCTCATCTGCATATATGTGTAGCCCGCGTCGCGCCAAAACTCGCATCTAGCGTCCTCGCAGAGCTTTACGTAGTTGCCGTGCCACATCACGCCCATCGGATCGGCGTCGTAAAATCTGGCGCGAAATTTATACTCTTTCATTCTTCTCTCCGCTATGAAATTTTTCGTCTTGCGCGGCGGATTTTGCAGCGCTCAAATTCGAATTATTTAAATTTAGCGCAGTATCCGAGTCCACCGTAATTTTTAAATTTGACGCCGTATCGTTTAAATTTGACGCAGCGTTTGAACCCGTCTCGCCGAAATTTTGCGCGCCGTCGCGCTTTGCAGCGCTCGCATTTTTTTCTTGCGCCCAAAAATCAAAGAAATTATACCACTGAGAAGGAAATTCTTTGGCATAAAGCTCGAGCTGCCGCACGTAGCTTTTAAGCGGCGCCGCTACAGATCGCGCCTTATCGCGGCTTTTTAGCGGCGCAGGCAGCGGCTGCAGCCGAAGCTCGTGGCCGCTGCGCCCCTCGTAGCACCATAGGCTAAATAGCGGCGCGTCCAAAATTTTAGCGAGCAGATAGCCGCCGATCGGGAAGTTCGCGCTGCGTCCTAAAAAATCCTCGCTTTGAAATTTATCCGAGCCCACTGGCATACGATCGCCCATTACCGCGATGTGTTCGCCGTTTTGCAGAAGCTCTTTGATTTGCAGCATCTCGCCGATACCGAGCTCGCCGACGTAAAGAATTTTCACGCCGCCGCCCATTTTTTCAATAAATTTCATAAAATTTTCGCTGTGTTTGCGAAAGATCAGCACGTTGATTTTTATCCCCGCCGTGCTTGCCGAAAGGGCGCGCGCGATCTCGGTGTTGCCGAAGTGCGAAGTGATTAAAATTTTGCCCGTTCCGTCGCTTAAAAGCTCCTTCATGCCGCTTTGCACCCGTATTTGATCTAGCGCGATCTTACCGTTCCAAACTGCGATTTTTTCGCACAGACTGAGGGAAAATTTATAAAAATTCGCGTAAATTTCGCGAATCTTGGGCTCGCGATCAAGCGCGCGCCGCAAAAACTCCCTGATTGCGCGCCGTTCGTTTTTAAGCAGCGCAAAATAGATCGCCGAGATGCAAAGCGCGGTGCCTCGCATGCAAAAATCGGGCGTGTGAAGCGTGACGAAGCGGGCTAAATTTAAAAGCGCCGCGCCCGCCTTTTCGTTGTTTTCGCTCCAGTGCTTAGCCATCGCGCCCGTCCTTTGCGGCGGCATGTTGCGATGAGGCTTTTACGAGCGGGTTTTGCGCTGAATTTTCCGCCTGTGAGCTTTGTGCTGCGGCTTTATCGCCGCATTTTTCGGTACCAGCTTTTTCGTCTACGCCGCCGTCCATCTCCTCTTTTGTATTTTTGTAACTATCGCGCCGCGCGCCGCTGCAAAGGTTTTGTCTCACTAGCCCTTGCAAAATTTCATCTGCGCTCTGCTGCGAAACATCCTGCAAGCCGCGCTTTTTAAATTTATCGCAGGCGCGCTCTAGCGCGATTCTTGCAAGCCAAAGCGGGAGCCCGCAAAATAGCCTCGCGTGCATCAGCGAAATTCCGAAATTATCCCGAAACGGCGCGAAGTGGCTCACTCCGCCTGCTTCGTAGCGCACCGCCAGATCGAGCCATTTTATCTCTAGCCCCGCGCGCACGGCCAGGATTAAAATTTCGGCATCAAAGCCCATTCTGCGGTTTTTGGTGCGGGGCAGAAGCGGCACGATCCCCTCTAGCGGGTAAATTCTAAAGCCGCACATCGCGTCTTTTATGCGGTGCGAAAGGGTATTTATCACGCACCAAAAGTTCATTATCTTGCGTCCGTGCAGGCGGGATTTGGGCGCGCTTTCGTCATACACGGGCGCGGCGCAGATCAGCGCGGCGGGCTGGCGCGCCGCAAACGTCAAAAATTCCTCGCATCTGCTTACGTCGTGCTGAAAGTCCGCATCGATCTGAAAGGCATGCGTAAATCCAAGCTCCTTCGCCCACGCCAGTCCGTCGCACACGGCAGCGCCTTTGCCGCCGTTTTGCGCGCGGGTGTAAATTTGAGCCGCAAGCCCCTTTAGCGCACCTTTGCTCGCTTCGTCGCTACCGTCGTCCACGATCAGCACGGGCGCGATGGGCGCCAGTGCATGCACGAGCTCGGCGATGCGTGCGGGGTGGTTGAAGTAGGGCAGCAAAAACGCGGGCTTAAAGGCAAATTCTTCCACTGGCGCAGACCTTGTCGTTTGAAATTTCAAAGCGGAGTTTGCCGCTCGCTTCGGTGATTTTGATCGAAATCTCATCGCCCGGGCGGATGAAATTCGTAAATTTTAAATTTTCTATCTTTTGCGTGCCGTCCAGCTCGTAACCGAGGGCTTTTGCGCAGATCAATACGAAGCGAAGCTGCATAAACGCAGGCACCAGCGCAAATCGCGCAAAGTGTCCGTCGAAATAAAAGTCGCTAGCGCGCACCTTCGCACGAAACTCACTCTCCGCGCTCCACTCAAAAACGGGCACCTCGTAGCGTTGCAGAGCGCTTAAAAAGTCCTTTTTGCTTAGCTTGCCCTGCTCGTTAAAAGGCAGCTTGCTTGCGATTTTGAAGTAGCGCAAAATCGCGCCGAATTCGGGCTTCAAAAAGGTCTTTAGCTCGTCCGTGACGCCCTTTTTGCCGCCTACGCGAAATGCCTGCTCGCCGCACTCGCTAAGCTTGATAAGAGCTACGGCGCGGTCGCGCTGCGGGTGCAGATCGATCCTGCATTCGCCGATAAATTCGTGCGAGCGGAGCTTGGCTTCGAGTAGATCGAGGCTCACGCGGTTTTCGTTGATTTTCACGGTGCGGTCGCCTCGCCCCAAAAGCGTGATCTCGTCTGCGCGCACATAGCCGAAATCGCGGCTTTCGAAGCGCTCGCACCAAGGCGAGCTGATCGTAAACTCGCCCGCTTGCGAAAAATTGTCGGCGGGCTGCTTTGCCCCAAATTTATCGCAAAGCTCGCCCTCTTGCGCAAATTTATCATCGTGTTTCGTCGCAGAGCTCGGTGCGGAGCTGTTTTCTGGGCCGGCTGCGGTTTTATTGCCAGCGTCTGCATTAAATTTAGACACCTGCTTGCCCGAGCGGTTTGTGTCTTGCCCGTCCGCATTTTGCTCGCCCGCACAGCGCGTTTTAGGCTCTGCCGCAGAATTTTCGCCGCAAGAGCTTGCCGCAGGATCGGCAGTAGCGGGTAATGCCCCATTGCGTTTTGCCGTGCCGCTATCGATATCTGTGCGGATCTGCACGCTTACGGGGGCAAATTTCTTAAGTCCCGCGCCTTCGTTGCAAGCGATCACGCCCGTTTCGCTGGAGCCGTAAATATCGACGATGTGAGCATTGCTAAGCGCTGCCAACCTATCTCGGATCGCAGAACTTAACGGCGCGCCCGCGCTAAAAATGGTGCCCAAAGGCGCTATGTTTGCGGCATCTGCATGCTCGCACAGCGCGCCTAACACCGTGGGCGAGCTGATCAGCACCGCGCCCGCAAGATCGGCTGCGAGGATGATTTCAGGGTAGTTTAGACCGCCTTTTTGCGTGCGCGAGCCGCAAAGCAGCGGCACGAAGATGCTAAAGGTAAGCCCGAACATATTTTGGTGCGAGACACCCGATAAAAATCGATCGCTTGCGCAAAGACCGAATCTTTCTACTAAAAATTCCGCCTCCAAAATCATATCGCGCAGACTTTTTTCGATATTTTTCGCCTCGCCCGTGGAGCCTGAAGTTTTGATATAAAATTTTTGATCCGCGCGCAGCAGATGCAAAGAGATAGCCTCTTGCTCGCACGGCGCGTGATTTTGCGGCGCGTTTTTAGATGAAATTTTAGGCACAGATTTTCCCGTACCCGGAGGCGAAATGTTTTCTAAATCATTAGGGCTGAATTCGTCTAAATTTTGCGCTGTGGCGAGATTTGGAATTTTCACGTCGCCGCCGAGATGAAATTCGCCGCTAAATTTGGGCTCTCGTAGCAGCACGGGCGCAAAATCCGCAATCAGCGCGCCGAAAAAAAACGCAATGAACTCCGCCGCGTCCTCGCCGTAAATTTCAATCATAGGCGCGCGCTTTTGCTCTTGCGTCTGCGCCGTTTGCGTGGCGTGCGCGGTATCTGTACCGCCGCTAGAATTTTCCGCGTCATTGAAATTTGCGCTTCTACTAGAATTTTCCGCGCCTTTTAAGCTTACCGATTCGCTCTGCTTGCATCCAGTTTTTGCCAAATCGCGCGCAAGAGCCGCCGCGGCAAGGATTTCGCGCTCGTAAGGCTTCAAAGAATTAATCAAATTTTTTAACATAAAATTTCCTAAAAATCATCTCGCCGCCGATCAGCGCGCCGATGAGGACGTATGAGATCGCGCCGCAGTAAACACTCCAATAAATTTTATCTCTCGGTAGCAGCAGCGCCGCGCTAAGTAGACCGTTTAGCACGAAAAATCCGAGCCAAATTTCGGTCAGCTTGCGCGTGTAGGCGCGGCCGTGCTCGTTGAGACCTGGCTGCTTCAAAAGCGCCAGACGCGTGATCGCAGGCGTCGATCTTAGGCTGAGCGCGAAAAGCGCCGCGAGCGAGAAATTTATTATGAGCGGATACAAGTACGCGAGCGTTCCGCTGCCAAAAAGGGCGCACAACGCAAAAAATGCCGCGCTCGCGCCCTTAATAGCGCGATCTTTACTTTCAAAAACAGCTCGCGCTCCCCATAGCGCGCTCATCGCCGCGAGCAAGCAGACCCGCACGCCGCCGTGCAAAAAATAGAGACCGAAAGGGTAAAACACGCTCAAAATTATGGTAGCTGTTTTTAAAAATATCGTTCGTCGCAATCTTTGTAATCCTTAAATTTAGCCGCGAGGGCTTGGTTTTTACCGCGGCTGGCTAGGCTTTTGCTGCTGCGATTTTGGTTTTGCCGTGGCGGTTTTTTGGTTTTGTTGCTAGCAGCGAGATCGTTGCGATCTATACCGCGCCGAGATACTTTAAATTTGACCTCGGCGTCACGGTTTTGTGCGCCATGCTTTTAAAATTTTAATTCAGCCGCGCCTGCCGCCTTCAAATTCTAGCCGCATCTTAAAATTTAGCCGCACCTTAATTTAACTCGCAGCGCCGCACTTGCAATTAAATCCGCTAAATTAAATTTAGCCGAAATTTTAAAATTTTGAAATTTTATGAAAACAGCGATCGCAAAAGAAACAATGCCTTTTAAAATTTCAAAATTTCACCTGGGCTCGCAGATTTAAATTTTAAAATTTTGATCCGCAAAGCGCTTTGCATAATAGCTTAAAAGCGGCAGGTAAGTGGGCTTTGTGCAGTGCCGCTTAAGCGCTAAGCCCGTAAAAGCCGCTCGCTCCATGCTTTTTCAATTAAAATGTTCGCCGTTTGCCTCGCACCTTTAATCAATATTCGCCGCACGTTATCAAACCGCCGCGTGCCGTCAAACAAACGACACCGTATGTTTATCCGCTCGCCCGCCGTCTTTGTGCCGCCGCAAAGTAAACTACCAAACCGCAACGCACGCGATCTTGCCGCGCCGCACGGCGAAATTTAACTCTCGCCGCCGGTATTTTCCCCGCTCGCGCCCTGATCGAGCTTTGCGGCTACGGCATCCACGATGTCGCCGAGAGTTTGGATATTTTTAAAATCATCGGGCATCAGCTTATAACCCGTGTTTTTCTTGACGTAATCGACCAGATCGATCGCGTCGATGCTGTCGATCTGCAGATCCTCGTAAATTTTAGCCTCCGGCACGACCTTGCTCTCGTCGATCTCGAAAAGCTCCACGAGCGCCTTTTTTAAAATTTCAAAAATTTCATCTTTACTCATTTTTACTCCTATTTTCGGCGATGTATTGCGCCAAAGACGCAACGGATGAGAAAATTTGCTTTAAATTTTGGGTTTTTGAGTTAAGCACGATGCCGTATTTTTTCTGCACCAAAAGCCCTAGCTCCAGCGCATCGACCGAATCGAGCCCCAGCCCGTCGCCAAAAAGCGGCTCATCGTCATTTATGTCGCCAGGCGCGACGTCTTCGAGGTTCAGCCCCGAAATGATCAGCTCCTTAAGTTCCAAAATTTCTTCGTTCACAGATTCTCCTTTTCATATAGATTTGATATTTTTTCGTAGAGTTTGCGTACGCGGATCGGGTTTGGGCGATCCGGCTCGAAGCCCGTTAGATCCAGCGCACACAGCTCGTAGAGGTCGTACTTCATCCGAACCTCGGGCGTATCGTACCATACTTGTCCTTTTTTTAGGCTTTTAGGATCCATTTTTATCGCGATGCAATTCATATTTTTTGCGAAATTTATCGCGATGTAAAACGCCGCTTTGTGCATGGCGATGCGATCTGCAGTGCGCGTGCCCTCGGGGAAGATGATTAGGCTTTCTCCTCGCTCAAGGGCGCTGCGGCACGCATCTATCATCGCTTCCGAGCCGGTGTTTGGGATGTAGCCTGCGGCTGCGATGGCAGCGGAGAGGAAGGGGTTTTTGCACAGACTTTCCTTGACTACGCAGTTTGCGCGCCGCACGTGAGCCAAAAAGATCACCACGTCAAGCAGGCTAGGGTGGTTTGCGATGATGAGAGTGCCGCTAGGCGGGAGCTTGCAGCGCCAGTTCACGCCGATGCTGCCGTAAAGACGCGCTAGCAGCAAAAATATGCGCCACGAGATCATTATAAAATCGCGCACGAAATTTCGCACGACCTCTATGCGGTTTAGCCTCAGCAGCGCTACGGGGAGGAAGAGCAGGTTGCCTATCATACACAGCGCGCCGAAGCTTGAGAAGGATAACGCGATGCCGATCTGTTTAAGCTTGCGCCTTATCGGATTTGCCTGCTTCATTACGCGGCGCCTCTTTCGGCGGGGATTTTATGCCTCTCGATGAGGATTTTACAGTTTTCGGCGATGATTTTGTGGTTCTCGGCGGGGATTTGATGGCTCGTCATGCGCGCGATCTCGATAAAATTTCTACGGCTTGCCGCTCGCCGCATCGCAGCGGAGTTTTCGCAGTTTTCTGCGCGCAATATTTCGCTTTGCGATGTGTGCCGAAGCAATAGAGCTTTTATGGTCTCAGCGGAGTCGATCTCAGCGCCGTGCATATGCCGAAACGATGGAATTTTTGCAGCACGCGGTAAACTGCGATTTTGTAGAATTCTTACCGTTTGCCGTATATGCTGCCCCAGTAAAATTTCCGCAGCTTGCCGCGTGCTTCGTCGTGCGTATTGCTGCGATGGAGCTTCTATCTTTTGTCGCACATATCGTTGCGGTAGAATTTCCGCGGTTTGCCACGCACGCCGTTGCGACAAAATTTCTGCGAAGCGCCATACACGCTGCTTTGACGCCGCCATACGACGCGCCGTCTGATTAAATTTATAGCTCGCGACGCAGTTAAATTTAAAATTCATCGCAACCGCCTTGCCGTGCGCATCTTGCCTGAGCGGCTACTCGGCTCATCGCGCGGCTAAATTTAAACTCGTAGCCCAAGCCTTGCTCTACTAAATTTATGAAATTTACAGCTTGCCGCGTGTACCGTTTCGGCTCGCTGCATCTGTTTTTATAGCGGAATTGCGCGGTGTTTTCTACGCGCCGCTGCGGTAAAATTTTTATAGCTCGCAGCTCGCACCGTTTAGGCGGATTTTTTTGGGTTCGTTGCGTATGCCTCGGCAGCGCATCTTCGCAGCGCGCCTCATTGCAACGCGATTTGGCGGCGCACGGCGCGCGCCCTTTCAGAGTGCTTTTAAGATGCGCTGTTTGGCCGAGCTCATGTTTGGTAGCGCGGCTAAATTTAAAACCTTCACTATATCCGCGTTTGGCGGAGCGGCTAAATTTAAAGCTCGTCGTTCTCGCCGTTGCGGCTCCGCGTGGCCAGGGATTTTGATCAAATTTGCTCGTCTCGCCGCGCTTGCTCATGCGATGAAATTTTACCATTTTAGCGCTCACGATCTTGCCTTAAAAAAGCTGCGATTTTGGCGGGATCTTTGATGCGCCAAAGATAGTCCAAAATCCCGTCGCTGCTGCGCCATTCATGCTTGCCTGAGAGGATTTTAGCTAAAAATTCCACTGCGGTATCTAGAGGGATTTTGCCGTCCCCTTTAAAGATTCGTAAAATTTCATTCTCGGCTTGTGGTTTTGGATTTTGCGCCTCTATGTTCTGTGCCGTTGCGTCCGCAACGTGCGGCGAAATTTCGATCTGCACGTCATCTCCGCGCTGAAGCACCAGAAGTAGGGCGCAGGCGAAGTCGCAGCGCTTTAGATAGTCGTTATTTGCCTCCTCAAAATAGCAGAGCAGGGCGATTTTGTCGCTATCCGATTTGCATTCGCCGTTCTTGCCATTTTCGTTTGCGTCCTGCGCGGAGCCGAACTCCCCCGCGCTTTCTTTTAGCCTTGCAGCCGCGATTATTGCGCCGTTTTCGAGCGCGCACGCCGCGGAGATCGTCGAAATTTCGGCGTGATTTTGCGTAAAAATAGCATTTTGCGCCGCGATCGCGTTGAGTACGCTGACGCAAAAGCTCGAAGGCGAGACGCTTTCCTCCATCGAGCCTAGCAGGCTAAAGCAGCGGTTGATCTCGCCCAGGCGCGAGCAAAAGACGAGCGGCATTCCTTCGCGCTGCGTCGCGGAGCTTTGCATCGCATGATCGCAGGCTCCCGAGCATTCGTTTGCTTTGGAATTTTGCCTCGCGGAATTTAAAGAATTATCATTTGAAAAATCCTGCGGCGACGGGTTTTGCGCGGTGGCGCGGCTTTTGCTCGCATCTAAATTTTGAGACGCGAGATTTAAGGAGCTTTCCTCGACTAAACTTTGCGGCGTATTTTGCGAAATTTCGCCTAAAAGCGAGATGCAAAGTTTTGCCCCAAGCCCCAAGCGGCGGCGTTGCAACGGCGGAATATGCACAAGAGCCGGCTTTTTCTTTAAAGCTTCAAGCGCTGAAATTTCATCTTTTAAGCGGGCAGCGATTTCTAAATTTTTTCCAGAACTTTTTTGTAAAGCCTCGCCCTCGCGCGCGGCGAAATTTTTATAAAGCTCCGCTGCCTTTTCGGAGCCGCGATCAAAACTGCGCGAGGGATTAAATTTAGACGCAACCGCTTCTTGTTTTAATCTCTGCTCCGAGTGGGGCTTAATAGAATTTTCATCAAAACCTTCTATAGCGAGCTCACGCCCCGCTTTTTCGTTATTCTCACAAGCCGTAAAATTTGCGGAATTGATGAAATTTTGCTCGCAGTACGAGATATCTGCAAAATCTTGCGTAGAATTTGACGTAAAATTATACGTAAAATTTTGATTTGCATCGCAAGCGAGATCGGAATTTCCGCCTAAATTTACTTCGGAAATTCCGTCCGAGCAAGCGGCGAAATTTTTATAAAACTCCGCCGGCTCGCCCGAAATTATCGCGCTTGCGTAAGCTACGCCGAAGCTTAGTTTATTTTGCAATATAGCCTCTTAGCGTGACGCCGTTCATTATCGAGCCTACGCCGCATTCAAACTCCTTGTCGCTCACGAAAACGTTTTTGTAATAGTAGCTCGTGATGTTTACGACCTTGTTGCCACCCTCTTTTTTGGCTCGGTCTTGAAAGCTAAGCAGTGCCGATAAAAACGCGCGGTTGCATGCGGCTTGATCGGTCTTGTTGACGCTGTTTGTTTTTTTGTTCGAGCTTAGCTGCTGCGTGATCTTTCTGCCTGCGGATTTGTTGCCGAAGTAGAATTTTATGTTCGGATCAAGCTTGGCTTTGGCGTCGGGCTCTGCGAGTGCCGCGGCGATAGGGAAGCGCATGATGTCGTTCTTGGCATAAGCCGCATTAGCGACGAAAAGCGCCGCAACTACGAAAAATAGAAATTTTTTCATTTTCTCTCCTTTAATCGATAAATTTTTTAAAAATCAAAGAGGTGTTCACGCCGCCGAAAGCAAAGTTGTTATTCATAACGTAGTCGGTCTTTATCTCCTGCGGCTTCGTGAGGTACCTAAGCGGCGCACATTCCGGATCGATATCACGTAAATTTAGATTCGGATAGAATAGCCCCTCATTCATCATCATCACCGAGATGAAGCTCTCCAGCGCCCCGCACGCGCCCAAAGTATGACCCAAATAGCCTTTGTAGGAGCTCACGGGCGTTTGCGAGCCGAAAATTTCATGCGTCGCCATAGATTCCGCGACGTCGCCTTGTCTGGTCGCCGTAGCATGGGCGTTTACATGCCCGATGAGATCCGGCGAAATCGCGGCGTCTTTGAGCGCCAGCTGCATCGCCGCGCGCATAGTCTCGCTCTGTGGGCGGGTGATATGCGTGCCGTCACAGGTCGTGCCGAAGCCCACTATCTCGGCGTAAATTTTAGCGCCGCGCGCAAGTGCGCTCCCAAGGCTTTCTAGCACGAACATAGCGCCGCCTTCGCCCAAAACCAGTCCATCGCGCGCTATATCAAAGGGCGCGGGGCTGAGGGTAGGGGTGTCGTTTTTGCAGCTTGTCGCGTAGAGCTTGTCAAACACGAATGCCTGGCTTGGGTGCAGCTCGTCCGCGCCGCCTGCCAGCATCATATCCGCAAGGCCGAATTTTATCGCTTCGTAGGAGTAGCCGATCGCTTGAGACGCGCTCGTGCACGCAGAGCTCGTGGGGATGAGCCTACCTTTTAGTCCGTAGTAGATCGCGATATTTGCAGCGACGGTGTGGGGCATCATCTTGACGTATGAGTTGGCGTTGAAAGTGCTATCCTTGCCATGCAGAATATCTATGACCTCGCCAGTAGCCTTTGCGTCGCCGCTGCAGCTACCCGCTGCGACGCCCATACGACCGTCCTTTATGCACCCCTCTTCTAAAAGACCCGCATCTGCCAGGGCTTCACCCGCGGCATCTACGCCAAACATCGCTACCTTGCCCATCGAGCGGGTATCTTTGCGATTCCAGTGCGCAGGCGGCGCGTAGTTTTGTATCGGCGCACCAAGCCTGGTGTTTAGCTCCTCGCCGAAGATATCCCATTCGCTCATATAAACTACGGCGCTTTTTTGATGCGCCAAATTCTGCTTTATGCTCGCCCAGTCTCGCCCGAATGCACAGACGTTGCCAAAACCCGTAATAACTACTCTATTTAACATAATCCACCGTCTATTTTAATAACCTCTTTTGTGATGTATGCGGAATTTTCGCTTAGCAAAAACTCCACCAAATGCGCCACCTCGCTCGGCTCGCCGATGCGCCCTAGCGGGATCGCGCTTAAAATTTGCTCGCTTGCAGCTTCGTTTATACCTTCGCTCATCGCCGTTTTGATGAGCCCTGGGGCTACGACGTTTACCGTGATCTTGCGGCTTGCAAGTTCTATCGCTAGCGATTTTGCCGCGGCGATTAGGCCTCCTTTGCTAGCGGCGTAGTTGCTTTGGCCGCGGTTGCCGGCAATTCCGCTAACCGAGCTCATCACGACGATACGCCCGCCTTTTTTGGCGCGGATCATCGGCATTAGCGCGGGCTTTAGGACGTTATAAAACCCGCCTAAATTCGTATCTATCACGCTTTGCCAATCCTCGCGTTCAAACCACACGAAGGAGTTATCCCGCGTGATGCCCGCGTTTAGCACGATGCCCCAGTATGCGCCGTTTGCCTTTATGTCTGCTTCGATACGCTCCTGCGCCGCAGCGGTATCTGCGACGTCAAATTTTAAAATTTGAACTTCCGCCGCGCCTGCGTCCAAGCAGCGCTCCGCCACGTCTTTTAGCTTTGCTTTGTTGCGCCCGTTTAGCGCCAAGCCGTAGCCCTTTTGCGCTAAATTTAACGCGCACGCCTCGCCGATACCGCCGCTTGCTCCGGTGATTAAAATTCTCTTAGCCATTTATACTCTTTAGCATTTCATCGTTCGGGTTCATCACGCTTAGCGTGGCGCTTGCGATATGTTCGCCGCCGCAGCGGATCTCGCAGTCGAAGATATATAACCCCTCGCCGTCGCTTACGCTCTGCCTCGCCGTCGCGATCACGCGCTCGCCCACCTTCAGGCTTGCGCGCGAAATATCCAGGTTTCGTACGCCCAGCAAAAACCCGAGCCTTGCCTCGCCGCCGTTTCGGTGACCCGAATAGGCACCTATGCACTGCGCCATGATCTCCATATATGCGTAGCTGCCGAGCTCTCCGTTTTCGGTAAACGGCGAGTCCTCTTTAACGCTAAACGCACAGCTCGCATATCCGTCGCTAATCTCTAAAATTTCATCTGCGAAGACCATATATCCGCTCTGCGGTAGGATACTAGAGGCTCTCATACGCGTCCTATTATGGTTACGGCGTTATCTCCGCCGAAAGCAAAGCTTAGATTCATCGCGGTATCTACGCGCGCTTTTTTGGCTTCGCATGCGAGATTAAATTTAGACAGCGCAGCCGGAATTTCGCTCGTTTGCGAAGCTTGATCCGCAATGTCTTTTAAAATTTTATCGTCCGCGCCATGCAAAGCTTTAGACGCAGCCAAAATTTCATCCGCGCTGCTTTTTGAAATTTCACCCTGCGCGTTTTGCAGAATTTCGCCGCCCGAGCTACATGAAATTTGATCGCTTGCGTTGTTTAAAATTTCATCGTTTCGCTCGCCGTGCCGCGTCTGCACGCCATGAAAAATTTCACCCTCCGAGCCGCGCCAAATTTTATCATTTGCAAAATTCGGCGGGATCACGCCCTGTCTGATCGCCTCGTAGCACACGGCAAGCTCGATCGCCCCCGCTGCGCCCAGAGTGTGTCCGGTCGCCCATTTGGACGAGCTTGCGGGCGCTAAGGGTAGGGCGGTGCTCATAGCCAAGGCCTCCATCGCGTCGTTGGCCGCAGTGCCCGTGCCGTGCAGATTTATGTAATCCACGCTTTGCAGCTGCGCCGATTTTAGCGCGGTTTTGATCGCCGTGATCTGCATGCGCGCGCCTGGATCGGGCTTTGTGATATGATAAGCGTCGGAGTTTGCGGCGTGAGCCAAAAACGCGACGTCGCTTATGCGTTCGCGCGAAAGCACGAATACGCAGGCTCCTTCGCCCAGATTTGTGCCTGATCGCGCCTCTGAAAACGGCTTTAGCGGCTGCTCGCTTAAAATTTCAAGCGCGCTAAAGCCCTGCAGCGTGAGCTCGTCTAATGCGTCGGCGCCGCCGAATACGACCGCGTCGCAAAGTCCCGCGTAGATGAGGCGCGAAGCTTCGATGAGAGCTTTGTTTCCGCTGGTGCAGGCGCTAGAAACTCCGATCGCGACGGATTTTAGTCCGAGGCATTCGCGGATAAAATTTGCGGGGTTTGCGTGGGAGTTGCGCTCGAAGCAGAAGTTTTTAAATTTATCGTTTGCATTTTTTGAATTTTTGGCGAAATTTTCGCCGTTCTTCGCAGAAATTTCACTGCGCGGCGCGGGGCTTTGGCAGCCTTGCGAGATGAAATTTCCCGAGTCTTTACCGCAAGCGAAAAATTCCGCATAGTTTTCCTGCACGCCGGTGTTAGTGGTCGCAAACACCACTACT
>ERZ773003.1132-NODE-1132-length-16804-cov-11.629470_pt1 | contig 16804 bp, 17 predicted proteins | sample MGYA00580668_ERZ773003 | MGnify/ENA primary metagenome ERZ773003 (study PRJEB29015, sample SAMEA2738002) | human oral metagenome | biome: human oral; feature: human-associated habitat; material: dental | place: China | collected 2126 ... | reverse complement strand
TCGGCGACGAGCACCTCGACGACGCGTCCCTCCTGGCGCTCGTTCTCCTCGTGGGCGATGCGGCGCACGAGCGCGTCGAGCCGCCGGTAGCGGTCCTTGACGACCTCGGTGGGGACCTGGTCGTCGCGGTCGGCGGCGGGGGTGCCCGGGCGCGGGGAGTACTCGAAGGTGTAGGCCGAGGCGAAGCGGGCCTGCTCGACGACGTCGAGGGTGGCCTGGAAGTCCTCCTCGGTCTCGCCGGGGAAGCCGACGATGATGTCGGTGGTGATGGCGGCCTCGGGCATGACGGCACGGACCTTGTCCAGGATGCCCAGGAAGCGCTGGGTGCGGTAGGAGCGGCGCATGGCGCGCAGCACCCGGTCCGAGCCGGACTGCAGGGGCATGTGGAGGCTGGGCATGACGGCCTCGGTGGCCGCCATGGCCTCGATGACGTCGTCGGTGAAGGCGGCCGGGTGGGGGCTGGTGAAGCGCACGCGCTCGATGCCCTCGACTGAGCCGGTCGCTCGCAGCAGCTTGGCGAAGGCGCCACGGTCGCCGAAGCCCACGCCGTAGGAGTTGACGTTCTGCCCCAGAAGGGTCACCTCGATGGCGCCCTGAGCGGCGACGGCCTCGACCTCCGCCAGGACCTCACCGGGCCGGCGGTCGCGCTGCTTGCCGCGCAGGGAGGGCACGATGCAGAAGGTGCAGGTGTTGTTGCAGCCCACGGCGATGGACACCCAGGCGGCGTAGGCGGACTCGCGGCGGGTGGGCAGGGTGGAGGGGAAGACCTTGAGGGACTCCTCGAGCTCGACGGCGGCCGCGGAGTTGTGCCGGGCGCGCTCGAGCAGGGCGGGCAGACCGTAGGCCTGGGCGGCCGAACCGAGGAGGAGCAGCCCGGGCAGGGACAGGTTGCCTCCTCCCGCCACGGCGTAGGCGCCGATGGTGGCCGCCAGGCCGAGTCCCAGGCGCCAGGAGCGCGGCACTGCGAGGACGACGGGCAGGGCGAGGATTCCCATAATGGCGTACGCGAGCAGGATCTCGTCGGGGTAGAGGATGGAGTTGAGAAGCCCAATGATGACCAGGGCGCCCAGGCGGCGCAGCAGGATCTTCCAACCGGCCTCGCCGCGCCGGACGGCGGAGTCGATGACGAATCCCATGCTCATGCCGAACATGAAGGAGAAGATCGGGACGAAGCGGGTCGCCACGAGGAAGTACAGGGCGTTGGCGGCCGGCGGGATCACGGGGTGGACCAGGACGGGGCCGTGACGCCCCAGATGCATAATGTCGGCGGTATTGACCAGGAGAATGCCCGCAATGGCGAAACCGCGCAGGGCGTCGAGGAAATGGAATCGGATGGGGGCGGTGGAGGTGCTCATGGTGTCGACCGTAGGCGCCGACGGCGTCGGTCACACCGGTCCGGACCGATTTTCCACCCCGGGTTGCAAGGCTGCGGGAGCGTTGCCACCCGAGGGTGGCAACGCCGGGTCCGCCCCGCCCGCGGGCGCGTCACCCGATGGACGGGCGGCCTTCTCGCCGAAACGTGCACTTCGCACTCGAGAATGACGGTTGGAACTGCACGCTCGAATGCGAAGTGCACGTCTCGGCGTCGGGGGCGTCCAGAGCGGCCGGGCGGGCCGGTGCCGCGGTCCGCGAGATCGCCGGGTAGGCGTCGAGCACGTCACTTAACCCGCGAGATCGCCGGGTAACCCGCGAGCACGTCTGCTAGAGGTACGTGCTCGCGGGTTAAGTGACGTGCTCGCGGCCGGGGCCCTCTCGGAACCGGGCCGGGCCGGAACAAGAAGATCAGGACCGAGTCCGCAACGACGCCGGACTCGACGCGGCCGGGACCGGACCCGTACGTGCAGAGCCCGGCGTCGACGTCCGGGAGGACGAGAGCATGGAAGTGGACCGCGCCCGCACGCCGGGTCCGGCTTGCGCAATGCGAGCCCAGCGCAACGCAATCCACCCCACCTCGCGCCGTGCGAGCCCGGCGCGACGAAATCCGCCTGCACTCGATCCGCGCGATCCCGCCTGGCGCAATGCAAGCCCAGGTGACATCACCAAAACGACTCCCCGGGGCCAGCGTCCGACTCCCCCCCAGGGGCGGGGCGCTCAGGAGGACAGGGGACGGCTGGGGGACTCCGGGCCCGAGGCCCCTTGGCAGGCTGGGGCTGGTCCGGGTGATGGGGAGAACTGTTCGCCTTCCGCCACTGCCTCCGGTCATCCGGGGGCTGGTCCGGGTGATGGGGAGAACTGCGCGGTCGGTGCTGTGCGGTCAGGGCAGGGCCGGAGTCGATCCCGACAGGGGAGGGAGGCCTCCGCCGCGCTCACGGCCTGCCGGGCCAGCGCGAGGCCGATCCCGGCGAGGGGAAAGGGGCTGACGCGGCACCGTCGAATAGTCTGAACTCATGAGCACGCCCGCCGCCCCCGGCCCTCCGACACCCATCGCCGTCAGGCGACCTCGCGCAAGAAGCTGCTCGAGCGCATCACGCTCGATGACATCAAGCCCTCAACGCGCCGCTATCCGTACATCGCCTTTACACCTGACCGTGAGGCGGGCGATCAGCTGCTCACCGTTGAAGGGTTGTCCAAAGAGGTGGACGGCCGTCAGCTTCTTAAGAACGTCAGCTTTACCCTAAAGAAAGGTGACAAGGTTGCTTTCGTCGGACCAAACGGCGCGGCGAAAACGATGCTCTTCAAGATCCTCATGGGCGAGGAGGCGGCGGACGAGGGCACGTTCAAATGGGGCGTCACCACGACGCAAACCTACCTCCCCTCGGACAATTCCGCCTACTTCGACGGCGTAAAGCTCAACCTTGTCGATTGGCTGCGCCAGTACTCCAAGGATCCGGATGAAACATTCGTGCGCGGCTTCCTCGGGCGGATGCTCTTCTCGGGTGAGGAGAGCCAGAAGCGTGCCGAGGTACTCTCCGGCGGCGAGCGTGTCCGCTGTATGCTCTCGCGCATGATGCTCTCGGGCGCGAATGTGCTCATCTTCGACGAGCCAACCGACCATCTCGACCTCGAGTCGATCACCGCCCTCAACAATGGGCTGATGTCATTTTCGGGCACGATTCTCTTTGCCTCGCGCGATCACGAGTTCACACAAACTGTCGCAAACCGCATCATTGAAATTACACCTGTCGGCATCGTTGACCGCATCTCAACCTACGACGAGTACCTGAGCAACGAAACAGTAAAACAGCAGCTGGCAGAAAAGTACAAGACTGTGGGGTAATCCGACAACGTCTGTGTTGGACAGCACGATAAACATCGATATAATCCAATTCTGTCGGGAGGTGAGATCATGCTGGGGGCACTGCTGCACAGCACCGAAAACAAAAACGCCGCACTGCGTCTGCGCGAAATGGTGACGGTACTGCGCCGCCACGACATCGTCCATGGCCTCACCCCCGCGAAACTGCGCGCCATCTTCGAGGATCTCGGCCCCACCTTCGTCAAGTTTGGGCAGATCATGAGCATGCGCCCGGATTTTCTTCCGACGGACTACTGCGACGAGCTGATGAAGCTGCAGACGGCAGCGCGGCCCCTCGCCTTCCCCGTCATCCTTTCCATCGTCGAGCAGGAGTATAACCGCGAGTGGAACAAAGTTTTCCGCACGATCGACAGTACACCCCTCGGCTCTGCCAGCATCGCACAGGCGCACCGTGCCACACTTTCCTCGGGTGAGGAGGTTGTGATCAAGGTACAGCGTCCCGGCATCCACGAGATCATGCGCACCGATCTCACTCTGATGAAACGCGCCGCCACCCTCATCCGCCTTGTCAGCAGCGACGATGTCGTTGACTTTCGCGCGCTGATGGATGAGATGTGGAACATTGCAAAACAGGAGATGGACTTCCTCATTGAGGCAAGTCACATTGAGGAGTTCGCACACCTCAATCGTGATAATCCGTTTGTCTCCTGCCCGCGCGTACTGCGTGATCTCTCCACCCAACATATTCTCGTCATGGAGTACATCGATGGCATTCCCCTCGATCAGACGGATGCCCTCCGGACGGCAGGGGTCAACGTCACGCAGATTGGGCGACGGCTCGGTGAGAACTACGCCAAGCAAATCATTGAGGACGGTTTTTTCCACGGCGATCCGCATCCCGGCAACATCCGCATCCGCGGCGGAAATATCGTCTGGATTGACCTCGGTATGATGGGGCGCCTCAGCAACCGTGACCGCACGGCATTGCGGCGGGCGATCTGGGCACTCGCCACGCATGATACCTTTGAAATGAAGGCAGCCGTCCTCGCACTTGGCATCGTCAAGGGGCGCATTGACCATGCACGACTCTATCAGGACATCGATGTCATAATGGAACAGTATGGTTCTCTTGATTTTACCGACGTACACATGGGGGTACTGACGAATCAGATTCTCAGTATCCTGCGTATGCACCACATCGGCTGTCCGAGCGGTCTTGCCATGTTTGCGCGCGGTGTCATGACCGTCGAGATTGTCATGCGCCGCTGCGCCCCCGAGGTCAGTTTCCTTGAGATCTTTGCACGCAGCCTCTCCTTGGGATTCGTACAGGATATGACGTGGCGCGAGGGGCTCTCAAAGGCACGCCAGGAGGGCATCATGCTCCTGCGCAAGTCCGTACAGATCCCGGAGCAGCTTGCCGACCTCCTCAAGATGACCATGGGCGGACAGACCAAACTCAACATCGATCTCACAGGGTCGGAAGAACCCGTGCAGCGTCTCGATAAGATGATCAATAAGCTTATCATCTCCCTCCTCTGCGCGGCACTCCTCATCGCATCGAGCACCATCTGCACCACGAATATGCAGCCGCAGATCGGCGGTATCCCCCTTCTCGGCATCCTCGGTTATCTCATCGCATTCATCCTGAGCCTACGGCTCATCTGGGATATTCACAAGGGAGTGTAGAGTATGCGTGGCATACGCGGCGCCATTACCGTTGGACGCAACGAAAAAGAAGAAATCTGGCAGGCAGCCCAGGAACTCGTCACGAAAATCCTGTGCACAAACAACATCACGCCTGCCGACATCGGTGCTGCCATCTTCAGCGCCACTGAAGATCTCACGGCGGCATTCCCCACGGCAGGTGTGCGCCGCATCGCAGGATTTGACCTCGTCCCACTCTTTGACGCGCGGCAGTGCGCCATCGAGGACAGTCTCCCGCACTGCATCCGCGTCCTCCTCCTCGTCAATACCGATACGCCCCAGAGCAGCATCCACCACGTCTATCTCCGCGCTGCAGCAGATCTGCGGCCGGATCTGGAGGGGTAAGTATAACACAAGAAAAGCGTCACTGTATTTGCAGCGACGCTTTTCTTATAAACTAAAGCAAGCACAATAGTTCCCACCAAAAATACTTTATGAGCACTGCGCAGATTGAATGAGGCGAACCACATTCTCCTGGATACTGCGCTCTTCCGTAAAGAGTCCGGAGCTTCCCCCAGTAAAGATCCGTGCCCCTGCTTCATACAGCGTGTGCACTGTTTTCTCATTGACATTACCATCTGCTTGTATACGGCAGCCTATCCCGGCATGAATCAGTCGATCTGACATTTCTCGAATATGCCGAACTGCCGCGTCCTGAATTTTTTGACCAGAAAACCCAGGATTAACAGTGAGTTTTAATACCCACGCACACTTCTTTGCCAAATCAACAAAATCCTCACCTGGAGGAGTCTCGGCACGATAGGCGAGAACAGGCAGTGCACCGCACTCACGAATTCTTCTGAAAACACGCTCCGGTTCGTTCATTGTTTCAGCATGCACGGCAATATAATCGAGTTTATAGCGCGAAAAGATGTCAATATATCGTTCCGGCTGCTCTACAGCAAGGTGTATCTCTATGGGAAGCCGGCTCTTCTCCTTGAGATATGGATAGAGGAGATCACCTAGGATAAGGCACTGGTTAAATACTCCATCCACAACATCGTAATGCCAGAAGGCGACATCCGAACGATTGACTTTATCAATGGCATCACTCAAATGACCAATATCCATACAGGAAACAGAGGCAGACACGGCAGGAACATCGGATGAAAAATTTACACATCTCCCCATGGCTGTTTCCTTTCCGACATCAACAAACGCTGTGGATCAAGCCTTTCCCTGCCCGTAATAGGCATTTTTCCCATGTTTGCGCAGGAAGTGCTTGTTCATGATGGCATTCCCCATGATGTTTCCGGGGGACATTTTCTCTGTAAAATATGCCATCTTTGCTACTTCTTCCAACACAACCGCATGGTATACCGCTTCGGCAGGATTCTTCCCCCAAGTAAACGGTCCATGATCGTTGACAATAACGCCGGGACAGTGCACGGGGTTCCGTCCGACAAACGTCTCGACGATGACATTGCCGGTCTCCCTTTCATAGGCTCGTTGAATCTCATCCCGCTCCATCTCTCGCGTGCACGGAATCGCTCCGTAAAAATAATCTGCATGGGTCGTTCCACAGGCGGGGATATCCATCCCTATCTGCGCCCATATTGTTGCCCATGACGAATGTGTATGGACAATACCGCCGATCTCATTAAACTCCCGATAGAGCACCAAATGTGTCGGAGTATCCGATGACGGGCGCAATTTCCCTTCGACAATGTTGCCTTCAAGATCTACAACAACCAGATCTTCCGCACGCAACACGTCATATTCGACACCGCTCGGCTTAATGACGACCAGTCCGCTTTCACGGTCAATGCCGCTCACATTGCCCCACGTATAAGTGATCAATTTCCTTTGCGGAAGTTCCAAATTCGCTTTCAGAACTTCCTCTTTCAGATCTTTCAACATAGTACATTCACCTCCTCAAATCTCAATCAATACTTTGTTGAACGGAATCTTCCGATTTGCCATCCTGCTCAGATATTCCCCCGCTTCTTCCAGCTGAATCACATGAGAAATCATAGGCTTAAAGACAACATCTCCCTTTCCCATAAAATCGAGTGTCGCATCCCACGCTCTACCAGGATACGGTGCGGTATAGGAATTCCAAGAACCGCGCAATGTGATCTCACTGCGCAGAATGTTTTCTGCAGATTTGGCGGACAGCGGGAGTTCGCCGTGCGAGATTCCAATAAACACAATGTGTCCGTGCTTTTTCACCATGCTCAAAGACTGTTCTTGTGTAAACTTGCTTCCAGCAGTTTCCAAAACTGCATCGGCACCCAGTTCAACAAGTTCATGGAGCCGTTCCACCGGATCACATTCCTTGCTGTTGATTGTGTCCGTCGCTCCCAATTCGCATGCAAGCGCAAGCTTATCTTCGAATATGTCGACGGCAATGATTCGACTTGCGCCAAAAACCTTTGCCCACTGAACGGCAAACTGCCCAATCGGTCCGCATCCGAGAACTGCCACCGTGTCTCCCGGCATAATCTCGGCTTTTGCAGATCCATGATAGGCAATAGTGGATGGTTCAACGCCGGCTGCGGTCTGATAGTCGAGCGTATCGGGCAGCTTCAGCACATGCGCTTCCGGTACTTTGACGTATTCTGCCATCGCACCGTCCACACGCGTCCCTATGATCGCATAATGATCGCAGAGTCCATAGTCCCCTTCGCGGCAAAATTCGCAGATTCCGCATGGCACGAGAGGCGCTACAGTAACGCGGTCACCGACCTTTACTTTTTTTATATTTGCACCGACACGCGCGACCTCTCCGGAAAACTCATGCCCGAGGATCAACGGATATGCCGTATTCCCTGTGAGTCCCGAAATCATGGATCGCGGGAGATCCGAACCACAGATTCCCACGTATTTTACACGGATAAGCACATCATCTTCCGAAATTGTCGGCACATCCACCGTTTCGAAACGAATATCTCCAATGCCGTGGAGCACTGCTGCCTTCATCTTCTCTGTCATTCAAAAACCTCCCATTCACACATGAAACACTTCCTTAAGCGGCTGTCGTATCAACTTCTGCCGCACCGGCATTTTTCTCGGCCTGACGAGCCAGATAGTCATTCACGAAATTCTTATTGCGCTTGTAGAGGATCCAAAGGACGAAGTACACTGCAACAGCAATACCGATCAGCACCGGACTCGCCGTAAGGAACGCAAAGAATACCAATCCCATGAGCGGCTTGCCCAAGATATTAAAACTGGTAATCAAAAGGGCACCCGCCGGGATCACGATACCGATTCCAAGAGACATGTCGGTGAAGAGAGGAGCCGTCCATGTGCAGACGTAAAGGCCAAGGCTGAACCAGATTGCGCCGGATACCAATACCTTGGAAATATTTCCGTTATGAATCGCGACAAGTCCCTGAACCATATAGGGCAGTGCCAAGAGATCCACGACGGGAAGGACCTCGTTCCCAGGCAGAAGCACCGCAGCAATCAGCATAATCGGAATGAGCAGAAGTCCGGAGATCAGTGTAGCCGGCTCACCATATCCGACAGCGTCGTTGACAGCAATGTACCAGTCACGATTCCCGGCCTTCTTCATCAGCTTCCTTGCCGCATCCGTAATGGGTGCAAATGCCTGCGCAAACATACTGGCGATTTTGGGGAAGATCGCCATAACGGCACTGGTCGCGATACCCGTCTGCAAGATCTGTCCCCATGCTTTCATCGTAAAGAGATCCGAAATGTTTCCAAGAACACCGATCAGCATACCGAGGAACAAACCGAGCGTCATCGGCTCACCGAGGAAGCCAAACTTTTCCTGCAAATAGGTTGGATTCAGTTTCACCTTATTAAGCCCAAACAAGTTGTAGATGGGATCCGCAATCACAGCAAATACAGATGCCTCTACGTTGTGCATCGCAATGATTGTGCAGTTGGGGAACTTATAGTACCCAGACCATCTTTTAGCAACGAGTTCAGAGATGAGCAGCGAGTATAGATTCAGAAGAACCATACAAGCAATGCCAAGCGTGAAGCTTCCAGTTACACCGATGACCATGGCTCCCCAGACCATATAGGAGTAGTTGTTCCAGAGATCGGACGGCTGGAAAATATCAGTCCACTTCACCAAAAACAAGATGGTCTGCAAGGCAATACCAAGCCCTAGATAGATCATTCCCGCACTTGTGGAAAACGCAACAAGGGATGTTGCCTGCCAGCCGACATCAAACACAGGCAGATGCACATTCGATGACTCTACCATCTGATTGATCACCGGCGTAATGATCGGCGTAAAGGAGTTCAGCAACAGGGAAAACCCCTGCAATGCGACACCTGCATAGATCGCGGAAAGGAATGAGTTTTTTGTACTTACTTTAAAAATCTTTGCTATGACAAAAATGATAATCGGCACGATAATTGCGGAGCCGAATGTATCAATAATTGACTTCACAATTTCCAACATGATATATCCCTCCTATTACAACGGATATATAGATAGAATTGAATGAGTGATCTCTTCTGATCTTTCTTTTTGCCTCACTTACATGATTTCCTTTCCCTCTTTTAAAGAGCCTTGATGACTTTTTCTACTTCATCAAAGAACTCATCTTCCCCAACACCAGTCAAGCAGGCCATTGCATTGACTGTGGGGATCTTATACTCGCCCGTAGGCAGCGGGCTCGTAAAGACAATCAGGTCAAATCGTCCTGACGCGGCAAGATTCGGCGCTTCCGTTGGCCTTGCTTCCGTTGTGGAAACCGAGATGCCTCTTTCCTTGAGTTTGTCCTTCAGCTTGGAGGCAACCATGGTCGATGTCACAGTGCCTGAACCGCATACGGACAAAACACTTACCTGCTGCTTCATGATGAAACTCCTCTCTAAAAGTAGATAAATACTCCTATATACAGGCAGCTTTGCATAAGCGAAAGCTCCCAATATACCTATTCAATTCGGATATGCGCCAGTTTTTGGGCAATCTCACTCTTCGTTTCGGCCTGCAATATGGCCTGCAAGAGCTCTACATCCTGAAACACTGCCATCAGTTGTTGGAGCAGCGCCACCTGCTTTTCAGGGTCTTTGATAGCGAGCAGGAATACCAAGCGAACAGGGGTGTATACGTCCGGCATTACCATGCAGTGAAACGGTACCGGATTCTTGAGAATCCCAACAGCAAACGCCGCCTGATTCACATGCTCCGGATCCGTGTGTGGGATTGCCACACTAAAGCCGTTGATGTCTAACCCCGTAGGAAGTTTCGCTTCTCTTTCCATGACCGCAGCGATGTAGCTTTCACGCACATAGCCCTTTTTCTGCATCTCTGCTCCCAGCTGTGCAATGACATCGGCCTCATTCTCAGCCTCTAAACTCATCTTGATTAGATCCTGATCCATTTTCATCCCCCATTATCTATGTGTTTTGAAAACTCTTCCTGTCTTTTTAGTAAGCTCTGTTCTTCAAAGGATATTCAAAAGTTCCTTGAAACTGCGGCTTTTCTCCATTCTCTGAAATCCGTTCCGTGTCACAAAGTTGTAATAGATACTCTGTATGACCGGCTCGAGCATCTTGTAAAAAGGTCTTGGGATCGATAAGAGAAATACCAACTGCACATTCACGCGATTCCATATAATCGGCTTTTCCAAAACGGCGACACCGACCGCCGGATCCTGCATAAAATTTTCTACCGCATGCGGAACTGCTATCATTCCCGCAAGTTCTGTCGAAGACAGTTTTTCCCGCTCAAATACGGATGCCTTTGTCCGCTCATCCAGATATCCGCACTGAATCATACGATTCGTTATTTTCTCAATTGTCTCTTTTGCCGATTGTGCCTCAAGCGCCGGGAAAAAGATTTCCTCTTTGAAAAACTTCCTGTATTCGATCCGCTTTTCAGGCTCCGTCTGTATCCGATATTCAATATCCCTCAAATCTTGTTCCGTGAGAATCGGAACAACTTCGATGATCTTATCGGACTGAACCCCCGGCAACGGAACAGTTGAAAAAATAAAATCCACACTGTCTATATCATGCTGACTTAAATTCCGATAGGACAATACCTTTTTGATCCGCAGCAATGCGCCAAATTTTCGTTCCAACTTTACCTGCAGCATCATAGCTGTTGATAGTCCCGCTCCACAAACAATGATCGCAGTTTTTCCGAGCTCTGCGTTATATTTATTGCGCTCAAGAGAGGCTCCGAAATGAATGGCAAGAAACCCCATCTCATTTTCATTGGACTGCACGTTTTCTTCACGTTCGATCACCTCACCCGCGATTAGAGCCATATCAAACGCCAGCGGGAAATTGTTTTTGACATTTTCCAGAATTCCGTTACGGATATTCATGTTAAACTTCAAGCGGTTGATGGCGGCAAGCAAGTGTATCGTCAAGCCGGAAATCAGCTCTTCATCCCCGGATAGGTCAATCCCCGTATTCTTCCGAATCTTCTCCAGTATCTCATCCACCAATGGGCGGCACTCATGTAGCGCCTGATTGGACTCTGTGTACTTCTGGCTTGCAATAAAATGCTGGGTGATATAATGCCCTCATTTTCAATGTTAAGCCCCAATTGCTTCCTGATGATCCTGAGAAGATCCGTCGTAGCCTCAAAATACGGGGACTCCTTTAATTTTTTCACCTCATCCTTACGATACTCCACCGTATTCTCTGCGTCCTGCCTGCTCAGCGTAATGATGATGTGGATCAAAAGATTCTTGAAGGCAACATCGGTCAGGTGAATATTGTGTTTCAAAACAACTTTTAGAAGAATTTCTTTGAGGAATTCGATCTCTTCCTTTGAAAAAATAGTTTCAAAGAAGGGATTCTTGGATAGATCAACCAGATCGTTACGATTAAACATATATTCTGAAATACAATAGCGGATCTTCGCCTCGTCACCAACGATGCGGACACCGTGGGAACGATCTGTTTCGAGGGACAGTCCGAATCGAGCAAGACTGTTCTTGATCTCACCCAGATATTTTTTCAATGTGGACAGGCTGATGAAGAGCTCGTCCGCAAGGGCTTCCTGCAAGACCACCTTTTTGTGGAGGGAGTTGAGCAAAATGTGTGCGATGATAAAGGAGATCCTGTCATTCTTTTCCTGTGGTACAATATTTGCACCAATATAACCGCCCATGAGTTTCCGACGGAGGCTTTCATATTCTTTGACATTATCGATCCGCATCCGATAGCCTTGACTCGGTTTGGACTCAATGCAGGCACCGCACTTTTTCAACAAGTTGCTCAGTTCTTTGATGTCACTGCGTACCGTTCTCGTACTGACGCCAAGCACTTGCGCGAGGTAATGGCTCGTGACGAGATTTGTTTTCTCGTGAAAAATTTTTAACAGCGAGATGACACGCCGATTTTGAACCTTCATATGCTCACCTCCTGACATTTTCTATTGTAAACAGAATACTTTTACATTTCCAGTTCGACATTTTCCACAAAATGTGGAAATAGATAACACAAGGTGAAAGCCGCAGAGACACTCCGAAGCAAGCCTCTTCTTTCCGCATAGAAAAAGCGCAGAAGCTTATGCCTCTGCGCTTTTTCTATCATAAATCGTATAAGGTTTTAGGTTCTGGTTTTCTCGTAGTCCATTATTTTCGTCACGCGGTTCGCATACTTTCCGCCAAGCGGCTCTGATGCCAACCAGACCTTTGTGATTTCCCACGCCATCTGGTTTGCAATGACACGGGCACCTAGGCAAAGAATATTTGCCGCATTGTGCTCCCGTGTCATCTGTGCGGAGAAGAGATCCGAAACCAAGGAAGCACGGATGCCGTTGACCTTGTTGGCCGACATCGACATACCGATGCCCGTGCCGCAGATCAAGATGCCAAGTTCATCCTGTGCCGCAGCGACTTCCTCCCCCACTGTGACCGCATAGTCATGCGAGTCTACGGATTCCTCACTGTCTGTTCCCTTGTCAACAATCGTATATCCCTCTTCTTGAAGTTTTTCTTTGAGGAACTCCTTCATGCTCCAACCGGCATGATCTGCCCCCATAACAATCATCGGCTTCACTCACAGTCCCTCATCACGTCATTCTCTTTTCAGCGCTGACGCATCCATGAGGGAATATCAATGATATCCGAGCCGTCGGCACTGCTGTTTGGCTCAACAATATTCATGCGGCTCTGGCGTTGCTGCGGGCTGCGTCCCGTCGGAGGGACGATCGCAGATGCAGGGCGTGCCTGCGGCTGTGCAGGTCTTTCGGGTTCTTTTGCCGCGCTCGTCGCACCGCCAAACCCTGGCGGCATACGAATCCAGTCCTCTGTGATAGCGGCAGAAGGTTCTTCCTGCACGGCAGCATTCACCGAGCCCCCGCCTGCATTACCGCCGTCAAATCCCGTCGCAACAACAGTGACACGCACAGTATCACCAAGGCTCTCGTCAGTACCAATACCCCAAATGATATTGACCTGATGTCCATTCACTGCATTTGTAATCATCCCATTGAGCCACTCAGACGCCTCAGTCACCTCATACATACTAAGATCCTTTGATCCTGTAAAGTTGAGAATGACAGAGGTTGCTCCTTCGATACTGGTTTCGAGGAGCGGAGACTCGATGGCCACCTTTGCCGCCGCAATCGAAGCTCCTTCGCCACGTGCCTCGCCGATGCCCATGATCGCTGCACCGCCGTTCGACATGATCGTCTGTACGTCGGCAAAGTCAAGGTTGACTACGCCCTGGTTTGTAATGAGATCCGTGATGCCCTTGACACCCTGCCAGAGAACGTTATCGACCTTGCTAAATGCCTCAGTGACAGGCGTGCTCTTGTCGATAATTTTCATCAGGCGGTCATTGGGAATGGTGATGATGGTATCAACATGCTGCTGAAGATTCTCGATGCCGGAGTCTGCATTGCGCGCGCGCGTCATCCCCTCATAGGAAAAGGGACGCGTAACAACGGCGACCGTCAGTGCACCGACCTCACGGGCACATTCGGCAACGACAGGCGCAGCTCCTGTTCCCGTACCCCCGCCCATCCCTGCAGTGATAAATACCATATTAGCGTTGCGCAGAGCTGCAACGATCTTCTCACGGCTCTCATTGGCAGCGGCTTCACCGATCTCCGGTTTTGCGCCTGCACCAAGACCATTTTTCCCAATCTGGATGCGGACTGCTGCTTTGGATTGAAGCAGTGCCTGTGCATCCGTATTGATTGCAATAAATTCGACGCCCTGCAAACCGGAGTCAATCATGTTATTGACCGCATTGCCGCCGCCGCCGCCAACACCGACAACGATGATCTTTGCAACATCCTCAAAGTTATCATCCATTTCGAACACAGCTTCAGCCTCCATATATTATCTGTCACGTAATCTGCAATAAACAGCAATTTCCTTTTGTATTCTACCATGAAAATCGTTATATTTCCATAGAAAAGTAAAATTTTTAGACAAAGGCAAGCATTCACTGTGCGGAGAATCTGCAGTTCTTAGGGTCTTCTCAGCATCGGCTTCTGTGCATCGTCACGATAATCTTTCAGCAAGTATCGGCGCAGAATAGCGAGATTCTTAAAGATCCGGAATCCGAAAGCGAGCAGTGCGACATAATAGAGATCAATCGCGAGACGATCACCGATAAAAACAAGCGTTGCAGCGAGCAGCGTGTTCGAGAAGAAGCCCGTAACGAAGACGCGCTTATCAAAGCGTTCTGCCACGGCCGCCTGAAGTCCACCAAACGCAGCGTCGAGGGCCGCGACCAGTGCGACAGAGAACAGCTTGGCGTACGCCAACGGTATGACGATCGGGCTGGCATATCCGATGAGCAGGCCGATCACCAAACTGACCAAAACAATGTAGATCATTTGCTCTCCTCCTCCCGCTCACTGGTCTCATGTGCATAGGTCTGCCGAATGCTTCCGCGATACGGCGGGATATAGACGTTATCACTTGTTTTGATGTCAATCTGAATGCCCCACACGCCGAGTGTCTCAGCTACGCCGCCGCGCATACGCAAGGCACTCTCGAGGGATTTCTTGTCGCCGATGGCACGGATCTCAAACGGCGCAGATGAACGAACATTGTTTACGGAGAGTGTCGGCCCCGCACAGCGGATCTCGGAGATCCCTGTGAGCCTTTGCCCGTTGACAGAGATCGCCTCTGCGCCGGCGGCACGCAGTTCATTGATGACACGCAGAAGATCGTCATCGTGGATGACATAGAGGTTCGGATTCTCCCCCGCCTTCACCGTCTTGGTGCTGTCATCCATATGCACAATAACCCCCTCTCCTGCGAGTGGGATGAGTGCCGCCCGATAGCGCAGCATGTCCTGGTCCTGTGTATTTTCGGCATCTCCTGTCGCAGTCTGCATCTTGTGCAGCTCCTCGCTCAGCTCATCACGCTCATGTTCCGTTTTCAGCAGGCGATCAGACAGTTCTTCAATACGCTGCTGAGAGAGGCTTCCCTTTGAGTCCTGTGCCGTTCGAAACTGCACGGCAATCATAAAACCAATCAATATACAAACGAGGGCAATAAGCCACCCGCCTCGACGGAATTGTTCCATTTATTTTCCCTCTGCTGTCTTGTCCGCCAACTTGATAAACGGCGCATCATAACTGAAATCCACATACTCTACGGTATGTCGTGTGGTTTTTTGATCCCGGAGGAAATCCTGCGTCAGTGCCGACTTGTCCGGAATTCCTGTAATTTTCCCGAGGCGAATGGGAAGGGCTGTCTTCGTGTAGGCGACAACGGCATCCGGATCAGCAACACTGACTTCCGAAATTCCTCCAATATCTGTGGGGTCAATATGCGCAAGAAAGCTGATCACCTGCGCGACCTGTGTGTCATTGTTGTCGTCGCCGATATAAAGATCACGCAGCTTCACCCCTGTAATGATAGGAATGTCCGCTCCCTTAAGTGAACGATAGCTTGCAATTACCTTTCCCTGACGGTCAAAATCGAGATATCCGTAATCGCAGGCAACTGTCGCAACAGGGATGCGCTCGACGATATCCATCTCGATTTTGTGCGGAAGCTGACGACGAACGACGGCAGACTCAATGCGCAGGTCCCGCATGAGATTTGTCGTCATCTCATCGGTCTTTAGTTCAAAAAGCCGTTGGCCATAATGAATCCGTGCAATCTCACAGAGCTCATCCTCATCGAGATGCACGTTGCCATGGACGACAAGCTGCTGAAAAGTGAAAAGCGGCGAATAAATGAGCGCTGCAATGACGCCGCATGCACACAGCAAATAGAAGGCTCCGCGCAGGATGCGACGGGATTTCATCGATGATACCCCGCCAGTGCGAGGATCTTCTCACACAGCTCTGGAAAGTCAATGCCAACGGCACGCGCCGCATCGGGAACAAGCGAGGTCTCCGTCATGCCCGGTACGGCGTTCAGCTCAATGACGTAGGGCTGATTCTCTGCACTCAGCAAAAGATCAACGCGTGCCAGTCCATTGCAGCCACAAGCGGCATACGCGCGGCGTGCCAGTTGTTCTACTTCTCTTCTGCACTCTGCAGAAATAGGCGCAGGGACGAGATGCGTCACTCCTCCCGGTGTATATTTACTCTCATAATCGTACCGTCCAGAGGGAACTTCGATTTCAATGATGGGCATTACCTCTGCTGCTGCAGGGCTTCCCCAGACGACAACAGAGAGTTCCCGTCCTTCGATGTATTCCTCGACAAGCACCTCGTCACCATAAGTGAATGCCGCATCGAGTGCGGGAACGAGTTCCTTGTCCGCCGCAACAATGTAGACGCCAATGCTCGATCCCTGCTCCGGTGCCTTGACGACGAGCGGTAAGGAGAACGCCGCACGAATCTCCTGAGGAGTATGCTCCGTGCGTTCGCTCGCATAAAAACTCATACAGCGCGGTGTTGGGATCCCCTCGGCAGCCAGCACTCGCTTTGCCGTAATCTTATCCATTGTCAGTGCGGCGGCACGCACGCCCGAACCCGTATAGGGTATGCCGAGCATATCGAGCGTGCCTTGAAGGATGCCGTCCTCTCCATAT
>ERZ773003.1131-NODE-1131-length-16863-cov-7.344122_pt1 | contig 16863 bp, 15 predicted proteins | sample MGYA00580668_ERZ773003 | MGnify/ENA primary metagenome ERZ773003 (study PRJEB29015, sample SAMEA2738002) | human oral metagenome | biome: human oral; feature: human-associated habitat; material: dental | place: China | collected 2126 ... | reverse complement strand
ATCCAGACGGAAAAGACAGAGTAGGGAGGCGGCTGTGCATCAGTACGGACGGATTCTGAAGGTCTACAACAGCGTCGTTCACGTCTCTGTGGATGGTGCTGAGATGCTCTGTAAGCTGCGCGGCAAGAGTATGCGCGGGCGGGATGCTCTGCTTCCCGGCGATGTTGTGCGCGTAGTGTGCGGCGCAGACGGTGAAGGCGTGATCGAGGGGACAGAGGCGCGTACGTCCCTTCTCGCGCGCCCGCGCGTGGCGAACCTCACGCAGATCGTCATCACTGCGGCGGCGGCGTCACCCGACCCGCATCCGCTCGTTGTCAGCCGCTTTCTCGTGCTCGCCGAACACAGCGGCATACGGAACATCGTGCTCTGCATCAACAAGATTGACCTGATCGACGGGGAGGCAGCAGCGCGCCTCTGCGCGCCGTACGAGGCGGCGGGGTATCCTGTCCTTCCCGTTTCGGCAGCGGAGGGGACGGGCATTGCGGCACTGCGGGAAAGACTGAGCGGTGAGATCACCGTCTTTGCGGGGCCATCGGGCGCAGGAAAATCCTCCCTGCTCAATGCGATGGATTCGTCCCTCGGTCTGGCGGTGGGGGCAGTCAGTGAGAAAATCGGACGCGGGCGGCATACGACGCGCCGCGCCGAACTCCTTCCCTTTGCGGGTGGCTATGTCGTCGATACGCCGGGCTTTACCCAGCAGGAGCTGACGGGAATCGCGGCGGACGAGCTCGCGGACTGCTTTCCTGAGTTCCTGCATTTCCCGGGCTGCCGCTTCACGCCGTGCAGCCACAGTCATGAGCCGAACTGTGCCGTCAAGGCGGCGGCAGAGGAAGGACGGCTCGCGTGTACGCGCTATGATGCTTACATTGCGCTGCTGGATGAAATCAGATCGGTAAGAAGATAGGAGAATACCCATGACAAACGAGCATGAATATGAAGAAGAAATGATGGAGGAAGAGGCACATATCCACGCTGAGCGCCCGACGATTGTTGCGCCGTCCATCCTCTCAGCGGATTTTGCGAATCTCGGGGCAGAGGTGCGCCGCGTCGAGGAAGCAGGGGCAGAGTACATCCACATTGACGTGATGGACGGGACGTTTGTGCCGAATATCACGATGGGGGCATGTGTGGTCGAGAGCCTCCGCAAGGTGTCCAAGGCGGTCTTTGACGTGCATCTGATGGTCGAGCACCCCGAGACGCACATCGAGAGCTTTGCGCGTGCGGGTGCGGACATCATCACCTTCCACGTCGAGGCGACGCGTCACGCGCACCGCGTCATCCAGCAGATCAAGGCGGCGGGCTGCCGTGCGGGCATCGCACTGAATCCCGGCACATCCATCTACACGCTCGAGGAGCTGATCGACGATGTCGACATGGTACTCCTCATGACGGTGAACCCCGGCTTTGGCGGGCAAAAGTTTATCGAGAACACGCTCGGGAAGATACATGCCCTCTACCATACGATTGAGGGGAATGAGCTGGATGTCGACATCGAGGTCGATGGCGGAATCAATGCAGAGACGGCGGAGTCCGTCCGCTCTGCGGGAGCGAATGTGCTCGTCGCCGGATCGTATATCTACGGTGCGGCAGATGTATCTGCCGCCATCGCGTCGCTGCGCGGCTGATTGAGAGAGGGGGGACAGTATGGGAGAACGCGCGGTCATCCTGCTCTCGGGCGGACTGGACAGCTGTACCTGCATGGCGATCGCCCATGCGGCGGGACAGGAGCTCTATCCGATCAGCTTTAACTATCATCAGCGCCACAGTCGTGAGCTGGATGCGGCAAAGAGCATTGCCGCTCACTACCATGCGGCAGAGCATCTCATCATCGAAACGAATATGGACGCCATCGGCGGCTCGGCGCTGACCGACAGTGCCATTGATGTCCCTCAGGGCGATGCGGAGCGGACGGACATACCCGTCACGTACGTGCCCGCTCGCAACCTCATCTTCCTCAGCTACGCCGTCGGCTATGCGGAGCGCGTCGGCGCAACGCACGTCTACATCGGCGTGAACTCTGTGGACTACTCGGGCTATCCCGACTGCCGCCCCGCATTTATTGCGGCGTTTCAGCGCGCGGCCGATGCGGCGACGGCGGCATCGGCAGAGAATGGACGGCGCATCGTCATCGAGACGCCGCTCCAGCATCTCTCCAAAGGGGAGATCATCCGCCGCGGCGATGCGCTCGACGCGCCCTACGCCCTGACGACGAGCTGCTATCAGGGCGGCTCTGTGGCGTGCGGCGTCTGTGACAGCTGCCTTCTGCGGCTGCGCGGCTTTGCTGAGGCAGGTCTGCATGATCCCATCCCGTATGCTGAGGGGAAGAACTGATGCAGGACGTACAGAGCAGGGAGGACGGGCGCGGCATCGCCATTCAGCGCGTCGGGGTCAAGGACGTACGCCTTCCCTTTCTCATCAAAAAACAGGCGGGCGGCTATCAGCAGGTGCTGGCAACGATTACCTTCACCGTCTCCCTGCCGATGGAGTTCAAGGGAACGCACATGAGCCGTTTCCTCGAGATTCTGCTTCCGTGGAGCGAGAAGCCTCTCGCCGAGGAGGAGATGGATGCGATGCTCACGGAGGCACTTGATCGTCTCCACGCCGAGGCGGCAGAGGTGCGGCTCGCATTTACCTACTTCCTCGAAAAGAGAGCGCCCGTCAGCGGACGCACCTCCCTCCTCGATGTCGATGCGTCCTTTACGGGACGCAAGCGGCGCGGGCTGCCGATGGAGTTTGAGCTGGGACTGTCCATGCCGTTCACCTCGCTCTGTCCGTGCAGCAAGGAGATCTCCTCCTATGGGGCACACAATCAGCGCTCGCGGGCATGCGTGCGGCTTCGCTTCCACGAGAGCGTGCCGTGCATCTACATCGAGGATCTGGCGAAGCTTCTCGAGCAGCAGGGCTCTGCGCCCATCTATCCGCTGCTGAAGCGCGCCGATGAGAAATACGTCACAGAGGAAGCGTACGAGCATCCGAAATTTGTCGAGGATATCCTGCGTGATACAGTCCTTGCTCTCCGGCAGCTGCCGGGGCTTGCGTACTTCTCGCTCGCCTGTGAGAATGAGGAGTCCATCCACAGCCACAATGCCTTTGCGGCACATGAAGAATGGTTGAATTAGAGAAAAGGGGAGGAGAGGCAGATTATGCGCAAATTCATACGACGCTTCCTCCTCCTTTTCATTCTCGTCGTCGGCATCTCGACCGCCGTCATCTACACGACGGTGGACATCAATACGCTGCAGAATCTGAATCAATTTCAGCCGTGGTCGCTCGCCCTCGCGCTCTGCGCTATCGCATTTGGAATGTTCTTTGACGGCAGCCGCCTGATGCATCTCGTCCGCATCTCAAATGAACGGATTACACTCTATCAGGCGGTGCAGGTGATCTTCGGCAACTATTTTCTCGCCCTTCTGACCCCTGGTGCAACGGGCGGCGCCGTGGCACAGGTCATGTTCCTGCGCCATGCGGGTGTGCCTACGGGGAAGGCGGCCGTGCTCGTCATCGTGCGCACGCTGCTCTCGATCTTCTTTTTGGCCCTCTGCATGCCGCTGATCTTCCTGCACGATGAGGGCATTGTCCCGGGGATATCGAACGATGTTCTCATGGCGATTACCCTCACCGCGTTTGTCGGCATCATTCTCATCGTCGTCAGCGCACGGCGCGGCTATCTGGACTATCTCGTCGTGCGGATCGCGCGCCGCCTGCGCGACCATCGGCGACGCAAGCTCTTTGCCTTCTACCGCGACACGAAGAGCGCCATCTCCCTTCTGCTCGACGCGCCGCGTCAGATGCTCGTGGTATTCGTCGAGTCCGGGCTGAACCTCCTTTGTATCTACGCCGTTGTGCCATGTCTCTTGCTGGGGCTCGGCGTCACGGATGCCGATTGGTACACCGTCATGGGGCGCATGATCTTTCTCAATATGCTCCTCTACTTTAGTCCAACGCCGGGCGGCTCGGGCATCGCTGAGGGCGGATTCGTCCTCCTCTTTTCCTCCGTCGTCCCTGCGGGGACGGTTGGCATCGTTGCCGTTTGCTGGCGGCTCATCGCCGAGTATCTTCCATTTCTCATCGGTTTTTACTACACCGTTACCGTCTTTGGCCGTGAGTTTTTACGGCGGTATTGAGCTATCTCCGACTGTACGACATCCGCTCGTGCAGATTTTTTGTGTTGTGAAATATGTGGGGGGGATTCAGCTCGTGACGACCTCTTTTCTCCTATTCCTTTACGATTGCTTCAATAAAGTTGACGAATCGCATCCCTTTCGTTTCAATCACAAAAATTGCGTCAATCCAGAGACGGAGTTTCGATCTGTAATTCCATAAGAATAAGAATAAACATCTTTATAGCAGTATGAAATATGGATATACTATACTTAACTTACTATGTCGGCCATGGGAGCTGATATGGAAATCGACGGCTTCGGTGCTCTGGCCGGAGAATGCTGCATCATTCCATTAAGGGGGAAGTGTAAGAAATGGGACTTAGAACCAAATCTGTCTTGTTTTTTGATCTGTGTGTGGTGCTGATCTGTGTGTGGTGCTGATCTGTGTCTGCATGGCACTGATCGGATGGGAGAGTGCCAACAGCGGCTTTAACTCTGCCCTGCAGACACAGGCAGTATTAAATGTCAAGCTGATCTTTGAAAACATGGATGTCCGCTACCCGGGGGATTGGTCGCTGCAGGACGGAAAGCTCTATAAGGGCGATCACCGTTTCGGCGACAATCAGGTGGTTGCCGACAAACTCGGCGAGATCTGTCAGGGCCACGTCACCTTCTTTGCAGAGGATGTCAGTGTCTCGACGAACCTCAAGAAGGCAAACGGAGAACGCAATGTCGGCACAAAGGCGAGCGCAGAGGTGGCCGATATTGTCATTAAAGGGAATAAGGAACACAGCGGTATGGTAGCGATTGACGGCATCGACTATCTGGGGGCGTACGTACCTTTGCGAAATGCGAGCGGTCAGGCGATTGGCATGCTATTCGTCGGTATCGGCTCGTATGTCATGGATGATGTGCGCCATCAGTTCCTCATGGTTACGGTCGTCGCCTCTATCCTCGTCATTCTCATTCTGAGTGTGCTCTCCGATGTGGCAATCGGCAGATCACTGAAGCCTATTGAGGAACTCACCGAGAGCCTGGGAAGGATTGCAAAGGGCGATCTTCGCGTTGCTGATCTGGACGAATCCCGCGAAGACGAGATCGGTATACTTGCACACAGTACAAACGCGATGAAGAATCGTCTGCGTGAGGTCATGTCGAATGTCTCCCGGTCGGCAGAGACTGTTGCGGCGTCGTCGGAGCAGCTGACGGCGAGCACACAGGAGACCCTCGAATCCATTACGCATGTCGCACAGAACACCACCTCGCTTGCAGAGGGAGCAGCGGATGATACGCAGACCATCTCGGCAGCTGCGGAGGAGCAGGCTGCTGCGATGCACGAGATGGCAGATGCAAGCAATACGCTTGCGACGCTTGCACAGGAACTCCAGAACGAGGTGCAGAAGTTCCACCTGTAAAAACTGATCGAGAGAGAAATTTGAATGCCGCAGGGCGTCAACGCTGACGCCCTGCGGCATTCGTGCTTTTAAGAAAGCACGGATAAATTCAGCACCGCCGTCTTAGTACATCTTTTTCGCCCTGTCTGTGCCCTAGAATCCTCCACATAGCCTCTGCTATGCGTCCGGTTTGTCTCCTTGACAGGACAAAAAATCCGCACCAATCCAAGGGACTGTTTTATCAGCGATTCCTTGAGATATATTTGACAAAAATCAAAAAGTCAAATATAATAATATCAAATATGCAAAGAACACAAAGAAGGTGGTATGATGAGCAACATTGCCGATATGATAGAATCCTATATCCTGCGCCAGCTGGCCGCCCGTCAGGACGGGAAGGTCGAACTGCGCAGGACGGATATCGCCGATGAGATTTCGTGTGCACCGTCCCAGATCAGCTATGTGCTCTCAACGCGGTTTACGCAGGATAAGGGCTTCGTGGTGGAGTCACGGCGTGGACTAGGCGGGTTCATCCGCATTGTGCAGGTGCCGCTCCATGATCTGGTTTACCGGGATATGATGTCGAAGATCGACGAGAATACGGACTGCGAGTCCGTACAGGCCATGCTGCGCTATCTCATGCAGCATGGGATGATTGAGACGCGTGAAGCAGCATTGATGCTGCAGATGGTAACAGGGCTCTTTCATGCGGAGTCACTCGATGCGAAGGAGCGCGTCCAAATGTTAAAGACGATGTTTTTGACACTGGAGAAATTTACGTAGCCGTTCGATAACATAGATAGAAGACGGCGGAGACCATTGGGAAGGACACATTGATGATCTGTGAGGAATGCGGCCGCAATGAGGCGATTGTGCACATCGTGCAGATCGGGCCGGGCGGCAAGAGTGAAAAGAATATATGTATGAGCTGCGCCGCGCGCTACGGTGCGTCGATCCTTCGCGCGCAGCAGGAGAATGTTTCGGCGGATGACTTCCTGAAGGGACTGTTTGGCAGCAATCAGGAGGAGAACGCAGAGGAGGAGGATGCACCGCGCATTACCTGTCCGAACTGCGGGATGCATTTTGACGATCTCTCGAAGACGGGGCAGATCGGCTGCTCGGTCTGCTATGAGACATTTCATCATGAGCTCGCGCCGCTCCTGCGGCGCATCCATGGAGCGAGTATTCACCGTGGAAAGATTCCGCGCCGCTCAGGCAGCGGGATCATGCTGCGCCGTGAGGCGGAGCAGCTCCGCACGCGCCTAAAGGAAGCCGTCGCCCATGAGGAGTATGAAAAGGCGGCAGAGCTGCGCGACCGGATTCGCTCGCTGGAGCAGCGGATGGAGGAGAGCAGTCATGGCGCTTGAGGATCTCCTGCGTGCGGAGCGGCTTCCGTGGTTTGCTGCGGGGGGACAGGATGCCGATGTCGTGCTCTCGAGCCGCGTACGCCTTGCCCGCAATCTTCTGCGCCTGCCGTTTCCGGGACGTGCCGATGAGGATCAGCTGGCGGAGATACGGCGCATCCTGGATGAGGCACTGGCCAATATCAGCACAGTGTTCGGGCAGCCGTTTGAGCGCATCGCTGTCGACGCGCTGACGGATGTAGAACGGGCGGTGCTGATCGAAAAGCGGCTCATCAGTGAGAAGTTCGCTGCGGGGCAGCCGCAGCGCGCAGCCTACATCAGTGCCGATCTGGGGATCAGCATTCTCATCAATGAAGACGATCATCTCAAGATACAGGTGATGACGCCCGGTCTGTCCGTTGCGCAGGCATTTCGCACGGCGGCGAAGGTGGACGACTTTATTGAGGCGAAGCTGGATCTTGCCTTCGACGAGCGCATGGGCTATCTGACGGCACAGCCGACAAATCTCGGCACGGGACTGCGCGCCTCGGTCGTCGTCCATCTGCCGGGGCTAGTCTATACGCGCAACATCGAGAACATCAGTCATTCGTTTCCGCAGCTTGGCCTTGCCGTTCAGCCACTTTATGGGGGCGGCGAGGGCGCGCATCTCTATAAAATTTCCAATCAGCTCACCCTCGGTTATGCAGAGGCAGAGATCATCGAGAACCTGCGCGCTGCCGTGGGAGAGATCACCGCACATGAGCGGCGTGCACGCAAGGCACTTTCCTACGTCGGAAAGGACAGTGTTGAGGATGGCGTTTGGCGTGCATTCGGAATTCTTTCGTATGCAAGGTCACTGACAGAGGAGGAAACACTTGACCTGCTCTCGCGTGTGCGTTATGGTATAGACCGTGGGATCATCACCAGGGTGTCGGGGGACTGCTACGGTGAGATTATGGTTGCGGCGCGCGATGCCTATCTTCGGTATATGGCAGGCGGGGCGGAACAGTCCGCGGGGGAGATCGCTGGCATGCGCGCAGCGCGTGTGCGCGCGATTTTAGATCGATACAGAACACAGGGGTAAGGAGGGGAACAGCTTGAACTACCGTCAATTTTTTACGCAGACGGCGATTAAGGCCGTGGAGTTTTCGCAGTATATTGCACAGCGGCGCGGCAAGGGGTATATCGGTACCGGCCAGCTGCTGCTCGGTATTCTGCACATGCGCGATACGATTGCCGCCGAGACGCTGGATAAATTCGGCGTGGACTACGACAGCGCAGAGCAGGTGATTCGGGAGGGGGACGGTTTTCAAGACGTCCTGACCCCAGAGGAGACGCCCTACTACACGCGGCGCGCACAGCGCGTCATGCAGGGGGCGATTGATACGGCGCGTGAAGCGCGCTCCTTCGTGACAACGGAGCATATTTTGCTCAGTCTGCTCTCCGAAGGTGAGGGGACGGCTGTCCGTACACTGGAGGATCTCGACGTCGATATCGAGGCTCTGCAGAGCGAGGTGAGTGCCAAGATGGACGACACGGAGGACGAGGTCAAAGAGAAATTCGCGCGCCGCAAGAGCGGCAAGGACACGCGCAAGGGGCTGCCCGCCTCACTGAAAAAGTTTGGCACGGATCTGACTGCAGCGGCCGGGGCAGGAAGTCTTGACCCCGTGATTGGCCGTACGGCGGAGATTGATCGCGTGATTCAGGTTCTGGCACGGCGGACGAAAAACAATCCGCTCCTGCTCGGTGAGGCGGGGGTCGGCAAGACGGCCATCGCCGAGGGACTGGCACGGCGCATTGCCGCCGGAGAGGTGCCCTTTCTGCTTGAGGACAAGCACATTGTGACGCTGTCGATGACGGCACTCGTCGCGGGTACGAAGTACCGCGGTGAGTTTGAGGAGCGTCTGAAAAATGTGGTGGATGATGTCATCAAGGCGAAGAACATCATTCTCTTCATCGATGAGATTCACACGCTCATCCGTGCGGGCGGTGCCGAGGGAGCACTCGATGCGGCAAACATCCTGAAGCCCGCTCTTGCGCGCGGTCAGATGCAGATTATCGGGGCAACGACGCTCAGCGAGTACAAGAAGTACTTTGCGAAAGACAGCGCGCTCGCACGGCGGTTTCAGTCGGTGACGGTCGATGAGCCGGATGCTGCGGATGCGGAGCAGATTCTCTTCGGTCTGCGCAGTCGCTATGAGGAGTTTCATCATGCGCGCATCGAGGATACGGCGATTACGGCGGCCGTGCGACTCTCGAAGCGGTACCTGACGGATCGCTTCCTGCCGGACAAGGCGATTGATCTGATGGATGAGGCATCCTCCCATGTGCGCATGAAGAGTGCGGGCGGGACGGATCGTCTGGTCGGCCTGCGCCGTGAGATCGCAGGGGTGGTCAAGGAGAAGGATGCCGCTGTCAGCAAGCAGGACTATGAGGCGGCAGCGCACCTGCGCGACCGCGAGAAGGATCTGCGCGCGAAGCTCGATGCATCCCGCAAGGGCGAGGATGCACGCATGGAGATCCGCGTGACGGAGGACGATATTGCGGCTGTGGTGGCTCAGTGGACGGGCATTCCCGTGCAGCGCATCGCGGTCAAGGAATCCGACCGCCTGTTGGCACTTGAGTCGCAGATCGGCCGCCGCGTTATCGGGCAGGACGAAGCGGTGCATGCCGTGGCGCGTGCTGTCCGCCGCGCGCGTGCCGGTGTCAAGGATCCGCGTCGTCCGATCGGCTCGTTCCTCTTCCTCGGGGCTACGGGCGTCGGCAAGACGGAACTGGCGCGGGCACTCGCTGAGTCGGTGTTCGGCACCGAGGATGCGATCATCCGCTTCGATATGTCTGAATACATGGAAAAGCATACGACGGCACGTCTGGTCGGCGCGCCTCCGGGCTATGTCGGCTACGAGGAGGGCGGCCAGCTGACCGACGCCGTGCGGCGCAAGCCTTTTTCCATCATTCTCTTCGATGAGGTGGAGAAAGCTCACCCCGATGTCTTCCACATGCTGCTGCAGGTACTGGAGGACGGCCGCCTGACGGACGGACAGGGGCGCGTTACGGATTTCCGCAATACCATCATCATCATGACCTCGAATGCGGGGGCAGATCATCTGCGCTCGACCCGCGGCACCATCGGCTTTGCCGTCGGCGGGACGGCAGGATCTGACGAGGAGCAGGCGAAAAAGCGCGTCCTCGATGAGGTGCGACAGATCTTCCGCCCCGAGTTCCTCAACCGCGTGGACGATATGATTGTATTCAATGCGCTCGGTGAGCCGGAACTGACGAAGATTGTGGACATTCTCCTACGCGATGTGAAGCTGCGTCTTGCGGAGCAGGAGATCAACATGGAGGTCAGCCCGTCGGCGAAGCGCGTACTCATCACAAAGGGGACGGATGTCAAGTTCGGCGCGCGTCCGCTGCGGCGCGCCATCCAGAAGAACCTCGAAGATGCACTGGCAGAGCGTTTGCTCGCCCGTGACTTTGCGGCGGGGGATGTCATCTCCGTGCGAAAGCTCGGTGATGGATTGGACTTCGTGAAGAAGGACAAGACGCACAATCGACGGACGAAGAAGAATAATAAGAAGGAACCATGCCATGAAACGTGAGGGACGCAACGTACTTGCGCCGCACTCGCGGATGGGATGTTGGGGGGACTTTCTCGTCAACTTCGCATGGTCGCTGTTCTGGCTCGCACGGTCAGTGCGGCGAATGATTTTACTGCGGTGAATGGGGGCTGTTGCACGAAGCGAGGGACTTCGTGCAACAGCCCCGTCTTTGTGCCCCTTCCACCGCTTGCGCGGTTCCCCTTCCCCGTGATAACGGGGAAGGCTGGGATAACGCCATGTAGCTTCCCCCGCTTGCGGGGAAAGTGGCGAGCATAGCGAGCGATGGGGGGAACAGTCCCTTTTTCGTGTTCTTTCGATGGAGATCTTATGGCAAAGAAGAAAAAGACGATGTACGTTTGTCAGAACTGCGGCTACGACAATACGCGATGGATGGGAAAATGTCCGGGCTGCGGCGCATGGAATACGATGGTGGAGGAGGTCGTTGCTCCGCCGGCGGAGGAGCGGCGCGGTACCGCCTCGTCAGGTGAGCCGCCGCAGCCGATTGCGGAGATCCGCGCAGAGGATCTGCCGCGCTTTTCGACGGGCTCGGGGGAGCTCGACCGCGTTCTCGGCGGCGGTGTGATACCGGGAGCGATGGTGCTCGTCGTCGGTGATCCCGGCGTCGGGAAATCGAGCCTTACCCTGCGCGCATCGGCGGATATAGCGCGGGCAGGACGCCGTGTCCTCTACGTGACGGGCGAGGAAAGCGCACGGCAGATCCGCATGCGTGCCGATCGTCTGCAGGCCGTTGCCGATGAACTGCTCGTCGTCAGCGAGACGAATCTTGATGCAATCTGCGCACACGTAGAAAATGTTAAGCCCGCGCTCTTTATCATCGACTCCATCCAGACGATGTACCGTCCCGACATCGAGAGTGCGCCTGGCAGCGTCTCGCAGGTGCGCGAGTGCGCCATGGAGCTGATGCGCGTCGCAAAGACGGCGGGGATTGCCGTCTTTGTCATCGGCCATGTAACGAAGGAGGGAAGCCTGGCGGGCCCGCGTGTCCTCGAGCATATCGTCGATACGGTGCTCTATTTTGAGGGAGAGCGAAATGCGGAGTATCGCGTACTGCGCGCCGTAAAAAATCGCTTTGGCAGCACGAACGAGCTGGGGCTCTTTGAAATGCGGGATGTCGGACTGGTCGATGTCCCCGATGCGTCGAAGCTGTTTCTCTCCGAGCGCGCCCCCGAGAGCGGCTCGGTCATTGTGCCGACGGTGGAGGGGACGCGTCCTCTGCTCGTCGAGGTGCAGGCGCTGGTCGCCCCGACACCCTATCAGCCGCCGCGTCGTACGGCGGACTCCGTGGATGTCAAGCGGATCCAGCTGCTGCTCGCCGTCCTCGAAAAGCGCGTACGTCTGTCGATCGGCGCCGCGGACGTCTATGTGAAAGTCGCGGGCGGTATCCGTCTCGATGAGCCGGCGGCGGATCTTGCCCTCTGTGTTGCCATGGCATCGAGCTTTGCAGGACGTCTGCCGCGCCCGCAGATGGTCGTCTGCGGCGAGGTGGGGCTTTCAGGGGAGGTGCGCGCCGTCTCACAGGCGGAGCAGAGAATCATCGAGGCGCAGCGGCTTGGTTTTCACGCCGCCGTGATCCCCATGAAGAACTACCGTCAGCTAAAAGGCAAGTTCGCAGGGATGGAACTCTTCGGTGCAGAGACGATTGGCGATGCCTTAAAGTGTGCGATGCCAAAAAATATTTAAGAAAAGATAAGATTTCCACGATAAAGAGATTGAAGAGGTGATGTGTAGATGAATGCCGGAAATCTTATGGCGGTATCGACCACGGACGGCGCATCGACGGCAGCGGGCGTGCAGGGAGCGCGCAGCGCAGCGGCGGGCAGTCGTACGCAGACAACCTCAGGGAAGAATACGTTCAGCGATACGATGGGCGCACTGCAGAAAAAGGGTATGAGTGCAGATACGACCAAGATCCAGACCGGTGATTCCTCGCTGTCTGCCGTACAGGATAAGCCTGCGGCGACGGGGACGGACGGGATGGCGCAGAACGCACAGGATGTGAAAAAAACAGCGTCCATGCCTGCGGCAAAAGGGCAAAGCGACGCCTTGAAGGACGTGTCCGCCGAGGACACAGCCATAGCCTCCGCAGCGGCGGCAACCGTGCTCACAGCACTCCTGCCGGCAGATGTGGAGCAGGTTCCCGTGGAGAGCACCCCGGCGGAGGGGGAGCTGCCGCCGGCTCTGGCGGATATTCTCGAACGCTATGGGCTGACCGCTGAGCAGCTGCGTGATACGAAGCTGCAGACGGCGGTCGAGCATCTGCTGCAGCAGATGCCGCAGACCGATGAGAAGGGAAACGCGCTTCTCCGCGCCCTAGCCGGTGAACCGCTGACGCAGGAGACGGCGAATACCGCTGTCATGCTGGCACAGACGGATGCACCTGCCGCTGCGGCGGCGCGTCTCGCAGCGCTTGATGCGGCGATGCCCGCACAGCTGCGTGCGGCACTTCAGGCAGCAGCATTGCCGTCTGCGGAGGATGCAGCGACGGTACCGGCCGCGGTGACGGATGAGACCCCTGTATCGCAGCTCGTCGTGCAGGAGGACCCCGTTCCCGCAGCACCTGCGGAGCAGCCGACGGTTGTGCAGCAGCCCGCGGTACAGGCAGCGGCCGTTTCCGCGATGCAGGAGCAACAGACTCTGCCGCGGGAGAAGAGTGCGGCGGCGCTGGTCGGTGAGCATCTTACCGAAGAAACGCAGCCTGCACCGAGCCCGCTCGATGTTCTCGCACAGCGTACGATGCGCCACGATGCAATGCAGCGTGACATGAGCGGAGAAAATGCGGAGCAGAACCAGCAGCCGATGCAGAGCGGCATCCCCCAGCCAGCACCGACGCATGAGAACGTCTCCTTTGAGACGACAGTGCGCACGGCGGAGACGCCCGTTCAGCTGGCCTCTGTGCAGACGGGGACGCCTCCCGTCCAGACGGAGCAGGCAGCACCCGCCGCAGAAGTGCCGCAGCGCCCGCAGACCGACTACGAGATTCCGCGTCAGATTGTCGAGCAGGCACGGCTTCTGCGTACACTGAACGACACGCAGATGATCATTCGCCTGAAGCCGGAGCATCTCGGCGAGCTGACACTGCGTGTTGCCGTCGGCTCGGACGGTGCGGTACAGGCGTCCTTCCACAGCGACAACGCCCACGTGCGCAGCGTGATCGAGAACTCGCTCGTCCAGCTGCGGCAGGAGCTGAACACGCAGGGGATCAAGGTGGATCGCGTCGGCGTCTATACGGGACTTGCCGATGGGCAGATGCCCCAGGGACAAGGGCAGGAAGCATGGCAGCAGCATCAGGCAGGGCATAGTGAGACACAGGTCTACGCACGCGGTGATGCCGACGACTATCTCGACGGGGAAATCGTCGATGATGGCGTTACCCCCGCATCGATACAGGAAAGCGTTGGCGGCGTAACGGCAGACGGTGTGGACTATCGCGTCTGACCATGTGAGGAGGAAAAAAAGTGGCAAGTACAAACCCACTGAATACCATCAATGTCGGCGGCGTCATCCAGAAGGTCTCCGACTATGAGGCGGCCCAGAACCAGGCAAAGGCCGGAAAGAAGGACAACAGCGCTCTCGGCAAGGATGCGTTCCTGCAGCTGCTCGTAACGCAGATGCGCTATCAGGATCCGCTTAATCCGCAGGACAATGCGGAGTATCTCTCGCAGCTGGCACAGTTCTCCGCGCTCGAGCAGATGACGAATGTCTCCAAGGGGCTGGAGAAGGTCAGCAAGATTGTTGACAATATCGATTCTTCGGTATTGATCGGACAGCTCAGTTCGATGATTGGACAGCCAATCCAGTGGATTACAGAGACGAAGGGAAAAGATGGTGCTGTAACGAAGCAGAACTTTGAAGGCAAGGTCATCGGGGTCAGCATCACAGACGGTGCACCGAGCATTATCGCCGATGTCAATGGACAGTCGCATAAGGTGCAGATCTCTGAAGTGGTGCGCGTCGGCCGTGTCACAGCCTCAGCAACGTAACCGGAAATACAGGGCAGTTGGCCAAAGATCGGTATCGTACCGCCCTTTTCTTGTTGCATAATGCGTATCCGTCGCTTATAATGGGGACGTAATATCCCAAGGGAATATGGGATGCAGAGAGGAAATGGAGGGATCCAATATGGCACTATCAGCCATAGGAGGGGGCTTCGGTTCAAGTCTTTTCCAACAGTCAAACCGTGAAATCCATCAACTTGGTGGTCGGGCGACACAGGCCAAGATGGACGAGGTTAAGGCGGTTATAGGCGACTCGAAGTTCGGTTCGGGCACGAAGGCAGGGACGAGTGAGTTCCAGCAGACGCAGCGGACGGTTATCCGCACGGCGGAGCAGGTTACTTCACGCGCCACGCAGCAGGCGGCGCAGAATATGGATCCTGCGATGCTGGGCACGAGCCGCTTCCAGAAGTCCCTTCGTGAAGCACAGCAGTATGGCGCCCAGGCAACGAGCCAGCGCATGGAGCAGGCAAAGGCGGCCTATGCAATCAGCCCGCGTGCGCCACAGCATGTCGGAAGCAATCTCGACATCAAAGCATAAAATGATAAATAATAATGGACTGCCTACGGAATCCTGCGGTTTTGTATGGCAGTCCTTATTTTTGTCTTGACAAGCGTAAATCCATCTGTTAATATAACAGCTGTCGCAGAGAAAGCGTGAAGTGAATATGGAGTGGTACTCAAGAGGCTGAAGAGGACGGTTTGCTAAATCGTTAGAGTGGGTAACCGCTGCGAGAGTTCGAATCTCTCCCACTCCGCCATTTTTTATTACCCGGTCTGCGTCGGGTTTTTTTAATTTAAGGAGATGCTTCTATGGAGATGCAGAGCACGCCGCCGTCCTTTGTCGAACGATTTTTTAAAGTGTGGGAAAAGGGCTCGACCGTGCGCACGGAATTACTCGCGGGCACGACGACGTTCATTGCCATGGCGTATATTCTCTTTGTCAATCCAAATATACTTGCGGACGCCGGTATCCCGAAGGAGGCGGCGATTGCCTCGACGATCTGGATCGCGGCACTCGCGTCGCTCGCCATGGGCATTTTTGCGAACTATCCCGTCGCGCTCGCACCGGGCATGGGGCTGAATGCGTTCTTTGCCTACTATGTCTGCGGCGTTCTCGGACTGCACTGGACTGTAGCGCTCGGTGCCGTGTTCTTCTCGGGCGTACTCTTCCTGATTTTGACGGTTAGCGGAATCCGACAGTCGATCATCAATGCTGTCCCGCGTGACCTGAAATACGCCATCAGCGTGGGCATCGGACTCTTTATTGCGTTCATCGGGCTGAAGGGGACGGGGCTGATCGTCGAGAACTCTGCGACCTATGTCTCCCTTGGTCACGTCACCGCGCCGACGACACTACTCTCTCTCTTCGGTCTGCTCCTCACGGCGGCGCTGATGGCGCGCAACGTGCATGGCTCGATCCTCATCGGCATCTTTGTGACGACCATCCTCGCCATGATCCTCGGGATGACGCCGGCACCGAAGGGAATCACGGATATCGTGAGCACCTCGCTCCCGCACATGGGGGAGACGTTCGGGCAGCTCGATCTCGCAGGCGCATGGCACTACGGCCTCGTTTCGATTATCTTCACGTTCACCGTGGTGGAACTATTCGATAATATGGGCACATTGATCGGTCTGACGACAAAGGCAAAGATGGTGCGCCCCGACGGACACATCGAGAACATCGACAAGGCACTGACCACGGATGCAGTCGGGACGATGGTCTCCGCTATGTTCGGTACGTCGACGGTCACCTCCTACATCGAGAGCGCGGCTGGTATTGCCGCCGGTGGACGGACGGGGCTGACCGCCGTTGCGGCGGGCGTACTCTTCCTGGCGGCGCTGCTCTTTACGCCGCTGATCGGGCTCGTGCCGGCATTTGCTACCGCGCCTGCCCTCATCCTAGTCGGAGCGCTGCTCATGTCCGAGGTCGGAAAGATTGACTTCTCCGATTTCACGAATGCTCTGCCCGTCTTCCTTACGATCATCATGATGCCGCTCACGTCGAGTATCGCCAATGGCTTTGCCTTCGGCTTTATCAGCTACACGGTCATGAAGCTCTGTGCGGGGCAGTATAAAAAGGTCAGCTGGATCATGTATCTCGTCTCGATTGCCTTCCTGATCAATCTGGCACTTCGTTCGTAGGAGGCTGACGTGCAGATGAAACATCGCATGGCATTTCTCGTGAGCCTTTTGCTCCTGCTCTCCGCGCTCCTTGGCGGGTGTGCAGGAGCGTCGCATGAGACATCCTCGACTGCGCCTGCGCAGCAGCAGGCACTCACGGTCAAGATGCTCGATATTGGGCAGGGGGACGCCATCCTCATTCAGACCGCAGAGCAGAACGTCCTCATCGACACGGGCGATCTGGACGAGCGGGATAAGCTTCGTGCCGAACTGGACAAGGC
>ERZ773003.1130-NODE-1130-length-16866-cov-57.944322_pt1 | contig 16866 bp, 15 predicted proteins | sample MGYA00580668_ERZ773003 | MGnify/ENA primary metagenome ERZ773003 (study PRJEB29015, sample SAMEA2738002) | human oral metagenome | biome: human oral; feature: human-associated habitat; material: dental | place: China | collected 2126 ... | reverse complement strand
CAGTGAGTACTCTCTCCCGTCGGAGATTTCTTCACTACTAATCTTAGTATGTTTTATGTAGAAAAAAAGTCCCCTATGACCTATAATGAAAAGCGTTTAGACAACTCATTAGAAAGACTCATATGGAACAACTCGATTTTATCACAAAACTTCTTGGAATTAAAGACCAAAATATCAAAATAGACAATCTTTTTGATGGCGGTACTCACAAAGAAATTATGGCCCGCCTTGACTACGATGCCCCTCCATGCCCTGCCTGCAAGGGACAGATGACCAAATACGACTTCCAGAAACCTTCTAAAATCCCTTATCTGGAGACAGCGGGATACAAAACTCTTATCCGACTCAAAAAGCGTCGCTTTCGCTGTAAGAACTGTGGAAAAATGGCTGTCGCCGAAACCTCCCTCGTCCAGAAAAATCACCAGATTGCCGCCGCAGTCAAACAAAAAATCGCTCAATTACTGGTTGAGAAACAAGCCATGACTGATATTGCCCACAGGCTCTCTATCTCAACTTCAACCGTCATTCGCAAGCTCAAGGAATTCAAATTTGAAACCAACTGGCAGAGATTATGAGCTGGGATGAGTATCGCTTCAAGAAAGGGAAGATGAGCTTTATCGCTCAGGATTTTAATACCAATGAGGTCCTGACCATCCTGGACGGCAGAACCCAAGCGGTCATTCGAAATCATTTTCTACGCTATCCTAGACAGGTTCGTAGGAGGGTCAAAGTGATGACCATGGACATGTTCAGTCCTTACTATCAGCTGGCCAAGCAGCTTTTTCCCAATGCCCAAATCGTTCTGGATCGTTTTCACATGATCCAGCACCTCAGTCGGGCTATGAACCGCGTCCGCATCCAAATCATGAACCAATTCGACCGAAAATCTCAGGAATACCGAGCCCTCAAACGCTACTGGAAGCTCCTTCAACAGGATAGCCGCAAGCTTAGTCATAAGCGTTTTTACAGACCAGCTTTTCGGGCTCATTTAACCAATCAGGAGATTCTTCATAAACTGCTCAGCTATTCAGACCAACTTCGACAGCACTATGAGCTTTACCAGCTTCTGCTCTTTCACTTTTAGGAAAAGCAAGCTGATTCTTTCTTCGATCTGATTGAGGAGGTTATTTCTGATGTTCACCCAATTTTTCAGACAGTCTTTCGGACTTTCCTGAAAGACAGAGACAAGATTATCAACGCCTTGGAACTACCCTACTCCAACGCTAAGCTGGAAGCAACCAACAATCTCATCAAGGTCATCAAGCGCAACGCTTTTGGATTCAGGAACTTTGACAATTTTAAGAAACGCATTCTCATCGCTTTGAACATCAAAAAAGAGAGAACGAATTTCGTTCTCTCGCGATGTTAGCTGACATCAACCCACTATAGTTGACAAAGAGCCGAATTTGGTCAAATTGATAGGTTCTTAAAACTTCTACTAAAATGGCTTCTTTTGTTTTCGGAAAAACTGTCAATTTTAATTTTTTTGAACTTTTTAAATCTGTTTCTTCAACAAGATAAACCGTATCCTTTGGAAAAGCTTCTTGTATAAACTTTTTGGTTACATATCCCGTATTTCCAAATAGTAGAATTTTCAATTTTTTGTCCCTCCTAAAAAGTAATTTATTTTGTTACTAATAATATTTTAGGTATCCAACTAAACATCATACATATTTTTGCTAAAAATATCAAGCAAAATAGACTAATTTTTTACTAATTTATTTCGTGTTTTCTCCACATATTCATTACACGCTATTTCGATTTCTTTCTTTCTCCTTTATTTTGTGTTATATTTATCATATACAAAGAATTTAATTTGGAATAGAAATCCATTTTTAGAACGAAGGAGAAAACATGTCTGTTATTGAAAAATTAACAAAACCAGCTCACTTGATTGATATGAATGACATCATTCGCGAAGGAAATCCAACGCTTCGGGCAGTCGCTAAGGATGTCACCTTTCCACTTACAGAGCAAGAAGTTATCTTGGGTGAAAAAATGCTCCAATTTTTGAGAAATTCACAAGACCCTGCAACTGCTGAAAAAATGGGACTTCGTGGTGGCGTTGGTCTAGCTGCACCTCAGCTAGATCTGTCAAAGCGGATTATTGCTGTATTGGTACCAAACCTGCCAGATAAAGAGGGCAATCCACCAAAGGAAGCCTATGCTTTGCAAACGGTTATGTACAACGCTAAAGTAGTGGCACATTCTGTTCAAGATGCTGCACTAGCTGAAGGGGAGGGCTGCTTGTCAGTTGACCGCGAAGTACCTGGCTATGTCGTGCGCCATGCGCGTGTCACTGTTGAATATTTTGACAAAGAAGGTGAAAAACACCGTATCAAACTCAAAGGATACAACTCAATCGTGGTTCAACACGAGATTGACCACACCAACGGCATCATGTTCTATGACCGCATCAATGAAAAAGATCCTTTCGCGATCAAAGAAGGCATGTTAGTGATTGAATAATAAATAAAAAGGAATCTCTGTTCTAAAACAGCATTCCTAATTAAAATTTCTTTATAAAAGCACTATAACTCAATAATACAAATTAAAAGAACAACTTTGGCATTCTGATAAACAGAAAATTAAGGTTGTTCTTTTTTTGTAGTTATCATGTGAATCTGTCTCAGACGCACTCCTTTATGATGACAAGCAATTTTAACGTAACTGCTATCGCACGAAACAAAGCACCGTTTTGAGGTGATAAATAGAACCTGTGAAGCAAGTCTCATCTTCATTCACTAAAGAGCACTTTTGATGAAAATTTCGTTTTCTACATTCACTACCTCAACAGTAAGGAAAACAGTTAAGTCGCCTTGTGGGGCGAGACTATACAGAACTTTTTGTACCGAAGCCTTGAAATAAGAAAGCTGAGATTAACATTTTCAAATGTTAATTCCTTTGTGGGCGACTGCACTAGCAATCGTAGGTATCGGTCTCACTCCTATTTTTAGAAGTCAGCTTCCTCTTTCCCAGAAAATAGCTAAAAGAATAATCGCTCCCAACACTGAAGGAATGATTGCTGTATCTGACAGATGAGGTCCCCAGCTACCAAAGAGCATTTGCCCAAGCCAGGCTCCAAACCAACCTAGTAAGATTTTACCGATACAGCCCATTCGTTCTCCACGATTGGTGATTGCTGCTGCAATCAGACCAATAATGAAGCCGACAAACATACTTCCAATCATTTAGTTATCCTTCCTGATTATTCACAACTGGTACTATTGCATTATTTTTTATGCCAACAATAATTTTTCTTGTCTTTGAAAGAACAGGCACGACTTGCTAGCACAGCCAAACTGACCAATACTACCGAAGCAAGAACAGTCTTTCCAGAAAATTCAAGCGTATAATGAAAATCTCTTAGGGCTTTTTTATCTTCAGCTGAAATCATTAACTTCATAACGTATCCTTTCTATTTGTAAATAGCTTACAAAGAACAACAAGAATCTATAAATTTTGTAAAAAATTTTACAAGTAGTAAAATTTCCACTCTACTTTGAATATTTTAGTAGAACCTTTCAAAAAACAGCTAGCTGCTCGCAGGAAGTCCTTATCATGAAAGAGCTGCAAAATCAATCATATTTCGCAAATGAATAAGCAAAAATTCTAGTTTAGTGGCAGCTGCCGTTGATGAAATTCCTGTCTTTCATCAAAAGAAGAAGTTTTAGAATAAATCATCAAAGAGGCTGAGCTGATTGTCTTCTGGCATATTGCCTAGAATCCCCATTTCATCCATTTTATCGACTAGAGTAGTGGACAAGCCGCCACGCTTGCGCAATTCGGTTTTTGAAAGAAATTCTCCTTCTGCACGCGCTTTAACCAATTGTTTTGCAACGTTGTCTCCCAAACCATCCATAGCAGAAAATGGAGGAATTAAGCTATCTCCGTCAATAAGAAATTCTGTCGCATCACTCTTATACAGATTGAGTTTGCCAAATTTGAAACCTCTTTCCAGCATTTCATTGACGATTTCTAGAGTTGTATAAAGGTCAATTTCAACATTGGAAGCTTCATTATTTTTGCGTTTTTCAGCGATCTCGTTCATCTTGCGCTTCACTGCATCTAGCCCACTACTCATAACTTTGATGTCAAAGGCTTTGGCACGGATAGAAAAGTAGGCACAGTAGTAATAAATCGGATGGTGAACCTTGAAATAGGCCACCCGCAAGGCCATCATCACATAGGCAGCCGCGTGAGCTTTGGGGAACATGTATTTAATCTTTCCACAAGATTCAATATACCACTCAGGTACATTGTTTTCCTTCATAGCAGCGATGTAGCCATTTCTTTCTTCGTCAGAAATCTTGAGCCACATGCCTTTCCGCACCCGTTCCATAATGGTAAAGGCCATTTTAGGCTCTAAGCCCTTGTGCATCAGATAGACCATAATGTCATCCCGACAACCGATAACGGTGGACAGGTCAGCAATTCCCTGCTTAATCAAATCTTGTGCATTGCCCAACCATACGTCAGTACCGTGAGACAATCCTGATAATTGAAGCAATTCCGCAAAGGTCGTTGGATGAGTTTCATCCACCATACCCCGCACGAAGTTGGTTCCAAATTCAGGAATCCCCAGCATACCAGTCGGCGTACCTATTTGCTCCTGCGTTACTCCGAGAACACCTGTCCCAGAAAAGAGAGCCATAACTTCTTGATCATCCATTGGAATTTCATTTGGGTCAATGCCTGACAAATCCTGCAATTTCCGAATCATGGTCGGATCATCATGACCGAGTACATCTAGTTTTAAGACATTTTCATCAATATCATGGAAGTTAAAGTGAGTTGTTTGCCATTCAGCAGTCAAGTCATCTGCTGGGTATTGAACCGGCGTAAAATCATAAACATCCATGTAATTTGGAATAACGACGATTCCTCCTGGGTGCTGTCCAGTCGTCCGTTTGACACCTGCTGCACCTTGTGCTAATCGTTCTACTTCTGCATCACGATAAAATTTATTGTAATCCCGCTCATAACCTTTCACAAATCCATACGCTGTTTTGGCAGCGACTGTACCAACCGTACCAGCACGAAAGGCATATTCTTCACCAAAAATGTCTCGAACATCCAAGTGGGCACTCGGTTGATCTTCACCAGAAAAGTTCAAGTCAATATCAGGCACCTTGTCACCGTCAAAACCAAGGAAGGTTTCAAAGGGAATATCCTGTCCATTTTTACTCAACTTATACCCACAATGCGGACAATCTTTATCTGGCATATCAAAGCCTGAACCGTAAGAACCGTCCGTAATAAATTCTGAATACTGGCATTTGCCACAAACATAGTGAGGAGATAAAGGGTTTACCTCTGTAATTCCAATCATAGTCGCCACAAAGCTAGAGCCGACCGAACCACGTGAACCCACCAAATAGCCGCGTTCATTTGAGCGCTGTACCAGCATTTGCGAAGCCAGATAAATCACGGCAAATCCATTCCCCAAAATGGAGGATAATTCCCGCTCAATTCGTCGGTCTACAATATCTGGTAGTGGATTTCCATAAATTTCAAAGGCTTTGGCATAAGTCATCTCAGCGACTTTTTCCTCTGATTTGTCAATAAATGGTGTATAAAGGTCACCTTTCACCACCTCAATCGGTTCAAAGGTTGCTGCCAATTGATTTGGATTATCAATAACCACCTGCCGAGCTAATTCATCACCTAAGAAGGCAAACTCATCCAGCATTTCATTGGTTGTGCGGAAATGCGCTTTTGGAAGTGGTGCTGGTTGAGCATTTTCTCCATGCCCAATGGTACGGTTAATCATCGCTCCTTGCCCTAGACTGCGGACGATAATTTCTCGATAAATTTCTTCTTCAGGCTCGATATAATGCACATCACCTGTAGCAAGAACCGGCTTGTCTAATCGATTTCCCACTTCAATCAAATTTTTGATAATGGTGTGAAGCTCTTCGACATCCTTGACCTGCTCTTTCGCAATCAATGGTGCATAAATTGCTGGAGGCATGATTTCAATAAAATCGTAGTATTTTGCAACTTCTACTGCGGCATCAATACCTTGCGAAACAACCGCGTCAAACACTTCTCCTTCTGAACAGGCTGTTCCTAAAATTAAACCTTCTCGGTGCGCATCCAAAACTGTTCGTGGAATCCGCGGTACGCCCTCAAAATACTTTGTATTAGACAAACTGACTAATTTAAAAATGTTCTTCAAACCCGTTTGATTTTTTACATAAATCGTAGCGTGTTTGACCCGCGCTTTTTTATAGGAGTTTTCATCCACCAAATCTGTGTTTAGCTTTTGAAGATTGGTAACGCCTCGTTTTTCTGCTGCATCGTTAATGAAAATAAAGAGTAGGCGTCCTGTCGCTTCCGCGTCATAATTAGCCATGTGATGATGATCAAGTGATACCTGGAAACGTTTAGTCAGCGGTCCCAAACCGTGACGCTTGTATTCTGGATAGAGATTACGGGCAAACTCCAAGGTATCAATGACTGGCTGTGTAATTCGTGGCAGTCCATGCCGCTCATAATTGACATTCATAAATCCCACGTCAAAGGTAGCATTATGGGCAACAAGTACCGTATCTTGACAGAAGTCTTGAAATTCCCGCAAGACCTGCTCCAGTGGCTTCGCATTTTTGACATGCTCATCTGTAATCCCCGTCAGATCTGTTGTAAAGGCACTCAAAGGATGACCTGGATTGATAAACTCGTCAAACTCGGCAATGACATTGCCCTTGTACATCTTACTTGCCGCGACCTGAATCAAGTCATTGTAAATAGCAGACAAACCGGTAGTTTCCACGTCAAAGACAACATAAGTGGCTTCCTTGAGCTCCATATCCACTTCGTTATAAGTAATAGGAACTCGGTCTTCTACGATATTAGCTTCCATGCCATAAATCAGCTGAATGCCTGCTTTTTTCGCAGCTTTATAGCCATGCGGAAAACTCTGCACATTCCCGTGGTCTGTGATAGCAACTGCCTGATGTCCCCACTTAGCGGCTGTCGCAATCAATTCCTCCACTTCTGGAAGAGCATCCATGGTTGACATATTGGTGTGCGCGTGAAATTCAATCCGCTTCTCACCTTCTGGCATCAAGTCTTTCCGCTCATAATGTGTCACTTCTTGCACATCTTGGACATTCATGGTCAAGTCATGCGTGAAGTTGTTCATTTCAATATTCCCACGCACACGCAACCAAGAATTTTTCCTAATGATGTCAAATTTTTTGGCTTCTTCTTCGTTTTTAAACCATTTCTGAAGCGCAAAGCTAGAAGTATAATCAGTCATCTTAAAGTTAATCAGCACACGCCCTGTGCGGGTAACCTTTTGCTCAAGATCAAAGACCATACCTTCAAAGACAATGCGATTTTCCTCGGTCTGGATGTCAATCATCTGCGTAATCTCTGCCTTGTCCAGCTTTGGTCGAGCAGCCGCTTTTCGTGCTTGAAAATCAGAATAGTTTGGTTTTTCCTCAGCTGGTGGCGGTGCCATTTGTTGCAGTGCTTCGATAGCTTTTAGCGCCTCGTCATTAGCCGCTTGCACAATCTTTTCTTTTTCAGCTTGGAAAGTCTCGACTTGTTTCTGAGTCAAGGCGTCACTTGCTTTGACCTGACAGTGAAAATGCGGAAAGCCAAACTTCACCAATTGCTTGGCTAAATTTGGCAAATGGGTTTTCCGAAAATGCTCCGTATCAATACTGGATGGCCCCTCAATCCAGAGCTGATCGCCGTCCGCATGCACCTGTAGCTGTTGGTACATACTACGAAAGCCTTGACTAGCACAAGGTCCTTCTGTAAAAGCCTCTTTGTAATAAGCCTGCAACAGCTCCTCTGTAAAATCTTGATTGGCAGCCTTAATTTCAAAAATAGCTTGGTTGCCCGTCTTAGAAAATTCTTCATTTAAACGTTTTTTTAATTCTTGAAACAACTCAATGGGTAAAATTTCTCCAAAAGCAAACTGAAATTCCCAAACATGACTGACGGTATGCACTAAAACTTGCTCAATTTCTGCATGTAAAAAGGCACTTGATTGTCTCATATCAAGTGGCATATCAATTTGATTCATTAAAATTTCAAACGTAGATGACATCTTTTTTCCTCGTATTGTAATGAAACTATTTTACCATAAAACAAATGAATTTTCGATTAAAAAATAGATAAGGAATATCCCTCATTGTTTTTAATATAAACCAATTATCTCATCAAGGACGTCAAATGCTAAGCTTTTGGTTTCTCGGAACTTTGACAATTTTAAAACGAAAATTCTCATCGCTTTGAACATCAAAAAAGAGAGAACCAATCTGATTCTCTCTCTCGCACTTAGCGATAGGTTACCCACTACAGTTGACATTGAGTCTGTTTTCCTTTTTATTTTTTATATCCTTCTAATGCTTTTTGACGTTCTTCAGTTTGGCCTTTCGCATCTAATTTTTTACCTTTATAAACAGTGCTTTCCCATGAACCGTACATTGGATTTGGGAAGATGATGAACTTTTCACCGAATTCGTTCTTTAATTCTTCTAATTTCTTACTACGTTCTTCTGCTGATGTTTTTGAGAAATCCGCAAAGTCAACGAGGTTATCACCTAAAAGCATGACCAAATTCGTCGTTTCTTGTACTTTCTGACGGCGACCTTCTTTTGATTTCACACCTTTTTCTAAGAACATCAAATGGTCTTTCCCTTGTACTGGAATGCCTTCTTTTTCCAAATTCTTAATTGTCGCATCTACCTGGCTCGCATCACGGTCAGAAACATAGTAGATTTGAACACCGTTTTGATGTGCATATTGGAGAAATTCTTTGGCACCAGGAACCGCCTTAGCTGCAGCCTTTTTCACCCATGCATCCCAATTTTTAGGATTAAAGGCCGTACCGTCTTTGACATTTTGAACTTGATAAGGACTGTTGTCTAATACTGTTTCATCTAAGTCGAGAACGATTGAGTAAGGCTTATCTGTCGGTTTTTGCAACAATTCTTTCAAACGATTCGTTGCGACATTATAACCTTGCAGGTACAGCGCTTTAGCTTCATCTGACTTTTGATACCAAAGAGTGGACATGGTATTTTCCCTTGACCGCAATTGGTCATAAGTCATCGTAACTTTATTGTCAGATGTGTTGCTTTGCGTAGCCTTATTATCAGTTGCTTTTGTCCCACAACTAGTCAATAAAATAACTGAAGCAAGAACTGAAAAAATTGTGATTGTGGTTTTAGATGATTTCATAAAACCAATCCTCCTAATATTAATCTATCAAAATTATAGCGCTTTCATAAAGACATTTCAAGATATCTGTCTAAATGTAGAAGAAAAATAGATTTGCAAAAGACAGTTAACAAGTTCATCAAAAATAATGAGCTGTAAGGAGCTTAGAATCTCTACAGCTCACGAACCTTCAATCTTTATTTCTTTTTCTTAAGAACAAATACACTAGATAACAACAAACTAATTCCTGCTAGCACGCCAGCAATGGAAATTGTCGTCCCTGTAGACGGTAAAGTCTTATCTGCTTTTCCAGCTCCTACTTGCTGTTGCTGCGTCTGACTAGCTGAAGTATTTGACTGTGTTGACGAAGTCGTTGTTTGACCAGACTCTCCTTTCGGCGTAGAAGGCTTGGTTTGATTTTGTTCTTCTTTTGGTTTTTCTTGATTTGGTTTTTCTTGATTTGGTTTGCTATTTTTTTGAATGCGTAAAATCGTCGCTGTTAATGGTGCTAAGGTAACCCCGTCTGCTCCTAAGGTCACACCAGCTGGATTTGAAATAGCCGTTACCCCTGCGGTATTACCGTCTACCACGACTTGAGCATTTGCCAAATGCTTGTAGGCTTCGCCAAAGTTAAACTTCCGCTCCTTGTTATCCGCATTAACAAAGACAGCGTAAATATCTCCATTTGAAGCCACAACTTGGTAGCCAAGAACTGTATCCTCTTTTTCAACCCCGTCTTTACCCGGCTGAGTAATTAAAGTAACATTTTGATTGACTTCAGCTTTGGTCTTGCGTGTAAAGGCATCTGTTGACTTCCGCAAAGCAATCAGCCCTTTCACATAGTCGCGGCTCTTCGTATTTTCAGGGAATTTGTCACTGTTTGTTGCCTTCGTCCAGTCAAAATGATTGACTGCATCGCTCGAATCATAAGAGTCGTGGATAAAGTAAGGATATTCAAATGGTGTGCCGTCCGCATTGGTCAGCAGGTGTGATTTATTTGGTACTTTGTCTTCTGAAACCGGATATTTATAAGCAGGGTCACGGAATTGCTTGGTTCGTCCGTATTCTTGTCCAGAGTGAAGGAATGACGTCCCTTGAGAAGTAAGGATCATTAGATTGCCCAAACGCAGGCGACGGTGAATTTCTTGATTGTTCGCTGCGATAGCTGGATCTTTTTTAATGGATTGAGCAATCACATCAAAGAGGGTCAGATTATCATGTGCAGCAATGTACTGAATCACATCTCCCGGATCATCTGCTTCAAAATTCGTTGGTTGTGCTTTGATGTTTTTGAAAACATCTTCGACATTGCGTTTTCCACCTGTGATAAAGGCAGGTGCTCCTTCGTTCGGATAACCAGATTTCAAGGTATTTCGAATATCATCTGAGAATACACCGACTGTATCGGTAGATTTCATCCAAGATTGATCCGCTGGTTGGACTGGTTTATTTTCATCTCCAGCGTAAGTCTTCCACCCCTCACCTAGCATCACCAGATTTGGATTGAGCTTTTTAGCCTCCTCATACGCTTTTTGAATGGATTCTGCATCGTGATCTCCCATCATATCAAAACGGAAGCCATCCACTTTGTATTCGCTCGTCAAATATTTGATAGAATCCACCAAAACACGACGGCTCATGTAGTGCGTCGTTCCCAAACGTCCGCCACCAAAACTAGTTCTAGGAGTGCCGTCTGCATCCATAAAGTGATAGTAATTCGGCTCTAAATCTTCAAAAATAGAGGTCTTTGCCGTGTGATTATAAACCACATCCATAATCACACCCATTCCGCGCTTGTGAATTTCATGAACAAGATTTTTAAATTCTTCAATGCGCTTAGCTGGATTTGTCGGATTGGTTGAATACATTCCTGTCAAGGAGAAGTAGTTTTGTGGATCATAACCCCAGTTGTAGTTACTATTGCTAGAAGCATACTTGTCCAATCTTTCGGCATTTTTCAATTCATTGACAAAATAATAACTTAAAACCGGCAGCAACTGAATATGAGTAACCCCAAGTTCTTTTAAATAGTCCAATTTTTCAACGAAAGCTGAGAATGTTCCAAATTGAGACTTCAAATCCTTAGAAATGGCTGCGTCAGAAGTAAAATCACGGACATGCGCTTCGTAGATAACTGCATCCTCCCTACTCTTGAAGTCTGGAATGTTCGCATAGGTCAGATTTTTCGGACCAAGCTCACTTGGGTCAACAAAAGCTGCCTTTGCGATCTTGTAAGACTCACCTTTTTCGGCATCTTCGCTGTTCCAAGCTGCCAAAGATTTGGCATATGGATCCAAAGCTAGTACTTTTTTATCACCTCGCGTGATTTCATAATGATAAAAATAACCGCGATAATCCTTAATTCCTAGATTTGTTTGCGATGTCAAACTTGTCCTCCAAGTACCAGCTTCTCCTTTTGTCATCGCTACCTTACCAACTACTTTGTTCTGATCATTTTTATCATAAACAACCAAATCTACCTGATCCGCACTTGGTGACCAGAAGGTCACATCCACTTTCGTACCTTTTTGGCTAACACGCGCACCCAATTCACCATCATATTTGTAGAGACTATCCTTCAACCGCCAATTCATACTGGTTTTAAATTGGTCGTTGCCATACTTTACCGTATAAGGAGCTTGCGCTTGTCCAAAGTCTCCTATGATTTTTGCTTTCTTTGTTTTGGGATCAAGCACAATGTCTTTCACAACCACTTCTTTACTATCCTTGTCTGTAATTTTTAGATTTTTTAAAATATCTTCTTTTTTGGCATTTTCAAGAGTTGAAAAAGTTGCTTCAATCTCTGTCAAGCTGACATGCTGGGCTCCTGTCATACGAATATCATTAACAAAATAAGGATTCGTATAAATGTTTGGATCTGCATCACGAAGGAAAATTTGACTATTTTTCTTCAAATTTGTCAGATTATAATCCTGCGGTTGAATCTTCACATCGTCACCTGATTTGCTTTCATCTAAAAGCAGAAAACCAATTGCTTTTGCAGCATCTTTTAAAGGAACATCTACATAGCGACCATACTTGCCTGTTTTTTCGAAATCCACTCCGTCAGGCCAATTTTTGCTAGGATTTCCCACATCTCCCCAGAGCCAAAGAGACTTCTTGTCATAATTCCCGTCTGTCCGATAATAATTGATTCGTACCATGCCCTCTTTTAGAGGCTCATAGGTATGAAGATTGTAATCCTTGTCAAACCAGACCTCGTTCATATTCGGGCTGAGCAATTCAATCGTCTTGTCACCTGTTAGATTTGTACCTGCTATATTATTGATTAAGAGACTAATTTTACTCCGTTTTTGTGCCATTTTGACATCAAGATAATAGCCATAATCATCCTTTTTAGCCATTGAAAAGCTAGTTGCTCCTGTCAGCCAGCTGCCTTTTTGGCTGGAAGGTGTCTCCACATCATCCCAGGTCCACAAGCCAAGACTAGCTAAATTCTCCGACGGAAGTGTCTTAAAATGCAGACGAATGCTGCCCTCTTCAATTTTGTCTTCTTTAGCTGCTGTCGCAGCTGATACAACTTTCTCAACAGGCTTCGTTGCCGTTTTTTCTTCTGCTGCTTGTGCAGTTTCCTTCTCCGTAGATTGAACTTCCGTACTTGAATCCGTCGTTGAAGCTGGGGTATTTTCTCTTATGGAGCGAGCTTGAGTCAAGTCAAGTTTTTCTGATGAGCTTCCCTCAGTTGAAGCTGTACGCGAAGAATTGGCAACACTAGGTGTTGCCGAAAGCGAGTTGGTTGCTTGCCCTTGATTTTCCGACTTTTCCGAAACGACTGCTTGATGATTCGTCACTTCTACTTTATCAGACCGCTCACTTGTTGGTGATGTTGGTTGCACCGTTTCAATAGATGTGTTTTCGACACTATTTGCTTCCTCTGCTTGCGCTAAGACATTCCCCGCCAAAAAAACACTAGCAGAAATAGCAATAGACGCTACCCCTACTTTTAATCTGCGGATTCCAAAATGCTGACGCTTCTCAGCTGTTCGAGATTGTAAACGATAAACTTTCTTCATAAAAAGAAAACTCCTTTATTTTTTAGTTGCACAAATATTTTTAGGCTAGTGCAAACGTTTTCTGTAGATATTATATACATTTATCAACAAAATGTAAAGGTTTTCAAACAAAAGATCTCTGTGTTTTTGACAGAGATTAAATGTGTTTTCTATTTTATTTATGTAAGTTGCTTTTAACAGCCAACTTAGCGTCCACTTAAAATCCAATACTCGCTAACCATTTAGTGGCTTCTGTTTGGTTAGACAATACACGCCCTCGAGCGCTATTTTTCACCATTTGATCAATGACCGCTTGAGCTTCACTATAAGTAGAGCCACCAGAAGTTGCGAAAGTTGCAACCCGTTTGCCAGCTAAATTCAGATTTTCCATTACTGTCTGAATAATACGTGGAGGACGTCCCCACCAAATTGGATGGCCAATAATGACTTGGTCATACGATGTCAAGTCAGGTAGCTCGCCTTTATAGGTAGGACGAGCACTTTCATCGCCTTGTTCGATATTAGCGCGACTTGTTGGATTATTCCAATTCAAGTCGGCATTCGTATAAGGAACAGCTTCTACGATTTGGTAGACATCAGCACCTAATTTACTAGCAATGACTTCTGCTACTTTTTCAGTCGTGCCTGTTTTTGAAAAATAAAGAATAATTGTTTTTGCCATGATAAACCTCCTTTTGTAGCTATCATTTAGCAGCTTTGCAGTTATCGAAAACACTGACTGTTTTCCAAACTTATTTTAGATTTTCTCAAGAATGCGCTTCAGAAAGATTGGTTTGGACTTGCTTGAGAATAGCACCGTTAAAACCTTGAGGGTTTGGATGAGTAAAAACAATTAAGATTTTCATGACCGTTCTCCTTTTATATAGACATCAAGCATATGCTCAATGTTAGTCTGGATGGCTTTGTTGTCAAGGTCACGTCCAATGGGACTGTTCGCCAAAACAGCAAGACCTGAAATAAAACTCCAAAAGTGAAACAGTGTTTCAGCTTCGCTGTTGGTAAAGCCTTCCTCCTTACGAAGCTCTAAAACAATCCGTTTAAATGCAGCGAATCCTGGCAAATCAGAATCCAGCGAAATAGTATCCTGAGTGACTTTCATATACTTAAAAGGAAATTTAATAAAGAGGGCTTCAAAGAAATAGGGGTAATCCTTCGCAAAGATGATGAAGTTAAATCCCATTTGGGCCAGTTGATTTCGTGCATAAGCCTTCCAATCGATCTTTTTTTGGATCTCTTGGTTGAGAAAAGCAGAAAGGCGTTTTAAAACGACTTTTAAATAGTTTTCTTTACTTTCAAAATGCCGGTAAGGAGTGCCGTGAGTAACACCGCAGGATTTAGCGACAGTCCTCAGTGATAGCTGGTCGATACCATGGTCTTCAATCTCTTTAATCCCCGTCTGGATCAGTCTTTCTTTTAACTCTGCCGTATTTCGTTTCATTTTTTCCCTCAAAAAGTATACAATGTCTACTTTTTCTTGTCAATATTTTCTGTTTAGAAAAATTTCAGTAAAAAATCACCTTGATTTGAAAGATGATTCTTCTTTATTAAATAAGTAAGCTAATTTGAAAAACAACAAGTCTCTTATCGCTGGATAAACTCTGATTTGAGCACAATGGTTTTTTTCTCTTCAGATAAAACCTGCTTGAAACTTTCCTGACCCAGCTGATAGGACTTTGTTGTCTATGGTAGAGAGACCCAAGAGCCGTCCAGCCAGCATGTTTTCTTGCCCCATGATGAAGGGGAGCTGTTTTCCAGCTTCTTCATAAGCCTGCATAAAGCCTGCTGCCATGTCATCTCCATTTGAAAAAATACAGTCAATCTCCGGGTGTTGCCAAAGTTTGGAAGCTTTCTGATAAGCATCCTCTTCTATCGCAACTCCTTCGATAATCACCGGAGTATGCTCCAATCCATAGACCTCATCATAATCCGATAGGTAGAACTGCGCTTGTCTTTACGAGTGAAAATAAGGGCTAAATGTTGATAACCCAGTTCTTTCAACCAGCGAAAAGCTTCTCTGCAAGCTGGTTTGCGATCCACATAGACACTACTCAGTTGAGAATGATTTACCGTTTCTAAGCAGACAATATTTCCGTACTTAGCATAGGAAGCAATGGTTTCCAAATCTATGCTTCGTGAGGTGAAAATCAAATGATCAAAAGCCTGACCTCGCAATTGTTCCAGGTACTGAAGCTCTAGTTCTTTGTCATACTGAGACGGCAAAAGCAGCAAATTATAGGTACTCCTCCGCGCTTGATCCAACATACCGTTGATGAACTTGGTAAAATAAGTGTGACGCACATGAGGAATGACTACACCCACTTTATAAGTATTGCCCAAACTCAGTTCTTTTGCGACTAGATTTAGAGTATAGTCCAGTTCTCTGACAATTTGCAGGATTTTCCTCCGTGCCTCGTCTGACACATATGGGTGATTGTTGAGCACGCGCAACACACTGGACACCGAATAGCTACTCAACTTCGCTATTTCTCAAATATTGGTCATCGAGTTCCTTTCTGATTTTCAAGCTTAACTGACGAGATACCTGTGAATTCCGTAACCAACTCCGTCCTCATCGTTACTCTTGGTAATTTTAAAAGCATGTGCCTTCACATCTTTAAAGGCATTGTCCATGACAATCGGAAAACCAACCATTTCTAGCATCGGAATGTCATTGTGACCGTCACCAAAGGCAGCTGTTTCTTCTTTTTTTAGATTTTCTTTCCGACTAATGTAATCAATCCCTGATGATTTTCGAGCTTCTTTGCTAATGATTTCTAAATAAAACCGACCAGAACGCAGAATTGTAACACTAGTTAGTTCTAGACTATTCAGATAAGTCTGCAAATCTTGCATTTCTTCCTCTTCAAAACTAATCATCATGATTTTAAACAGATTATCACAAGCTGAACTTCATCATGAACCTGAGTCGGTGCCTGATGAGTCAAGTCGTATTCGTAACAAATTCTTTCATCTACTGTATCACAATACCAATGATTCAAGTCATAATAACTGAGACTTGACCTGCTGAAAATGCTACCGCACCGCCTGTAAAATCGTTGCCGCGGTCTGCTTGAAAATAATCTTGATGTGCAGCGGACGAATTTGATGATTGACAACCTCATAAATCAAACCACCATTAAAGCCCACTTGCGGACCTTGCAAACCCAACAATTCAATAGCCTCACGCATCTCCATTGGCGCACGCGCAGAGACCAACGTAATCGGAATATCTGCTCTGCGAATGCGTCTGGCATTCCTTTCGGAAACTTGCCCCTTTGAATTTAAAAGCGCCCCATCCATATCAGTAAAAATACGTTTAATCGTTCTTGTTTGCATGATTTTTCTCTCCTTTTCTTTATGGATTTGTGCTCCACTCCGAGTTCAAATCTTATTTCTTCGCTAGCTTGACTTCATTGTACAATCTGAAACGCGTTCCATGTCAAGAGGAAAATGAAAAAAAGTGAATTAAATTTTTTAGAGGTAGCAAAATGAAAATGACTTTTAAAAAGGGAAAGTCCTGACTTATCTTAATCGCTATAGTCCTTTAAGTAGGCTCTTAATTCTCGAATCATGGCTTGGCGGCCTTTGAACCGTTCGTCGGCTAGTAAGCGCTCGTACTGCTCCTGTTTCTCTGGGCTCAGTTGAGCTTGAT
>ERZ773003.1127-NODE-1127-length-16880-cov-4.903952_pt1 | contig 16880 bp, 21 predicted proteins | sample MGYA00580668_ERZ773003 | MGnify/ENA primary metagenome ERZ773003 (study PRJEB29015, sample SAMEA2738002) | human oral metagenome | biome: human oral; feature: human-associated habitat; material: dental | place: China | collected 2126 ... | reverse complement strand
TCATCAAAAGATATTAAAAGCAATTAAAACAATATACAAAAAAACACATAAAAAATATATAAAAATCAATAATCCAATACACAGAATAATAAGGCAGATCACATATTGAAAATATATTGAATAATTCAAAATAATATCATAAAAAACATTGAAATTTGATATCTAATATAATACAATAAACACGATATAATTAATAAAAACATGATGAGGAGGAAAAAATTATGTCAGTAAAAGTAGCAATTAATGGATTTGGAAGAATAGGAAGACTAGCATTTAGACAAATGTTTGGAGCAGAAGGTTATGAAGTTGTAGCAATCAACGATTTAACAAGCCCAGAAATGTTAGCATATTTATTAAAATATGATTCAGCACAAAAAAGATATGATAAAGCAGAAACAGTAGTAGCAGGAGAAAATTCAATTACTGTAGATGGAAAAACAATCAGAATCTATGCTGAAAAAGATGCAAACAATTTACCATGGGGTGAATTAGATGTAGATGTTGTATTAGAATGTACAGGATTCTATACATCAAAAGATAAGGCACAAGCACACATTAATGCAGGAGCAAAAAGAGTTGTTATATCAGCACCAGCTGGAAAAGATTTACCAACAATTGTATTCAATGTAAATCACAATGTATTAACAGCAGATGATACAATTATTTCAGCAGCATCATGCACAACAAACTGCTTAGCACCAATGGCAAAAGCATTGAATGAATTAGCACCAATTCAATCAGGAATAATGAGCACAATACATGCTTATACAGGTGATCAAATGTTATTAGATGGACCACATAGAAAAGGTGATTTAAGAAGATCAAGAGCAGCAGCAATAAATATTGTACCAGCATCATCAGGTGCAGCAAAAGCAATCGGATTAGTAATTCCAGAATTAAATGGAAAATTAATTGGAGCAGCACAAAGAGTTCCAGTAGCAACAGGCTCAACAACAATTTTAACAGCAGTTGTTAAAGGAGAAAATATTACAAAAGAATCAATCAATGCAGCAATGAAAGCAGCTTCAAATGAATCATTTGGATATACAGAAGAAGAAATCGTATCATCAGATGTAATTGGTATGAAATACGGCTCATTATTTGATGCTACACAAACTATGGTTCTAGATAATGGAAATGGAGAATTCACAGTACAAGTAGTATCATGGTATGACAATGAAAATTCATATACATGTCAAATGGTTAGAACAATCAAATATTTTGCAGAATTAGCAAAATAATTATAAAAAGACGGTTCTAAAAGGACCGTCTTTTTTGCAATATAATAAAATAAGAGGTAAAAAATGAATAAAGTAACAGTTAGAGATTTAGATGTAAATGGAAAAAAAGTATTAGTAAGATGTGACTTCAATGTACCACTAGATGCAGAATTAAATATTACAGATAATTCAAGAATAGTAGCATCATTAGAAACAATTAAATATTTATTAGAAAACAATGCAGCAGTAATTCTATGCTCACATTTAGGAAGACCAAAAGGAGAAGTAAAACCAGAATTCTCATTAGCACCAGTAGCAAAAGAATTATCAAAACAATTAGGATTAGAAGTAAAGTTAGCCAAAGACGTAGTTGGCGAAGATGCAAAAAAATTAGCATCAGAAATAAAACCAGGAGAAGTAGTTTTATTAGAAAACGTTAGATTTGATCCAAGAGAAGAAAAAAATGATGAAACACTATCAAAAGAATTAGCAAGCTTAGCAGATTTATATGTAAATGATGCATTTGGAACATGCCATAGAGCACACTCATCAACAGCAGGAGTAGCAAGCTTCTTACCATCAGCATGTGGATTCTTAATAGAAAAAGAATTAAAAATTTTAGGAGATGCTTTAAATAATCCAGTAAGACCTTTTGTAGGAATCTTAGGTGGAAAGAAAGTATCTGACAAAATAGGCGTAATAAATGCATTATTAGACAAAGTAGACACATTATTAATAGGTGGAGCAATGGCATACACATTCTTCAAAGCAGAAGGATATTCAGTAGGAAATTCAATATGTGAAGAAGATAAATTAGACTTAGCAAGAGAATTAGTAAAAAAAGCAAAAGATAAAGGTGTAAAAATGTTATTACCTGTTGACACAAAAGTAGGAAAAGAATTCTCACCAACAACAGAAAGTAAAATAGTATCATATAAAGAAATTCCAGATGGATGGGAAGGATTTGATATCGGACCAGAAACAATTGCAATCTATGAAAAAGAACTTGACACAGCAAAAACAGTATTATGGAATGGACCAGTAGGATTATTTGAATTTGATCAATTTGCAATAGGAACAAACGCAATAGCTAATAAATTAGCAAGCCTAAAAGATGCTATAACAATTATTGGTGGAGGAGATTCAGGAGCAGCAGTAACAAAAGCAGGCTTAGCAGATAAAATGACACACATTTCAACAGGTGGTGGAGCATCATTAGAATTTATTGAAGGAAAAACATTACCAGGAATTGAATGTATTGCAAATAAATAATAACAGGAGATAAAAATGAGAAGAAATATAATAGCAGGAAATTGGAAAATGAATATGCTTCCAAACGAAGCAATTAGTTTTATAGAAGAAATAGAACCAATGGTTAAAGATACAAAAAATGAAGTAATTATATGTGTACCATTTACAGATTTCTTTTATGCAAATAATATGGCACAAGGAACAAACATCCAAGTAGGTGTACAAAATATGCACTATGAAGACAAAGGAGCATATACAGGAGAAATATCAGCACCAATGCTAAAAAGTGTAAATTGTAAATACGTAATAATAGGACACTCAGAAAGAAGACAATATTTTAATGAAACAGATGAAACAGTAAATAAAAAAGTTAAAAAAGCATTAGAATATGGACTAACTCCAATTGTTTGCGTAGGCGAAACACTAGAAGAAAAAGAAGCAGGAAAAACAATTGAAATTATTACAAGTCAAATTGAAAAAGGTTTAGTTGATTTAAAAGCAAGTGATTTAGATAAAATTGTAATTGCTTATGAACCAATATGGGCAATAGGAACAGGAAAAACAGCCACATCAGAAGATGCACAAAATGCAATCAAAGCAATAAGAGAAAAAATAAAATCATTATTCAACACAGATGATATATCAATTTTATATGGTGGCAGTGTCAAAGGTTCAAATGCCAAAGAATTATTTGCAATGAAAGACATTGATGGAGGTTTAGTAGGTGGAGCATCACTAGAAGCTAAATCATTTGCAGAAATAGTAAATTTTAATAAATAAAGATAGTTAGAAGGTAGAAAAATGGATAAAAGATTAACAATGTTAATGATATTAGATGGATTTGGAGAAAATTCAAATGATGAAGGAAATGCAGTAAATTTAGCAAAAAAACCAAATTTAGATAAACTAAGAAAAATATGTCCAGTAGCACATATTGACGCAAGTGGTGCAGCAGTTGGATTACCAGATGGACAAATGGGAAATTCAGAAGTAGGACATACAAACATCGGTGCAGGAAGAATCGTATATCAAAAATTAACAAAAATCACAAAATCAATTGAAGATGGAGATTTTTTCAGTATACCAGAATTCACAGAAGCAATAGAAAATGTTAAGAAAAACAATTCAAAATTGCACATAATGGGATTATTATCAGATGGTGGAGTACATTCACATCAAAGACATTTATATGGATTACTAGAATTAGCTAGAAGAAAAGGTTTAGACAATAATGTATTCATACATGCATTTATGGATGGAAGAGATACATTGCCAGCATCAGGAGAAGGATATATCCAAGAATTACAAGAAAAGATGCAAGAAAAAGGTGTCGGAAAAATTGCAACAATAGCTGGAAGATATTATGCAATGGACAGAGATAAAAGATGGGATAGAGTTGAAAAAGCATATAATGCAATAGTAAGAGGCGAAGGCGTCTTAGCAAAAGATCCAATCCAAGCAATAGAAGAATCATATCAAAAAGAAGTATTTGATGAATTTGTTGTACCAACAGTAATTACAGATGCAAACGATAAACCATTAGCAAAAGTAGAAAATGGAGATTCAGTAATATTCTTTAATTTCAGACCAGATAGAGCAAGACAATTAACAAGATCAATAGTAGATGATAAATTTGATGGATTCAAAACAGACAAATTAGATATAGACTTTGTATGTATGACAGAATATGATGATACAATGCCAAATGTAAAAGTAGCATTTAAGTCAGAAGAATTAGTAAATACATTCGGAGAAGTCGTAAGTAAATTAGGAAAGAAACAATTAAGAATTGCCGAAACTGAAAAATATGCCCATGTAACCTTCTTCTTTAATGGAGGAAGAGAAGAGCCATATCCAGGAGAAGACAGAATTTTAGTAAATTCACCAAAAGTTGCAACATATGATTTACAACCAGAAATGAGTGCATATGAAGTAACAGAAAAAGTTGTGGAAGCAATAAATTCAAAAAAATATGATAGCATCATATTAAATTTTGCAAACACAGATATGGTAGGACACACAGGAAATATTGACGCAGCAATAAAAGCAGTAGAAGCAGTAGACAAATGTGTGGGAGAAATTGTAGAAGCAGTTCAAAAGCAAAATGGCGTATTATTAATAACAGCAGATCATGGAAATGCAGAACAAATGATAGACTATAAAACAGGAGAACCATTAACATCACATACAACAAACTTAGTACCATTAATCTTAGTAGGAATGGAAAATGTAGAATTAAAAGATGGAAGACTATGTGACTTAGCACCAACAATGTTAGATATAATGGAAGAGCAAAAACCAAAAGAAATGACAGGAGAAAGTCTATTAATTAGGAAATAATGTTCATAATGGAGGTAACAACTTTGCAAAATGAATTCAAACAATTATATAGAGAAATATTAGATTCATTAGTAAAGCTAATTCCAGAAAAATGGAATAGTGTACATTTATATGCAAGTATAAATTTTCCTAATAAAGGTGAGATGTTTTTTTACTATTACCCAAAAGGAATCTTAAAACGCAATGCAGTAAATTGCTATGAAATTGTGCAAAAATATGGAATAAATGAAGAACAATATAATCAATCATTATCATATTTTTATAGAAAAATTCAAAAACTCTATGCAATATCAGGCAAAAAATGGAGCAACATAACGATAAATATTGACGAAAATTTCTTTATTCTAGAATATCATTTCAATAATTTAAACGATAATCGATATACACCAGAACAACGACATTTAATATGGTGTTATAAAAATTTAAAAATGGATGAAGCATATTTAACAAACGAAGAAAGAAATATGATAGAAAACTATCAAGAAATTGCAATAATGAGACCAATAATAGTAAAAGAACAAATAATATTCTATGATGGACAAATTAGAATAAAATAAATAAAAGCAGGCTGAAAGTTATAATCAGTCTGCTTTTAAATTATATAATTGGTTGGGGTAATGTGATTCGAACACATGCATCGATGGGTCAGAGCCATCTGCCTTACCGCTTGGCTATACCCCAATTTATGTGCTAGTTATATCACATATTTTATAAATTTTCAATGATAAAATTATAAGAGATTAATATTCTTGAAAAAAAATATATCTAAATATATAATAATCAAAAACCAAAGGAGAGCAAACAAATGAAAAAAAAGCAAATAATATTAATAATCATACCAATAATAATTATTATAGCAATATTTGCCATAATAATTATTTTAAAAAACACTTCAAAAGTAAAACATATAAAATCAACACCAAAACAGGATGATTCAATAGTAACATTTAAAAGAGAAGAAAATAATAAAATAATCACAGAGACATACAATAAAGAAACAGGCGAAACCACAAGAATAGAAGAAGATAAAAAAATTGATGAAAAGAAAAAGGATTTAATAAAAAAAGGAGACAAAACCTATCAAAAATCTAAAAAGTTAGACAATTTTATAAACACAAATAAGACAGCAATAGGAACAATTAAATCATTAGTATATGAAGGAGAAATTCCACAAAATGATGAAGAAGCAAACAATGAAAGCTTTTTAAACGCAATAATCATAGAAAATGACAATACCAAAGCAATATTAAGAATAAAAGATGAAGTATGGGAATTTAAAAGAGTAGATGTTAAATAAATTGTAAAAATTACAAAAAAATTACAAGAATATTTCAAAAGCACTTTACAAAACGTAACATAAGTTGTATTATATAAGTATGCTACAGATTGCGTCCTCGGGTTTTTTCTGAAAGGAGATCATAATTATGACGTTAAGAAGAGCAATGAGTGCAATCACAGCAATAATAGCAATAATTGTTGTGATGTGTACAACAGTCTTGGCAGCGACTGTACAGCCTACAGTTGCTGAAGTAGAAGTAACCTACAACAACTCTGAAGCAAGCAAGGTGGCAACTAAGAAATATCCAAAGAGTATGCAAAAGCAGCTTCTCGAGTCGAAAGACAATAAAGAGGTAGCAAGAGCATTGGAAGTGGCGAAATCTCTGAAAGCCAACACCGTAAAGGTGGATTCTTATGGCATAGCTTGGAAGTCAGCAGACACGGAGAAAGTCGCAAAAGTTAGAGTGAAAGCTGGAAACATTGATTTTCAGTGGACTCCGATTTTTGTTGGTTATACATGGATAGCGGATTTGTCCATGTGGTCAAACAAGGGCTTACTTGGCAAGGAAGCTACATTATATTTCCTTGACAAGAAGGGCACAGTGCTTTGGAGCACAACAGTAGTGCTTCCAAAGGAGCTGAAAGTTCCTGAGGTAAATACTGGTAAGGAGGAGATAGTTCCACCTTGTCCAAATATGGCTCCTACGAGCGCAGCTAAAGAGGCCGTAGAAATCGGCGTTGCGCCAGGAGAGTACAAGTAGTAACAAGTTAACAACAAACCCGAGAGACGCTGCAGATGACAAGTACATCTGTAGCTCTTTTTTTGTCTAAAACCTTTATTAATTAATAAAAATACTGTATAATAAAATAGCTAATGTCTAAGAAACAAGGAGGCATTCCATGAAAAAATTAATAATGATATTAATAGTTATAATTCTTGTAATGATATTGGTAATTTTAGGATATGGATATATTATATATAGGAAAACAATACAAGATAAGCCAATAGCAGAGATTGTAGAAAATTTAAGAGAAGATCCAGATTATATAAAGATAGATAAATTACCAAAACACTATATAGATGCAGTAATAGATGTAGAAGATCATAGATTTAAGAACCACGGAGCAATCGACCTATGGGCAATAATAAGAGCATTTTTTTCAAATTTAAAAAGTAAAAAAATAGCAGAAGGTGGAAGTACAATAACACAGCAAACAGTAAAACAATTGTATTTTATAAGAGAGAAAAATGTAATAAATAGAAAATTAGGAGAAATTTTTCTATCATACGAATTTGAAAAATTATATTCAAAAGACGAAATATTAGAAATGTATATAAATTCAATATATTTCGGAAATGGATATTATGGAATCAGAGAAGCATGCCAAGGATATTTAGGTATGCAACCAGAGAAAATGGATTTAGCACAAGCATCAATGTTAGCAGGAATACCAAATGCACCAAGTGTATATTCACCAAAATCAAACAAAACGCTATGTAAACAAAGACAAAAAAAGGTTTTAGGAGAAATGGTAAAATGGGGTGACCTAACAAAAGAAGTAGCAGATGCAGTAGACCAAAGTTTTATAGACAAAATATAAATTAGGAGACACATATATGAACATTGGAATAGATATAGACGGAGTATTAACAAACATAGAATCTTGGCAGAATGAATCAGCAGCAAAATATATGTATGAAAAATACAATAAAGGTATAATAAATGCTTCAGGATATGATACAAGCGAAATATATGGTGTAACAAAGGAGCAAGATCAAAAATGGTGGTTTGAATCATATGAAGAATATATGAAAGAACCAGCAAGAAAATATGCAAGTGAAGTAATAAATAAATTATCAGAAGAAGGTAATAAAATATATATAATAACAGCTAGATGCATTGAAAAAGAATTCACTAAAATGACTGATGAAATAATGCAAGATGGAATAAAAAAATGGCTAAAAGAAAATAATATAAAATATAATGAAATATATTTTAGCCCAGAAGATAAAACAACAATATGCAAAAAACTAAAATTAGACATGATGATAGAAGACAAAAAAGCAAATATTGAGGAAATATCAAAAATAATGCCAGTATATTGTTTTGATGCCAAATATAACAAAGATATAAAAGAAAATAAAAATATTATCAGATGTTACAACTGGTATGACATATATAAAAAAATCAAAGAGAGAGGGTAAATGAAAGTTCATTTTTTCACATTAGGATGTAAAACAAATACTTATGAATCAAGTGCAATGGGACAATCATTCATAAAAAAGGGCTACGAAATAGTAAAAGACAAAGAAGAAAAAGCTGATATTTATATAATAAATACATGTAGTGTAACAAATATAGCAGAGCGAAAATCACGACAAATGATGAGACAAGCAAAAGAACTAAATCCAAAAGCAACTATAGTCGCCTGTGGATGTTATGCACAAGTAGCAAAAGATCAAATAGCACAAATAGATGAAGTAGATTTGATAATAGGCAGTAAAGAAAAAAATCAAATAGTAGAAATAATTGAAGAATATTTAAAAAATAAAAATAAAGAAATACTAATTTCAGATATCATGAATGAAAGTGAATATCAAGACTTTGAATCAACAACAATGACAGAATTAAATAGAGCAGTAGTAAAGATTCAAGATGGATGCGATAGATTTTGTGCATATTGCATAATACCTTATGCAAGAGGACATATAAGAAGCAGGAATCCCATAAAGATAATTGAGGAAATACAAAATATTGCAAAACAAGGAATAAAAGAAGTTGTACTAACAGGAATTCACTTAGCATCATATGGAAAAGACTTCACAGACGAAAAAGCAAAAGAATATAGAAAACAATATAATTATAGTGAAGAATACAAGAAATATACACCAAATGATGATTTAGCAAGTGGAGGATTTAGACTAATAGAATTGTTAGAACAAATTAACAAAGTAGATGGAATAGAAAGAATTAGATTAGGATCAATAGAACCAAAGCTAATAACGGAAGAATTCGTATCAAGATTATCTAAATTAGAAAAAATTTGTCACCATTTCCATTTATCATTGCAAAGTGGATGTAACGAAACATTAAAAAGAATGAATAGAAGATACACAACAGAAGATTTTAGAGCAATTTGTAAAATATTAAGAGCAGCATATAAAGATGTAATCTTCACAACAGACATAATAGTAGGATTTCCAGGAGAAACAGAAGAAGAATTCAATCAAACTTATGAATTTTTAAAAGAAATAAAAATGTACAAAATGCACATATTCAAATATTCTCCAAAAAGAGGAACAGCCGCAACAAAATTCAAAAATCAAATAGACTCAAAAATCAAAGACGAAAGAAGTAAAATATTACTAGAACTATCAGACAAAAATGAAATAGAATATAATGAAACATATATAAATAAAACAGTAACAGTATTATTTGAAGAAGCGGAAAAAGGATATTTCAAAGGCCATACAGGAAACTACTTAGCAGTAAAAGTTAAGACAGACAAAGATTTAACAGATAAACTTTTAAAAGTAAAGATAGAAAAACTAGAAAAACTAGAATTAATAGGAACTCTAGTATAACAATAAAATGAAAGAAGAAAATAGAATGAAAGCAATAGATATAAGAAATAAATATTTAAATTACTTTAAATCACATGGACACAAAGTAATACCAAGTGCATCACTAATACCAGAAAACGATCCATCAGTATTATTTACAACAGCAGGAATGCAACCATTAGTACCATATTTATTAGGAGAAAAACATCCAGAAGGACATAGATTAACAGATTATCAAAAATGCCTAAGAACAAACGACATTGACGAAGTAGGAGACAATCGCCATTTAACATTCTTCGAAATGTTAGGAAACTGGTCATTAGGAGATTACTTCAAAGAAGAAGCAGTAAAAATGAGTTATGAATTTCTAACAAAAGAATTAGAAATACCAGTAGACAAAATTTCAGTAACAGTATTCAAAGGAAACGAAGACTGCCCAAGAGACGAAGAAACAGCAAAATTATGGGAAGAAGCAGGAATTCCAAGAGAAAGAATTTATTTCTTAGAAGACAACTGGTGGATAGCAGGAGAAACAGGACCATGTGGATCAGACACAGAAATGTTCTATGACACAGGAAAAGAACCATGTTCAGACCACTGTGACCCATCATGTGATTGTGGAAAATATGTTGAAATATGGAACAACGTATTCATGGAATTTTATAAACATGAAGACGGAAGTTTAACAAAATTAAAACAACACAATGTTGATACAGGAATGGGATTAGAAAGAATAAACTTCTTACTACAAGGAAAAACATCACCATTTGAAACAGAATTATTTGTTCCAATAATGGAAAAATTAGCAGAATTGGCCACAAAACCAAACGAAACAAGTGAAAGAATTATAGCAGAACATTTAAGAGCAACAATGATGCTAATATCAGATGGCGCAAGACCAAGTAATCTAGACAGAGGATATGTACTAAGAAAATTAATTCGTAGAATGGTACGTCACATGAACAAATTAGGAATAGACCAATCAGAATTATCAACATTAATAAAATTAAATGCAGAAAATCTAAAAGAAATGTATCCAGAATTATTAAAAAATATAGATGAAATTCAAAATGTAATGCTAGAAGAAAAAGATAAATTCATGAAAACATTAGTAAATGGAGAACGTGAATTCAATAAATTAATAAACAGATTAAAAAATGCAAATAAAGATACATTAGATAGCAAAGAAATATTTAATTTATATGAAACATATGGATTCCCACCAGAAGTAACGAAAGACCTAGCATTAGAAAATAATTTTAAATATGATGATGAAGGATTAGATGACCTATTCAAAGAACATCAAAAAAAATCACAACAAGGAAGTGAACAAAAGTTTAAAGGTGGCTTAGCAGGAAACAGTGAAATCGAAGTAAAATATCATACAGCAACACACTTATTAAATGCAGCACTAAAAGTAGTAGTAAGTCCAGATTGTCACCAAAAAGGATCAAACATTACACCAGAAAGAATGAGATTTGATTTTACATGTGATCACAAATTAACAGAAGAAGAAAAGAAAAAATTAGAAGATTTGGTAAATGAATGGATAAAAGCAGATTATAAAGTAACAGTAGAAACAATGAAAAAAGAAGATGCAATAAAATCAGGAGCAGAATGTATGTTCATTGAAAAATATCCAGATGAAGTAACTGTATACTCAATTGGAAATGTATCAAAAGAATTATGTGGAGGACCACATGTAAACCAAACAAGTGAACTAGGACACTTCAAAATCAAAAAAGAAGAAGCAAGTAGTAGTGGTGTAAGAAGAATAAAAGCAGTACTTGAATAATTAAAAAATATATGTTATAATCAAAATTGAGGTAAGTTATATTATGGAAACTTGTATTTTTTGTAAAATAATAAAAAATGAAATACCATCAAGCAAAGTTTATGAAGATGATGATGTACTAGCGTTCAAAGATATCAATCCACAAGCACCAGTACACATTATAGTGATACCAAAGAAACACATTGAGAATATACTTGAGCTAAATGATGAAGGTTTATTGACAAAGATACATAAAGCAATCAAAGAAATTGTAAAAGAACAAAACTTAGCTAAGCAAGGATTTAGACTAGTAACAAACACTGGAGAAGACGCTTGCCAAACAGTAAAACATTTACATTTTCACATATTAGGTGGAGATAAGCTTTCAGAAAATCTTTAATTTAAAGAAAGGAGTATACAATTACCAAATAATTGTATAAAGAAATGGTAGATAGAAAATATAACAATATTTTAACAGCTGTATTAATAGTAGTAGTAGTAGCAATAATTGGAGTATTAGGTTTTTATGGATATCAAACATTCAAAGAATATGGCCAAGAGAAAGGTGCCCAAACAGCAATAGATGAGTTTGATAAAGTAACTGAACAAAAGAACACACCAACTCCTGTAGAAACTCAAGATCAAGGAGAAACAAATACAAACGGAGGCTCATTCAATTTAGGCGAATTAAAAACAGAACAACCAACAGCAAATAAGAATAATAAAAAGGTAAAAATAGCAACAACAACATACAAAGGATTCACAGTAGCTGGAAAGATTGAAATTCCAAAAATCAATATAAGCTATCCAGTTTTAGCAAGAGCATCAGCATCAGCAATGGAATTATCAGTATGTTTAGCATATGGACCAGGTTTAAATGAAGTTGGAAACAATGTAATAATGGGACATAACTACAGAAATAGACTATTTTTCTCAAAATTACATCAATTAGCAAATGGAGATTCTATTTTTATAACAGATACATCAGGAAATAGAGTAGAATATAAAGTATATAATATATACACAACAGGACCAGATGATTTTGATTATGCAAACAGAGATACAGCAGGAAAAAGAGAAATCTCATTACAAACATGTACAGACGACGTCCAAAAAAGATTAATTATATGGGCAAGAGAAAAAGAATAATATATATAGATTATATTAATTTATAGATTTTATATAGAGATAGATTATCTATCTCTATATAATTTTTATAAAAAATCATTTAAAATATTGACAATGAAAAATATATCATATATACTAAAACAGTACTTACGAGTACAAATAATTATTATGGTGGATTTAGCGTAGCTGGTTAACGCGCCAGTTTGTGGCACTGGAGATCAAGGGTTCGAATCCCTTATTCCACCCCATTTATAAAATTTAATATATTGGGCTATAGCCAAGCGGTAAGGCATTAGACTTTGACTCTAACATGCGCTAGTTCGAATCTAGCTAGCCCAACCATAATATAAGGACTTTAGAAAATAACCTAGAGTCCTTTATTTTGTTATATTTCATTGATATATCAATACTTTTGAGTATTTTTGATTTAATGTATTTTAATGTAATTTAATGTAGTTTAATGTATTTTTATGAAATTATAGTCGTACTAGAAGTCGTACTAAATAGTATCAAAATATTTATTTATTTTTGATAGTTCATCTTCTTTAAATTTATTGAATACAGAAGTATAAGTATTTAAAGTAGTTTGAATATCTTTATGTCCTAAAATTCGAGATAGAGCAACAGCAGACACTCCAGCTTCGATACAACGAGTAGCAAATGTATGACGAAGCATGTGCGTGTTTACTGAAGAAGTTTTTAGATTAACATTGCTAATTCCAGCTTCTCTATAAACTTTTTTATTAGAATTTATTAAGACTCTAATGTTAGCATTCTTACATATTTTTTTAAAATGTGAGTTTATTGTTGCAGGTGCAATAATCTCATTATTTTTAGTAAATATTAATTCGTCTTTATTAGAAGCATATTTTGAAATAATAGGCAGTAAATGTTTTGTAATAGGTATTTCACGAGTTCCTGCATAAGTTTTTGTTGTTTTACCTACTATAGGCTCGTCATTTTCGTTTTTAGTCAATGTTTTATCTATGGTAATATAATTAGTCTCTAAATTGATATTTGAGCTAAATAACCCTAAAATTTCTCCAATTCTGGCACCTGTATACATAGCTATGTAGAATATGTCTTTATATTCATCGTTAGATTTTTCTAATTCACTAATAAAAGCTTTTTGTTCATCGATAGTCAAAGCATCAACCTTTTTATCATCCTTATTTGATTTTACTCTTAAAATGGCACCTTTAATTAAAAACGGATTAGTTTTTATTATATTATTAATAACAGCTTGATTGTATGCAGTCGATAGCATTCCATAAATTTTAGATATAATAGAATTAGAATAATCTTTTATTTTTAAAAGTTCATTGGATAGTTGACTATTAGTAACTTTTTGAATAGGAATATGTGCAAGATCAAGTTTATCTATGATTGCTAATGTGTTTTTATTTCGTAGTAGGGTAGAAGCGGATACTTGATTGGCTTCATATTGATTATTAATATATTGTTTAGCAATTTCATAGATTGTAGCATTGTTGTTTTGTGTAAAATCATTATTTAATAAATCGGATTTTAATTTATTAAGTTTTTGAACGACATCAGTTTTCTTTTTTGCATAAACTGATTTTCTAATTTGTTTTCCATTAGCGTCAAATCCTATAGTAATCTTACCTTCGTACAATTTTTTTGATTCACTATAATATATAGATCCTTCGCCGTTAGTTTTTCTAGTTGCCATTTTAACCTCCAATTTGCATTATTTTGGAAAATATGTTATAATAACAATACATCCCCTTTTATTTTAAAAAGCCACCCGTAAAGGTGGTTTTTTCTTTTGTGTAAATTTATTTTTTTAGACCAATAAAAAGTATAGAAATACCACAAGTCATAAAAGCAAGTAATATTTTAAATATTGAATATTGGTCTTTAATTTGTTCTTGTTCTGTTTTATTTTTAGAGCTTTCAGTATAATATAATCCAGTACCAGGAACACCAATAGTTGATGTTTTTCTGCCATCGGAATTAACAGAATATCTAACGCCGTTACCTCCCATACTAATACCAACAGAATTTTTGTTGATATTAAATCTTACTCCTTTTGAAAGCCTAATACTCTTTCTAAATTTCCAACCCATAAAAACCTCCTTTATTTTATAAAAAATATGATTAAAAATTCCTTCTAATTTGTTTCAACACGCCAATAATCGTAACAGGCAAGCTGGCAATCTGCTCATTAGTATAAAACTTAGTTTCAAAATCTGGATTTAATGGTTGTAGCATAATACCAGCATCAGTTTTTGTAACTTTTTTAAAAGTAGCGTCATCACCATTAACAGCAACAGCACAAAACTGACCATTTTCGCAATCTTCTGTTTTTTCAAATATAAGAATATCACCTTCGATAAAGTTAGGTTCCATACTCTTTCCTGTTGTTTTCAAAGCAAATAACTCTTTATTACATCTTGCCATGTCAGCAGGTATATCAATATAGTCTATTACATCAGCAAACATTGTTGTTGGATATCCAGCTGCAATTTTGCCTAGAAGAGGAATTTGTTTTATTTCATTATTAAAAGTATGCTCTTCAACTAAATCAGACATTCTAATATTAAAAAACTCTGACAATAATTGGATTTTATCAATTCTAGGGTAGCGTTCTGCTTTAATCCAAGAAGTTAATGTGGTATATGGTACTTTGCAAATTGCAGATAACTTATTTCTATCTACATTTCTTTCTTCCATATAATAACTTAAATTTTTTGCTAATGTTTTTTTATTCCCTAAATTATTCATAAAACCTCCATACCTTGATTTTAATAGTATTTTAAACAAATGTCAATTTTTTTTACACTTTTTGCATATTTTTTTTAAAAAAAGTATTGACATTACACAATAAGTGTAATAGAATACGAAACAGAAAGGAGAGAGTAATGGAAAAAATAACATTAAAAGCTGCTAGAATAAATAATCGATATACAATTACAGAAGCAGCTAAAAAGCTAGGAATTAGCGTTGTAACACTTAGTAAGTATGAAAACGGTATAAGATTTCCTAATGTAAAAACAATTAATAAAATATTAGAGTTGTATAAATTAGACTATTCTAATGTTGATTTTTTATGCAATCAAATTACACTTTAAGAGTAAAAGGAGAAAAAATGCAAGTAGAAATATTAGGAGTCAATTATGAAATAAAAGAGTTAGACATAATTGATGAAAATCCAAATGTATTAGGTCAAATTGTATATCAAAAACAAGAAATACAAATCAAAAAGTCATTATTAAAAGATATGAAAAACTCAACAATTATACATGAAATAGTACACGGAATATTATTTCATTCAGGAAAACAAGAACTAAACGAAAAAGAAGACTTAGTAGAAAGCCTTTCAAGTTCAATCTACCAAGTCCTAAAAAGTAATAAAAAATTAATTACTTCCCTTTTTTAGGTGCTCTTTGAGATAAAGCAGAACCAGCAACAGATTTTGATTTAGCAGATGTGCGACCATCTCTTAAAATATCAGAAGCTTTGCTAGCAACAGACTTACTTGTCTTTCTTGAAGTACTCATAATACCACCTCCTTTCAAAGGAGATTATATAAGCAATAAAAATAAAAGTAAATAAATATAAAAGGAGAAATACAGATGAAAAAAATAAAAGAAATAATAGAAGAAATAAAAGCAATATCAATAATAACAATATTACCAATTTTAGGCTCAATGATAGCTGAATATCTAGGAAGTATAGTAAGTATTCAATTTATTATGACTTTAATTGGAATATTAGTAGTAATTGCAGTAATAGTACTAGTTAAAATTGAAATGTACGAAGCAAAAATAAAAAGAATAAAAAAGCAAAAAAGACAGATTAAAATTTTTGATTTTTAGTTAGGAGAAAAAATGACGAATAGTAAAAAATATTATTGGTTGAAACTTAAAGAAGATTTTTTTAGAGATAAGAAAATCAAAAAATTAAGGAAAATTGCAGGTGGAGATACATACACAATAATTTATTTAAAAATGCAATTATTAAGCCTAAAAACAGACGGATTACTATTTTTTGATGGAGTAGAAGATACATTTGCAGAAGAATTAGCACTAGAAATAGATGAAAAGGTTGACGATATAAGAGTATGCTTAATGTTTTTAACTAAAAATGAATTATTAGAATATCATCAAGAAAATGAAGAATATTTGTTAACAGAAGCTAAAAACTTTGTTGGCTCTGAAACTCAAACAGCAGAACGAATGAGGAAGATGAGAGCAGAAAAACAAAAGCAGTTATGTGAAGTAAATTGTAACAATGTTACACGGCAGTTACAAAATGTTACATAGAGATAGAGATAGAGATAGAGATAGAGATAGAGATA
>ERZ773003.1112-NODE-1112-length-17008-cov-3.763228_pt1 | contig 17008 bp, 14 predicted proteins | sample MGYA00580668_ERZ773003 | MGnify/ENA primary metagenome ERZ773003 (study PRJEB29015, sample SAMEA2738002) | human oral metagenome | biome: human oral; feature: human-associated habitat; material: dental | place: China | collected 2126 ... | reverse complement strand
TTTACCCTCGGTCTGTGGACCAGACATTGCCCCACCAAAGAAGAAATTCTCAGGCAACTGATACGACATGTCTATCCTTTCTCAAAAGTATCTAAACCTGACATGTCAACTTTATGAAACAGATATGTTAGGTTTTTTATGTAGTATACTAATGCAAATCAGATAGAATGCAAAGTAAAATTTTGCTACCTGAGGAGGTGTCATGAATAAGTACGACTTGATTGTTCAGGATCTTAAAACTGATATTACTATAGGCACATATCCTGCTTATTCTCGCCTGCCTTCTGTTGCTCAGCTCTGCGAACAATATGAAGTAAGCAAAATTACCATTAATAAGGCACTAGAAGTTCTTGAGCAGCAAGGACTTATCTTCAGGCGAAAAGGCTCCGGCACTTTTGTCAAAAAGCTGGAAGAAGGAACACAAATTAAGCCAAGTAAAGAAATCTCCGGTCAAATGGAAGGTTTCATGGCTGAACACGCTGCCCGAGGCGAGCGCGTTAAATCAAAGGTCTATACCTTTGAAGTTGAGCGTCCCTCTGAATACATTGCTAAAGCTCTTGATATTACTACCGAAGATTTTGTATACAGAATTGTGCGCGTCAGGCTTGTTGAAGGGATTGCGCAGGTCATCGAGTATACCTATATGCCCATTAGCCTAGTTCCCAATCTTAAAATGACCCATCTAGAGCACTCGATTTACAACTATATTGAAAGTGAAATTGGACTTAGAATTGCTAATGCACACCGTGTTATTAGGGCAGTCATGCCTACTGAGGTTGAGGCTTCGAGGCTAGAAATTAGCACAAGCGATCCCCTCTTAGAGGTTGAGCAAATCGGCTATATCGACGACGGTCGTGCGTTTGAATATTCCATCGCGCGACATGCGCATGGCTATGAGTTTATGACTATTTCTATGCACTAGTCGGCTCGTATAGCGCCACAAAAAGCGAGAAAACCGATCGATCTTCTCGCTTTTTTACGTACGCAGGTAAACGACTTATAACGCACGATGTACGGACGCGCGCAATCTGCTTAGTAACTACTCGCCAAGGATTACGTGCCTGAACTTACCATCTTCATAGATTCCGCAGCTGTGGGTGCCATCTTTTGGAATGCCCACGGAACCTGGATTAAATACGGTGACCTCTGGGTGGTCAGCGCTCTGCATGTTGACTTTTCTGTGCGTATGGCCGTACACAAACGCGTCGAGACTTGGCATCTGAGGCCACTTGTCAACGCTGTTGTGAATGCCAGGGCCAAAGACGTGACCGTGGGTAAAGAAAATAGTGAACTGCTTGCCTGTCTTTGGGTCCTTATCAAACAAGATGTTGTAATCAGCCATGCAAGGGAAGTCCAGAACCATCTGATCTACTTCTGCCTCGCAATTTCCGCGGACCGCAATGACCTTATCGGAAATGCTGTTCAACATCTCAATAACGCGCTTTGGTGCGTAGTCTGCAGGAAGATCGTTGCGAGGGCCGTGATAGAGCAGATCTCCAAGAAGCAAAACGTACTTTGGCTGCTCCTCCTCTATGACCTGCATGAGCTTCTCGCAATAGTCGGCAGCCCCGTGAATATCTGAAGCAATTACAACCTTCATCAACGTATCCTCTCTATACGTGTTTCTACACGTAGCTTCATACGCGTGTATCAATCAAAATTTTATTATATTGATGGCGTCTGACCAGTTACAAGCGCTAGTAATTCGGTCACCGTGTAAATGCCTACCTAGAACCTACCAGTCATCCTTGCATCAGGATCGGCTTCGGCGACACGTTGACGAAGATCTGCAATAGCCGCAGGTATCTCACTTGTATTGTAAGGCGTCATCTGATACACCCAGTTAATCCAGTTGCGATATAGCAAATTAGCATGAGCACGCCAGGTGAACAGCGGCTGCTTTTCTGGATCGTTGTCAGGAAAATAGTTCTCTGGCAGGCGAATAGGCAGACCTTTGTGGAAGTCACGCCAATACTCCTCTGCAAGAGTGTCACGGTCATATTCAAAATGACCGGTTACAAAAATCTCATGGAAATCTCTAGTAGCGAGAAGCGCAGGGCCACTGGTAAATCCCTCAGAAAGCACAGCAAGCTCGGGATGGTTTACCAAAGCTGATGTCTCAATCGCAGCATGACGAGAATGCGGCATGTAATGTACCTCGTCAAATCCATTGGTAAGAAAGCAATACTCGTCACATAAACGCTGCGGAAAAATACCAAAGAGCTTAGCTCCTAGCATCTTCTTTGGGATGTCATGCAAGTAGTACAGACCAGCTAGTGCACCCCAGCACAGGTACATGGTGGAAAAGACATGTTCCTGAGACCAGTCAACAATGCGGCAAAATTCATCCCAGTAGTCTACGTCTTCATATTTGAGGTCCTCAATAGGAGCACCTGTGATAATCAAACCGTCATAATTTTTATCTTTAAAGTCATCAAAAGTTGAATAAAACGTAACCAGATGGTCAGCGGCGGTGTTTTTAGATTCATGCGAAGAGACGCGCATAAAGTCACATGTCACCTGTATAGGAGACTTTGAAATCAAGCGAAGAATCTGTGTTTCAGTCTGAATTTTCTTAGGCATTAAATTCAAAATTGCCAGGCGAAGCGGACGAATCTCCTGGTGTTCTGCAACTTCCTCCTCAAGCGCAAAAATGCGCTCTTCTTGCAGTGTTTTCTTAGCTGGTAAGCCATCTGGAATATTAATAGGCATGGTAACTTCCTTTAGCTAATCGTTGCACATAAGTATACTTGTTTGTATGGAAATAACTTTTGCCGAGCTCGGGCTAAACGAGCAAATTTTGACAGGCGTTACAACGCTTGGGTTTAGCGTGCCCACTCCCGTTCAGACTGCAGCAATTCCTGCCGTCCTAGCGGGTAAGGATGTTGTTGCATCTGCTCAAACAGGAACGGGTAAAACTGCAGCGTTTATGTTGCCTACGCTTCAGCGTATTGCTGACGAGAAACCCAGTGAGAACGAGAAACCCGACGGCAATCAGACCAACGCGGTCGCCAAACGCAACGCGGCCGCCGGACGCGGCACCAAACACAGCAGCGCCAAACGCAACGCGTATCCTCGTGCGCTCATTATTACGCCGACGAGAGAGCTTGCAGTCCAAATTGACGACGTTGCCAAAAGCGTTTGCGCATCCACTGGTCAGCAAGCCGTCATTGTCACAGGTGGCGCTCGCTACAAACACCAGATAGCCGCGCTGCAAAAAGGTTGCGACGTGCTGGTGGCAACACCTGGACGCTTGATTGATCTTCTCGACAAGAAGCATACAAGCCTAGAAAACATTCAGATACTGGTACTCGATGAAGCAGACCGCATGCTTGACATGGGCTTTTGGCCAAGCGTCCACCGCATTATGGAGCAGCTACCCAAGGCGCATCAAACGTTGCTTTTCTCGGCAACGCTCCCCGCGTCAATTACATCAACCATAGATGCGCTGCTCAAAGACCCAGAGCGTATCGAGATTGCAAGAACCGGACAAACTGCAGCAACAATCGAGCAACATTTATGCTCGGTCACCCAGGGACAAAAACCACAGCTCCTGAAAGCACTTATTGACTCGTTTAATCCTGCGCCAGAACGCGTTTTGGTGTTCTGCAGGACAAAGTCACGCGTTGACAGTATTTACAAAAACCTTAAAGCCGCAGGTCTTAAGGTTGACGTTATGCATGCGGACCGTCCGCAAAAAGCTCGCGCAAGAGCGCTGGAGCGATTCCGTAGTGGCGCCATTCAGGTTCTTGTTGCAACCGACGTCATGAGCCGCGGCATTGATATCCAGGGCATTGACGCGGTCATTAACTTTGATGTGCCGCTTGACCCCGAGGATTACGTTCACCGCATTGGTCGAACGGGTCGTGCCGGAGCCACAGGTCAAGCCTATACGTTCATGGGACCAGATGAGGTTACGCCGCTTAGGGAGATTGAGTACTTCACAAAAGCGTTGATTCCTGCATGGGATCTACCTGGCTTTGGGTATGAAACAGGACGTATTATTTTGCAGGCGTCTCGTTCTACTACCAAGACTACTCGCTCCATGTTTTCTGGCTCAAGAACACACGGAAGAAGCTTTGGTTTTGGCGGAAGGTATGGACGTCATACGTAAGTGTTAAGGTACCTTAACCAAACGCTTAGTAAGGAGTTGCCATGTCTGTTCTGTCAACCATTGGTGCTATTGCTGCTATCTTAGCTGGTCTTCTGCACGTCTTCATTTTCTATATGGAGTCTATTGCCTGGACCTCAGAAAAAGCTCGTTCAACTTTTGGCATGACAAAAGAAGAAGCCAATAATACCAAAGAAATGGCCTTTAATCAGGGATTCTACAACCTTATGCTTGCTGTAGAGACACTTTTTGGCGTCTGTTTCATGTTTTTTTTCAACGTCATAGGTAAACCTCTTGCAATCTTTGGCATTCTTTCAATGTTCAGCGCAGCAGCATTGCTGTTCTTCTCTTCGCCAGATAAACGCAGCGCCGCCATCAAACAAGGAACCCTCCCTCTCATTGCACTCATCCTGCTGTTTTTGTAACGTATTCCTACAGCTCATCAATACCGGGTGCGTTTATGTGCCCGGCACTTTTTTTACATTTTTCTTACGAGAAAGAACATCATGAAGCAACTTCGCCCTTATCCTCAGGTTATTGTCACCAAGAAAGCAGCTCGCGCACTTGCGGGCGGACATCCTTGGGTCTTTGAAGGTGAGGTTATCCGTGTAGAGCCGTCTCCAGAAAGTGGCGAGCATGCACAAAATGGTTGCATCGTTGATGTCTTTGAGGAGAACGGCACCTACCAGGGAACTGGTCTTCTGTCAGAAATGAGCAAGATTCGCGTCAGAATTGTGACAAGAAACGCCAACGATAAGTTCAACGGAGCATTTTGGAGCCGTAAGATTAGCTGGGCGTGGGAACACCGCAAAACCACTATGGGAAACCGCGCTCTACCAGGGACTGAGCCCGACACCAATTGCTGCCGCGTTATCTTCTCTGAGGCTGATGGCTTTCCTGGCCTAATCGTTGACCGCTACGAGAATGTACTTGTTGCGCAGGTAGGAACTGTTGGTATGGAACGTCTGCGCAACGTTATCTATCCACTACTGCTTGAGGTTTTATCCGCAGACGGCCAGGTAATTGATGGCATTTACGAGAGAAATGACTCCCCTTCGCGCCTGAAAGAGGGACTTCCGCAATATAAGGGCTGGTGGACAGGTACCTCTCCTGACGAGAATGGTTTGATTACAGAAAGCCCCCTTCCCCTGCCTTCAACTCACGTTCTTGCAACCGAAAATGGGCTCAAATTCAACCTTGACCTAGAGAACAGCCAGAAAACCGGCTTTTTCTTGGATCAAAAATACAACCGCCGAGCAGTTCGTCAGCTTGCACAAGGTCGCCGTGTGCTGGATTGCTTCTGCCACGTTGGTCCGTTTGGCCTTAACGCTGCAGCAGGAGGAGCAAAATTTGTCCGCTGTGTAGATGTCAGCCAAACCGCCATTGATCTTGCGCGTCAAAATGCGGAGATCAACGGCTTAGCAGACCGCATGGACTTTACCTGTGCAAACGTCCTTGAATACCTGCCAGAGCTGGCCCATGACCGTGCCCAGCTCAAAGCTGAAGGAGGTCCGTTCGACCTCATCATTTTAGATCCGCCCGCATTCACTAAGACGCGCGATAAGGTCCGCAGCGCCATGCGTGGCTATAAGGAAATCAACGCCGCGGCTATGAAACTACTACCTCGAGGCGGCTACCTGGCAACTTGTTCTTGCTCTCACTTTATGACTAGAGATCTTCTCGCCCAGGCAATTGCCGAGGCAGCTCACCATACTAACGTGCAGCTTAAACAAATTGAAGAGCGCCAGCAAGCTCCTGACCACCCAATTCTTTGGGGTGTTCCTGAGAGTCACTACCTTGATTTCTTTATTTTCCAGGTGGTTTAAAACTACAGCTTATTTACCTGTCTGCGCTCTTTAAAGAAGGCTTTGAGCTGCGCAGATGCTTCTTCTGCTAGCACTCCTCCCGAAACCGCAAACTCGTGATTGAGTCTTGAATCACTGCTCACATCAAATAACGTGCCTGTTGCGCCACCTTTGGGATCAAATGCGCCAAACACGCAGCGATCAATACGAGCGTTAACCATTAATCCTGCGCACATCAAGCAAGGTTCCAGCGTTACGTAAACCGTACAGCCCGAAAGCCTCCAACGACTAAGCTTCTTTGAAGCCTTTTGCATGGCGAGAAACTCAGCGTGCGCAGAAGGATCGTTATCAATCTCACGGCGATTATGCGCAACAGCAATAACCTCCCCATCACAAACTACAACTGCTCCGATGGGTACTTCTCCCATATGAGCCGCAAGTTCTGCCTGCTCAAGAGCAAGTTTCATATACTTCTGATCAAGAGCAGCTTGTGGGGTTAAAGGCTCTTGCTCTTCATCACTCATAGCTGCTCCTTATTTGTCCGATTGTTGTTGCAAATCCGTCAGAAATCTGACGAAAATCTTTTGCGATTCTGACACAAAGTCTTCAAGAATCTGACGCTTATTTGTCTGCTCTCAATTATGAAGCAAAACCTAACTTACTAAATCCCCTACTCGCAAAAAACTGAATTATGCGGTAGGATATTACCGCTTTGGAGAGGTGGCAGAGTGGTTGAATGCGGCGGTCTTGAAAACCGTTGAGCGGTGTCCCCGTTCCGAGGGTTCGAATCCCTCCCTCTCCGCCATTTTTTGGCGGCTCTCAATTTCACGTTTTGCTTCTGTTTTACTTCTGATTTTCTCCCAGTTTTACTACGACGTTTTTTAGAAATTCCATTCCATTTCACGTCATTTCTAGCTCAACGTTCTTCTCGCCAGTGTGTGGCGAGCATTCCATTCATCAAAAGGCGTCCATCAAGTTAAAAGCTTTAATCAATAACGCCTTAGATTTTTACTTTTGGGTATAATTAACCTGTCCAAATGGATGACTGACACAGGATTGTCAGTGATTGAAAGGATTTAGCATGATAATTATTGCCGCAGTTGTAGTTATTGTCCTTTTGGTTTTCTGGGCCATTAGCATTCACAACAACATCATCCGCGCTAGTAACAAGTGTGACAACGCTTGGGCAGCTATCGATACGCAGCTTCAGCGCCGTAACGATCTGATTCCTAACCTAGTCAACACCGTTAAGGGTTACGCAGCTCACGAGTCTAAAACTTTTGAGGCAGTTACTTCTGCTCGTGCCGCAGTCGCAAATGCTCGCACTCCTGAAGAGAAGATGCAGGCTTCCGGCACTCTTTCCAACGCTCTGACCAACCTGTTTGCTGTTGTTGAAAACTACCCAGAGCTCAAGGCCAACGAGAACTTCCTGGAACTTCAGTCAGAACTTGCTGACACCGAGAACCGCCTCAGCTACGCCCGCTTGAGCTACAACGATGTTGTCATGAACTACAACAACATCATCGCTGTCTTCCCAAACAACCTTCTTGCTGGTGGACGTTCCCCACGTACAAGCTTCCAGGTTACCGACGAGTCCACTCGTCAGGCTCCAAACGTACAGTTCTAAGAGCTGTTTGTTTACACTTTGTACCAGCACAGCTCGGTATCTGCATTTCTACAGGTACCGAGCTTTTTTGTGTTCAAAGTCTCCTCGTGGATTGAGCTGTTCGTGCGCCACTTGTGCTCGCACGGCACCACCTGCTAACGTTGCTTGCGCGTCGCCTGTATGCCACTCGCACATCTGCTACAGCCAAATCCGAGCAGCTAGATTATGTGAAGAGTCTTTACAGCCTCGCAGGAAAATCGTTAAAATAGCTACATCTGTGAATTGTCCTCGCAAACACAATTCACGTTCTATTGGATAAAGAGAAAGGTCAGCATGAAACCTCGACCTCACAGTCGCTGACCTCTTGCGGTGTGCCGATTTACACCGTGAGGGGTGAAATCGCAATGCAGTCCCGTGGCAAACTACGCGGAGTTTCTCGCAAAGAGCCACGCTTTAGTCTTCGGACGCATGTAAGGAGCACACATGATTTATCTTTCCCAGTTAATGGGTAATCCGGTTCTAGATTCAGAAGGCGAGAAGATCGGTTCTGTTTCTGACCTTGGAATTGCTACCGGAGAAGTTTTTCCTCGCATTACTTCCCTTGCTTTTATGGGCCCTGGCCGCACGCCAATGATGATTTCTTGGCGTAAGTATGTTGATACGTACGATGAGGATGTCATTAGGCTCAAGGTGCCTTCAACTGAGATTCGTTTCTCATATCTACAGCCTAACGAGGTTCTTCTTGCCAGAGATATTCTAAACAAGCAGATTGTTGACACACGCGGTATTCGCGTCGTCCGTGTAAACGACCTCAAACTTTCCGATACTAGCTCAACGCAGCTGCGCCTTCTGGGCGCAGAGGTTGGCGTACGCGGTCTGCTGCGCAGCCTTTCTCCCAAGCTAGAGCACCTGGTCACGCGTATTGCGCGCGCCATGGGTCATCCTATGCAAGAGCGAATTATTGCATGGAGCTATATGGATCTGGTTGAGCGCGATCTCTCCAATGTTAAGCTCTCCGTTTCCCACAAGACTCTGGATGAGCTGCACCCTGCTGACGTCGCTGATATTATCGAGCGTCTAGACTCTCGTCTACGTAGTCAGGTATTTGCCCAGCTTGATGACGAGCAACGAGCTGGAGCAATGGCAGAGTTCAACGACGACGCCATGGCAGTTGAGCTCATCGGCGGCCTGAATGAAAAGGAAGCATCCCGTATCCTGTCCGAGATGGATCCAGACGATGCAGCCGAGCTTGTCTCCGAGCTGAGCTATGATCGTGCTGAAAAACTCTTACGTTTGATGGGCGTTAAAGAACAACGTGCCATTAGACAGCTTCTTGGATATCGTGAAGATACTGCTGGCCGTATTATGACTTCCGAAGCGCTCTCTGTTCCAGAAAATCAAAACGTTGCCTATGCCTTTGGACAGCTTCGTAATCTTGATGAAGACTTTGAAACGGTTCGCTACCTCTACCTTACTGATGAAGATAATCGTCTATCTGGAACAGTCACCCTCAATCGCTTAATTGTTTCTGATCCTGAGACATGCTTGGAAGACATTGCAAATAAAAACCTTATTACCGCTTCACCAGAAGACGACCAAGAAGAAGTTGCGCGTAATATTGCAAAATACAATCTCCTTGCAATGCCTGTTGTTTCAGATGAAGGTCGTCTGTTAGGAATTGTTACTGTTGATGACGCTCTTGATGTTCTTGAAGAAGAGCACGCCGAAGACTTGCAAATTGCTGGTGGTGGCAGCAGAGATTCTGACAATGGTGAACGAGGTCGTGACCTTATTTGGTTCTTGCATCGCAACCTCTGGCTTGCTTTTTGGGTTGCCACTATTATATTAATGGCATTTAGTGTAACGGCTTGGTTTGGAGATCCCCTTTATGGTATCTGTGCAGCACTTTGCACTATAACTATGCCAATCTCCCTTAACATAAGCGAGAATACCGTCAACCATGTCACAAACTTCTTCCTATCAGATGATCCAGGAAGCGAAGATTCTCCTTCTATTTTAGGTTACGCATTCCGCTCTCTGCTTTTAGGTCTTTTGATAAGCGGCCTAATCTGTTTACTAGGTGCTGTTGCTCATGCACTATTGCAAGTTCTTATGACTTCTTATGACTCAACATTTGGAATCTATTACGGTGTTGTATTGAATCATATTATTATGCAAATATTTGCTGCAGCCGCTGGTTCAACGCTCATCTCTTTTTTGATTACTCCAATTTTTCTTGCTGTTCTTCGTCATCGTGACCAAAAGAATCTGGAATCTTCTGGACTCACTCTTACTCTTATTTCCATGGGAATTTCTACCATCAGCTTCCTGATTATCCTGTGTGTCTCTACACTTTTATAGGTGTGATGTTCATGGTTAAACAGGATCATCTCCTCAAAAATTCAAGAGACTCACAACAAGACGTTGTCACCTCGCACCAAAATGCAAGCCAAAATATAGTAGATTCAAATCCATCTGAGGTGGCTACTTCCAAAAAATCAAGCGTTAACAAGAGCAGCTTAAAATATATTTTACTTGCGATGGGTCCAGGCCTTCTCGCCGCCTTTGCTGGAAACGATGCCGGCGGTATTGCAACCTATTCAAGCGCAGGCGCTACCTTTGGCTATTCCCAGCTGTGGACTGTGCCGCTTATGTGCTTTCTGCTCATTGCTGTTCAAGAAACTGCAGCTCGAATGGGTTGTGTTACTGGTAAGGGTATTGCATCACTGGTACGTGAGCGCTTTGGTATCCGCTTGTCCACGCTGGCAATGGGAGCACTGCTACTCTCCAACATTGCGGTTACCTTCTCCGAATTCGCAGGTATTGCGTCCAGTATGGAGCTCTTTGGCATTCCAACGTATGTATCGGTACCTATCAGTGCTTTGATGGTTTGGCTTCTCACTGTTGGTGGATCTTATCGCCGTATTGAGAAAATACTATTAGCTATCAGTTGTATTTTTGTCACATACATCATTGCAGGTATACTTGCGCAACCTGATTGGGCAGAAGCGTTTCGAGTAACCATAATTCCTCAACCTTCCAGCGATCCCTCATATATTTCGCTGCTGGTTGCAAACATTGGTACCACCATCAGTCCGTATATGATCTTCTTGGTTGCATCAAATGTTGTCGAGAAAAACCTTGATACCAGTGATATTCCTGCTCAACGTGCAGATAATGTTGCTGGCGCCATTTTGGCCGAGATTATTACCTGGTTCATTATGCTAACCACTGGTGCTGTGCTCTTCCCTCGCGGAATCTCTGTTGACTCCGCTGCCGATGCTGCTCGCGCTCTTGAACCTCTTGCAGGTCAGTATGCAAGTACGCTTTTTGCGTTGGGCATGGTTGGCGCATCCTTCTTAGCAGCATGCGTCCTTCCAGGCATTACCGCAAGTGCTATCTGCGAGGCTTTTGGTTGGGAGCGCGGAGCCGACCGCAGCTGGCAGGAAGCTCCCGTCTACCACAGCATTATTACAACTGTGCTAGTTATCTCTGCGCTTGTTGTTCTGATTCCAGGTATGAGCCTCTTCGGCATCATGATGGCTGCCCAGGTCATCAACGGTATTCTGTTGCCAATTCTGCTCATCTTTATGGTTATTATTGCAGCCGACAAACACATTATGGGCAAGTACGCCAACGGTCGCATATGGAACGCGTTGACCTGGTTTACCATTGTCACCGTTATCATCTTGACTATCGTGATGTTTATTCTGCAGGCCATGGGCTTATAGCGGGTGTGCCACACTACAACCTCCGCACAACTGTAACACAAAAATAGGGCGAGAAGATTGATCTTCTCGCCCTTCGTATTGTACGTTTACCAGTAGTTTATTATTTACTTGCCTTGTCAAACTCGTCCTTGAAGCCAGAGAACATCTTGCCCATACGACCCAGCTGCATACCAAAGCTCTTTGCAGCCTTGTTTGCGGTGGTCTTTGTGGTTGATTTGGTAGCAGCAGGTTTTGCAACAGACTTTTTTGCAGCAGCTTTATCTGCTGCAACTGGTTCTTCTGGAGATAGCTTCTCAAGTTGAACATCCTCTGCAGCAACAGGCGCTGGACGCTCAGAATCATCTTCAGCATCAGGCTCAGTTGCATCTTCGATAGCACGTTTTGCCTTGGCCAAAGTCTTACCCAAGGCAAATGCGCCCTTCTCGGTAGCCTCAGCAATAGCCTTGCCTGCCTTAGACGTAGCCTCGGAAGCCTTAGCAGCAGCTGCCGCATAACTTTCACCTGCCTTAGCAGCAAGGCCTCCGATGAGCTGTGCGTCTGTCGCCTCATCGGAGAGAACCATTACACCGTTAGAGTAGCCGAGCAGCCACTCAGACTTGATAGCAAACGAGCCTACCAGCGCTTCTGATCCAGCACCGTCACCCACAAGAAATGCCGAGACCACGCCTGTAGTTTGGTCAAACTCTGCACCGCTCACGTAACCCAAGCTCTTTCCACTCTTAGTGCGAGCTTCCATACCGTGCCACAAAATGCAATTATCAAAATCCAAGTTCAGGCGCTTTATTGCGGCCTTATCAACGTTATTCTCGGGTTCTTTTACGCAAAGTCCCTGCTCAATAATTTCAAGCGACTCCAGCGTAACAAAAGCGTCATCTTGCTTAATCATGCCGGCAATATCGGGCTTCTGAACCATTACGCCCACTACCTGTGAGGGCTTGCTTTGTTTGAATGGCGCAAACACAACGTTGTGAATTTTTCCTAACTTAGAAAAACGCTCTTCTCCCGCGTGCTTGCCCTTTGTAGCGGGCTTTTTGGAGAGAAAGACTTTTGCGCCTAGGAGCTCGGTTGTTTTCACGTGAAACCTCTCTATAAAAAACGGGACGTCATAAGGCGTCCCGTCACATTACTATTATACGGAGCTTATGCCTCCTGGTAACCCTCGCCAGCATTCTCCTGATTGTGTGACTCAACGTTCTCAATGCGAACTGCCTGAGCCTCAGCAGTTGTAGCGGTTGGCTCTGGAACAGCAAAAGAATCTGCAACAACATCAGCGGCATCTGCGACAGTATTAGAAGCAGAGGTCACAGCATCAGAAAGTGACTCACGAAGCTGATCCATGCGCTCACGAGCAAGATCAACTTTTGCACGGAGTTCATCGGTCTTTGCGTTAACAGTAGGCTTGACCTCGTCAATCTTAGTGCTCACAACCTTAGATGTACGCTCATAAGAATCAAGTGCAGAATCCCATGCGTCATTCACAGCATCTGCGGCCAAAGCACGAGTTTCCTCGCCAGAACGTGGAGCCAGAAAAATACCAGCTACAGCACCAGCAGCAGCACCAAAAACAGCGCCTAGAAAGAAACCAGCAGACTTTTTGCTCATAAGTACCTCCTGTTAAACAGCAAAACGCTGTACATAATCATACCGCAATAAGAGCGTTTATCGAACGGGCTTTGAACGAGGAACGTTAATCATGTTCCAATCGTCTGGGACATCGGTGATCTCAGCGTCATCGGTAGCATTTTCAGCGGCCGCAGCATCAGCCAGTTCATCAGCAGCCTCAGCGGTGGTGGACTCGGCAGCGTCAGCATCGGTGTCAGCAAGCTCGTTATCATCTGCATCAACACCTGCAACCTCAGCGTTATTCTCCTCAGCGTCTGCGGCTTCAGCCTCAGCGGCATCGGCGGCTGCTGCATCATCGACGTCCTCAGAAGAGTTGTCGGTGGCGTAATCCTCTGCTTCTACGCTCTCTGCCTCAGATGCAGTGTCCACCTCAGGCTCTACGGAATCTGCAGACTCATTGTTCTTCTCGCCATCAAGGCTTTGGATAAGCGCAACAAGACCGGAAACAATTGCATTGATATCTGGATCGGCCTCATCCTGGTTGCCATAAGCCCAGTTGAGAAGCCATACGGCGCTAGACAATGAAGCTGCAACTAAAACGTCATCTGGACATGCAAGGATAATCTCGTAGAGACCGCGATGTGAATCTACCAGAGAAGTCTTGCCGGAAGAAACGTCCCCTGCAAGATTGGTCAGGGCTAGAAGCTCAACAGTTACGTGCTCAAGCAAATGCGCAACCTCGGTATCCTTGGCGACAAGCCCAAAACGGGCGTCAGCATCGCCTAAGCATAGATGCTCGGAAAGACCAGGTAAAAGCTCAAGAACGCGCTCGGTTGCCTCAGCGTCTTCTGAGGTCAAACGTGGCGCTTTGGCCGAAAACTCAACGGTAGCGGTCAAATTTTTAGGTCCTACCACAACTTTTTTGATAGAAATCAACTGCGCCATTTCAACCTCTTTCTATTGGTTCACTCTATTGTAATCATTCTTTTAGTTATTCATTTTCTGATGCGTTAAGGTTTTCACCAGCTGGCTCAGATTCACCGTCTACCTGTGGTTCTGGTGCAATTACACGCAGCAAAGAAAGGCGACGGCGACGCATCGACTGCACACGGAACACGTAGCCATCCTTCTCAAACACCTCGCCCGGACGCGGCAGATGACCAGCTAAATCCAACACAAAGCCCGCGATAGTCTCGTACTCCTCGGACTCCCCTACCGGCCATCTAAGTTCATCTGCATCATTGAGCGAGAAACGACCATCTACCAGCCACTCTCTATCAGAGAGCTGCGTCAAGTACTTATTATCTGGATCAAACTCATCCTCAATTTCGCCGACAATCTCCTCGACAATATCCTCAATGGTAATGACGCCGGCAGTTCCGCCGTACTCGTCAACTGCAATAACCATCTGGTCGCGACTTGTCTGCATCTCGGTAAGCAGCGGGATGATGTCTTTGGTATCGGGCACGTAATCAGCAGAACGCACGAAGCGCGCTATCTTCTCTTCACTTGCATGCTGGTCAAGCACCGGCTCCAGCAAATCTTTGATGTGGGCAATACCCACAATTCGATCGATATTCTCGTGGTAGATAGGGATGCGCGAGAAGCCCGTCTGGCGCATAACGCGCAAGACTTCGCTGATAGTTGCGGTGTCCTCCATAGCGGTCATGTCGACACGCGGAACCATAACTTCGCGGACAACAGTGTCGCCCATCTCGATGACCTCATGGATCATGGATTTTTCTTCTTCGGAGAGATCCCCGGAATCCTTAACGATGTAGCGAAGCTCCTCCTCGGTGACCTCTTGGTAATCGTTAGTTGTATCAACGCCCATAAGCGTGGTGACCGCATCTGCCGCGGCAGACGTGATAAACACCAGTGGGCGCGCAATCTTCATGAACGCCCTCATAGGACCGACCACAGCCTTAGCCACTGCCTCGGCGTTTGCTAGACCAATACTCTTTGGAACCAGCTCGCCGATAACTACAGAGAAGGACGAAACAATCAATGTAATAACGACGACGGCCAAAGGAAGCGCTAGGTCAGCATGGACACCAATACTGACCAGCCAAGCGCCAAATGGCTCGGAAAGACTTGTTGCCGCGAATGCCGAGGAAGCAAAGCCTACCAAAGTAATTGCGACCTGAATTGTTGCGAGAAAATATCCGCGATCGGCTGCAATATCAATGACCAACTGGGCTTTTGAGTCGCCCTCGTCCACGTCTGCCTCAAGTGCGCCGCGACGAGCGCTGACAATGGCCATCTCAGCTGCAGAAAAGAAGCCGTTTACCAGGGTAAGCAGCAGAGTTATTGCAATACTTAACGCAATGTCCATCGAATGTATGGGCACCTACCTCTTCGAAGTTACTTTTTGCGTCATCTATTGTACTCTAACGCGCTCTACCTTGTAGTCTGCAAGAATTTGACACAGTCTTGACACGAAACGCAGGTGCAAGTTGCTCCAGCAACGACACCGCTGACGTAGCCAGTGAAAAACGCCGAAAATAGGACAAAAGTCCGCTATTTAGTCGGTTTTATATCACCGCGAAATCTTTTATATAAATATCTCAATTTATAAATAGCTTAAACAAAGAAAACCGCAGGTAGATGAATTGCGAGAAAATTGGATCTTCTCGCCATCGGCTTAGGGACCGATTTTGTGACCTGCAAAACACAGCAATGTCGGATAATCTGCATTTTTGGACCTAAAAAGCACACCTGTGTCGGATAATCTGTTAAAAATTGCCTCATTAACGTGCAAAACGGTCATTTTGAGCTCATTTTTGACAGATTATCCGACTTTGCTGTGGTCGACGACTTCAAAAACTGCCAAAAACGCAGACTATCGTACTTTGCGGTGCTAGAAGTGGACATAATGTCCAGTTTTGAAGACATGCTTTATTTCGAGAGACACTTTTTGCTGCAGAGTCATCTGTTGCCGCATACTTGCTGTAACCGCACGCAAAAACCCTCGCATCCGAAGAGGATACGAGGGTTTATCTCGTCATTTCATGCGATTCGTACAGAGATGCCTTCTGCTCGCAGTAACGTCACGCTCACCACACCCAATCCGGGACCGTGAAGCCCCCCAAAGCCGCACGTCGCACGCATCGCAGCACAACTTACAGCTGTTTACCAGCCTCAACCAGATCTTTGACCTGAGCGCGAACAGCATCTAAATCTTCGTCGGAAGGAATCCAACCGATAGCGTGAACGGGCAGTGGCATGGTAAACTCTGCCGCCTCAAGCTCAACCTGAACCATCTTTGGCCCAAGTGGAGCCCAACCGTAAGAGCCAAATGCAAAGCCAATGCGATGATCGTTCTTTGGGGAAAGACCAGTCATATAGGTTAGGAATGAAGAAACGGTAGGCAGGAATTTAGAGTTCAGCGTTGGTGAACCGACACAGACGTACTTTGAATCCAGGAAGTGATACATAACGTCGGAGATGTGAGTCTCTTTGAGGTCGATGAGCTGAACAGGAATACCTTCAGCCAAGAAACCGTCGAGAAGAGCATGGGCCATCTTGTCGGTTGAACCCCACATAGAGTCATACACAACCAGGGCCTTCTCCTCAAGCTTACCCGATGTCCACTCCTCGTACTTGGAGATGATGTCGGCAATGTGGGAGCGCCATGCAACGCCGTGAGCTGGGGCGATAATATCAATGTTCTCCAGGCCAATGCCCTTAACGGCAGTAACAGCAGAGTCAGCCTGACGGCCATAAGGAAGAACGATGTTTGCATAATACTTGCGAGCCTGCTTCATAACCTCGCAATAGTCTGACTCGTCTTCAAAACGAGTGCTCGAAGCATAATGCTGACCAAATGCATCATTGGAGAAAAGAATCTTATCGTAATCAGAATAAGTGACCATATTGTCTGGCCAGTGAACCATTGGGGTCTGCACGAAGGTTAGGGTGCGCTTACCAATGTTGAGCGTATCGCCCGTCTTTACACCGTTGACGTTGATATTCTCGCCATAGAAAGCTTTGAGCTCCTTGACTCCCTGAGGTGCACTTGCATAGACCTCGGCGTTTGGAGCAAGCTCTAGAATACGAGGAACACTGCCGGAGTGGTCCATCTCGATGTGGTTGCAGATTAGAACGTCAATCTTTGCTGGATCGATAATGCTCTTGATGCGCTCAACCAGCTCCTCGGAAAATGGACGCTTGACAGTATCAATAAGCGTGA
>ERZ773003.1111-NODE-1111-length-17026-cov-12.139827_pt1 | contig 17026 bp, 16 predicted proteins | sample MGYA00580668_ERZ773003 | MGnify/ENA primary metagenome ERZ773003 (study PRJEB29015, sample SAMEA2738002) | human oral metagenome | biome: human oral; feature: human-associated habitat; material: dental | place: China | collected 2126 ... | reverse complement strand
TATTTGCAAAGGGACCACCGTGAACAATAGCTGGTGTATGTTCCAATGTTTGTACAAGATTCGGCTTGATAGCATCTTTCATAAGGAGAGCCATCGCACCTTGGCATCCAAGTTGATGAACATAAACAGGATCACCTGCTAAGTTACAACCAATAACGATGCGACCAAAACGTTCTTTTAAATCTTCTAAATCCTTAGCTAAGCAAAGAATGGCCATAATTTCAGAAGCTACAGTAATCATAAAATGATCTTCCCGAGGGAAACCACATACTTTACCACCAAGTGCAACTGTCACATTCCGAAGAGCACGGTCATTCATATCTAGTACACGAGTCCAAGATAGTTGACGCAAGTCAATTTGCAACTCATTACCTTGATGGATGTGATTATCGATCATAGCGGATAATAAATTGTTAGCCGCTGTAATAGCGTGCATATCACCTGTAAAGTGAAGATTGATATCATCCATTGGCACAACTTGAGCATAACCGCCACCTGCCGCACCACCCTTAATACCAAATACAGGCCCTAAGGATGGCTCACGCAATGTAGCGATAGCATTTTTACCGATTTTTTGTAAGCCTTGTACAAGGCCGATACTTGTTGTAGACTTACCTTCCCCTGCCGGTGTTGGCGTAATAGCTGTAACAAGTACCAATTTACCATTAGGCTTAGATTCTAAACGACGAATGGCATCAAAGGAAATTTTCGCTTTATAATGACCATATTGTTCAATATCATCAGGTGTTAAACCACATTTATCAGCAATAACCTGAATCTTCTCCATTTTATTCTGTTGGGCAATCTCAATATCGCTTAACATAAAGCCTCCTCGGCACCATGGCCATCTATCAACTATATAACAACTATTATAAACTTATTATCTAATATTTAGTATTTAATATTAAATGTCTACTGTAGATGTATATTTGTTCAACTACAGTAATCTATTATATATGAAAGTGGTACGTATGTCTAATACTAATCATTAACAATTTCAGTAATATAACTAATAAATTCTTCCATGGACTATATAACCAAGTATAAATAAATGCCTAGTGTTGTCCATACACTAGGCATTTATTTATAGTCTTAGAATAGTTTAAAACGGGAATAAGATTGGTAATAATAGAAGTGCCACTATACTAGATACAACGATGAGCGGCAAACCAGCTTTCACATAATCCATGAAGCTATAACCAGCTATATTATATACCATAGTATTAGCAGGCATACCAATTGGTGTAGCATATGCTAAGGAACTCGCTATTACAATAGCTGCAAGCACTGCTTTTGGATCAAAGCCAAGTTGAGCCGCTAGACTAAGACCAATAGGAACTAACAATGCGCAGGTAGCCGTATTAGACATAAAGTTTGTCATAAATACACCAAGCACAAAGATTACTACTAGCACAACAATTGGAGATGGACTAGCACCAAGGCTATTCACGATAATATCTGCAATTACAGAACCAGTACCTGTTTTAACCATTGCATCCCCAAGGGCCATAGAGCCCGCGAAGAGCATGATTGTTTTCATGTCGATAGATCTAACAGCTGCACTTTCACTAATAACATTAGTAGCAACTAATACAAGAGCACCTACCCATGCGCTTACATAGAGTTTTACACCTAATTGTTTTTCAAAAATCATAGCACCAACTGTCAAAATCAATACAAGTGCGGAAGTCCATTTCTTCCAAGATAGTACATGGCTATAATCATCATTACCTTCAAAAGCACCATCTGGTTGATAACTTGGAGCATCTGGCAAGAAACGTTTGCCAATTGTAATGATACGTACTAACCTTGTATATATGACTGCTAAAATCTATGTGATTATGTTTATAGGTATAGTGAAAATAATCCATAATAACTAATATCCCCCATAAAAAATGCACCCCTCGAAAACACAAGGGATGCATTCATTATGATATATTTATTTAACGACGGTCAACATCATCTTGAAGTTTTCTCGAGCATCAAGGCTATGAGGCACTTCAGATGGCATGATCAAGGTTTCACCAACTTTCACATTGTGTTCCACATCACCGACTACGATGTGAGCCTCACCATCGAGGATTTGCACAATCGCATCACCTACAGTTACATGAGTAGAGATTTCTTCGCCCTTTGGTAACGCAAACAAGGTAATACTGAGTCGTTCATTTTGGGCAATCGTAATACTAATCACTTGCCCCTCTTTATACTCTAAACGATCGCCTAGATGTAAAATTTCATTGACTGGGATATTTTTTGTGAAAGTCTTACTCATAGAAATCACTCCTTATATAACTATATAATTAAAAAAGTAATTAAAAGTAGATTGAAATACATTTTGTCAAAACTCAATTGATGTAACTAAAAGGATTATCCTTTCGTTACGTTTATTATAAATTAATTGAGATTTAATTTCAGTATCTACAGCAACAGAATTGAATTATATAGTTTAAATCGCAGGTAGCATCCCTAATAGATATACATTAAAGGTATCCCCTTCATGTACTTCGTGCACACCTTGAGGAATACAAGCTAAAGCATTAACGGTATATAGTCCAAGCATGCTACTACTATTAAAGTGACGATTGGCTACAAAACGTGGTTGTCCATCACCAAATATGACCTTGCCTTGCACGTAGCGATCAAAGGCATTACGTTTAGATAAATCGCAGTCCATTATACAATTAAGTACTGGGGTGGACCAATTTTTAATACCTTTATATCTACGCAAGGTAGGTACCACTAGTAGGTGCCAACCATTAAATGCTGCACCAGGATTGCCAGATAATCCAAAGATAAGTTGACCTTTAGGCGTAACGGCCCCATAAGAGGCTGCACCTGGACGCATTTGGATGCGACCATATAAGGTCTTAGCTCCTAATTTTTCATATATAAGAGGCATTGTATCAAACATACCTACGGATACACCGCCAGAGCTAATGATGATATCTGCTTGTTCAGCGAGTTCAAGAACGCGTTTAATTTCTGAGTCTAATTTATCCGGTGCATCGCTTACATGATAATGTGTAACGCGCCGGAACCCTAAATCATCTAGCAAGCTACAAATCATCATGCGATTTGAATTATAGATTTTACCGGCAGTTAAAGGTTCCCCAGGTTCGATAACTTCATGGCCCGATGTAAGAACCAGTATATGTGGCATCGCATACACAGATACATCGGTGCAACCTAGTCCGGTCAAAATCGTCTGTACCGTAGAGGTTATCTCAGTACCCTTTGGAATAACAACAGTACCCTCCAAACACTCTTCACCACGAGGGATAATATGGCTTCCCTTTTGTTGATGACCTTGAATGGTAATCGTAGAACCGATTTCACCAGTACCTTGCACCTGTTCCTGCATGATAACCGTATCACAAGTATCGGGTACAGGAGCTCCTGTCATGATACGTACAGCATGGCCAGTTGTTACGGGCTTATCCCATACAACGCCAGCACCAATAATACCATCGACGATATAGTCATCACGACCAGCCTCATAAGCTAAGGCATAGCCATCCATGGCAGATTTATGAAAAGCGGGCACATCGGTAGGTGCCAAAACATCTTCGGCCAACACACATCCTTTTGCGTCGCCAACGGCAACGGATTCGATGCTATGATGTTGTTCTTGTAAAGCCTCATTCCACAAACGAAGCGCTTCATCAACAGTAACGGCTATCATCTAAATTCCTCATCATACTTTGTATTCGGCACACCAAATCTGGTATGCATTGATCTAAATCAGTAACCTCTATGGTACCTACGCGTTCTATCTCACTGGATATCAGCGATTCTGTGTACCCTTCTCGAGTTACTTCTACAATAGGAAATATACCTTGGGATCTCGTTTCTAGTATAGCAATATCTACAGGTAATTGCTGTACCAAATCATACAGATTAGATTGTTTTTCGGTGCGAATGCGTATGGCCGTTTCCGTTGGACCTGCAATTGCTACGGCCGTGGCACCTGCTTTCATAGCAAGATCCGTATCAGTTCCTTCATAATCCATGTGAAAGCCATGTTTATCGCTTTTTACAACACCCACAGAGAAACCAATTTGTTCTAATTCATTAACGAGTCGCGTCACCACCGTAGTTTTACCAGTCTTACGTTTTTCAGCAACCACGCTGATAAGTGGAACATGACGATCTGCGTTAACAGCCTTTGCACGGGCCCACTTATAATCCTCTATATGATTCACATTGCGTAAATGATGACCGTAATCACCTGCTTCAATAGTTACCACAGTCCCTATACTATCTAATGCATGATGCAAAGATACATCCTCTCCTGCCAAAGCGGTTTGCAACAATGGAGCAATGGATGGCTTATATATCCCCGCCATAGGTTCATAGCGTCCACTTTCACCAACAGGCACAATAACACGCCAGTCATCGCCCTCTACTTGGTAGAGCCAATCATAATATAAATTAAAATCCATAAACGGCATATCTACAGCCAACACCGCATAAGCATGACTCTTGCCTACGGCCAATGTACTATATAATCCGCCTAATGGACCACTCCGAGGAATAGAATCCCGAACGATAGAAACTTTTTCTTTTTCTTTATTCGACAATGTGTCGATAATATTAGCCTGAATGGCTTGGCCTAAACTTTCATCGTCACCGATAGAAATGAGAATGTCATTAGCATCATGTTCTAATGCATTGCGCAACGCATGAGAAATGAGACTTTCACCATTCGTCCAAGGCAATAAAGCCTTAGGATATCCCATGCGTGAACTCAGGCCACCAGCCAAAATAATTACGCCTAAATTAAGCACCGCGTTTCAACCCTCTTTTTACTCCTTGGTAAATAAACAACAACACAACAATATTAAGAATTCCATCTGGCACCATATAGGATGCATTATAAATCATAGAGTAGATCCATGGATTTTGACCTTGCGGCGCATAACTAGCAAATACAACAGCACCACTTGTTACGGACGCAAACCAACGAAGCGCAATAGCAACAATAGATCCGCTAACAAGACCTGTCATATTGTCCTTGAAATACCCGCACACACCAATAACACCGTAAGCAACAAGATAGTCTAGGATGATGCTTAGATAATGGATAGATGATTTAAAACCGAGCAAGAAATGAAGTATGCCGTATACAATGCCAGCCCAAATACCGCGTGTACCACCCCAGCGATATGCAAAAATCATGAGAGGTACCATGGAGGCGGCCTTAATGGAACCGCCTTGTGGCATATGAAAAAGTGTAATAAACGATAATACTTGTGCAATAGCAATAGCTACACCAGCTTCTGCTATCATGCGTGTCTTAGAATGTTCCATTAAAATAACCTCCTATTAATATAATGTTAATATAATGGGCTGAACATAGAGAAAATGTACAGACAAGATACCTATAAAATTGTATAATAGCTATATGGGTGTTTTTAATATTCGGAATGTATTGAAAATTGAAAACAAATTCAGTATAATGGTACAGGTTCAATTTATTATACCTCAAAGGAGATATAGAAACTATGATTAATACAACTAACATCTTCGATTATGAAGACGTACAACTGATTCCTAATAAATGTATCGTAAACAGCCGTAGCGAATGTGATACGCATGTTAAACTAGGTAATCGTACATTTAAATTGCCTGTAGTTCCTGCAAACATGCAAACTATCATTGATGAAGAGTTAGCTGAAAAACTAGCAGAAAAAGGTTATTTCTATATCATGCATCGTTTCCAACCTGAACGCCGTCTCGACTTTGTAAAGCGCATGCAAGAAAAAAACTTATATTCTTCTATTTCCATCGGCGTAAAGCAAGAAGAATTCGCATTAGTTGATGAATTAGCGAAAGCTAACCTTATTCCTGATTATATCACAATCGATATCGCACATGGTCACTCCAATGCTGTTATCGACATGATTCAATACATTAAAAAGAATTTACCAACAACATTCGTTATCGCTGGTAACGTAGGTACTCCAGAAGCAGTTCGTGAACTTGAAAATGCTGGTGCTGACGCTACAAAGGTCGGTATCGGTCCTGGTAAGGTTTGTATCACAAAATTAAAAACTGGCTTTGGTACTGGCGGTTGGCAATTAGCTGCTGTACGTTGGTGTGCAAAAGCAGCTACAAAACCTATCATCGCTGACGGCGGTATCCGTGATCACGGCGACATTGCTAAATCCATCCGCTTTGGTGCTACTATGGTTATGATTGGTTCCCTATTTGCTGGTCACCAAGAATCTCCAGGGGAAGAAAAAATCGTTGACGGCAAAGCTGTAAAAGAATACTTTGGTTCTGCTTCTGAGTTCCAAAAAGGGGAACGCAAAAACGTAGAAGGCAAAAAGATTTTCATCGATTCCAAAGGTTCTATCTTCGATACATTAACTGAAATGGAACAAGATTTACAATCCGCTATTTCTTACGCTGGCGGTACGACTCTACAAGCCATTCGCAAAGTAGACTATGTACTTGTTAAAAACTCCATTTTCAATGGCGATCGCTAATCTAATCAATATATAATGATAGTTCTAAAAGCCACAGGTTCTAGACCTGTGGCTTTTTAATGCGAGAAATACATAAAATATAAAAATATGAAAAAGGAGCTACGATACGAAAATCGTAGCTCCTTAATTATAGGCTATTAAATTTGTTCTTCACTAAGACCACAGTCTTTACTCATTAAATGGTATGCGTATTTACCAATACCTGCACTTACAACAAGCAATGTAGTCAATACGATAAATGCTACTGTAAGACTTGTACCGTGCGCAATGAAACCAATCAAGGCAGGCCCCATCAAAATACCCATATAACCGAGCATTGTGGATGTTGCAACCGCTTGTGTCATAGGAATGACATTTTGTTCCCCCATCGCAGAGAATAAATTTGGTACTATCATAGCTAATGAAATACCCAATAATAAGTAAGTATACATGGAGGCATGTCCTGGTAAGAATACGATCAGCCCCATCGCAATAGAGCCAAGTAAGTAGCCACCAACAACAACTTGCTTAGATGTTAAGTGTTTACCTAATCTATTACCAAGCAAACGGCCTATGCACATAGTACCATTAAAGAGCATTACACCCATAACAGCCTCTTCAATAACAATCCCTTTATCTTCAAATAAATATAATGCGCTCCAGTCCCCTACAGCACCTTCTACCAAGTAAGACACAAAGGACAATAAACCAAAAATAAGGGCGATTGGATGGAAGGACAATGGGCTTTTAGACTTTTTAGTAACCTTTGCATTTGGGTCACTACCAAAGGTCAACATAAATTGGCTAACTACGACCATCGCAATAAATAATACGATGAGTAGCCCCCAAATACTTTCATTAACAGAAAAAGATAAGATTTTTAAAAGCACAAGTAAAACACCGGCACCAGCAAAACCACCTAAGCTCCAGCCACCGTGATAGGCACCCATCAAATGTTTTTTGCTCACCTTTTCCGTTAGGATAGCTTGTAAATTAGCAGAAGCACCACTAAGGCCTACACCAATACCAAAAAAGAACAGGGCTACTGTTGTTGTAGCAATAGTAGGACACATAGTAACGATGGCAAGAGATACCATACCAATAAAGCTAGCTAACAAAACGACTCTCTTACACCCAAAGCTTTCTACAAGCTTACCTGCTATAGCCATGGATAAACAAGAACCTACACCGAGCAACAAAATCATGGAACCTAATACATCTTCACCAATACTAAGCTTTGCTTTTAAATATGGCACAAAACCAGCCCATAAAGCTGTGTACATACCAGGGATAAAAAATGCCCCAAAAGCACCACGAATATTTGCTGTTGAAATAGAAACTTGATCGTTCATTACATCCTTTCTGGCTTCTAGAACCGTCCGGCGAAGAAAGGTCCTTTTTATCCGCAAAGCGCTAAAATATGCGTCATTACAGGAAACCATTTTAATTACATATGATTTATTATTGGAATATAATAAACTCCTTTACGAAAAAAGTAAAGGGGTTTATTTAGTAGAATTCAATGTCAGTTTTATTCGTTAAGGGAATTTAGTTCAACACTATGTATGGATGGTTTAAATACAGTCATATACAAAGTGTAGATATTAATAATAGGAATAAACATTGTCACTAACCAATAACCGCTAAGACCTGTATCATGTAATCTTCTAACAGTACAACTGATATTAGCTAATATATACCATAACCAAAAGATCCAATAGATAACTATACTAGCAACAATAGCAATTTCTAGGTTAAATATATTTTCATAGAAGAAAAATAAAACAGAATTTAGCGCACTCGTCATAATCTGGAACATAAATACACCCCAGTATAACTCTTGCCTTTTAGCTCTAGTTCGATAATCAAACAGCTTATTGATAAACATGCTTCTAAAGGAATCTATGGAATGAGATAAACCAATTCTATCCCAATAATCTTCCCTCTTTTTATCATCGCTAGAACTATATATCGGTTCATATGTGATAATATATTCTCCACTCCGCTGCTTTCCATTTGGCAAACCATATTGATTAGCAACTTTATTAGAAGGCATAAATATTAGCAATAAGAGCACTATATACTCATAGAAAAGATAAATATAAAAGTCTAAAGTCACTTTAACATCTATATTAGTAATACTTTGATTATATCCCCAATAGCCTAGAAGTAATATATTAAGAATTAAGATAACATATTGTATATACCTTCCAAGAGTACCACCACTAAAATCATTTAGTCGTCTTTTAACTAATTCCGATAGAATAAAAGCCCCTAAAATATTAATGATAATTGTCATAATAAAAAAAATTGGTTTATCAATCATGTAATTAGAAGTGAAAATTACATTATCAAAATACTCTTGAAAGGCTTCATTAAAATTAAATTTTAGGGATCCTATAATCCCAAGAAAGTTAATTAAATTACCAAAATAGACTTCTAAAAAAAGAAATGCTACACCTACTAAGTATGGAAATCTAGTTAGCCTTTGGTTAAGAAAAAGATTCTTAACATTAGACTTTAACAATAGCCATTCATCAAGGAAGTTAAAGTTAATCATTAAAACTCCGTATTTCATATATCTAAATAAAGTATTAACAACAATACTAACTAGTACCATGCCATATTAAACAGACTTTAGTATATATCTAAATTTAATACAGTATCCATATCCCTACACAGCTTGTAAGTAATGCCACAAAAACTGGCACAGCCGTGCGTCTGAGTAAATCTACCGATTTAATATGAGCTACACCAGCTACGCCAACCATTACTGGACTAATAGGGCTAAGGAACAAACCTAAGCTTGCACCATTTTGCATCCCTAACATGGTTGTAATTGGATCTAGGCTAAGATTAGATACAATATCAGGTACTAGTGGAACTAATGTGAATAATGGTGCTACGTTACTACCTGTAACCATACTAAGTCCTAGCATACCCCCTCCAAGAACAGAGGTAAGTCCAATAGAGTTTAAGGATAGTGTTTGAAGTGTACTAACTAACGAATCAATAAGGCCTAGGCTAACCAAACCTTGCGCAAAGATTTGCCCCCCTATAATAAGAGTCACTGCATAAGAGAACTGATTCCCCATACCTTCAAAGAAAACTGTGGTGCTCTTAAGTACAGTTCTCAGATTTCGATGACGAATTAATTCTGCCATTAGAGCAATGCCAAAGGCAAGCATCATGGCAAGAGTAACATTCATCTTTACACCAGAAAAACCATACTGGCTAAAGCCTAAGATAAAACACAATGGTAATAATGGGAATATCATATATAGCTTGGGACCAATAGGCGCTTTAGGAATGCTTTCAAGATCATTTACATCCATAGGGCCATCAATTCGATCTCGATATCTCTGCCACCAGAAGTGCGCTATGGCAGTCACAATAGCAACTAAGAAATAAATCCTCAACTGATAGCCTACAAAATAGTTTGGCACAGGAATATTTAATATCTTTGCAATCAATAAAGTAGACACCGCCCCAGGTCCCACATCCATAAGGTGTCCCGTAGCAATAACTGCTGCCGCCCCTAGAGGACTTACACCTAATTGAATTAAAACAGGATCATTGTGACCATCATGAGAAGAGCAAGGCTCAAAGGATTTGGCACACAAATAGATAATCCCATATTGAGTAAAAACATAAGGGCTAACACAATATATGGTCGATTAAGACGATATAAAGGGCGCATAAAAGTATCTGCGAGTCGCGTTCCTGCCCCAATATATTCCATATATTTTGCATAGCCTGCACAGGTCATAATCATGAGACCTAAGTTCACTATATTCTCGGACGTGGTAATTCGTACGATATCCATAGCATCAAATACCAAGACACCAGTAGATTGAGACTCAACGAGTATAGCATCAATCCAATTTGCCTCATACGCAATAATCATCATGAGGATTCCCATACCAATTAAAACTGGCTGTGGTTGATATCGTTTCATCAATAATATACCTGTTATAGCAATAATGACGAGACATATAACTATATTCATAACTAAGCACCTCTCAACTAGAGAATATATATTAGATTTATATGGGCCTTCTATCAGACTTACATACACTTGTATTATATCTATATTATACCTATATCATGCACCAAATATAAATAAAAATACAAAATCAAACCACCCATAGAACGGGTGGTTTGATCTGACCCTATAAGGGTCTTTCTCTAGTGGTAGTATCATTACTAGCATATGAATATGATCTGGACAGCATTCCGCTTCTATAATCTCTACATTCTTTCTCTTACATAAATCTCTTAAAATTTTACCTACATCAGCTTTTATCCGACCATAAATTATTTGTCTTCTATACTTTGGAGCAAAAACAATATGATATTTACATCTCCATTTACTATGTGATAAGCTTTTTACGTCATTCATTGACATTGAACCTCCTATGTTGAAATGTTGTGGTTGCCAGACCAACTTCATTTTATCACTAGGAGGTTCTTTCCTTTTCTCTAAGAATTTTTACTGACCCCCAGTTTAACTGGGGGTTAGTCATGCCTATTCGGCGTACAATAAAAGAAAAGAGTGTAACGATAATTGAATAAATAATAAAGAGCCTGTAACGATGTAAAACAATCATTATAGGCTCTAATTTTATCAAGCGAATTAATAGCTACTATTTAGTTTTGTATAATCTGTTCGACTAACAGTTTACTATTTTCAAGTAACTTTTCAATATCTAATATATCAGCATCATCTACATGAACACCAACACTTACAGTTACAGTAGTATTAAAATGCCTTGATAGTTTTATCGCAGCGTCCTTGGCTAATACATCATCTTTATGTCCTAATACAGCCATGACAGATGTGGTAATTGTAGTCTTTCCTGGATTAATGATACTTTCAGACGGAGTAGCAATAGCTACTGCACCTATATGATATCTATTACCACCACCAATCGTAACAGATATATCCTGCCCAACAAATGTGACTATAGCTTGAATACAATATGGTGTAACCCCATAAGTATATCGTTTTACTTTCATCTCATCATAACTATTCATAATACTCCTCAGCTTTTTATCATATTACGCCCAGTCCAAGAAACAAAATCTTTTGTCTCGAACCCAAACTGCATTAAAATTTTTCCAACAATATGATTGATTTGTTTTTCAACCGAATTAGAGTCATTATAAAAAGTTAATAATGGAGGAATAATTGAGCATCCGTATTCAGATAGTGTAGTTAAATTACGCAAATGAATACGACTAAACGGCATTTCTCTCGGTACAAGCACAATCTTTCTATTCTCTTTTAAGCAAACATCTGCAGCTCTCAATAATAGATTATCTGCAAATCCACAAGCCATTCCAGCAATACTTTTCATACTGCAAGGAACTACAATCATCCCATCGGTCTTATACGATCCGCTAGAAATAGTGGCAGCCATATTTTTATTATCATGAACTACATCTGCCAATGCCTCCATTTCTTCTACAGTAATAGAACTCTCATATTGCAAAGTGGTCTTTGCACCCTCAGTCATGACCAAATGAATTTCCATTCCAGATATTTGACGCAATGCTTTAAGTACATAATAGCCAAGTATTACGCCACTCGCACCTGATACACCAACTATTAAACGCATACAATCACCTCATAGCACTAACCCTTACTTACCAAAGGCCAATAAATTTCCACCATGGTAATTGAATTGCACAAGTAATAACAAATAATACTAACGTATATGGTAAACCAAATCGTATGGTTTCTTTTTCACTATACATACCATTATCTTCACCTTCACCCACTAATATTGCTAAATTATGGAATGGTAAAATAAAGTGAGCATTAATGGCTGTATATGCAATCATTACCGGAATAATTGGAGAAATTCCAAGTGTTTCCGTGAAAGCAAGCATTGCTGGAATAACAATTCCCATAACTGCAACTACACTACCAAAGCACATATGAATAGCAATAGAGATAACAGTTATAAATGCACCGAGAATGAACATATTTTCAGGAACGGCAGATGGCAACAATGTTTGTGCTAACCATGTGTTCATCCCAGTTTGGCCCCCAACACGACCAATTGCAACAGCAGCTGTTAAGAATAATAATGTTTGTACAGGCACAGCAGACCAACTAGCAGGTGTTAAAATATCACCAATCTTTGGCATAGCCATCATTACAGCGATAAACAATGTTACCCAACCAATATCAATTCCATGAATACTATCAGTCATCCATAAAATAATTGCTAAGATAACCCAAAATGCAGTACGAATTTCTTTACCTGTCATCGCACCTAATGATTCACGCTTTTCCAAAATAGCTTGTTGATTAATAGAAACCTCTTTTGTAGGTTTAAACATCGTCATAAGCATAAACATAGTTATGATACTAGTTAGAATCATTGGGATACCCATTACTTTAAACCACTCAATCCAACCCACCTCTGTTGGTAGGCAGTACTGTGCAGCCAATGGATTAATAGACGCATCCCCAGTTAAAAAAATCATTGAAACCGGAATAGATGCCGTAAACACTGTAAATCCAATTTTCACAGCATCATCTCTAGGCATATCAGCACTTTTAATAACCACCGCCATAACAGACATAATTAAAAATGCCCGTGGCCAAGGATGTGGAATTAGTAACGACAATATAAAAGTTAATGCAAATATAGAAATAATAATACTGTTGTAATTAGTTACATATTTAGAGATATACCAATAGGCGATTCTTTCCCCTAGCCCTGACTCACGTACTGCTGTAGCAATGAGATATGCACCAATAATAAGATACATCATTGATGTAGTCCATGTAGAAAAAATCAACGTTTTAGGTGCTACATCAAACACTGCTAAACCTAATAGGTATAGCCCAGAAACATAACCTGGTTGAGCAACACCAAACGCCCAAAATATAACGGTTCCCAAAGATAATGCCAAACAAGCATGACCTTGTGGACTTAATCCGGTTAATGGTACAAACCAAATTAAAAGCCCTAATAAAATCCCTAAACAGAATCCTATAATCCGTTTATATTTCCCCATATAATCACCTTCTTAACTTATCCTTTATGATTAGGAACCCAATGTGTGGGATCTACATCCATAAATTTAGCACGTTGGAATCGTTTCTTTTCACTATATGGCACAGTAGCATCAAAAATTGTTTTGCATGCAATACCATGATCACGAATAGTATAACTACAAGATGGATCATTAGACGGGTCTAATGGATGACAACGAACGCCTGGAATATTTATAATATCAATGTCCCCTTGCATTCTAGTAATCATAGCCCACATAACATCATTCATATCAAAAATATCAACATCTTCATCGACAAGAATAACTTGTTTTAATTCAGAAAATGCAGAAAATGCTAGCAAAGCCGCTTGTCTTTGGCGACCTTCATCAGATGGTACCGATTTTTTAAACTGCATTACTGCCAAGAACTTTCCACCACCAGGGCTTGCAGCATAAACATTTAATAATCGACCAGGCATAGCACGTTCAACCATATCCATAATAGAAGCTTCTGTTGGAATCCCCGCCATATTAACGTGTTCTTCAGATGGACCAATACAAGTTTGCATTATTGGATTTTTACGTGTTGTAACAGCTTTTACTTTGATAATAGGAACCTCCGGATTTGCAGGTCCTGTATAACCAGGGAACTCTGGCATCGCTTTTCCTGTATTAGTATTAATATCTTCACGTAACCGTTTTCCTACCAAGAGTTCACCTTCAATAACATACTCAGCATTCGCTATACAATTTTCTTTAATTGTTAAGCATGGTGTTAGTTCAACAGCCTTTCCTCGAATGGCACCCGCAACAGCTAATTCATTATATCCAATAGGTGTTGTAGGTGGTTCAAAGCATGCACCTATTTCAATTGCAGGGTCTACACCAATACTAATAGAAATTGGTAGTGGCTTACCGAGAGCTTCCGCTTTTTCTCTAAAAGCACCTAGATGACGTGCACCTGGAGTAAAGAACATTGTGATTTCATCTTTCGACTGTAAACAAAGTCTGTGAATCGTCACATCAGAGTCACCATTTTCCGTATCTGATGCATAACACATCCCTAACGTAATATAAGGGCCCGCATCTTCTGGTGTATTAGTAGGTGCTGGTAATATTTTTCTAATATCAAAATCTGGATCTGTTGCCAAATGAACAACCTCTTGACATTGAGCTTTTGAAGAATCAATTAAAATTGGTTGTATTGGATTTTTTACAGAATCTCGAAGTAGTTGACCTAGTTTATCTGGTGTTGTACCAAGTAGTAATGCTACGCGAGCACGGTCAGATAACATACCAATTACAACTTTAGAATTAGGGTGACCCTTTACATTGTTAAACATCATGGCTGGACCTAATTTTGTTGGCCGTGCTACAGTACCACCGGCACCAATATGGCGATAAACCCCCGCTAACTCAGCTGAAGGGTCAACCTCTACATCTGTACTAATTAATTGTCCAGGTGTATTTTCCAATAACTTTAGTGCAGAACGTAAATCAATAACAGAGTTTCCCATAAAAAATAACCTCCTAACATACTGAATTAATTCATATTCATAACAGCTATTTATTGCTTACCATAAGAATACGCTTTATAGTTGCTATACAGTCAAGAGGCTATTTATACAATTTTTTATTTTCTTTTAAATGGGGCCTGTAAAAGGCAAAAATCTTCTGTTCTATCTTGCTGATAAAATGTTGTATCTAACAAACATACATCAATAATATTTCCTGTCAATTCATAGTTGTTATCATTCATCCATTGAAGCAAATATTGTGCATCTGAAATATCATATGGCATACCAAATTTATAAAGACAAATATACTCCCCTGCAGGAATTGTAATTAAATTATCTAAATTTTCCGTATTCACGGGAACAAATATACAACTACCACTCTTAAATCGACCATCAGATTCACATGCTGTATCACTCGATTCACAGCCTAAACACTCCTTAGTTTCAAGTGTCAAAATAGTTCCAAACCCTGCAGCTGGTCTAATTCGTAGAGGCTCTAATTGTCTCCATAAATTCATCAATGTAAGATGTAATTTTTCTTTTGTCACATTTTCAGGAAATTCCTGATAAATCACTTTTCTCAATGGATAATATTTTATAAATGGTTCTGTTAAATGCATTTCATAGCCATCAACCGCATCATTAAGTATAGCTATTTGCTGATTTAGCGCTTCTCTAACATCATTCAACTCTGCAATCTGTTGATTAACCTTAGTTTTATATGCTGAATAAAACTCAAGAACTTTTTTAGGATTTGTATTTAGTAATACTTCTTTTATACTATCTAAACTTAAACCTAAAGATTTTAGAAAAACAATTTTTCGTAAAAAAGGAATTTGAGTTCTACTATAATAGCGATACCCCTTTTCATCAACTTCAACAGGTTTAAAAAGATCAATATGGTCATAATGTATTAATGTCTGTCGACTCAAACTATGGAGTCTGGCCATAGAACTAATTGATATTAAAGAATCCATAATAGTTTACCTCGCTAGAATAACTATAACACATCCCTATCTATAGATTAATATAGCCTGTATAGTTACTATACAGGCTATATTAATACTTCATTTCTCTCAATAAAGCTATAATTCTACTTATTTTCCTTCAACCATGCAATAGCGTATTCTGCATATACAGCTGATGCCGCAGATAGTACGGAGTCATCCATATTAAATCGATTGTTATGATGATCGTAGGTAGCTTCTACATCAGGATTTTGAATACCTATAAAGGCAAAGCATCCTGGCTTATCTCGTAAATACCACGCAAAGTCCTCACCTGGCATTACTTTACGCATTTTAGAAAGCTTATCTTTACCTAATGTATCAATAACAACGCGTTCTGCCAATTCACTTGCTTCAGGATCATTAATAGTAGGTGGTACTTTTTTTACATATTCTAATGTAGCAGTCGCGCCATAGGCTTCAGCCGTATGTTCTACTACGCGGCGTATGGATTCAACATAATACTCTTCTTGGCCCGGATCAAAGAATCGAATGGTCCCCCCCATTTTAGCTTCACCAGGGATAACATTCCATTCAGATCCAGAGTGAATATTCCCAATAGTTAATACAAGAGAATCCAATGCACTAACATTACGAGACACTACGGTTTGCAAGTTCATTACGATGGCGCTGGCCACAACGATAGCATCAATCGCTTGATGCGGTTGTGCACCATGGCCTTGCTTACCTTTTACATTAATTGTAATTTGACTACTTGCAGCCATACGAGGGCCTTCCTCTACAGAGATAAGACCTGCTGGTAAGTCAATCCATACATGTCCACCAAAGATGGCATCCACCTTATCGTACCAGTCACCAAACTTAATGAAATCCGGAGCCCCTGCTCCAGTTTCTTCAGCAGGTTGGAATGCTAAATATACGTCGCCTTCGATGCGGTCTTTCATAGACATTAGCATCTTTGCCGCACCTAGTAAAATAGCCATATGTCCATCATGACCACAAGCATGCATTTTACCCTCTACTTCAGATTTATAGTCCACTGTATTATGTTCAT
>ERZ773003.1110-NODE-1110-length-17027-cov-3.483738_pt1 | contig 17027 bp, 13 predicted proteins | sample MGYA00580668_ERZ773003 | MGnify/ENA primary metagenome ERZ773003 (study PRJEB29015, sample SAMEA2738002) | human oral metagenome | biome: human oral; feature: human-associated habitat; material: dental | place: China | collected 2126 ... | reverse complement strand
AGGCGAGCCTTTGATGCAAGAACACCCAGGCCAAGACCTGGGTAGATCAGAGCATTGTTTGCCTGGCCAATCTGGTAGGTTACGCCGTTTAGCTCTACGTCATCGGATGGAACGCCGCAGGCTACAAGTGCCCGACCGTCGGTCCAGGTTAGCAGGTCTTTTGCAGAAGCTTCTGCAAGCTTAGTTGGGTTGGACAGAGGGAAGACCATGGGGCGCTCACAATGAGCTGCCATTTCGCGGATAATCTCCTCGGTGAAGGCACCGTGAACGGTAGAGGTACCAACCATGATTGTTGGGTGGACCGTCTTTACAACTGCTGCCAGGTTAGTGAGCTCATCAGCGTTTGCGAATTCAGAACGCTTACGAGCAAAAGGCTTTTGCTGTGGAGTGAGGTTGTCCATGTCGTCAAAGAGCAGGCCCTGGCGATCTACCAGGTAGAAGCGCTTGCGAGCCTCTTCGCGACCCATTCCTTGGTCCACAAACTCCTGCAGCACACGCTCAGCAATGCCGCAACCAGCAGTTCCTGCACCAAAGCAGAGATATACCTGGTCGACGAGTTTCTCGCCAGAAATGTTGAGGCCACCGAGGATGCCTGCGAGGGTGACAATGCCAGTGCCCTCGACGTCATCGTTGAAGACGGGGTAGGTGTTCTTGTAGCGGTCCAGGATTTCAGCGGCGTGCGAGCGGCCGAAGTCCTCAAAGTGCAGGTAGAGGTTAGGGAAGAGCTTCTCGACGGTGGTCACAAAGTTGTCAATGAAGGCGTTGTAACGGTTCTCGTCGACACGCTTGTGGCGCTCGCCTAGGTACAGCGGGTCATCGAGCAGCTCCTGGCGGTTAGTGCCGGCGTCGATAACAACAGGCATGATGCGGTTTGGATCAACGCCGGCTGCGGCGGTGTAGACCATGAGCTTACCGACGGAAATCTCAACGCCATTAGTGCCCCAGTCGCCGATGCCCAAAATGGCTTCTGCATCGGTAACAACAATCAGGTCAATGTCTCTACCAGCGGCTGCGTTCTTCAGTGAGGTCTCAAGGTCCTCAGGACGATCGGCGGACAGGAAGCATGCGTACTGCGAGTCAACGTAGCGCTGGGAATACTGCTCAATATCAGGCGCAATGGTTGGATCGTAGACGATAGGCATAAACTCTTCGACATGCTTTGAGAACAGGTTATAAAACAGCGTGCGGTTTTCAGAGAAAAGCCTCATTAGGTAGTGACGTTTAGTCTCGAGGTCAGGATACTGCTGGAAAAGCGCATATGCTTGCTCTGCTTGCTCCTCGATGGTCTGAATATTTGGAGGTAAAAGACCTACAAGACCATATTTCTGTCGCTCCTCCTGCGAAAAAGCGGTTCCTTTGTTGAGGAAGGGATCGTTTAGTAGTTCGTATCCTTTTTTCATTGTGTCCCCTTGTTGGATGGTTGTAGACGTTGTTGTTACAAGAACGTGTGTGAGGTTATGTCAGGGTTTTCATTCGTAGAATCTATGGTTTATTTTATGCCTTGAATTCGTATTTAGGTCATGTCTTATAGTATGTTTTAGTTATGTCTTAGATAACGACACTCATTTCTGTTATGTATATTTTGCAAATCGGATAGTTTTAGCGAAATTAATGCAAGATGAAATACGTTGTTCTGTCTTGCTACAAGTTAAAATGTTGTGACCTGTTTATTACAATAATTTTATTGCAGTAAATCTAAAAATTTTGTCATAGGTACGTAGAAAGTAAAGAATTTAGTGAGATGTGGTAAAAATTGTCGGTTGTTTAGGGTTATAGAAATTGTTAGATTTTATGTGCTTCGTTTAATTGCATGGTCTTAGTAAAATAATTTTGGTTAAAAATGGATAGATTTTTTAACTGGGAAACGTGAGAGTTAGTTAGGAAAATTTAAATTTCATCACAAATGGCCGGCGATTTTACCAAAAAAGACCTCTGGATTTAATACATCAATTCTTTGATTAGTTTTTTGTGTATAAATACCTCAAGTCTATGTATTGAAATTATATCTTTAAATTTTTATTGGTATGTGTAGCTTAGGTTAGCTTGGTTCGTAATGGTTTATTTCTTTGTTTAGTAAATTTGTCTTTCGAGGAGAACTATTAGTAAGTGTCGTACGCTAGATGTAACAGACTTACAGAAAGTGAGGACACATGGCTGAAAAAGTATTTCCGGAAGGTTTTCTTTGGGGTGGGGCAACTGCTGCTAATCAATGTGAAGGTGCGTACAATCTTGATGGACGTGGTTTAGCAAACGTTGATGTTATGCCACATGGTTCTGAGCGTTGGTCAGTTGGTATGGGTGACCGTAAAATGCTTTCGTTTGAGGATGGATATTACTATCCTGCAAAGTCGGCAATCGATATGTATCACCATTATAAAGAGGATATTGCTCTCTTTGCTGAGATGGGTTTCAAGACATATCGTTTGTCAATTGCGTGGACTCGAATTTTTCCTAACGGCGATGAAGAGCGACCAAACGAGGCTGGTCTTAAGTTTTACGAGGACCTTTTCAAGACATGTCGTTCATATGGGATTGAGCCGCTGGTAACTATCACACATTTTGACTGCCCCATTCATCTGATTGAGGAGTATGGTGGCTGGAGAAATCGAAAGCTTATTGAGTTTTATAAGCGTCTAGTTACAGTACTTTTCTCGCGATATAAAGGTCTGGTTAAATATTGGCTCACGTTTAACGAGATTAACATGATTCTTCATCTGCCGTTTATGGGCGCTGGACTTGTGTTTGAAGATGGTGAAGATAAGCAGGTTATTGAGTATCAAGCTGCTCATCACGAGCTTGTGGCTAGTGCGTGGGCAACTAAGATTGCGCATCAAATTGATCCAAAGATGAAAATTGGTTGCATGCTTGCTGCGGGATCGTATTATCCGTACAGCTGTCGACCAGAGGATGTTCGCCAGGCTCAGCTTAGCAACCAGGACAATTATTTCTTTGTGGATGTTCAGAGCCGTGGATATTATCCTGCATATGCGCTTAAAAAGCTTGAGCGACTTGGCATTGATCTGGGCATGACAGCTGAGGATCAAAAAATCCTTGCCGAGAATACCGTTGATTTTGTTTCGTTTAGTTATTATTCCACTCGTTGTGTAGCTGGACCTGGTTCAGAGATTGAAAACGCCGAGGGTAATGCTTTTATGGGAGCAAAAAATCCATATCTTAAGCAGTCGGAGTGGGGCTGGGCAATTGATCCGCTTGGATTTCGCATTACGCTTAATGACATGTATGATCGCTATCAAAAGCCACTCTTTGTTGTCGAAAATGGTTTTGGGGCAGTTGATACCATGGAAGCAGATGGTAGCATTCAGGATAACTATCGAATTGAGTATTTGCGTGAGCATATTATGGCGCTTCGAGATGCGATAACTGAAGATGGGGTTGAGGTTCTTGGCTATACCACATGGGGGCCAATTGACCTTGTCTCTGCAGGTACTGGTGAGATGAGTAAGCGTTACGGTTTCATTTACGTAGATCGAGATGATGCAGGTAATGGTACCCTTAAGCGTTCTAAAAAGAAGAGTTTTGATTGGTACAAGAAGGTCATCAGCTCTAACGGTGCTGACTTAGGGTAAGGTAAACCGACTGTGCCGCGTATATGCTTGCTAAGCGAATTATTTGTGTAAGTATACTGCGCGGATTAGCGTTGTAGTCTTATCTATTGACGAGTACAGGAAGTACGGAAGATGTTTAGTACACGGGTATTCATGGAAATGAATGCCCGTGTACTCTAACTTTTAAGATATCTTAACGATTAGTTCTTTTATAGTTGAAGCCCTAATGACTAGGCATCTTGAGAGGCAGATGCCTTGAAAAACAGATGCACCAACGGTAGAACTCTAACAGTCTTGAAAATAAAGATTTGCCTGTGTTGTTATTGGATAAGAAAGACTGCATCCTCAAGTAAAACTTGCTGTTCAATACTAGTTTCATTCTTTTCAGAATTAAATTTTGTATCAATTTTCCAGGACTTTTTACTAGAGAGGTCTACACACGTGATATCTTTTTCGGTCCAATCTCCCTTTAGAGCAAAGGAGACGTTTGTTGGGACGTAGATGACCCATTTTTGTTTTTTGACATTTGAAGTGTGAGCAGCAAATAAATCTTCCTGATGGGAGGAAAGAATGGATTGATCGTTTACAAGCTCAAACAGATCATACTTACTGACAATCTCCTTAGCGAAACAAAAGTCTAACGCACCGGGGAAATGAATTGCTTCGGTATGAGGCATTGCAGCCAAGAAGCCTTCGCCAAGAGCCATAGGCTGTGGTGCTTTGGGATTTTGCCAGTTCCACACACCATGTGCACCATATGTAATACCGGCGGAAGCTCCTCCGGTGAGTGAAAGCCAAAGAGCACGTCTACAATCAGGTTGTCTGAATCTACCGTAAATCATATGGGAGTAACCGATTTGTTCATAGCAAGGTTCAGAATTGATGATCGGTTTGGCCTCAGGGCGATTAGTAAAACTGAGCGCTAATGTATGCGCCCCATCTTGTGCGCTGATATTGTGACCAGATTGATAAAGGTAGAAATTTGCCTCATGAGCAAGGTTATCAGGCAGTACATCATAACGACCTTTGATGTGATAGCAAATCAGCGACTCAGGAGCCAATGCTTTGACTTGCTTAGTTATTGTTATGTAGCGGTCTATAGGCTCTTGAGAGTCAAAATCAGTGTCTCCAGAAATAATATACACAGGATCAAATTGATTAAATGTCGAGCAAATCTTACGGACAATAGGCTCTACCAGTTCATCCGAAATAACGTTTTCTGCAATCAAATTTGAAGCCCAGGTATTTGGCACATAATTGGACCATTGAACAACAATAGCAGGCGTAAAACCATGTTTAACTGCCTTAGAAAGTTGCCAGGCTGCATGTTTCCAGTAACTTTCATCAAAAGTAGTGAAATCAAACGTTTTGCCATCATCATGTGTTGGAAACGGATAACGACTATGTACAGCGCCACTACGATCCCACTGAGGTAGCGCGTTGATTTGAAGCACGTTGAACCCCTGAGATGCACGTAAATTTAGGTACTCAAGCCATTCCTCATCAGTAGGATTTGTGAATGCAGTCCAAATAGTGTCTGCAAGCCAGAAAAATGGCTTGTTATCACGCTGTAAATGGTTATCAATAATGGTAACTTTACTCATTTTGGTCTCCTTTTGAATTGCGTTGTTTTGCAGACCATTCCCAGATTCCAACTGGCTCTCCGTTGTAGATAACTGCAGTTGAATCAAAATCGGTATGGCAGAAATCATTGAATACATGCACCCAAACACCGTGATCGAAAATCTTTTTAGGGCTTCCATCTGCTTCTTTGTATATGCCGGTTAAGTCATGCACGTCGTTGAAGTACGTAAAGTGGCACTCGGTGTTGAGTTCTTTGAGTTTTTTGTAGAGTGGAATCGATGTTTGTTTTGGGTTGACCAGCTCGTCATTCTTTGCATGCACAAACCAGATGGGTGTTTTTGTAAGTGCTTCAATAGCTTCAGAGGTCTGATTCTCTACGTAGAATGGTGCGCAAATTGCAATACCAGCCGAAAAAACCTCTGGATAGTCTACACACATGCGGATGGTCATAAAACCACCGTTCGATAGACCACCGATGACAATGCGACTCAAATCAATCTTTTCGCCATGGAGAGCAATAAATTCATCAAGAAGCATCTTCAAAGGTTGAACATAAATGCTCTGGTTTGATCGTCCTAGTTTCTCGACGCCATCATCCATCCAAAACGTAGGGCACTGCGGGACAACAACCCATGCGCCTCCATCAAAGTAATTCTGAATTGAAGGTGAAGACAGCGCAGTGACTTTATTACCCGTGTATGCTCGTGTTGGACCTTCGTCGGTTGGGGCGTATCCTGAGCCTTCTCCTGCACCGTGTAACCAAAGGATAAGCGGTATCTTTTTATCAGCCTTTGGCTCGAAATAGCCATACTGAAGTTGGATGTCCTTGCATGGCTGACTCATTTGCGTGTTGTGCCAATTTGTCAGACTCGGCACCATCTCATCTGATAGCGAATCAAAAACAAGACCGGTAATCTGATTGCCAGAATAGCTGATTAGAGGTTTTGTTTGTGTAATCCTAAAACAATTCTTGATATATCGAGAGCCCATTACGTTGCCCTCTACCTGCTTAGTAAGGCGAGTCTCGGGAAGTTCAAGGGCAACAAAATTCGAAGGTTCGTTTAAGTGAACGCCGTCGCTATCGCATGGATAAGCAGACAAAATATCTACATATCCCACAGAAGGCTTCTCTTCGTTTTGGTTGTGCTCTTTTCTAAGTAAAAGTGTGCCGTCGTTCTCACGCCTCTCGCAATAAATTGAGAAGCACTCTTGTAGTGACTGTGATTGAACAATCTTGTCAGGTATTGAAATGATTAATTTAGAAATCCAAGGACCAAAATCTCCCAGGCTAACTACCTGTGAATATGTAAGCGAGTCCATTTTTCTCCCTTCAATTTTCTAGTTATATTTTTGCAGCGTAAGCCTGTTTTGGCGAGAAAAACTGTCTTTCTACAATAAATTTAGTAAATATTTACTACATTTAACTTCTCGATATATTTTGCGGTAAAAACTCGTTTAATAGCAGACAGGGAAATTGATGCGTTTTTAGGAAGGGGCATCATGGCAGTAGATAACAAGCAGATTGCTACTGACGTTCTTGCTGCAGTCGGCGGCGAAGAAAATGTTAAAACAGCAACAAACTGCATGACTCGTTTACGTCTTACGCTCGTCGATAAAGAAAAAGTCGATATCGATCAGGTTAAGAAGATTAAGGGTGTGCTTGGAGCTCAATTCTCTGGCTCGCAGTTCCAGGTGATTATTGGCCAAAACGTGCCAAAGGTTCTTGATGAGTTTGTGGCAATAAGTGGCGTAAAGCGAGAAGCTCCTGTAGATGTAAATCTTGATGAATCAAAGGAGAAGCTAACTCCTGCAGTAATTGGTAACCGAATTCTTGATTACCTTTCTGGTTCAATGACTCAGCTTATTCCACTTCTTATGGCTGGCGGTCTTTTCCGTACCTTTGCAGTTGTTCTTGGACCACAGATGTTCAATGTTATTTCTGCAGATAGCCAGACATATCAGTTTTTCTACACTACGTTGTACGACGCAACGTTCTATTTTTTGCCAATTTATCTTGGATATGCGGCAGCTAAAAAGCTTGGCGCAAACCAGATTTTAGGTATGCTTACCGGTGGCGTTTTGATTGCGCCATCAATTGTGGCTGCTGCAGCAGCTAAAGAAACCATTAGTGTTTATGGCATTAGTATTGCAGCCACTTCGTATGCACAAAGTGTTTTGCCAATCATCTTGACTATTCCTGTACTTTATATTGTGGAGAAGTTTTTCAAGAAGCACATGCCTGATGTTCTCTCAACGGTATTTACGCCTTTCTGTACCATGATTGTCACTATTCCACTTGCGTTGATTGTTCTAGCACCAATTGGTAATGAGATTGGTAACCTTATTGCTAATGCACTCTTTGGTGTTGCAGGTTGGGGTAAGTTGGGCATTCTTATTGTTATGGCAATCCTTGGTGCTTTCTGGCAGCTTTTCGTTGTCGCCGGTATGCATATGCCAGTTATTCTTCTTGCTCAGGTTCAGATTATTGCAATGGGATACGATCCATTTGTCTTTGTCGCAACAAATTGTGCTATGACTGCTGTTTGGGGATGTGCATTTGGTTCCTTCCTTCGTATTCACAATAAGGAAGAGAAGTCTCTGAGTCTTGGTTATGTAATCGCAGCTATTGCTGGTGGCGTTACTGAGCCTGCACTGTTTGGTGTTTTAATGCGCTTCCGTCGTACTATGTTTGGTATGTTCATTGGTGGTGCAATTGGTGCAGTTGTTTCTGGTATTCTCGGCGTTACCTATTACCTTGCTGGTGGTGCTGCAAACTTTATGGTTATCCTGAACTATTTCCAAGGCGGACAGCAGAATATTATTTTTGGAGCTATTGGAATGGCAGTTTCGTTTGTAGTTGCAGCTGTGGTTGTTTACTTTACAGGATTTTCTAAAGAAGAACTTAAAGAGCTCGATGAAGAAAAAGCTCCTGATTTTGAGGAGTAACTTTTACGAAGTTTTTAAGTAATTCAAATACCCGGTAGTTATCTGCCGGGTATTTTTTAGATTTATGACATAACGTTTGTAGACGTTAATTTAAACGGCTTACGCTTTTTCTTTCTACTACGGTTGGCAAAACAGAAATACGAATAGTTTCTCCACTTGTTTCGCCTTTTATAAGTTCAACGAGTCGTTTAATAGAAAGCTCGCCCATAGCCTTTTTGGGAACGACCATAGTAGTGAGGGGAGGATTGGTCATTTCACAGTAGATGGTGTCGTCAAAGCCAATGATGGAGACATCGTCAGGTACGATAATGCCGTGCTCCGCAAACGCCTTCATGCAACCTGCAGCAACAATATCATTGTCAGCAAAATAAGCTGTACATAGTGCGGGTTTTGTATCTAAGTAAGCCATCATATCATCATAAGCTGATTCAATAGTCGAGCCAACGCGCACTACCGTGAGGCGATTCCTATTTTCTGAATCAACACTTCTCATTGCAGAGTAGAAGCCTTCTTGGCGTTCCAAGAAATTTCTGATAGAGATACCGCAGTGTAAATAACCGATATTGGTGTGTCCGGAAGCCTGGAAATAGCGTACTGCCTCCCATGATCCACGTGAGTTATCGATTGCAACACTGTCAAGCTTCTTGCTAGGAAACCAGCTGTCAAGAAGGACTATGGGGACACCCAGTCGTTCAAATTGCGAAATGTCGTCAGCAAGTGCCTCTGTTGCCAGTAAAATAATTCCTGCACATTTAACAGATTTCAATGCGTTTATCTGCTCTTTTTTATTTTCTTGTGCATAAAAATAAGAAACAGAAAGTCTATGATATCCATACTTATAAGTGGCGTCAGAGATGCTCTTGGTGAGCTCTTCAAAGAACGGCGTGTCACCAACAACTTGTCCGTGGCGTTTATAGACAAGCAGCAAAATGGTACTTGTAGAGCGTTCTATTTCGTTTGAAGCATATTCAAATCCCATTTCTTTAGCGCATTGAAAGATGCGTTCTCTTGTTTCCTTGCCTACACCTGGACGGTTTCTAAATACAAGAGACACAGTAGCAGGAGAGACTCCAGTAGCTTTAGCAATGTCTCGTGCAGTAACTTTCATAACGCACCTCCGTTGATATAAGTAAATTATAGCTTAATTTCTAAACTAATTTAGTAAATTTCAACTTCATCTTTAGTGCTTTTAGACTTCTTTACTATTAAAACGAGCAAAAAGCTTTAAGGAGAGGATGAATCTATGGATACTATTCGTCTTGGTTATGCGCCAACACGTAGAAGTATTTTCTCGGCACCAGATGCTAGAAAATATCGCGATATTGTTGCAGATAAACTACGTGATCTGAATGTTGAATTTATTGACATTGATGACATCAATGACGAAGGTCTTCTTTTTGATGAAGATGATCGTCTCAAAATTTTAGATAAATTTAGGACTGCGAAAGTTGATGGTCTGTTTCTGCCTCACTGTAATTTTGGAACAGAGTTTATGTGCGCAAGGCTTGCTAAAGATCTAAATGTCCCGGTGCTTTTGTGGGGTCCTCTGGATGAACGTCCTGAGGCGGACGGTACACGGCTGAGGGATACGCAGTGTGGCCTATTTGCAACGGGTAAGGTTCTTCGTCGTTTCCAGGTTCTTTTTACATATATGACTAACTGCCGTGTTTCTGATCCTGTTTTTGAGCGCGGAATTAAAGATTTTCTTGCCGTTTGTAACGTGGTAAAGACTTTCAGAAATGCGCGAATCCTGCAAATTGGACCACGTCCTTATGAGTTCTATTCAACGATGTATAACGAAGGTGAACTCATCGAGAAGTTCAACATTGAGGTTGTGCCTGTTCCATTGCCAGAACTTACTCGTGGAGTTAAAGAAGCAATTACCGAGAACATCGGCGATGGCACATCAGATATTGAAAAGCAGCTTGTGTGGATTGCAGAACACTTTTACCATGACTGTACTACAAAGCAGACTGAAACTGTTGCTGCCATGGCAGTTGCAATGCGTCGTATGCTTAAGAAATATCACTGTACCGCAGGTTGCATTCAGTGTTGGAATGAGCTCCAGCATGAACTGGGGATTATGCCTTGCGCAGCAAACTCTATCCTCAATGAGGAAGGTACTCCAATTTGCTGTGAGGCAGATGTTCACGGAGCAATTACTTCGTTACTTGTTGAAGCAGCAAATATGGATAAGCAACGTTCGTTCTTTGCTGACTGGACTATCAGGCACCCAGATGACGCAAATGGGGAGCTCTTACAGCATTGCGGTCCTTGGCCATGTTCTACATTGGCAGCTAAGCCTACAATCACCGTACCTCTTGCATTTAAGGATAATGGTGCACTTACTGCAGAAGCTAAGCATGGCAATGTAACACTTGCTCGTTTTGATGGAGATAACGGTGAGTACTCCCTGCTGCTTGGCAGTGCTTTGGGTATTGATGGTCCTAAGGGTAAGGGAACTTATCTGTGGGTCCGAGTGGATAACATCAGGCGACTTGAGGCAAAGGTTGTAGAAGGACCATATATCCACCATTGCACTGGAATACATGCAGATGTAGTCCCTGTTTTATACGAAGCTTGCAAATATTTGGGAATAAAGCCCGATTTATATGACCCCATTGAAAAAGACATCAAAGCATATTTAAGGGGAGAGTAACATGGCACTTTCTGTAGACGAGCTTAAAGTCCTTAGATGGGATTTACGCAAAGACTGTGTTGACATCATTGTTGCTGGTGGAGGCGGCCATATTGGTGGTGATATGTCTATTATTGATGCGCTGTGCGTGCTCTACAATAATTTCCTTTCCACTACTCCTCAAACGGTAGATGATCCTAATCGAGATCGTTTTGTACTTTCAAAAGGACATGCTATGGAGGCATATTATGCAGTTTTATGCCAGCAAGGATTTTTAGATTTAGATGATGTAAAACAGCGTTTTTCTAAGTACGATTCTCCCTATATTGGACACCCAAACAATAAGCTTCCAGGTATCGAGATGAATTCAGGATCGCTTGGTCATGGCTTGCCAGTAGCAATTGGTATGGCGCTTGCAGCAAAAATGGACCAGCGCACGTATCGTACGTACGTCTTTATGGGAGACGGCGAGCTTGCAGAAGGTTCTGTTTGGGAAGGCGCCATGAGCGCGTCTAATTACGGACTGGATAATCTCTGCGCCCTGGTTGACAGAAATCGACTTCAAATTTCCGGAACTACTGAAGAGGTAATGAAACAGGATTCTCAAGAAGAGCGTTGGGCAGCATTTGGATGGAATGTCTTGTCTATTCCCGGCAACAATATCCAGGCGTTGATTGACGCTTTTGACCTTGCAAAAGAGACTAAGAGTAAGCCGACCATTATTATCGCCAACACCACAAAGGGCTATGGAAGCGCAGTTATGGAGAATAAAGCAGCATGGCACCATAAGCTTCCTTCACACGCGGAATATCTGCAGATAATTGCAGATTTTGTGGCACACAAGGAGGCTGAGCTCCATGAGTAACTCTATTGCTAATCGTAAAGCTCTCTGCGATACGCTTCTTGCTGTTGCTCGATCTGGTGAAAAGGATCTGGTGGTTCTTTGCTCGGACTCTCGTGGCTCTGCGTCACTAACACCCTTTTTTGTGGAGTTTCCTGAACAGTCGATAGAGGTTGGTATTGCTGAGCAGGACTTGGTTGGAATTTCTGCAGGTTTAGCAAGCTGTGGAAAGAAAGTTTTTGCTGCAAGTCCAGCAAGTTTTGTGACAACACGTAGCTATGAACAGGCAAAAGTCGACGTTGCATATTCCAATACTAACGTGACGCTAGTGGGAATTTCCGGTGGCGTGAGTTATGGTGCGTTGGGAATGAGCCATCATTCTGCACAAGACATCGCAGCTATGAGCGCTATTCCAAATATGCGTGTATACCTGCCAAGTGATCGTTTTCAGACTACAAAGCTTGTAGAGGCATTATTGCAGGATACAAAGCCTGCTTACTTGCGTTTGGGTAGAAATCCTGTTGAGGATATTTATTCTGAAGAATCTTGTCCGTTTGAGCTGGATAAGGCAAATATTCTCTGCGAGGGGGACGATGTTGCTTTAATTTCTGCGGGCGAGCTTGTTCATTCAACGCTCGCGGCAGCAGATCTACTTGCTAAACAGGGAATTTCTGCTTCAGTTGTTGATATGTATTGCATAAAACCATTGGATACAAAGGCGCTTTTGAAGGTTGCTCGTAAAGCAAAAGTTGTGGTTTCTGTTGAAGAGCACTCGCCTTATGGAGGGCTTGGATCACAGGTTGCACAGGTAGTAGGAGAGAATTACCCCCGGTTGGTTAAAAACCTTTCGTTGCCAGATGCTCCTGTTGTTACGGGAACTTCTGCCGAAGTGTTTGAGACATATGGTTTGGATGCCAGGGGAATTGCAGCTGCAGTAACAACTCTTCTTCAAGAGGTTAATCATGGAGCTTAATGTTGAATGTCAGTCTTCTGAACTGCGACAATTAGTTCTTGCGATTGATCAGAGTACGCAAGGAACCAAGGCTGTTCTATTTGCGAGCAATGGGTCTGTTGTGGCAAAAGTTGCGCTACCTCATAAGCAAATCATTAGTGATGATGGTTGGGTAAGTCATGATGTTAGTGAGATTTACCAGAACGTTTTAGCAGCAGCTCGTATGGTGTGCGAAAAAGCATCTGTTAGGCCAGGTGAAGTTAAAGCGTTAGGTATTTCTAATCAACGAGAAACGTGTCTTGCATGGGATAGAAAAACAGGTCAACCTTTAGCGCATGCAATCGTATGGCAATGTGGCCGTGCAAAGGATTTGTGTGTCGAAATTGCTCAGCAACCAGGTGTATCTGATAAAGTACGTGTATTGAGTGGGCTTGAGCTTTCACCGTATTTCTCTGCAAGTAAAATGTCTTGGCTCTTAACACATGAGAGTTCAGTTCAAAAGTCATTACAGGAGAAAACGCTTGCTTTAGGCACAATTGATTCATGGTTGATTTACTCTTTGACTAAAGGAAAAGTGTTTGCTACTGAACCGTCAAATGCTTGTAGAACACAGTTGCTTGATTTATATACGGCCTCATGGAGTAAGGAACTTTGTCAGATATTCGGTGTCCCTGAATGGACGTTGCCAAAGGTAGAGGATTCAAATTCGTGTTTTGGCTTTACCACCATGGACGGCTTGTTTGATGAGGCGATTCCCATTCATGGTGTTTTAGGTGATTCTCAGGCGGCATTGGTAGCACAAAATTGCGTGAAATCTGGGGATTTAAAGGTTACATATGGAACTGGCTCTTCAGTTATGATGCAAGTTGGTGAGACGCCTGTTACTAGTGAGCGTGGATTGGTCTCGAGTATTGCCTGGCAATTGTCGGGTAGTAGGTCCTATGTGCTTGAAGGAAATTTGAACTATACAGGCGCATCTATTAGTTGGTTAAAAGACAATTTGCATTTGATTGAATTTCCTGCAGACGTTGAGCTGTTAATGAAGGAAGCAAATCCAACAGACACTACGTATTTTGTTCCAGCGTTCACCGGTTTGGGTGCTCCATGGTGGGATAGTGAAGCTACCGCTTTATTTACAGGAATGACGAGAAAAACTTGCCGCGCAGAGCTTGTTTCTGCTGTCGCACAGTCTATTCCGTTACAAATATCGGATGTTGTTATTGCGTTGGGGCAAGATGCACATGTGGAAGTTAATAGCATAAAAGTCGATGGGGGCGTTACAAAAAATCGTTTGATTATGCAGTTACAGGCAGATTTGTGTGGTAAGTCTGTAGTGATTTCTGATTTGCAAGAGTTATCGGCTGCTGGAGTTGCATTTGTTGCTGGACAGGCAGTAGGTGTTTTTAAGAGAAATGCAATTTACGATTGTTTATCTCATCAGATAATTGAGCCCGCTATGAAAAGCGATGAACGAGATCGTAAATTATACGGATGGCATCAGGCTCTTAGACAAGCCAGAGTACACGGTTAGTTTGCATTCTGTAAGTTGATATAAATAGTGCAAACATCGCCATACTTACGCTGAATGTGTGAGAAAACGCGTATGCTGTGTTATAGCGTATTTTACGTGATGTTAAGCACATTCTTCGAATGTAAAGTCCCATATTTATTTTGCGAAAAGAGACGCTGTTGCAAATAATAACATTGCAGCAGTGTCTTTGGTATATATGTATATTGGATAGGCTACTGATATTCCTTCAGAACATTTAGCATTGCGGCTTGTGCTTTTGTTTCATCAGATCCATTAAAGTCAATTTCTAATGTTTCTCCCTCGCGAATATCAAGAGCCATAAGTCCTAAAATATCTTTAGCTTCGCTTCGTTGCCCATTGAAGAAGAGTGTTATCTCACATGTAAAATTCTGAGCACATTGAACGATTTTTGTTGCTATTCGAGCATGTAGACCCATTGGATCCATGAGTGTTATTTTCGAAGTAATCATTAGACTCCTTTATATACATTTTGTAAAAGTATATAGCTGTTGATAAATGCTATTGCTGATGTTTAGTTTTACTAAATACTATTTAATTGAACTTATAAAAATGGATACCTAATAAAGGTTGTTACTTAAGAGTATTCAGGAAAGTGCTTAAAAATTTTTTAATTATGGATAGTTTATATTTCTAAATGATGCATGAAAAGCGAATCGCAAAGCATCAAGGAAACACATTATATTTATTTTACTACAACAGCACCTTCAGGTAGGGAAACACTTACGTTTGTTGCAATAAAGACATTATTACCTGCAGTTTTTGGAGCCTCTGGATATTCAGGAATGTATGCAATATGAGAAAACTCATCAGCAAATGCATCAATTACCTGCGAAAGTACGTCGGCACCTCGTCCTTCCAGCGGACAGCGAACATCAGCCAGATATACTCCGCCAGACGCAAGCTTTTCTTTGACCACTTGCGCACCGGCCATAGTTCCCAGGGGTCCAAGTGATTTGCGACCAGCGAACACCTCGTTTACCAGCACGTCAATACTGCCGGCGTCTGCGTTCTGTAGAACTTTCCACGCATCGTCTTCGATGATTCGCAGCTCACTTGAAGCCACAGCCAGCGCCTCGTCCAAAAAGAAATGTTCGCGCGCGAGCGAGACAATCTTCGGGTCAATTTCAATCGCATCAATAATACCGCCGCTCATGTGCGTGGCCAGATGTTTTGGTAGTGAGAAACCTCCGCCGCCCATAACCATAATGTGTCCTTGTGGAGCCGCCCGCTGAATAATTTCTGCCATCAGACGGTGGTAGTGGACGCAGAGTTCAAAGCGCAGCTTGGGCGCTATGTAGCTCACGGACTGGAAGGCGCCGTTAACGTTAAGCAGTCTAATAGGCGTACCGTCTGCGTCCTCGGAGTCAAAAATCATCGTGAGACCAAATTTTGTACGTGTCACAAAAACGCCTCGAGCACGCAGAATTAGCAGAAGTAGCTGGTAAATGCCAACAACAGCAAGTCCCGCAACGGTCGACCAAATAAAAAATGTCCAAAAATCATGTAAGACCATGTTAATTCCTTGTTAGTAAGGTTTCCCTCGGTTATACTAGCCGATACGGCGTTTTTTCTGAACGCTTTTACAGGAAAAGATTTTCTGGGGGTTTATATGATTTTAGGACTTGGTATTCCTGAGCTCGTGCTTATTGTTGTCGTTGTTATGTTGATCTTTGGGCCTAAGAATCTTCCAAAGCTTGGTAAGGCTGTCGGCGAGACCGTTAAGGGCGTTCGCGAGGGCATGGAGAGCGAGAATAAGGAAGAAGAGTCTAAGGAGCCAGAGGCTGAGATCGTTGAGGACGAAGAGTCCAAAAAATCTGAGTAACTCCATTTCACACGTATAGACCTACTTGACCCATCAACAGAAAGAACACGATGGACACTACTAAAGAGATTGTACTTACCCCAGAAGGCCGTCAGAAGCTTGTCGATGAGCTGGCTTATCGTGAGGGCGAGAAGCACGATGAGATTGTTGAGCGCATCAAAGAGGCTCGTGGTTTTGGTGACCTTTCTGAGAACTCTGAGTATGACGCTGCAAAAGAAGAGCAGTCTCACAACGAGTCTCGTATCAACGAGATTCGTCAGATTCTCTCTGTCGCAAAGGTTGTCGAGGGTGGCAGTAAGCGCAAGGTTACCGTTGCAATTGGTACAACCGTCGAGCTTGCTGATGCAAAAGGCAAGACAACTAAGTATGTGATTGTTGGCACTACTGAGACTAACTCCCTTGAGCACAAGATCTCTAACGAGTCCCCAGCTGGCGAGGCTCTTATTGGTCACAAGAAGGGCGACGAGGTTGAGTTTACTACGCCAAACGGCAAGGTGAAGAAGTACACCATTACCTCTATTACTCGCTAGACTGGCACAAAAATTTTTGATCGCCCCGTGTCTGTCTGGCGCGGGGCGTTTTTACGTGGAGGATACATGTCCGAAGTAGAAAACAACATTGCTGGTAACTCGGCCGCCGCTGAGAATGCTGCTGCAAGGAACAACACAGCTGCCACAACCGCCGCTAACGCAACCGAAGCTACCCCAGAGGCTTCCATTAACGACGAGCGTGCTCAGCGTAAGGCTCGCCGCCAGGCTCTGCTTGACGCCGGCATTGACCCATATCCAATCCAGTCCACTGTCACCGCTCACGTTGCTGAGCTTGAGGAGCGCTACGCTGACCTCGAGGACGGCCAGACTGGCGAGGAAGTTTATTCTGTCGCTGGCCGAGTCCGTGCCATCCGCAACCAGGGCAAGATCGCGTTTGTCGTGGTAGAGGACTATACCGGTCAGATTCAGCTTTTCTGCCGCATCAATAACCTTGACGAGAAGAACTGGGAGCTCCTGGGTCTTCTCGACCTTGGCGACATCATCGGCGCAACCGGCGCTATTATGCGTACGCGCCGCGGTCAACTTTCCCTGGCAGTTACCTCGCTGGAGGTTCTCTCCAAGTCGCTGCGTCCTCT
>ERZ773003.1099-NODE-1099-length-17200-cov-6.394692_pt1 | contig 17200 bp, 9 predicted proteins | sample MGYA00580668_ERZ773003 | MGnify/ENA primary metagenome ERZ773003 (study PRJEB29015, sample SAMEA2738002) | human oral metagenome | biome: human oral; feature: human-associated habitat; material: dental | place: China | collected 2126 ... | reverse complement strand
CGCGGTCTCATATTTGACAAAACGCAAGAGCGCGGCACACTTATGTGCCGCGCTCTTGCGTTTTATAGTGTTCAATTTTCTGCTTAGAATGCCCACGCGATGTTGAATCCGCCCGTGAATCCCTTGCGCTTGCCCTTGAAGCCCGTGAGGTTCAGCCCGTAGCTGACGGTGCTGTCCACGGGGGCAAAGCGGTAGCCGAGTTCGAGCATGGTGCTTGAGCCTTTGAGCGAGGGGCTGGGGGCGGCGTCGCCCTCGTATGTCGCACCCGCCTTGCCCGCGAATTCGTGCTCCCAGGCGAGACCTGCGTAGAATTCGCCCGTCGTCTTGTCCTTGCGGCTGTAGCGGAAGCCGAGGCGCAGACGCTGTGAGTTGACGCTGCCAAATTCGTAGCGGTCGCCCGTGTTGAGCGTCGCCGTCATGCTGTTCTGGTGCGACCAGAAGTAGCGTGCATAGGCGTCGATGGAAGAGCCTTCCTTGATCGCGAAGGTCTTACCTGCGCCAAGGTGAGCGCCGTAATAGGTGTTTGAGCCGTCGTAGCTCGCCGCCGTGCCGCTGAGGTTGGCGCTGTAGTCGCTCTTGGCGCGGCCTGCACGCAGAGATCCTTCGAGCCAGAGACCGTCTTTTTGCGTGAGCTTGCCGAGGATGCCTGCGCCGATATAGCTGATCTTGCCGTTGCCGTGCGTACCGTCGTCGAGGTAGGAGTCGTAGGTGCCGCGGCCGTATTCGACGAAGGGGCTGAAGAGAACCTTCGCGCCGTCTTTCTGAACATCTTCACGCGCCCAGCCGACACCGAGGTTCCAGCCCTTGGAGTCGACGTAGGAGCCGCTTTCCGCTCGCATGCTGTTCGCACCTGCACCTGCCCAGAGCTGGTAGGCTGCGCCGTCGGAGGCGACCGCCTTGCGCTGAGCGTTCTTGCCGCCCTTGTCGGCGTCGCTTGCGCTGACGGACATCTGGGCGGCAGCTAGGCCGTTCTGCACGAGGTAATCAGCACCTTGGTTGACGAAGCTGGCGAGTCCTGCACGCGTTTCGACGAGGGATTTCGCCTGCTCAGCAAAGCCCGCCTTGGTGACGGTCGCCGTCAGATCACCCGTCGCTTCCTGCTTGATCTCGTACTCGTAGCGGCGCGATACGCCCTGCATTCCTTCGACCTTGTTCTGAATCGTGGCGTCCGTCGTGAGTGCGCCCCCCGCCGTCTTCATGAGCAGGATCTTGTCGCCCTTGTTGAGCTTCGGCGCGGCGCCGCTTCTGGCGACGCCGATATTTAGGCCACGAATGTCCTTCGTCGCCGTGCCGAGCTTGAGCATGGGCGTCGCCGCGCCCGCTGCCATCTCGTCGGTGTAGAAGTGGAGGTTCTGGATGGCTGCGAAGTCGTGCACCTCGGATGGCTTGTAGACGGCGAGCGTGTTGCCCGTGCCGTTTGCCTGCGAGCCGCCCGTGACCGTGCCCGTGACGCGTGCGCCCTTGAGGTTGATCGTGTTGTTCTTCGTTACTGTGCCGAATCCGCCATAGATGTTGGCGGCGGTCGTGACTGTGCCGAGGTTCACGGTGTTGCCCGAGGCTTCGCCGTTTGCAGCGTAGCCGCCGTAGAGCGTGCTTGTGACCGTGCCCGCTGTGTAGTCGACGGTGTTGTTCAAGCTGTTGTTTTGCTTATCAGCAGCAGCTTTCGTGCCTGTGCCGCTCGTCCAGCCGCCGTAGACGTTCGCGTAGGTCTTGCTGGCATCGCTGAGCGTGAGCTTGTTGTCCTGCGTCGTGTTGCCCGCCTTGGAGCGTCCCGCCCAGGTGTCTGCGCCGTAGATCGTCGCCTGCGTCGCGCCCTTGAAGGTGTAGCCTTCGTAGGTGATGGCGGTGATCGTGCTGCCCGACTGGCGAACATCGATGTTCGTCTCCATCGTGGCGTCGGCGTTCAGCTCGGATTTCACAGCGTCGCCCATGCGATCACTGATGTTGATGCCGTTTGCATTTTCCAGAAGCGTCAGCGGCTTTTCGCTTGCGACGGCATTCTTTACGGTTAGCATTTCCCAGTTGACGTCAGTTGCGCCCGTCGTGCGCAGCATCGCTGCGTTTGTAGATGCGCCCGTCGCGTCGAAGTTCATCTTCTGGAAGCCCGTGACGCTGCCAGCACTGTTCACGCCCTTGACATTGAGCGTGTTGCCCGTGCCGTTTGCGGCAGAGCCGCCCTTGAGCGCGCCCGTGACGTTTGCGCCGCCATTGAGGTTGACCGTATTGTTGTTCGTCGCCGTGCCTTCGCCGCCTGTGACGGCGCTGACCGTGGCATTGGCGAGGTTGACGGTGTTGTTTGAGGCTTCGCCTGTTGTGGATTTGCCGCCGACGATATTTGCCGCTAGATTCTTTTCAATCGTGACTTCGTTATTTTGTGCCTTGCCGCCCGCGACATTGGTGAAGCCGCCGTAGACCGTGCCCGTGACATTTGCCGAGCCGTTGACCTTGACCTTGTTGGCAGTGCTGTTCTTCTGCTTATCGGTTGCCGCCGTCGAGCCAGAGCCAGTCGTCCAGCCACCGTATATGTTCGTGTGCGTGCCACTGGCGACGGTGATCGCGTTCTCTGTCGTCGTGTTGCCTGCTTTCGAGTGGCCGCCCCAAGTGCTTGTGACGCCGCCTTCCGTGACGGTCGTCGGCGCCGTCGCGTTTGCAAACTGATAGCCTTCATAGGTGATCTTTTTGTTGTCTGTAGATTTCTCCAAGATGAGTTCTTTGTCGTCACTCGTCTTGATGCGGCGGTTCTGACCATCTGCAATCGTGATGCTGCCTGGCGTGTTCTGAAGCAGCACGCCTTTGCGTCCGTGCTCGCCGTCCACGTTGAGGTCGTTGAGACTTTCGATCGTCGTTCCGCCGCCATCATTCAAGGTCAGGAAGGAAACGAATTGATTCACATGCGCATTGAAGTGGAATTTGATCTCGGCGAAATTTCTGATATTGGATGCTGTCGCATTGCCGTAGACGTTCAGCTTATTGCCTGTACGGTAGTCATTCCCGTAGGTGGTTCCGCTGCCACCGTTGATAATGCCGGTGATGCTTCCGCCGAAGGCGGCGTCTGCACTGCCGATATTGACAATGTTGCCCGTCGCGTTGCCGCTCGCCGAACGTCCGCCATCCACGTTGCGCACCGAGCCGCCCGTGATATTGACGATGTTGCCTGTCGCATTGCCGCTTGTCGAGAAACCGCCGTAGACATCGTGGCCTGCTGCGGAGCCGCCCTTGATGTTGACAGTGTTCTTTACGGCATCCCCGCTTGCAGCAACGCCGCCATAAATATCGCTGCTCAGCGTGCCGCCCGTGAGCGTGACGGTATTGTTCGTGGCTTTGCCCGTGCCGCTGGAATAGCCGCCGTAGATGGTTCGTGCCGTGCCATCACTGATTTCGACGGAGTTGCCATCGGTGTCACCGCTCTGCGAGCGGCCGCCGTAGACGTCTTGCGCCGAGCCGCCTGTAACTTTGGCAGTATTGCCCTCGGCGTCGCCGCTCTGCGAGCGGCCGCCATAGACGTCTTTTGCTGTGCCACCTGTAACTCTGGCGGTATTGCCCGTTACCTTGCCCGTGCCATCGGTGTATCCGCCGTAGACATTGCCCGTACCCGTGATGGTGCCGCCTTCGATGGTCGCCGTATTGCCGATGACATCGCCATTTGCTCCGCCCATGGCCATGCCGCCGTAGATGTTCGCATGTGCAGAACCGCCTTTGAGGGTCGCCGTATTGCCTTGGACGATTCCAGTCCCGTTTGTTCTCGTCATGCCGCCGGCCATATCGTTGTTGAGATGGTTGCCGTTGAATACGGCATGATTGTTTTGGACGCTTCCGCCGCCGTTTGCAGCACCGCCGTATATGCCTTCAACGGATGAGAGCAGCGGCAGCGTTGTAGGATTGACGATGATTCGGTTGCCCGTCACATTGCCCAGGCCGAAAGTGAGTCCGCCGAACAGTTGCTGTCCATAGGGGGCTGATAGACCATTGAAGGTCAATATGTTGTTCATGATATTGTCACTGTCGGCTACATTGGCGATAAAACCTGCGGCTGTACCGAAAGCAGGCCCGCCTCCAGGATCAATGGCGTTATTGCTTGGTGCATGTGTATCGTCAATCTCCACATTCTGCCCGCTGACATCGGCTGCACTCGCCGCTGATGGCGCAAGCAACGCGCCGCTGCCGAGGGCGAGGGCGACGAAAAGCGCCAGCGAATGGCGCGAAGATTTTTTGTTGAACATTATTTTCCTCCTTTAGGACTAACTACCCAAGACTTTTGCATAATTTGGACTTTTGGATTCATTATAGCAATTAATTGATAATTGGTCAACATTTCTCCTCTTGCGCCCTTTTATTGCGGCTTCGGGCTTTTTTTGCTATACTGCTGTATTGAACTATATGAGTATGAAGGCAGGCGGTGGCAGCTGTCTGTATTCGATAAGGAAAGCAGGGAAAGTTTTGGAGCAGAAGCGCAGTTACCGGCGCATCGGGATTCTCGTTGCCGTCTTGCTCGTCGCTGCAGTCGCGGCGGCTGCGGCGCATTTCTTCGGCGGCGGTCTTGTGCGCCGCACGACGGCGGACGGCATGATCGCAGGAAGTTCCGAGATCCATGTGATGATCTTGGGCGTCGATGAGCGAAAGGACGATGTGGGGCGAAGCGACACCTTGATGGTCGCGACGGTTGATCCCGAGAAAGGGACGGCGTCGCTGCTTTCGATTCCGCGCGATACGCGCGTCGCCATCGAGGGGGCGGGCTACGACAAGATCAATGCCGCTTATGCTTACGGCGGCTATGCGCTGACGAAGAAGACGCTTGAGCAGCTGCTTGACGTGCCGATGGACTATTATATCCTCATCGACGTGCATGCCTTCGAGCGCATCATTGACGCTTTGGACGGCATCGACATCGACGTGGAGAAGCGCATGTACTACGAAGACCCTTGGGATGACGATGGTGGACTCGTCATCGACATCTACCCGGGCATGCAGCACATGACGGGCGAGAAGGCGATCGAGTATGTGCGCTATCGTGACATGGAGGGCGACATTGGACGCATCCGCCGCCAACAGCGCTTCATGCGTGCGGTCCTGCAGAAGGTGACCACGCCCGAGATCTTTGCGAAGCTGCCCGAGATCGTGGGTGAAGTGGCGAAGAGCGTCAAGACTGACCTCGACACGAGCGACATGCTCAAGTTCCTGCAGATCATGAAGAAGGTGCAGGAAGACGGGCTGGAGGCGGAGATGGCGCCGGGCAATCCCGCGTGGTTCAAGGGTGTTAGTTACTGGATTCCCGACATCGTGGAGATCCGCCGTATGGCGGCGCGCGCGGCGGGCGTTCCTTTTGCGGGCGAGGCGGCGGAGCGCGCTGAGAGCTATGCAGCGAAGTACAAGGAGGAGATGCCCGAGGGCTTCCGCTTTGACGATGCCGGGCCGCAGTCGGGCGAAAAAGCGGCGGGCGAGAGTGCAGCAAAGAAGAAGGAAGAACCGACGAAGCCACCCACACCGAGTGCAGTCGCCGTCACGATCGTCAATTCGAGCGGCATCACGGGCGCGGGAGCGGAGGTCGCGGCGATCCTGCAGGCGAAGGGCTTCGTCATCCGCAGCGTCGAGACGGGTAAGAGGAGCGACCGAGCGCAGACGACGATCACGGCGGGCGGCAGGACGGTCGACCTCTTCTACGGCATGCCGTTTCCGTGCATCCTCATGGAGGGCGGTGCGAAGGACGAGGCGCTCGTGAACATCGGCAGAGATTATGTGAAGCGATAAAAATATTTTGCAAATCATTGTTGTCAGGGAAGCACGGATGAAAAGGAAGCGCTGATAAAATGAGGTCGCCCAGATGTGCGAAGATGGATGGCTGAATTTATCAGTGATTCCTAAAGTCCCTCACTATGTGCAGATGGGGGCGAAACGTATGCGTGCGCCATGGGGAAAAGGGAGTTTTAGGTGAAGGCAGTCGGGCTTGCCAAATCGTTTGGCGTGAAAGAGATTTTTCATGATGTGACCTTTGAGGTGTGCCGCGGCGAACGCGCGGGTCTTGTCGGTGCGAACGGCGCGGGCAAGACGACCTTGATGCGCTGCCTCCTGGGCGAGGAGGAGGCGGATGCCGGAAGCGTGCAGCTCGACGACGGCGCGGCGATCGGCTATGTCGAGCAGCAGGCGGCATTCGGCGAAGGCACACTCTACGAGGAGTTTCGCCGTGCCTTTGCCGACGTCATCGACCTCGGCGAGAAGAAGCGTGCGCTGGAAAAGGATATTGCCGCCGCATCGAGCGAGGAGAAGCTCGCACTCTACGGGCGCGTCGTCGACGAGTTCGAGCGGCTCGGCGGCTATTCGTTCGAGAGCCGCATCCGCCGCGTCGCCTTTGGTCTGGGCTTCACGGCGGAGGACTTCGAGAAGGATGTGCATCACTTCTCGGGCGGGCAGAGGACGCGAATATGTCTCGCGAAGGCGCTGCTGCGCGAGCCGGATTTCCTTTTTCTCGATGAGCCGACGAACCATCTCGACATCAAGATGATCGAGTGGCTCGAAGACTTCCTCTCAGAGTATGCGGGCGGCGTCATCATCATCTCGCACGACCGCTTCTTCCTCGACCGCGTGGCGACGCACATCCTCGATCTTTCGGGCGGCACGGTGACCGCGTACGCGGGAAATTACAGTTACTTCCAGAAGGTGCACGCCGAGCGGCAGAAGTCGCTGCTCGCCGCCTACGAGAAGCAGCAGGAGCACATCAAGCGCACGGAGGAGTACATCCGCCGCTACCGCGCGGGCATCAAGGCGAAGCAGGCGCGCGGGCGCGAGAGCCAGCTGCGCCGTATGGAACGCATCGTGCTGCCGGCGGAGAAGGCGAGCTTCAGCTACTTCGCCTTTCATCCGCCCGCTGAGTGCGCCGACCGCGTGGCGGAATTGGAGGATGTGACCTTCACTTTTGGCACTCGCGCCGTGTTTTCGCATCTCTCCTTGCTCGTCCGCAAGGGCGACGGCATCGCCGTCGTCGGCCCGAACGGCGCGGGCAAGACGACGCTCCTGCGCGTGCTTCTGGGAGAGCTTGCGGCGCAGACGGGGCGCGTGAAGATTGGCAGCCGCGTGAAGATCGGCTATTTTTCGCAGCAGCATGAGGGGCTGAATCCCGAGAATACCTTGGTCGGCGAGCTCAACTACGATTTCGGTATCGCAGAGGACGAAGCGCGCAAGTACCTCGGCGCGTTCCTCTTCCACGGCGACGAGGTCTTTCGCCGCATCGGCGATCTCTCGGGCGGCGAGCAGGCGCGTCTGGCGTTCCTCAAGCTCATGCTCACGGGCGCGAACTTCCTCGTGCTCGACGAGCCGACGAACCATCTCGACATTCCTGCGCGCGAAGCGGTCGAAGAGGCGCTGATGGCATTTCCCGGCACGTTCGTCGTCGTCTCGCATGACCGCTACTTCCTCGACAAGGTCGCGAACACGACGGCGGAGCTTGCAGCGGGAAGCTTGCGCGAGTACGAGGGAAACTACAGCTACTACCGCATGAAGAAGGAGATCGAGGAGAAGGAAGCCGCCGAAGCCGCCGAGGAAAGGGCGGGCGGCGCGAAAAAGGCGGCAAAAAAGAGCACGGTTTCCGCTATGCGGCGGGCGGCAGGTGCGGCGTCGGATGTGTCGCCGATGCAAGCGGGCGCTGCCGCAGGCGCGGCGAGCGGTGCAGATGCTTCTAAGACGGCGGAGGAAAGCGCCGCCCGCCGCAAGGAACAGGAACAGCGCCGCCTCGCCTCTCTGTCGGACGCCAAGCGCACCGAGATGCTCGCACGCGCCGAGGCGGAGATCGCCATGGCGGAGGCGGAACTCAAGGGATTGGAGTTCGAGATGAACCGGCCCGAGGTGCAGGGCGATCCCGAAAAGAGCGCGGAAATCGCCGAATTGTATGCGGCGAAGGAGCAGGAGATCGAGGAGCGCTACGCGCGTTGGGAAGCGCTCGCCGACTAGGGAAATGCCCGCGGCGAGACTGAGCCTTTGCGCGGAGCGAAGCGCAGGAAGGAAAAGAGCCGCCAAGGGACAGGAGGTGCAGCATGGAAACGCTCGAAGGGACGGCACAAAGCGTCGTCTTTGCCGCGCCCGAGGGGGGCTTCACGGTCTTTCGCCTGCGGCCATCGGGACGGCGCGGACTCGTGACGGTGACGGCGAACGCGCCCGCACCGCTCGTGGGGCAGGAGATTGCGCTTTCGGGCGAGTGGGTGCAGCACCCGCGCTTCGGCGAGCAGTTCAAGGCGGCGACGCTTCGCGTTTCTGCGCCGACGAGTCTCGCGGGCATCGAGCGCTTCCTCGCGTCGGGCGCGATCGCGGGCGTCGGCGAGGCGATGGCGCACCGCCTCGTGCAGAAGTTCGGCAAGGAGACGCTTGAGATCATCGAGAAGAAGCCCTCGCGCCTCACCGAGGTCGCGGGCGTCGGCAAGAAGACGGCGGCGAAGATCCACGCTTCCTACATGGAGAAGGAGGAGCTCAGAGAGATCATGCTGTGGCTCGAAATGCACGGCGTTTCGGGCGCGTACGCCGCGCGCATCTTCGAGACGTACAGCTCCTTTGCCATTGATGTCATGGAAAAGCATCCGTACCGTCTGGCACGCGACGTCGCCGGCATCGGCTTTTTGACGGCGGATGCGATTGCCAAGAGCGCAGGGATCGCCGAGGACAGCAAGGAACGCATCGAGGCAGGGCTAGGCCACGCGCTCCTCACCGTCTCCCAGCAGGGGCATTGCTGCATCCCTGCGCCCGCTTTGACGGAGCGTGCGGCGAAGCTCCTCGGCACGCCGACGGAGGAGGTGCGCGAGGTCTTGAAGGAAGCCTTGGCCGCCGAACGCCTCGCCTTCGAGGAGGTCGGCGCGGAGACGCTCATCTATCCGCCGTGGCTCTACCGCGCGGAGAAGCGCACGGCACAGATGCTTTTCTTCCTGCAGCAGAAGGCCGCCGTGCTGCCCGCAGAAAAGGCGGCGGCCATCGTCGCCGACTGGGAGCGGGCGGCGGGCATCACGCTCGCCGCAGAGCAGCAGCAGGCTGTCGCCGCTGTGCTCGACCATGCGGTCTTCGTGCTGACGGGCGGCCCGGGCACGGGTAAGACGACGGTCGTGCGCGGCATGATCGCAGTTCTTGAGAGCCAGGGGCTCTCCGTGCTCCTCGGTGCGCCGACGGGACGTGCGGCGAAGCGGCTCGCAGAGGCGACGGGGCGCAAGGCGGAGACGGTGCATCGGCTTCTGGGCGCACAGGGCGGCATGGAGGCCGACGGCTCGCCCGTATTCGAGAAGGACGCCGACGATCCTCTGGACGCCGACGCCATCATCCTCGACGAGGTGTCGATGATGGACATCGTGCTCATGGAGCATTTCCTTGAAGCCGTTCCCGAGGGCGCGCGCGTCATACTCGTCGGCGATGTCGACCAGCTTCCTGCCGTCGGCCCCGGCTCCGTCCTCAAGGACATCCTGCGCTCGGGCGCTGTGCCGAGCGTGCGCTTGAAGGAAGTCTTTCGCCAGAGCGGCGAGGGAACGATCGTCCTGAACGCGCACGCGATCAATCGCGGGCGCATGCCGCAGTTCACTGCGGGCGGCGATTTCGAGTTCTTGGAGATGCCCGACGAGGAGACGGCGGCGCGGCGCATCGTCGCGCTGTGTCGCGAGGAACTGCCGCGCGAGGGCTTTTCCGCTTTGGAAGCGGTGCAGGTACTGTCGCCCATGCACCGCACGCCGTGCGGCGTCGACAATCTGAACCGCCTCTTGCAGGCGGCGCTCAACCCGCCCGCGCCCGAAAAGGCGGAGTTTCGTAACAGCACGCTCACGCTGCGCGTCGGCGACAAGGTCATGCAGACGAAGAACGACTACACGAAGGGCGTGTTCAACGGCGACATCGGCTTCATCCACGAGGTGTCGGCGGACGGCGTCAAGGTGCGCTATTCCGACGAACTGACGGCGGACTACGAGCCGAATGAACTCATGATGCTCACGCTCGCCTACGCCATGAGCGTGCACAAGAGCCAGGGCAGCGAGTACCCCGTGATCGTCTTGCCGCTCGTCGCCGCGCACCACATCATGCTGCAGCGCAACCTCCTCTATACGGCGGTGACGCGTGCGAAGAAAAAGGTCGTGCTGCTCGGCTCGAAGGCGGCTGTCTTCACGGCGGTATCGAACGACAGGACGCGCAGGCGCTACACATTGCTCGCCGAGAGGCTTGCGGGCGCGGGCGGCGAGAGTCCGCTGCTCTCGTGAGGGGCGCGGCATGGCTCGCCGCCTTGGCGGACGCCGTATCTTCTGTCGTTTTTCCCGCACGCTGCCCGGCTTGCGGCGCTTACTGCGAGAGACGCGGCGGCTGGTGCGCGCCCTGTCTTTCGCGCACGGTGCGCCCGCATCGACTCGCACTTTCGGCAGAAGCGCTTGCCGCTCTCGATGATGCGTGGGCGGTCGGCTTCTACGGCGGCGCGCTCGGCGCGCTCGTTCGCGACCTCAAGTATCGCAGCCGGCGCGGCGTCCTGCCCTATATCCACGCGGCTCTGGCGGCGGCAAAACTGCCGGAGCAATTTCTCGCTGCTGATCTTGCCGTCTATGTGCCGCTCCATGAAGCGCGCGAGAAGGAGCGCGGCTTCAATCAGGCCGAGCTGATCTTCGCCGCTTGGCTCAAGGCGAAGGGCATCCCCGCACGCCCTTTGCTTCAGCGGACACGCTCGACCGTGCCGCAGTACGGACTCGGCGAGAAGGAGCGGACGGACAACGTGCGCGGCGCGTTCTCCCTCGCCGAGGCGGGGAAAGGCGGCGCGGGAGAAATCGCGGGGAAAAGCATCGTGCTGCTCGACGACATTCTGACGACGGGGGCGACGCTGACTGCCTGCGCCGCCGTGCTGAAAAAGGCGGGTGCAGGCTCTGTGTATGCACTGGCGCTGGCGAGCGACCGAAGCTAGAACAAGGATGCTTGAATCGTGTTGATTCAGCTGCACAAGCATACAAAAATGCCCCATCTGCCGCATTTTGCGGCGGGTGGGGCATTTTTATATGCTTGCGCGAGCTTATTCGGGAACCTTCGTCATAAGCTCTAGGCTGTGCTCTTCGTTCATCGTGCGGCACATCTCGATGAAGGTGTCAAGCGGTACGTCTTTGAGCTGCTCGTTCGTGCCGCGCACGTTGATGGAAACGGTGTTTTCCGCGGCTTCCTTGTCGCCTAAGACGAGGATGTAGGGATCCTTGTAGTGCTTGAAGCCCTTGATCTTCTCGCGCATGTTCTTGTCAGCATAGTCGACCTCGAAACGCACGCGACTCTTGAAGAGCTTCTGCGCGACCTTCTTGGCGTAGTCGTTGTGCTCGGGGCGGATCGGCACGATGCCGACCTGCACGGGGCTGAGCCAGAAGGGGAACGCGCCCTTGAAGTTCTCGATGAGGACGCCGATGAAGCGCTCCATCGAGCCGAAGATGGCGCGGTGCAGCACGACGGGCTGCTTGTGGCTGCCATCCTTGGCGATGTACTTGAGGTCGAAGTTCTGCGGCAACTGGAAGTCGAGCTGCAAGGTGCCGACCTGCCACTCGCGGCCGAGCGCGTCCTTCATCTTGAGGTCGATCTTCGGGCCGTAGAAGGCGCCGTCGCCCTCGTTGACCTCGTAATTGCCTTCGCCGTACTTGCGGTCGAGGATCTCCTTGAGCTCTTTTTCCGCAATATTCCACGTTTCAATGTCGCCCATAAAGTCGTCGGGGCGCGTCGAAAGCTCCGCTTTGCAGCTCATGCCGAGGGTCGAATAGATCTCGTCGGCGATGTCCATGATGTCGCCCATCTCAGCGGCGATCTGGTCTTCCATGAGGAAGGTGTGGTCGTCGTCCTGACGGAAGAGCTGCACGCGGAAGAGGCCGTTGAGCTCGCCCGACTTCTCCTTGCGGTGGATGACGTCGACCGTGTTGTAGCGAATTGGCAGGTCACGGTAGGAGCGCGTCTTGCGCTGGTAGATCTTGATGGCGTTCGGGCAGTTCATCGGCTTGATTGCGAAGGTGTCGTCCGCTTCGATGTTGCCGTCCGCACCGGGAATCAGGAACATGTTTTCCTTGTAATGCGCCCAGTGGCCGCTCGTGACCCACAGGCGCTTGTTGTTGATGACGGGCGCGGAAACTTCCTGATAGCCGTGCGCCTCGTGAATGCCGCGCCAGAATTCCAACAGCGCGTTGAAGAGCTTCCAGCCGCGCGGCAGCCAGTAGGGCATGCCGGGCGCCGTCTCGTCGAACATGAAGAGGTCGAGCTGCGGCCCGATCTTCTTGTGGTCGCGCTCCTGCGCGTCCTTGATGAACGCGAGGTGCGCCTTGAGCTCCTCCTTCGTCGGGAAGGCGTAGGCGTAGATGCGCGTGAGCTGGTCGCGCTTCTCGTCGCCGCGCCAGTAGGAGCCGGACATGGAGCGAAGCTGCCAGGCGGCAGACAGAAGTGCGGCGGAGTTTTCGACGTGCGGCCCACGGCACAGGTCGACGAAGTCATCGCCCGTGCGGTACGTCGTCAAAATCTCGTCGTCGGGCAGATCCTCGATGAGCTCGACCTTGAACTTTTGATCCTTGAAAAGTTCGAGTGCATCTTTCTTGGAAATCTCCTCGCGCTTCCAATCTTCCTTGCGCTTCAAGATTTCCTTCATCTTCTCTTCGATGGTCTTGAGATCGTCATTCGTCGCCGCGCGCGGCAAGAGAAAGTCGTAGTAGAAGCCGTCGGCAATCTCCGGCCCGATGGCATACTGCGTCCCCTTGCCGAAGACTTCGATGACGGCTTTTGCAAGCACATGTGCCAACGAGTGGCGATAGACGTGCAGGAATTGTTCTTTATCCATGATGTTTCCCCTTTGTTGGACATTTGTGCAGCTGCAGCGCGTACAAGGCAAGCGGCAGCTTGCACAGTTTCTTCTATTATAGAGCAAAATGTGCAATCTGTCACGAAAGTCTTGCATGCGGGGATTCGAGGCACATCTGGCGGATTGGATGAGGAGGAACTTTATTTTGATGCAAGAGTTTCCAATTTTTTTATAAAATCTGTAGATAGTTTATATCTGTGGGCTCTGCGTGTTGTGTTCGTCGTGATATGATCAGCGGGATAGCGTTTGATATGTGTCTGAATTGTTTTTGCGCTTTGCCCAACCGTGCTCGCAATCTCTTTTAAGGTTGCTCCGTCATCTGAAAAAAGATATGCTTGCAGCAGTACAAAATAAATTTTCCAGTCGGCTTTGTTTTTTGCTGTCCCGAAGTAGTGGATTTCAAGAGCTTGAGCCAAAGCATCAAGTTTTTTTCGCCGTTCCTGTAAAATCTCATTGACACGAGTGGTACTTTTCTGAATCAGCCAAAGGAAACCGGTAATAAATGGTGTTAAGTCTCCGTAGTTTCCTGGATGATTAGTATCTTCAAATAATTTATAGTATACGCGAAGGGACTTTTTGATGGTAATGGAGAGACGGATTGCGACCAATGGGTGTAATATTTTGGCAAGGTAATATGATGTAATAAAGCGTGAGGTCCGGCCGTTTCCATCATAGAAGGGATGGATGTAACCAAAGAAATAATGGAAGATGGAAATACGTATTAATCCCGGGATTTGTTCATTCTGTAAAGTTTTTAATGCAGTTTCCATAGAGAGAATAATTTTTTCCTCTGGAATGATGCCGCGATGGATGACTTTCGATTTGGACCATACATCGACAGGTTCTTTCCGAAAGATTTTGCCATCGGGAAGATTAGCAGGATCATCTCTTTTGATTTCGTCTGCTAAAAATTCGTCGTAGAATTTACGCAAGTCATGATTACAACGAAAAGAAATCTCTTCCTGCTGCTGAAGTTTCAGATACTTGTTGACAGTACTCCAGAGACGGGGGCGATGATGAGAATCTGTAGAATCTTGCTCATCGATAGCTGTTTTGATTTCTTTGCGTGTACTGCGAACACCTTCTATGGCGTTGCTGGATTGGATCTCTTCGATTAGACAGGCTCGACGGAAGGATTCAATCGCTATGTGAGGAAGTGTTGCTGTAATGCTTGTCAATTGACGGAGTTCAAGCATGATGGAGGAGAGAATTTGCATGATGTCTTCCGTATAGTAATAAAAGGAGGTAAATTCGTGAGAAGCATTCAGATGCTTAATCGGTATGTCGATGTGATGTGCCAGGACGGAATTGTACAAACTGTGGTAAAGCTCTTGGCTTTTGGGTTCATTTTGGTGATATTGCTTTAGCAGGATGGGTGTCGGCATAGATCATCACCTCGTATGACACGGGAAAAAAAGCAGATTTTTTCTTAGGTGTAGAATGAACTGAGAAAAAAGAGCATATTTTTCTTAGTTGTGAAATGAACTAGGAAAAAACCGCGTTTTTTTCCTAGTTCATTTCGTACAATATCATTTTTTCGACTTGACCTGTGCAAACGCCTTTTCCGCCGCAGCAATCGTGCGGTCGATGTCTTCATCTGTGTGGGCAAGCGAGAGGAAGAGCGTCTCGAACTGTGAGGGAGCAAGGTAGATGCCTTGTTCGAGCATGGCGCGGAACCAGACCTTGAAGGCTTCCTGATCCGAAGCGGCAGAGCTTGCGTAGTCCTTGACCATGCCCTCATTAAAGAATATGCTGAACATCGAGCCGGCCTGGTGTGCCTGAATCTTGACTCCCGCCTCGCGCGCAGCGGACTCAAGGCCGAGGACGAGCTTCTTCGTCTTGAGCGTGAGCGCACGGCTCGCGTCGGCTTCTCCCGGCTCGGGCTCTTTCAAGATGAGCTTGAGCGTTTCGATGCCCGCCGTCATGGCGAGCGGATTGCCCGAGAGCGTGCCCGCCTGATAGACGGGGCCTGCGGGCGCGATCTGCTCCATGATGTCACGGCGACCGCCGTAGGCCGCGCACGGCAGGCCGCCGCCGATGATCTTGCCGAGGCAGGTGAGATCGGGCGTGATGCCGTAGGCAGCCTGTGCTCCGCCTAAGGAGGCTCGGAAACCGCACATGACTTCGTCGAAGATGAGGAGTGCGCCGTGCTTTTCGGTCAGCGTGCGCAAGGTGTCAAGATAGCCGTTTTCGGGCAGGACACAGCCCATGTTGCCCGCGACAGGCTCGACGATGATGCAGGCGATGTCTTTGCCGTATTCCGTCATGACGCGCGTGATGGCGTCCGCATCGTTGAACGGCACGGTGATCGTGTCCTTGGCGACGCCCTCGGTCACGCCGGGACTCGACGGCACGCCGAAGGTCGCAAGCCCCGAGCCTGCGTCGACGAGCAGGCTGTCGCTGTGGCCGTGGTAGCAGCCGACGAACTTGACGATCTTCGAGCGGTTCGTGAAGCCGCGTGCAAGGCGCAGGGCGCTCATCGTCGCTTCCGTGCCCGAGTTGACCATGCGCACGAGCTGCATCGAAGGATATGCCTTCTGCACGAGGCGCACGAGGTCGGATTCGAGCGTCGTCGGCGCACCGTAGCTTGTGCCGCGTGCGGCGGCGTCAGCCAGTGCGCTTACGACGGCGGGGTGCGCGTGTCCGGCGACGAGCGGCCCCCACGACAGCACATAGTCGACGTACTCGTTGCCGTCGATGTCGAAGATGTGCGCGCCTTCGCCGCGCGCGATAAAGGGCGGATTGCAGTCGACGTTTCTGTAGGAGCGCACGGGACTGTTGACGCCGCCCGGCATGAGGGTCTTCGCTTCTTCAAACGCTTCCAGGGATTTTTCTAAGTTCAGCATATTTCGCTCCTTTTCAGCCTTGAAGCCACTTCGCCGCGTCGATCGCGTGGTAGGTGATGATGATGTCGGCGCCCGCACGCTTCATGCCTGTGAGCGTTTCGAGCACGATGCGCTTTTCGTCGATCCAGCCGTTCGCTGCCGCCGCCTTGACCATCGCGTATTCGCCGCTGACGTTGTAGACGGCGACGGGGCGGTCGATGGCGTCGCGCACGCGGCGCACGATGTCGAGGTAGGCGAGCGCGGGCTTGACCATGATGATGTCCGCGCCTTCGGCGAGATCGAGCGCGACTTCCTTCATCGCCTCGCGTGCGTTGGCGGGATCCATCTGGTAGGCGCGGCGGTCGCCGAAGGAGGGCGCGGAGTCCGCAGCGTCGCGGAAGGGGCCGTAGTACGCCGAAGCGTACTTGACGGCGTAGCTCATGATGGAGACATGGGAGAAGCCGGCTTCGTCCAAGGCTTCTCGCAGAGCGGCGATGCGCCCGTCCATCATGTCGGACGGCGCGACGATGTCGGCGCCGGCTTCCGCCTGGCTGACCGCCGTCTTGGCAAGGAGCGGCAGCGTCGCGTCGTTGTCGACTTCGTGGCCGCATAGCTTGCCGCAGTGGCCGTGCGACGTGTACTGGCAAAGGCAGACGTCGCCGACGACGGCAAGCTCCGGCTCTGCCTGTTTGATGGCGCGGATCGCTTGCTGCACGGGGCTTTTCGCGTCCCATGCCGAAGAGCCGATCTCGTCCTTGTACTCGGGCAGGCCGAAGACTTCGACGGAGGGAATGCCGAGTGCGGCGAGTTCTTTCGCCTGCTCGACGGCGCGGTCGACGGAGAGGTGGAAGCAGCCCGGCATACTGGGGATTTCTTCCTTGATATTCTCGCCGGGCACGACGAAGATGGGGTAGACGAAATCACGGACGGAAAGCTCCGTCTCGCGCACCATGGCGCGGATGTTCGCCGTCCTGCGCAGGCGGCGCGGACGAAGGGTTTGCTTCAGCATAACAGCATCTCCTTGATGGTTTCGATGAGTCCTTCGATCGTGTATTCTTTGGCGACGGCCGCGAGCCTTATGCCGAGCGCCTCGCACGTTTTCGCCGTGATGGGGCCGATGGCGACGCACTTGACATGCTGCAGAGGCTCTGCGCCGCCGAGGATGGCGCAGAGGTTCTTTGCCGTCGAAGAGCTTGTGAAAGTCACGATGTCGATCTCGCCGCTCGTGAGTTTTTTTGCGAGAGCAGCGCCGTCGGCCTCTGCCTGCTTTGTGCAGTAGGCGGCGGTGACGGTGACCTCTGCGCCGAGCGCCTTGAGGCTTTCGGGCAGCACTTCGCGCGCTTCTTCGGCGCGTGCGAGGAGGACGCGCGTGCCGCTTCGCACATCGCCCTTGAGGGCTTCGACGACGGCTTCGGCGCGTGCGCGTGCGGCCATGTCTTCGGCGGCGTTGCTCATGCTGTCTTTGAGCATTTGGGTGATGGTGTCGTCGTCCAAACCGTAGGAAGGTTTGACTTCGATTTGCGCCTGTACGCCGGTGGTTTGCTCCTGCGCGGATACGGACAGCAGGCCGTCGGCA
>ERZ773003.1096-NODE-1096-length-17218-cov-2.460118_pt1 | contig 17218 bp, 21 predicted proteins | sample MGYA00580668_ERZ773003 | MGnify/ENA primary metagenome ERZ773003 (study PRJEB29015, sample SAMEA2738002) | human oral metagenome | biome: human oral; feature: human-associated habitat; material: dental | place: China | collected 2126 ... | reverse complement strand
AAAATAAATTATCTTATATTAATGGAGGTTTCATATTTATGAAAAAAATTTTATTTTTACTTTTAGCTTTTTGTAGTTTTATTGCTTATGCAGCAGGAGACTTAAATTATGATGAAGTTAATAAGTATATTAGAGAAAAATTGGATAGAGATAAAGAAATAACTTTAACATCTAAAATTAATAAAGCCAATAATACTTTGGAAGGATATAGTGATGAAGGAAAACTTTGTGCTGTTAATTCTTTGAAAGAACATCCAGATATGGCGAATATGAATGGGATGAAAAATAAAATTTCTGAAAAAAATGGTAAATTAAATCCAATTTCTGAAATTTATCTTCCTAATGGACAATTAGCAGTAAGAAATACTTATAAATTAAATAAAGCTATAAACTTATTTGAAACAGGAATTTTACTTGCATATATTGATGGTGAAATTAATTATGATGACCAATTAAAACCTATTGCAGATGCTGTTGATAGTATAAAAATAGAAACTTATGAAAATGGAAAAATGTCTGTCTTGACTACTTATGAAATAAATCATAAAACTCAACAAATAACTATTAAAAATGGTTTAAGTGAAAAAGTAACTATTACAAAGGCAGTCTTATCATTTAAAGGATTAAATGGTACTATGGAAACTTACTATGAAAATGGAAAAGTTAATCAAAAAGTGGCTATAAAAAATGGATTATTTAATGGTAAAATTGAAAAATTCTCTGATAAAAGTGGAAAACTTGTTGGAACAGGAACAATGAAAAATGGTTTACCAGATGGAGAATTTATTGAATATGATGAAGCTGGAAAGGTAATTTCAAAAGCAAAATATAAAGATGGTAAAGAAGTAAAATAATGGGATTGTTATTACATCCCATTATTTTTATATTATGTAAAATAAATAAGTAAAATTTTTAAAATCTATGTTAAAATAAGATATTATAACTAAATTGCAGGAGGAGAAATGGAAAAATTAAAATTGGCTAAACATTTAATAAATTTTATTGATGAAAGTCCATCTAATTATTTTGCTTGTATAAATGCTAAAAATATTTTAAATGAGAAAGATTTTGATATTAAATATAACGCTCTTACTGCAATAGGTCAATTTGCTTTGATTTTAACTAAACCAATATTAGAGGAATATTTACAAAGAGAAGACAATAAAGAATTAAGAGAAATTGCAAAAGACATTTTGGCAACTTAAAGGTTGTGTAATTACTTCATACAACTTTCAAAAATATGAGGAGATACAAAATCGTGTTTTTTATAGGGACTATTAACTGTTTGATGTTCTCATGTATACCCATTATTCATATAAAGTATATTGCTGACTTTCAGAATTTAACGCAAGATACATTGATAATAGGTGCATCTAACTATAACAATATTGATAGTATGAAGATTTTTTTGTGGTCAGGATATGATATTTTAAATCATAATAAATTTGTTATAAAGGATTCAATATGGAAGGGATTTGAGATGTATAAATATATTATTCTTCCAGATTCTATATGTGGAATTAATGAAGATTTTTTGTTTAGTCAAAACAATGATACATGCTATTTCTTTCTTATTAGGTTGCATGATGCCAAGCACTACACATTCGATGAGATACATCTTAAAAAACTATATAACACTTGGCCTGTTATAAAAGATGAGAATGGAAAGTTTGATAGGAACATTAAAAAGAAGATTGAATGAAATTAAAAAATGTCATTAGTTGTATCTTGCTTTCAATATGTTATTCTTGCATAATGGACACAAAAGAAGCTTGGTTCATTAAAAATAGAACTAAAGACACTTTACTCATGACCCTATCTCAAGTAGATACACTTCCTGATTGGCAATTATGGAATAAAGATTTATGGAAAATAGCACAAGCAGATCGTAGCAGTAGGGAAGAAACGGCATTCCAAATTGCTACTATTGGCAATATTGCACTTCCTGATTCTTTTGTATATGTTAATTCTGATAATTTCCTCTATCAGGATACATGCTATCTTTTTACTATCGAATGGAGAATAGCCAAACGTTATTCGATGAATGAGATTCACTCAAAAAGGCTCTATAGGAGACAAAATGTAACAAAAAAAGACTTTCATCATAATATGTTTGTATATACAAAAGTAAAATCTTTTCAAGGACATTAATATATGGCTGAAAGTCAGTATTACACTTCTCAAATCAGAGGTAATATAGTTATTACTAACAATTTATGGGCTCTCATACTATTTGTCAATGAAAAGGGCGAAAAAGTGTTTGAATATTGTAGGTTCTTTTGGAGGTAGCTGGATAGGAACAGGCGCTGTGGATGGCTTATATGGAAGATAAACGTTTTATATGGTATGAATAGAAGTAGGTTTGCATATTTTTTAAATGCTATACATTATTGTATATGGTTAAATGATATAAAGTTTGGAGACTTTATAGGGCGCATTGTTGATGTAGTATTATCACCCATTCCCAAGCTCTTTTTTACAAAAAAATATAGAAAGAAATACGAAAGCCGCTTGCCACAGGCACAAAAAATAAAAAAAAGAATTTTCTATGATAGAGAGACAGGCTACCATATCTGTTGGGCACACCATTGGTTTGGATATTTTTATTCAGGATATCCCGTGGTTTTGTCATTTATCCTGTCGGGTATTGTTTTCCGCTATTGGGGAATGGTTAATAAGATTATAATTTTGTGTATTATAGGTATTCCCATACTTATATGTTATATTCCAGCCTATAAAGCCGTCTTTTCAAATGATATTTACCTGAAATATTTCAAAGAATTTGAGAAAGAGGATGAACAATGGCATAAAAAGTGGAAACGAAGAACATGGCTATTTTGTATAGGAGGGTGCCTTATGACAATAGTGGGTATCGCTTGCATGTGGGTAGTACTATTAATGTGAAGCCTTCGAAAACTATCTTTAATATATGAATTATTTAGGTTTCGATTTCAAAACCAATGTAGGAAACTTGGGAAATGATAAAATTGTGTTAGTTATCCCAAATGGAGCGGGCGTTTGTACTACCTCCGTGCATGCTTCTTATTGTGTTGTTAATCCTGAATAAAGCCGATGTTTATGCTGCCACGGTGCATATCTCCCGATGTCGCTTTGCCGCAAAGTTAGCCGTTTTCAGTTGAAAATTGTTATTATTTATAGCAATGACTGTTGAAGATCTATTCATTTTTTTCGATGCGAAAACGCTACCATTAAGGCATAAAATCAAAATACAAAGATTGCACTTAAATAAGTCCAAGGCTCGAACAAATAACATAAGTAATATTTATAAGGATGTATCCTACAGTTAATATTTTTTCTCTTCGTATTTTTTGATGTCTAACCTGCCACAAAAAATGGATTTCTATGCATGTAAGTAGGACTACTATCCACAAAAGTATTCCACGAAAATGTATAACCTTGAAATGCTTACTGATGGAGATAACAAGGAAGATGATTATGTTAAGCAATGATAATGCGTAATAGTTCATGTTATATATATTCTATTTAAAATTCTTGTTTAATATAAAAATTAAAATGGAGCCTCTGCAATTTTTATATTGAGAATAATATCATGAAATTTTTATTGGACAATGAAAAAATAGAATTTTTAATTTTAATTTCAAACAAAAAAAGGGCTATTTTTATTGATTTTGCAAAAATAACAAACAAAATCATACCATTATAATTTTTGTTCTTTAAATTTTTCTTGTTATTTTTGTAAACTGAACTACTCCACTTTCACATCATCATAGGCCGCATCGCGTGCAAACATCTTCACAACATAAGGGCAGACGGCACGCAGTTTCTTTTGATGGAGACGCGCATAGCGTGCCACTTCGTCTAACAACATTTTTGCAATGCCTTTTCCTTGATGGGCTGGTGCTACAACAGTGTGTGTAATCGCCATCACATCACCTTGCCACTCATAGTCAATATAGCCATAGTTTTCATGGTTTGCGCTGATGAAAAAGCGGCCCCCTTGCGGTGTCTCCTCGTGTCTGAACGTCATATTCTTTTTTGTTTGATAATCATTACCTATCTGTTTTACAACGCCTGTTTCCACTTTAGTGTTGAAAACGCGTTATCATTTGGGACAAAGGTAGGAAAAGTTCCCTTTCATCAAGCCTTTTTATCGTAGAAATGTGAAACAAGAATGAAATTTATTTCGTACTTTTGCAACATGGACAACAAAGAGGCTACCCTACAGTTAGGGACACAACCCGTTGGAAAATTATTGCTACAATACGCGTTACCCGCTATTGTAGCCATGACGGCTGCATCGCTTTACAACATTGTGGACAGCGTTTTTATTGGCCAACGTTTAGGTCCTTTAGCCATCTCGGGCTTGGCCATCACTTTTCCTTTTATGAATTTGGCCAGCGCCTTTGGTGCAGCTGTGGGCATAGGTGCCGCCACTTCCATCTCGGTGAAGTTGGGACAAAAAGACTATGCTACGGCAGAAAACATCTTAGGGAACACCATCACCTTGAACTTGATTATCGGTATCGCATTTTCGATTGTCACACTTTTATTTCTCGACCCCATACTTTTGTTCTTCGGAGCAAGCCACGCCACGTTGCCTTTTGCACGTGACTACATGGTGATTATCTTAGCGGGTAACGTGTTTTCGCACATGTATTTTGGCATGAATGCCATCCTTCGTGCGGCAAGTAAGCCCCGCTTAGCAATGTTTGCCACCATCTTCACCGTGCTGATGAACACGCTGCTTGACTACATCTTTATCATTCTTTTTGACTGGGGCATTGCCGGAGCGGCCTATGCCACGATATTGGCACAGATTATTGCGTTGGTGTGGCAGATGAAAGTGTTTAGCAATTCCAAGGAGTTGCTGCACTTGAAGCGCGGTATCTATAGGCTACGCCGCGACTTAGTGAAGAATATCATCAGCATAGGCATCTCGCCGTTTGCCATGAATGTGTGTGCTACCGTGGTGGTTATCTTCATCAACTTGCAGTTGGTGCATTATGGCAACGACCTCGATGTGGGCGCATTCGGCATCGCCAACCGCATCATTATCATTTTTGCGATGCTCGTAATGGGTGTGACACAAGGCATGCAACCGATTGCAGGATATAATTATGGTGCGCAGAAGTTAGATAGAATGCTGCGTGTGGTGAAGCTATCGATGGTTGCAGCTACCGCCATTATGACCGCAGGATGGCTCATTGCCATGTTTGGTCCCTATTATTGTGCACGCGCATTCACGAAAGACCCCACACTCATTCAATTGGGCATCAAGGCCATTCGCCTCGCCATGTTGGTTTATCCCATCGTGGGCTGCCAGATGGTCATCACAAACTTCTTCCAAAGTATTGGCAAAGTGAAGGTGAGCATCTTTCTCTCTTTGTCCAGACAATTATTGATTTTACTTCCTTGTTTGGCTATTCTACCTCTGTTTTATCATGTGGATGGCGTGTGGTATGCCATGCCGACGAGCGATTTTATTTCAACCGTTATCGCTGCATGGATGATGAAACATTATATGAAGAAATTCCAACAACAACAGTTACAATAAACACATGGAGAACAAGAACATCATCCTGAACATTGGAAGGCAGATTGGGAGCGGTGGACACATCATCGCAACACAACTCGCTACTTGCTTTGGTTATCAACTCTACGACCGCGAGTTACTCAACTTAGCTGCCAAAGAAAGTGGATTTAGCGAGAAGTTTTTTGAACAAAACGACGAGAAGACGGGCTTTTTCCGCACGCTGTTCCACGCTAACGTGCCGCTCATCGGCGAGAACAACTTCTATAAAAACGACCTGTCCCAGGAGAGCTTATACCAGTTTCAAAGCGATGCTATTTTAAAAGCCGCAGCCGAAGGCAACTGCATCTTTGTGGGAAGGACCGCTGATTACATCCTCCGCGAGCACAAAAACAGGCTTGATATTTTTGTGACAGCCGATATCAACGACCGCATAGCACGCGTGATGGAGCGCAGAAATTGCAACGAAGAAGCGGCACACAAGTTTATCACGGCGAAAGAAGAGGCCCGCGCCACCTATTATAATTACTACACCGGTAAGCGATGGGGCGCGGCCAACAGCTACGATCTCTGCGTGAACAGCAGCCGATTGGGTTTAGAGGAGACGGCAAACTTCATTGCAGCCTTCGTTCGACAACGCTTCAACCTATGAAGAAAATCGGCATCATCAGTGACACACACGCTTATTGGGACGACAAATATGAGCAATACCTATGCGAATGTGACGAGATTTGGCATGCAGGTGACATCGGCTCCTTGGCGTTATGCAATCGCTTCGAGGCGATGGGGCCGCAGTTCAGAGCGGTCTATGGGAACGTCGATGGATATGATATTCGCGCTCGCTACCCCGAAGTTCTGCGCTTCAAATGTGAGGAGATCGACGTGCTGATGAAACATATTGGCGGCTATCCCGGGCGCTATGACAGCAGCATTCGACAGACGATATACGCCAATCCGCCGCAGCTTTTCATCTCAGGACATTCGCATATTTTAAAGGTGATGTCGGACAAAAACCTCCATCTGCTCCACATCAATCCCGGTGCGGCAGGCTTGCAGGGCTGGCATCAGCAACGCACACTCGTGAGGCTCACCATCAACGGCAATAAGTTTGATGACTGCGAAGTGATTACATTAGGAACAAAACAAATTAAATGATAGTTTATGAAAACGTATCTTGTAACAGGAGCTGCCGGCTTTATCGGCGCTAATTTTGTGAAGTATTTGCTTCATAAGAAGTATAAAAACGATGAAAACGTGAAGGTCGTGGTGCTCGATGCTTTGACCTACGCCGGAAATCTCGGTACGATTAAAGATGACATCGACGGTAAACGCTGTGTTTTCGTGAAGGGAGACATCCGCGACAGCCAACTCGTCGAGCAACTCTTTGCGGAACACGACATTGACTTCGTGGTTAACTTTGCCGCCGAAAGTCATGTTGATCGCAGCATCGAAGACCCACAACTTTTCTTAAGCGTTAACATCTTAGGCACGCAGAACTTGTTAGATGCAGCAAAGAAAAGCTGGATGATGGGAAAGGATGAGCAAGGTTATCCCACGTTTAAGGCCGGGAAGCGCTATCATCAAGTATCCACCGACGAGGTTTACGGTTCGCTGGGCGCCGAAGGTTACTTTACAGAGCGCACGCCACTATGTCCACACAGCCCATACAGCGCGAGCAAGGCCAGCGCCGATATGATTGTCAAGGCTTATCACGATACCTATCATTTGCCCACCACGATTACGCGCTGTTCCAACAACTACGGCCCATACCACTTCCCGGAGAAGCTCATTCCGCTGATAATCAACAACATCTTAGAAGGGAAACCGCTCCCCGTCTACGGGCAAGGGCTAAACGTGCGCGATTGGCTCTATGTCGAAGACCATTGCAAGGCGATTGACTTAGTTGTGCGCGAGGGACGCGATGGCGAAGTGTATAATGTTGGCGGACACAACGAGATGACGAATATCGACATCGTGAAACTCACCATCGAAACTATCCGCAACATGATGGCCACGCAGAAAGAACTTCGCGCGGTGTTGCGCAAGCAAGTTAAAGATGCGCAAGGCGATATCGACATCAGTTGGATTAATAATGACCTCATTACTTACGTTGCCGATCGATTGGGACACGACCAACGCTATGCGATTGACCCAACAAAAATCAAGCAAGAGCTTGGTTGGTATCCGGAAACGAAGTTCGCCGATGGTATCGTGAAAACCATCGAGTGGAATCTCGCTCATCAAGACTGGATCAAGGAAGTTACCTCGGGGGATTATCAACGCTACTACGAGGAAATGTACGGAAAGAAATAGAAACAACAAAAAGGTGTCTATCGCAAGCAACTTTCTGCATAGACACCTCTACTAACCTCAAACCGCAACAACAATGAAAAAGATTATGCTATTAGGGTCGGGTGAATTAGGCAAAGAATTCACCATCGCGGCCAAGCGGGCGGGCCTCTATGTTGTGGCCTGCGACAAATATCCCTTTGCGCCAGCCATGCAAGTGGCCGATACGTGCGAAATATTCAATATGCTTGATGGCGCAACCTTGGCGCAAGTTGTCGACAAGCATAAGCCCGACATCATTGTCCCCGAGATTGAAGCCATCCGAACCGAGAAGCTCTTCGATTTCGAAAAGCAGGGTATCCAGGTGGTTCCGTCGGCACGCGCAGCCAACTTTACGATGAACCGCAGAGCCATTCGCGACTTAGCATCGCGCGAACTGGGCATCCGTACAGCCAAGTACCACTATGCCAAGACATTTTCCGAGTTTAAAGTCGCTGCCGAAGACATTGGATTCCCATGCGTCGTTAAGCCACTCATGAGTTCAAGCGGTCACGGACAAAGTTACGTGCATAACGAAGCTGAATTGGAACAGGCTTTCCATGATGCCATGGAGGAAGGACGTGGCGATGTGAAGGAAGTGATTATCGAAGAGTTTATCGACTTCGATTCCGAGTTTACTTTGCTCACCGTCACCCAGAAACATGGTCAAACGCTCTTTTGTCCTCCTATCGGACACACGCAACAAGGTGGCGATTACCGTGAAAGCTGGCAACCCTATGCGATTGACGCTTGCGCGCTCGAGCAAGCCGAAGCCATGGCCGGAAAGGTGACCAAGGCACTCACCGGCTACGGCATTTGGGGCGTAGAGTTCTTTAAGACCAAGCGCGGAGAGATCATCTTCTCCGAACTTAGCCCGCGTCCTCACGACACAGGCATGGTGACGCTCGTCCATACCACCAATCTCAGCGAATTTGAATTGCATCTCAGAGCCATCATGGGATGGCCCATTCCCGCTATTCATCTGGAGCATTGCGGCTGCAGTGCGGTGGTCTTAGCAAAGGAGACGACCGACAGCGCGCCCGAATATCACCTCGACACAGCCCTCAGCGAGGACCGAACGCGCGTGAGGATATTCGGAAAACCCACGCAGCACATTGGCCGCCGCATGGGGATTGTGCTCTGCTACGACGAGGTGGGGAGCGACATCGATGCGCTAAGGAGCAAAGCCAAGCGCCTCGCCCAAACCATCATTCCGTAGACCTTCGCAACGAAAATGAACCCCGTAACCCCGCAAGAGATACGTGGCGCAAACGAAGCACCACACATCTATTTCAACAAGATTGCCGACGAACGCGGCAATCTTTTTGTCGCTGAAGTGGCGAAACAACTCCCCTTCGCCATTCAGCGCGTCTTTTTCATCGACCATGTGCCCGCAAATGCCACGCGTGGCGGCCATGCCCATTTGCAATGCAGCGAAGTGGTTGTGCCCATTTGCGGCTCGTTTGTGGTGACCTTAGACGATGGCACGCAACGTTGCGACTACGTGCTGAACCGCCCCCAACAAGGCTTGCTCATCGAAAAAGGCATGTGGAGCCAGCTCAGCCACTTCTCGCCCGACGCCATCTGCCTTGTGCTGGCCGAAGACCTCTACAATACCGAGGGCTACATCAACGATTATGCCGACTTTAAGGCCTATCGACAATGTTTCAAGTAAGCGTCTATCAGCCCAGCCAAGCCGCCGAGTGGGATGCCTTTGTGCACACGGCTAAAAACAGTCTTTTCTTGTTTCTTCGTCCTTACATGGACTATCACAAGCAACGTTTCACCGATCATTCCCTTATGGTTTATCGCCGCAACCAGCTCTATGCAGTGCTCCCCGGCCATGCCGTGGGGCGCACGTTTTATTCCCATCAGGGACTCACTTTCGGTGGACTGCTTTTGCAACCTTCGGCCACGTGCGCGCCTGTCGTCGATGCATTCACGCAAATTCTGGCTCATTTAAAAGCTTGCGGCTTTCAGAAAATGGTTTATAAACCTGCGCCATGGCCTTTCCACAACCTCCCCACCGAAGAAGACCTTTATGCCATCTTTCGCACGGCACATCCACAACTTGTTGCGCGCGAGCCTTCTACTGTCATCAACTTGCAACAGCCTCTCGCTTGGCGGAAAGACCGTCGCACGGGGGTTCGCAAGGCCAAAGCCGAGGGGATTATCATTGAGGAAAGCCAGCGCTGGGAAGATTTTTGGCTGCTACTCACCGAAAACCTGCAACAACGCCATCACACCCTGCCGACACACACCATAGAAGAGATGCGCTTGCTGCACGCACGGTTTCCACAAAACATTCAACTCTTTATCGCACGACAAACTGCAACGCTACTTGCCGGCGCTGTCGTCTACGACTATGGCGCCACCGTGCACACGCAATATCTTGCCACGAGCAAGCTTGGTCGACAGCAGCACGCCCTCGATGCGCTGTTGCACAAGCTTATTACCGAACGTTATGCGCATCGCGACTATTTTGATTTCGGCAAATCAACCGAGCACGAAGGTCGCTACCTCAATACAAACTTAATTTACCAAAAGGAAGGTTTTGGCGGACGAACGGTCTGCTGCGACACCTATGAATGCACACTATGAACATTGAATATCTTCCCTTGCGCCAACTCAATGCCCGCTTCCGCGACACCATCAACCATGCAACCCAGCAGCTTCTAAGCAGCGGGCGTTATCTTAAAGGTGACGCCACTGCGCAATTCGAAAAAGCCTATGCCCGCTACATCGGCACGCAACATTGCATAGGTTGCGGCAATGGCTTCGACGCCTTGCAGCTCATCTTCCGCGCTTATATCGAATTGGGAAGGCTGCAACCGGGCGACGAGGTGCTTGTGCCAGCCAACACATTTATTGCTTCAATCCTCGCCATCACCGAGAACCAGCTCACACCCGTTTTGATTGAGCCGCGCATGACCGATATGCAAATCGATGACAGCTTGCTCGAGCGCGCCATCACGTCGCGCACCCGCGCAGTGTTGTTGGTGAATCTCTATGGCATTTGTGCCTATACCGACACCATCAAGCAGCTTTGCGACAAGCATCAGCTGCTGCTCATCGAAGACAATGCGCAAGGCCACGGCCTATTGTTCCGCGGCCAACACACGGGCAGCCTCGGCGATGCCGCTGCGCACAGCTTCTATCCCAGCAAGAACCTCGGCGCGCTGGGCGATGCAGGTGCCGTCACCACTAACCACGAGCGATTAGCGTTTGCGGTGCGCAGCATAGCCAATTATGGCGGCCGAACGCCCCTTGCGTGCCACTATCGAGGCCTTAATAGCCGCATGGATGAATGGCAAGCGGCCATTCTCTTGGATAAATTACAACAGCTTGACGCCGACAATGCACTCCGCAAAGAGGTTGCACAGCAGTATCAAGCCCATATCAATCACCCGCAAATTATTTTCTTGCCTGCGCTAAACTCGGTCTATCATGTTTTTCCTATTTTCTGCACACAACGCGATGAGTTACAACGCTATCTTGAGAAAAACGGTATAGAAACCCACATCCACTACCCCATTCCTCCCCACAAGCAACGCTGCTTCTCGGCATGGAACAGCCTCCACTTGCCCATTACAGAGCGCATTGCGCAAACGGAACTTAGCTTGCCTTGTCATCCGCTCATGACCAAAGAAATGACGCTTACTGTTGCCGAAGTACTCAATCGGTTTTCACCGTCGCGCTAAAAAATCCAGCCGTTTTATTTTGTAACTATTCAGCGGTATTGACCAGTCTGTATTCTCTCCTCTAAATATTTTGTACGGCAGAAGACTTCTGTAAGTTTTTTGATGCAATATTGGCAATGAGAAAAGAGTAAGAAGAAAGAAGAGCTTCTCAATTTTATAATAATAGTAGGAAATGTCTATGACTATAAGTTTTTGGAATACAAAAGACTACTAATAAATAGTCTGCTTTGTTTTAACCCAAATCGGTCATTAGAAAAAGGAGGAAACTGTCTCTAATGACCGATTTGGGTTAATCATCGCTATATGTATTTTGTAAAGAATTGCCCCCTTATCTATAGCGTTGCAAAATAATAGCGGGATAACCAACTTTTTAGAAAACGTTCTTGTATCAAGCTCGTTTAAGAATAAAACGCTATGCCTGATTTTCGTGGCGCACTTGCTCCATCGCTTTTTTCACTGAGCCATACATGAGAAGCAATCGTTTTGCATGGTCGTAGTCAAGACCTAATTCATCAACGAGCATACGTGTGCCTCTGTCGATGAGTTTTTTGTTGGTCAGTTGCATGTTCACCATTCGATTGCCTTTCACACGTCCCAACTTAATCATGATACTGGTGGAAATCATGTTGAGAATGAGTTTTTGTCCGGTTCCCGATTTCATGCGTGAACTACCCGTAACAAACTCGGGACCGACAATCATCTCAATAGGAATGTCACATGCTTCGGCCATGGGCGAGTCGGGATTACTGGTGATACAGCCCGTGAGCATACCATGTTGACGAGCTTGTTTCAATGCGCCTACGACATAGGGTGTGGTGCCCGACGCTGCGATACCTACCACTGTATCGAGCTTTCCAATGTGGAAGGCCTCTAATTCTTCCCATCCACGATATTCATCGTCTTCTGCATTTTCAACTGCATTACGCAAAGCGGTGTCTCCACCTGCAATCAAACCAATAATATGCGTGGGCGGAACACCAAAGGTTGGAGGTATCTCTGAAGCATCAAGTACACCTAAACGGCCACTTGTTCCTGCACCCATATAAAAGAGTCGTCCACCTTTTTGCATTCTCGGAACCACAGCTTCCACTAATTTCTCTATCTGGGGAATGGCCTTTTCCACTGCCAACGCAACCTTTTGATCCTCTTGGTTGATGTCAACCAGCAACTCATGAATGCTCTTTTCCTCTAAATGGTCGTATAGAGAGGGTTGTTCTGATATTTTAATGAATGCCATATCGATTACTCATTTGTTGTGTGGTATGCAATAAGTCCTTCCATCGGCGCTTGGATAATCTTGCCCATCGTCATCTGTTCCGCTTGCAAAGCCTTTGTCAATGGTGCTTGGAAATAGTGTGCAATAGAGCCAACAAAACCAATAGGCAGTTGTTCCCAGCCCGCATATTGTTTAACATTCCGCACTAAGAAACGACGGAAATTGCTTTCTACTAAATCGAAGACAGCTTGGTTGTCGAGGTGTTTTGACAAGAAAGGTACGAAACTTGCTAAGAAGCGGTTGGGAAATTTCTGACGATATACGCGGTCAATAAATTCGGCATTGGTCAGCGAGTATTCAGCATGGAATGCATCGATGATGTCTTGTGGCAATTGGTTTTTAAGCACGTCACCTACTAATGTTCTGCCCAAGACGGCACCGCTCCCTTCATCTCCTAAAATAAAGCCGAGCGGAGAAACGTTGGCTACAATGTCTTTTCCGTCGTAAGCACACGAGTTACTGCCTGTACCTAAGATGCAAGCAATGCCAGGATGATGGCCACATAAGCTACGTGCAGCAGCCAACATGTCTGTTGCCACTTCGCAAACACCAGTAATGTTGAGTTGTTGGTGTAGTGCATCAGCCACGATGGGACTCTTTTCTTTGGTGCAACCCGCTCCATAAAAGTACACTTCTTCAAGATTCTTCGTGGGCAGATGTGGCAGTAAATTCGTTGCCAATTCATTTGCAATCTCCTCCGTTGTTTGGAAGAAAGGGTTTGTTCCGGCTGTTTTTACGGTAGCCACTACCTTACCATAATCCACCAAGCACCAATCGGTTTTGGTCGATCCACTATCAGCTAATAATATCATAGTTTAATAAATATATGTTTCTTATAAAGATAATAACCGCAAATCCAAGTGAAAGCCACAAACAGCAATGCCCATACCAAAGCGGCATTCTGCGTGCCTATGCAGGGTTGCATCACGTCCGTAAAGAGCCATCCCTGCAGGGTTACACCACGAATGGAGGCGATGGAAAGAGGAATGAGCAACAAGTCGGCCCATACATAGAGTGCCAAAGGATTGACACCAAACACTCTAAAGAAGCTAATAGCACGGCTCTTGACACCTTGTTTGTCAATCACCCAGCTCAACAGGGCTAAAGTTGTTGAGGCCAATCCACAAGTGACAAGTGCAAAAGTGGGTGTCCAAAGTTTTTTACTGATGGGGCAACCATAACTCAATAAAAAGCCCAAGAAGGTGAGCATTGCACCATAGATGAAGAGCTTTTCAATCTTATCATTGAGCGAAGTTGCTGACATCACAACGCGTCCTACGCAAAATCCAATCAGCACATGACCTAAAGCGGGCAATGAACTCAATAGTCCTTCGGGGTCAGGAATATCCCATTTGTAAAGATGTTGACGACCTAAGATGGCCTCGTCTATCACATTACAGATGTTGGATGCATCGTGTGCAAAACCATTTCCTAAACATAACACCACAAAATAACCGACAAAAACAGCTGCAATCAGCCATGGAATGAATCGGTGTTTGACACTGAGTGCCACGACGGAGGCAAACACATAGCAGAACGCTAAACGCGGGAATACACCCACCAAGCGGATATGGTCAAAGACATTGGCTGCTGCAAATAAATGGGAGAAGAATGGAAGTGCAGCGTAATCTTCATTAAACAGACCTCGACAAAACATCATCAGCCAGCTAATGGCAATACCAATGACATAGAGAAGCATGCCGCGTTTGATGATTTTCTTTGCGCAAGGCCATGACCATTCGAAATCATATTTGCGTAAGGAGAGATAGGTTGTGATGCCCATGATAAACATAAAGAATGGAAAAACCAAATCGGTTGGTGTCAATCCAAACCATTCAGCATGTTCCAAAGGCGTGTAGACAGGCTGTCCACCCGGATTATTTACTAAAATCATCCCTGCGATAGTGATACCTCTTAGAATATCAACCGCCTCAATTCGACTTGTTTTTTGTGTAGCCATTTGTTTTATTTATAAAGGTAATATTTCTTAGAAAGTTTTTTGAATGCCTCCACATCTTTTGTCCAATAAGGCTGAACATCGCTCCATTGATGATGCTTTAAGAATAATTCTCTAATCTTTTTGGAGCCGCAAACCTTGTTAAACATATCGGTTCGATTGCCCGATTCGTTCAAAATATCATGAGAAGGATTCAACTTATAAAGTTCTTGCAGCACATAAAACTGCACGTCGCAAAGCTGCGCACGCGTGTAATCTGTGATGTAAACCTGTACGCCCTGCACTTGTTGACCTTTGAATTTGCTGTAAAACGGAGCATAGTATATCGGTCGGAAACAATAGCCCGGCAGATGGAGTGCATTCATTCGCGCGGTTAATGCATCGGCATCCATCCATGGTGCGCCAAACACTTGGAACGGAAGCGTGTAACCGACACCAATATTTAAGCTGTCTAACTCGCCCACGATGCCTGATATCGCATAGAAAGGAGCAATCTCTGCTTGTGGAATGTGTGGTGAGGCTGCCACCCATTTTAATTTTGTAGCAGCATAGTTCATTTTCCTTTTCCAGCCTTTCATCTTCACAACTTCGAGCGAACAGGGATTTCCTAACATGTGCTCGCCATTCAAGAGTAGTGCCAACTCACCCACAGTGAGTCCATAGATGTAAGGAATTTTAAATGCACTTACAAATGAAATGCAGTCATCATCCGTAACATTTCCTTCAACCTTCAATCCTCCTAAGGGGTTGGGACGATCTAAAACAACCACTTGTATATTGTGCTTCGCTGCAGCTTTCATGATGTTTCCTAAGGTGCTGATATAGGTAAACGAGCGGCAACCAATATCTTGAATGTCGTAAACCAGCACGTCAATATCTTTCAGCATCTCATCAGATGGTTCGCGATTTGCACCATATAGTGAATAGATGGGCAAGCCCGTTTGTGCATCTTTGCCATTCCCTACATGGTCTCCTGCGTGTGCATTGCCGCGAACGCCATGTTCGGGACCAAACAATGCCACTAATTTGACGTTCTTAGCGGCATGCAGAATGTCTACGGTTGAGCGCAGTGCGTCGTCCACGCCTGTGGGGTTGGTGACTAATCCCACACGTTTTCCGTCTAAAATCTTGAAGTTTTGTTGTTTTAAAACTTCTAAGCCTGTTTTCACTTTCGCGTTTAAGAAACCGGTCAAGCAAAGGGCTATTGCGAGGAAGAAGACAAATTTTTTCATCTAAACTTTCTCCACTGTTTTCCGACCATAGTTTGCATTGATTTCTTTTCTCACTACAATGGTCACAGCAACTGTGGCAACACAGCAAACCATCACCATCCAAAAGAAACCTTCATAGCCCAACCATTCTTGCAGATAGCCAGCAAACATGCCTGGAATCATCATGCTTAAAGCCATGAAGGCCGTGCAGATGGCATAATGAGCCGTTGTAAATTCGCCTTCAGAAAAATACATCATGTAGAGCATGTAAGCCGTAAAGCCAAAGCCATAACCAAATTGTTCGATGGCCACACAGGTACTGATTATCACCACATTTGTGGGATGAAACATGCTCATATAAACGAAGGTGGCACAAGGAAGGGTCATAAAAAGCGCCATGGGCCATAATGCTTTCTTCAACCCCCAGCGTGAAGATGCCACACCACCAATGATGCCTCCCAATGTAAGGAAGAACACACCGATGGTTCCATAGATAACACCTACTTCGTCGGTTGCTAAAGCCAAACCACCTTTGGACTGAGAATCAAGTAAAAAAGGATTAACCATTTTGAGCAAAAAGGCCTCAGGAAGGCGATAAAGCAGCATGAAAACGATGGCCAGAAGCACGCCGGGTTTGCGTATGAATGTCACAAAGGTACGTGCAAACTCTTTCCAAATAGCTTGTGCTTGCTGCTGTTGACGCTCCTCTATATGACGTATCCCGTCGGCTTTTGGCTTTGGAAGAACAAACGTGTGGTAAAGGCTTACGAGGGTGAAAATCACGGATGTAATGGCCATAGTGAGTGTCCACGAGAGCGGGATATTATGGGAAGTACGCTCAATGTAGCCTGCAATATAGACCAAAACACCTTGCCCGAAGATAGAGGAAAGGCGATAGAAGGTACTTCTGATGCCCACAAAGAAACTTTGTTGTTGCTGATCGAGTGCCAACATGTAAAAGCCATCGGCTGCAATATCGTGCGTGGCCGAAGCAAAGGCCGTTACAATGAACAAGATTAATGTGAACGTGAAGAGCGAGATGGGTGTTGTCTGTGATGCAATGGTTGCAGCATCAGGGTGTGGAATACTCAGCGTGGTGAGGATAAAGGTCACACTCATGAGGATTTGCATGGATAGAATCCACCAGCGTTTTGTTTTTAAAATGTCTACAAAGGGACTCCATAGCGGTTTGATTGCCCATGGAAGATAGAGCAAACTGGTGAAAAGTGCCAT
>ERZ773003.1089-NODE-1089-length-17273-cov-21.432222_pt1 | contig 17273 bp, 13 predicted proteins | sample MGYA00580668_ERZ773003 | MGnify/ENA primary metagenome ERZ773003 (study PRJEB29015, sample SAMEA2738002) | human oral metagenome | biome: human oral; feature: human-associated habitat; material: dental | place: China | collected 2126 ... | reverse complement strand
CAAGGACCTGCCCCTTGACCGGCTCGCCGACGCCACCGCCCAGATGATCCGCAAGGACGGGGGGAGGGCGCTCCAGTACGGCAACGGACAGGGACTGCCGCGCCTGCGGGAGCAGATCCCGGAGATCATGGCGCTCGAGGGCATTGACGCCGATCCCGAGGACATTATTATCACCACCGGCTCCCAGCAGGCCGTTGACATTGTCACTGAGCTCTTCATCGATCCCGGAGACGTGATCCTCGCCGAGGCTCCCACCTATGTCGGCTCCCTGTCGATCTTCTCCACCTACCAGGCCGATATCCAGCAGGTAGCGATCGATGCCGACGGCGTCATCCCGGAGGTGCTGGAGGAGACGATCACACGGCTGGAGCGCGAGGGAAGGCACGTGAAGTTCTTCTACTGCCTGCCGAACTTCCACAACCCCGCGGGTGTCACGCTGTCCGAGGAGCGTCGTCCTGCCATTATTGAGATCTGCCGCAGGCACCGCATTCTGATAATGGAGGACAATCCCTACGGACTGCTCGGCTTCGAGGGGCAGACCTACACGGCCCTCAAGACCCTCGCACCCGACGACGTCGTGTACCTGAGCTCGTTCTCGAAGATCTTCGCGCCCGGCTACCGGGTCGGCTGGGCGGTGGCGCCACCCGCCGTCAGGGAGAAGATGAAGCTGGCCTCCGAGGCGGCGATCCTCTGCCCGAGCTCGGTCGGTCAGTATTCGGTGTCCACCTACCTGGACAACTTCGACTGGAGGCTGCAGATCGAGGAGTTCCAAGGCATGTACCGCGGCCGTCGGGATGCCATGATCTCCGCGCTCGGGGAGTTCATGCCCATGTGCACGTGGAATGTTCCCGCGGGCGGCTTCTACGTGTGGGTCGGGCTGCCGGACGGATTGGACGCCAAGGACATGCTGCCGCGTGCCGTCACCAATCTCGTCGCCTATGTCTCCGGCACCGCCTTCTACGCCGGGGGCTCCGCCGGGCACGATCATGTCAGGCTGTCGTTCTGCTATCCCGAGCCCATGGAGATTCGCGAGGGAGTGCGGCGCCTGTCCGAGGTGGTCGCACACGACCTCGAGCTCATCAGCCTCTTCGGCCCGTCCCGTGCCCGTCCCACCGAAGGCGTGTCAGCCCCCGCTCCGGATCAGATCTGAGGAACAACCATCATGACCGAGTCACCAGAGTCCATGCCCACGACCGCGCCCACTGACACCGAGCCGCTCCGGATCGCGGTTCTTGCCGGCGGGCTCAGTCACGAGCGCGATGTCTCTCTTCGCTCGGGGCACAGGGTTGCGTCCGTTCTCAGGCACCTCGGTCACACCGTGCTCGTCCTGGATGTGGACGCGCGGACCATCTCGTCGCTACGCGCATTCGCTCCCGACGTCGTGTGGCCGCTCGTTCACGGAGTGCACGGTGAGGACGGGGGACTTCAGAACGTACTCATCGCTCTCGGGCTGTCCTATGTGGGCACTCACTCCGACGGATGCCAGCGCGCCTCATTCAAGCCGACTGCAAAGGCGACGGTGAGGATGGGCGGCGTGCTGACGCCGGACTCGGTCACTCTGCCCAAGGCCTACTTCTCCCAGCTCGGGGCACAGGAGGCACTCGGCGTCGTCGCCTCGCACCTCGGGCTGCCCGTCATTGTGAAGCCCAATCAGGGCGGTTCCGGTCTCGGCGTCTCCCTGGCCCGTCATGCGGACGAGCTGCGCAACGCCATGGTGGCCTGCTTCTCCTACGACGAGCGAGCTCTCATCGAGAAGTATGTTCCCGGCACCGAAGTGGCAGTCTCCGTTGTCGACACGGGAGAGGGGCCGCGGGCGCTCCCGCCTGTCGAGGTTGTCTCGGAGGGCCAGTACGACTTCGACGCCCGGTACAACCCCGGGCGCTCAGAGTACTTCGTGCCCGCACGGCTCAGCTCCGAGTTTGTTGAGCGCGTACAGGACACCGCCGTGACGGTGCACCGGACACTCGGCCTCGGTAATCTGTCTCGCACCGACCTGATTCTCGACGACGCCGGAACGCCCTGGTTCGTCGACGTCAATGTCGTGCCGGGCATGACAGAGACGTCGCTGTTGCCGCTGGCGGCCGAGGCCGCCGGCGATCTGCCCGGTCTGTACGACGCACTCGTTCATCACCCCTTGGTCCATCCCTGATCCATTGTCGACGGCGCGACATCTGTCGTTAATTGCGACCTGGGCACGCGTTTCACGTGAAACATCCTGGCGCTCATGCGGCGCCTCGTCCTGCACCTGTTCAACGGTGCGCCGGTCTTCATCTGTTATGCGACGGCAGCCGTTGTCCTTATGTGAGGTACTACTAGTGTGTTGCTGCCCGTAAGCAGCGGACACAGAGGCAGCACGCGGCTGACGCGCGGGGTAGGGGCCCGATTCGTCTTCCGTGTGCGCCACACGAGCAACCGGCACATGGGCGCGCCGACGAGCCTGACGCACACAAAGTGGACACACGTCGTGACGGCCGTCGATGACAGCGCCGTTCAGAATCGGACGCTTGCCGTTGGCGGGCTGTCGACACACGTCGTTTCCGCTCTACGTGTCACGCACGGTCAGCCGCACCGAAGGGAACCACGTCCCGGACAAGGACCGCTTCGAGGCCGATGAGAGGAAGATTCGGCTCCGCCAGTAAGACGACGTGCTCGACCTGCGGGCCTCCAGGCGTGAGGGGAGCAAGACGACGGGGCGGCTCCCGGCATGCGTATCCCATTCGGATGAGAACTGCTCTGGACTTCTGCATTCCGAACAGCTCGGCTGATTCGCGTTCCGTCACGTAGGTCCTTCTCGTGACATAGACTCAGAAGGAGGGAAGCGCCAATGACAAATATTGAAACCTTTCATAACAGATGCTGCTCCTGTTTGTCCAGCCCTTGAGTCCCTCAGCACAAGCGCGTATCTGGGAGAAGAAGAAACGTGCGACGGTCACCCATGCCCATGTCGTACGCGATCCGCGCGTCCTGGCCGATACCGGGGAAATCCATTCCGGAGACCGGTTGAACAGAAGTACGCGGTTCCAGATCCTCGGCAGGTCAGTACCGGCGCAAGAACTACTCGCACCGCTGACCCATTACATGACCGCACGGTATGAGCTCCCGTCACTGCCGGTTCTGTGTCGCGCTATGTAGAGCAAGTGGGGAACTAAGGGGCACTTTCCTCGACACTCGCTGGCCTGACGCCTTCACACGGCAAAGGTCACGTTGTGGTGAGATGAGCGCCGACGTCAGATCGTATGACACGCATCGACGACCGTTTCACAGATCACCGGAGCGTTTCACGTGAAACAAGAACCCTTGATGGCTCATGTTATCCCAGGTGAGTCTCCAACAGGTTGCGACCATAGAGCTTCTGCTCTCTAGGACTAGCACCGGTCCGCCGGGAGAGAGTCGGCGCACCAGCACTGATGCATGAGACAACGGGTGGCACCGTCATTCCCAATCCCCTCATACCCTTCGGGCGTGTGTGCCCGAATGACTGGTACCACCAGCAACACCGCAAAAGGCACTGGATAGAGACAGTCTTCGCTGCGGAACCTGACTCTCTCATAGTCTGAGCGCCGCTTCGCCTCGGAACTCAAGCGATCATGGAGAACATCAGCCGCTGAAGGGGACCGGTCACGTCACTCCAGGCGTTGACGTCCTCCGTCACGTGCAACTGGTCATCTCTCATGCTCAACAATGCCAGAACGCTCTCCTCAGGATCTTCCTGTCATCGGCGTCCTGGCCAACAATGGCAATCCGTTCCTCGCCTTGCCCGGCCGCCATCCCAGACCTTGCTCTTCCATCTGGTCATCGTCAAAGATCCCAACATGCGCCCGCCTCAGGCCCCTTCACGGTCGATTTAAGTGCGATATACAGCATGTTTCGTTCCTGCATCTCCTCTCCAGTCGTTCCCATATGGCCACTCCGAGCTCGGTGTGAACTCTGATAGATCGTGAGCAGGGTCAGAGATGAGCAGGAGCTCGACCCAGCATCCATCAGATCTCGATGACGATGCGGAGGAGGGGTTGCCCGCACGGGCGGCAAACCCGCTGGCTGCAAGTCCTCTCACATCATGAAGCGATTCGTTGTCGAAGGACGCCTCAGCGGCTGCTGTCAGAGTTGCTATATGAGCCACCACTGTTCTCCTCGGGGTCGGGGTCAGTTGGTCCGTTTCACGTGAAACATCATGTGCCGAGAGACACCGCTCAATGAGGCAACGAGATCACCTTCGATCCACAACCATTCGTCCCTTCCCCTCCCAGTTCGCAGACGTCACCATGTCGATGCTGGCGTCGTGCATCTGGACCCGGGGAGGTTTACCGGCCGTCAGACACTTCGGAATGGATCCGAGAGGCTGTGGGTCGTTTGCAGGACCAGGACCGCATCCAGCAGGAGCGCTGAGGGCGCCTCAGCACCCGAGTCGCGAGGATCTGTCGAAAGCTGTTCCACATCCACTCCCAAACGTCACGGTCTTTCAAACGCACTGGGCACGGACTTGGCATCTGTGTGAGGGACAAGGGCCTGCTCTCTGCCGATTAGTCATACTCGCGCCGTCGATCGGCCAGGCCGACAGGTTATTGCGCCAAGACTCGCCAGGATCTTCTATCCGACGCCCCTCGTCTCCGTGCATGTGCGTTCGCTCCGTTTCACGTGAAACCGCTCGTATCCTACGTAGATCCCCGATCCTCCACTTCTAACGACAGGAGTCCGTCCGACGGACGAAGACCCCGCTCCTTGCCCGGACGGATACCAACAGATCGGGTCAGCCGGAACCGGTCGAGCGTGCACGCGCGACATGGAAACGACTCGTGCTGCGTCCTATCGGCGCCTTCTCGGCGAGCGTCCCGACTGTCTCGACTCGCCTTCTCGAACTGCACGTAACGCCTTGTTTCACGTGAAACCTCGCTCCACCCCAGGCCCAGCGAACTTTGTCCATGTTCCATCGAACTCTGTGGCGGACGTCGTCCCTTCTTGACTGACGAGACCAATGACGCACCCGTCACCTTGTGCCGAGAACTCTGCACTCCATCACTGTCATCATCGTGGCTCCCACCTGAGTCTCTGTTGTCTGGACTGAGGCCATGATCGTCAGCGAACTCAATGGTCGAAGACTGCCGCACAAATCGCAGGGCACTGGAATGTCAGCCGTGTCCGAACACATCCGGTCCTTGCATGATGTGCCCCCCGGCTATTAGCACGGGCATTCTCCCGTGGAGTCCGCGAGCGTGCATCGGGCTGAGAACCATCGATGTCACCAAGTTCTTCCGATCGCTCTGGACCTCCTCTCCCATGGGGAGAGGTATCGAATAAGCCTCCCCCCTCACGCACTCCTGCACCCTGTGCTATATCTCCAACAGCATGTTTCACGTGAAACCCGCGCCACAACCCCTGTCATTGACGGCATCGGTGTCATGCATCCCGCCAGTGACCGCGGTGGATATCCTGTGACTCACTGGCACACTAGCACAAGTAACAAGCATCTCTATCAGATCTCCGTGCACGCATTATCTGGGGCCGAAGGGCCCGTGTGACGCCATCACGGCCCTGTTCTTGATCGGGCATAGCGGCTAAGGGTCACTGACCATCCTCGAAACAGCCCCATTCACCAAGTCCATGTGGCAGGCTCATCACGCTTGTTCTTATATGAGGCGGAGACCATCGGCTGTTCATACTCAGTACCAACACACCCAAGCTCGGCGACGATGCTCATTTCCACTTCGATAGCCACTCAAAAGAGGTGAACACACGATCCCACCCGCACCACCTCGTGAGTCGTCCGCGATCGGATGCCGGGCCGCCCATCCCCGATCGTCCATCATAGGGACCGAGTCTGTTTCACGTGAAACATACACCGGCCCGTTCACAACAGACTGCTCTTATCCTAGAGGTCCGCGGTCACCTCCTCGCCCGAGGAGGCATATCGGCCTCATGGCTCTGCTCAGCACGTCGTTGGCGCCATCGTTCTGACGTGTTATTCGTTGTCGGTGGTCAATCGTCTCCGCGTTTCTGTAGACCCGTCCACCAAGGCAGAATACTGCTCCAGAGAACTGGCCGGTCACCAGTCGTAGAGCATCGTGCATCGTGCCACTGAGGCTGCGATGTGGCCGATTCTCAGATGCTCGCTCGCACACCGAGCTCCGGGTCGTCCTCGACACTTCCGTCAGATCCACCGTCAACCCCGCTCAAGGATCGCACCCATGTCCATCGTTCAACGTGCAGTCTCGTCGAGGACGACTCGCCACTTCACGAGTCACGCAGACGGTCCAGACAGGCGGGACCAGACTGGCAGCAGCAACGCCGTCGTTAATCGATGTGACGATCCGTCCCGCGGCGATCCATGTGCGTCAGGCCAGCGCATCCTTCCTCTGCCTCGGCCACTGTCGGCCATTCATGACGCATCGACAGTCATCTCACCCATGTGAGGTGAACCCGCATTCATGTCATGATCGTGTTTCACGTGAAACCATCGCGTTCAGTCCCTCCGGGAATCACGTCACCTCCGCCTATGCTCACCAGAACCCAGGCGTGCTGGAAGTACATCACCGTGATCATGCGAGATGGACTAGCTATCAGTACACCATGCCGGACCGATCAAATGGTCGTGAGTGCGCCACGTTTTCATTCGCGATCGTTGCAGCCGAAGACGGAAACAGGATCGCTGACTCCAGCCGTTCACGAGCCATGCGACCGTCCCTCCCATCGGCTTCCAGATTCAGCTTGCGCGGCGTGCATGGGCGGCTCCTACCAGCGTCGTCATTCCATTGATGGCGACGAGGATTCCGGTGCTGTGGACTTCAACTGGTCTGTGACCAGCTCGCCTCCAGCTCACGCGTTGTTTGCCATCTGTAGAACAGGGCGCCCATTCAAAAGACCAGTTACCAGCGCGAAAGCCATACACTCAGGCAGGTTCTCCTCTCGCTGGCTGAACGTGGTCATGCGCTACGCGGCACACGAGGTCATATTCAACATCACACATCGTTGAACACCGATGCTCCCGTCTGCTGAGCTGCTCCTGTCGACGAGTCGTGCTCACCGCGGACTACATGATGACGAACTACTTACCCATAGCAGCCGACCTGCTTCGGCAACCGGAATCAGCAGCAGGCCGCGTTTCACGTGAAACTTCTTCCGAGAGACATCGTGCACCTCAGACACGGGTCAAGCCCCGAGCTTGCCATCGCTACCATCGCCGGAAGAAACAGCACTCAACGAGTCGCCGGCGCGCCCGATGATCATGCCCGAGCCAGTGCGAGAGCAGCATCAAAGACGACAGTAGCGATGAGCATGTGAATGATCAGCAGTGCTCGGCCAAGTTACGGCAGCCGTACAGCGTCAGGCATCAGGCCATCAGGCCGCACACCTGCCCTATCAGGATGAAACGGCTCGGACATCATCGGAGGCTTCACGCCTCCGTGAGTCTCTGTCGCTCGTCAGGCACAGGACTACCAGCCTGCGACAAGACATGCGCATGCGTAACAGCAACTTGACTAGGAGTATCCGAAGAACTCCGCCACGATGACCCACGTGGTGGCCGACCCGCGTCAGCAGCCGGTCGGACTCAGTCCTCGTCCAGGGACGTCCCCGGGGCGAGCGCGGTCACAATGCGCGCCAGATCGTCATCGCCGGCGAACTCGATTGTGATTCGCCCTTTCTTGGCTCCACGAGTCACCTTGACCCGCGTGTCGAAGGCATCCGAGAGCCTCGTCGACAGAGCCGGAAGAGTCGCCGAACGCGTCCGAAGCGGCCTGGTCCGCTGCGCCTCGGGCTCGTCGTGCAGAGCCACAAGCTCCTCCGTCGCCCGCACCGAGAGGCCCTCGGCCACAATACGCTGAGCAAGACGCTCCATGGCCGCGGCGTCGGGAAGACCCAGCAAAGACCGAGCGTGTCCGGCGGACAGCACCCCCGCAGCGAGCCGGCGCTGCACAAGAGGCGGCAGCTTCATAAGGCGCAGCGTGTTCGAGATCTGTGAGCGCGAGCGGGCAATCCGCTGCGAGAGCTCCGCATGCGTGCAGTTGAAGTCCTCAAGCAGTTGCTGGTAAGCGGCCGCCTCCTCCAGCGGGTTGAGCTGGACACGGTGCAGGTTCTCCAGGAGCGCGTCACGCAACAACTCATCATCCGCTGCGTAACGGACGACAGCGGGAATCGTCTCAAGCCCGGCCTCCTTGGCCGCCCGTAGACGCCGCTCTCCCATGATCAGTTCGTAATCGCCATCGCCGTCATCCTCGCGCCGGCGCACGACAATGGGCTGGAGCAGGCCGACCTCCTTGATGGAGGCGGCGAGCTCGGAAATGTCATCCTCATCGAAGACCTGCCGTGGCTGATGCGGATTGGCGACAATCATGTCCACAGGCAGGTTCGCGAAGGTCGCACCCGGGACCGGAACGAGCGACTGCTCCTCGTTACCGGTCCTCTCAGCCTCGTCACCGGTCGTCACGGTATCCGTCTCCTTCACCTCGACGTCAGAGGCGGCACTCGCCTCCTCGATCTTGGACTCACTCTGGTGAACCTTCGGCTCCTCAGTCGCCTTCTTCGCTTCAACCGTCTTCTTCACCGATGTTTCACGTGAAACGGTACTGTCGCTGCCCGCGCGGGCGCGCTTCGATCTCGACGCGGTCCTCCTCTCCGCACCATCGCGCTGCGAGCCGCCGCCCGCAGCAGCCGTGGACCGCCGTGTCGTTCCCCTCGCGGAGGCTCCTTTCGACGTCGACCTTCGTGTCCGCTTCGATGGTGCCAAGAGCGTTGCCGCAATGTCATCCGATTTGCGCCGGGCATCTCCACTCCCGGACGCCTCGCTCTTCTCACTGCCTTCGAGCGTCTTGTCGCTCTTCGCAGACGACCTGTCCGACTCGGGAAAGAAGACGTCCGTGGGACGCGCCGACGGCGTCTCCGTCTGCGTCTCCGGGATAAGAGCCTGAAGTCCCCGTCCGAGCCCGCGCCTCTTCTGCGCCATCGTCACGCCTCCTGTCCGTCGTCTGCAATATCTGCAGTATCTGCGATATCGGTGTCATCTGCATCATTGCTGTTGACCGGAGCCGAGCTCTCCCAACCGGCCACCCCGCGCTGGGCGATCTCCTGCGCAAGCTGCTTGTAAGCTACAGCGCCGGAGCAGCGCGGGTCCCAGAACACCACAGGTGCACCGAAGGACGGCGCCTCGGCTACGCGTACCGACCGCGGGATGCGTGTGTGAAGTGCCGCGTTGGGGAAATAGGTGCGAACCTCTTCCTCAACGTCCCGGGCCAGGGTCGTGCGCCTGTCGAACATGGTCAGAGCGATCATGGACACGGCGAGTGCAGGATTGTGAATCCGCGCAATGCGATCCACCGATCGAGTGAGCAGCGCCAGCCCCTCCAAAGCGTAGTACTCAGCCTGCATGGGAATAAGAACCTCCCCTGCCGCGACAAACGCATTGATCGTCATCAGTCCCAGGCTCGGCGGGCAATCAATAAGCACGTAGTCCAACCGGGGAAGGTCGGCGGAATCCCTGCTTCTGAGATACTCCTGCAATGCGTGGTGCAGACGAGACTCGCGTTCCGGGGTGCTGATGAGCTCGATCTCGATCGCAGCCACATCGATCGTCGCCGGGACGCACAGCAGGGTCTCCGAGAAGTGCGTCGCCACCACGACCTCGTCGATCTGGGTCCCATCGACGAGAACGTCGTAAATGGACGCCTGGTCATCATCATGCGCCACACCGAGCGCCGTCGAGGCATTGCCCTGGGAGTCGGCGTCGATGACCAGCACGTGAAGCCCCGCCTCCGCCAATGCCGCCGCGACATTGACCGTCGTCGAGGTCTTGCCGACCCCGCCCTTCTGATTGGCGATGGCGATAATACGAGTGTGATCCGGATGCGGGAAGCGCACTCCAGCGAACTCCTCCAGCGCCGAATGATCGGCACGTAGCTGCTCGAAGATAGACGATCCCGACAAAACTGTTCTCCTCGGACGACACCCCCGACCGCGTTCACGGTCCGGGCACTTCAGTCTACGTGAGCCGGACGACGCCGACGACGAGCCCCGCCGCATACGTCGCACATCAATAGTGACTCGTCGAGCCACTGCCTCGCACCACGCCACCGAACTCGCGGTTCAGCCGCCGTCTCGTACCCGGCAGACCGCCGCGGACCGAGGTGCATCTCATCGTCTTGGACGCCGCACCTCAACAATCCTCGTGACCTCCTCGCCCGGCGTCACAACATCGTGAACAATCGCCGTCTCCAGCCTGGCCTTCTTCATGACGTACTTCGCCGCCTCGACCTCTGCCTCTGCCTTAGCCCCCTTGAGCGCCAGAAGCCTGCCCCCCTGCCGAAGCAGAGGCGCTGTCATCCGTACCAGCTTGGTCAAATTTGCGACAGCGCGAGCAGTCACGGCATCGAATCGGTCCCTGACCTCCTCTGCACGGGCACGATGCACAGTGACATTATCCAGATCAAGCTCACGAACAACGTACGTGAGCCACTCGACCCGCCGTTCCATCGATTCTATAAGCGTCATCTCTAGATCAGGGCGCAAAAGCGCCACGACGATTCCGGGGAACCCTGCGCCGGAACCGACGTCGGCCACCGTGCCACGAGCGGGCAGAAAGGGTGCCAGCGCAGCGGAGTTGACAATATGACGCGTCCACAGCCTGGGCAGCTCCCGCGGCCCGACGAGCCCGCGCAGCTCGCCCTCTGCGACGAGCATCTCAGCGAAGCGCTCCGCACCGGCGAAAGCGAGCCCGAACAGCTCATGCATCTCATCGGTGGGCCGCTCCACCCCGATCGGGTCCCCGAGAGGCTCCCCGGTCGGGTCGCCGCCAGGCCGCCCGTCACTCATGTCATGACCCATGTCAGTCCTGTTCGGGCGCCTCGGTCCCGTCGTCGGACGCCTCGTCGGGCTCGTCGGCATCCTCCTCCTCGGCGGGCATGACGACGACGTGGCGATGCGGCTCGGTCCCCTCGGACTCGGAGTACAGGCCCTCGGCGGCGACGACGTCGTGGCACACCTTGCGCTCGAAGGGATTCATGGCCTCCAGGGACACGGTCTCGCCCGTCGCCAGAACCCGCTTGATCGCCTCCTGCGCGATCTTCGTCAGCTCGGTACGGCGCGCGGCGCGATAGCCGTTGATATCGAGCATGAGACGCGACCGGTTGCCAGTGCGAGCCTGCACCGCCAAGCGAGTCAGCTCCTGCACGGCTTCGAGCACCTCGCCGTCGCGCCCCACGAGGTCGGCAAGCTCGCGCGCGTCCCCCTCCTCCGAGGCGACCACGGCAATGGACGCGCGCCCGTGATCGATATCAATATCGATGTCTCCGCCGAGGTCAGCGATATCGAGAAGCTCCTCAAGGTAATCGGCACCGATCTCGCCCTCCTCCTCGAGGCGCTTGACGGTGCTGGACGGGGCGGTGTTATCGCTCATTGTGAGTCCGTTCTCCTCAAATCTCAGAGCTGCGGGTCAGCTCCGGCGCTTCTTGTTCTGAGCCTTGCGCCGCTGGGCGGCGCGCTTTCGCTCGCGCGCGCGCCTCTCGTAGCGGCGCCGCGCAATCTCCTCATCCGTCAGACCTCCGGGCCTGCGGGACGACGAGCTCCCGGTGTCCGCCGCGTCGTCGTCCTCATGAACGCCCTCACGCTCCTCCTCGGAATCCGACGAGGCACGCCCGGAACCCTTCTTCTGACGGTCCTTTCGCACCGGCTGCGAACGCTGACCACCGACCTGCGCAGTTCCCTCGGCCTCGGCCTTGGCGCGCTCCTCCTCCTCGAGGGAGGGCAGGCCCTTGCGAGCGCGCTTGGCGTTCTCACGGGCGCGGAACTTCTTCTCGGCCTCCGAGCCGGGCGCCGGCATGCGATTGATCGTGTAGAACTGCTGCCCCATGGTCCACAGGTTCGAGGTCACCCAGTAGATCAGCACGCCAATCTGGAACTGCACGCCGGTGAAGGCGAAGAAGAGCGGCATGACCGTCATCATCATGCGCTGGGAGCGCATCATGGGATTGTCCGAGTTCTTGGAGGACTCGGGCATGTTCTTCATGCTCAGCTGCGCCATCGTGTACCACTGTGTGGCGCTCATGGCAATGATCATAATGACCGTGACAATCTTGACCGTCAGGTCCGAGGAGTTCATAAACGACGACGACAAACTCGCCCCGAAGACCGTCGAGTTCTGGACCTGCTCGGCCAGGTCGGCGGTAAGCGGACCGATCGCGCTGTGGCCCCCATAACCGCTGGAGTCGGCTACCTTCCCAAGATTCGCCAGCACCCGGAAGAGCGCGAAGAAGATCGGCATCTGAATGAGGATGGGCATGCACGAGGAGAAGGGATTCGTCCCGTGCTTGCGGTACAGCGCCATCATCTCCTCCTGCTGGCGCTGCCTGGAGGCGGGATCCTTCTTCCCCTTGTACTTGGCCTGCAGCGCCTGGAGCTCGGGCTGCATGAGCTGCATGCCGCGGCTGGCCCGGATCTGCTTGACGAACAGCGGCATAATGAGAATGCGCACGAAGACCGTCAGGCCGATAATCGACAGCACCCAGGCCACGCCCGGCGCGTCGGGCTTTCCAACCCCGATGAGCACGAGGAACTTGTGGATATAGACCATGACCCAGGCGACGGCGACCATGAGGGGCCACAGGATCGTGTCCATTGCACTCCTAGCTGTAAGGCGTGGCGGGCGCCGGCAGTGCGGCCCCGCCGACCGGGATGTCCGGCCTGCTCCCGATGCGGATCAGCCGGCGGACCGGTCGACCTCGAATCGGGGAACGTCGTGGGGATAGTGGTAGCGCCACCGGCCCGGGTCGGGCACGTGGTCGACGCCACCGGGAGTCAGAGGATTGCACCGCACCAGTCGCCAGACCGCCAGCAGAACGCCCTTGAGCACCCCGTGGACGCGAACCGCCTCGACGGCATATGCGGAGCAGGTCGGGTAGTACCGGCACTGGCGCGGCAGCGCCGGCGAGACGCGCGCCTGGTAGAGGCGCACAGGAGCGGTGACCGCACGCACGACGCGATCATGAGTCCGCTCATGGGTCGCAGACCTGCTCGCACGCGGGCTCATCTGCGACCCCGTCCCGGGCCACCGGTGCGCCGAGTCCGGCGGATCGCCTCCCGGCTGCGGGTGAGCAGACGATCGAGGTCGGCCCCCAGCTCGTCGCTCGTGGCGCCCTCGGCCCCGGCCAGGCCCCGCACGACGACCCGCGCCCCCGGCTCGATGCCGTCCACGCGTGCGCTCATGAGCGCCCGGACGCGACGCTTGATCCGGTTGCGGTGGGTGGCGCGCGAGATCTGCTTCTTGGGTACGACGACGCCGACGAGCGCCGGAGCGGTCTCCCCGGACTCGCCGGCGCTGTAGTGGATCACCAGCCTGCGGCTACCGGTGCGCACGCCGAACCGTACGGCAGTGAAGAAGTCCTCACTCCGCAGCATTCGGTGCACCGCCGGAAGCACCTTCTTGGCCGACTAGACGGCGAGACGTGCGCGGCCCTTGCGGCGGCGCGAGGCGAGAACCGCTCGACCGGCGCGGGTGCTCATGCGCTTGCGAAAGCCGTGCACTTTAGCGCGGTGGCGGTTGTTCGGCTGGAAGGTCCGCTTGCTCACGGGTGTACTCCTGGTCGGATGATCGGAACCGTGCGTCACGAGGGTCGCGAGACGGTCGCTCGCACCGGCTGCCCCATGGACCGGGACGTGACTCCGTGCGAACGTCTGCACTACAATACGGTCCTCTTTTCCGCAGGGTCAAACGATCCTGCGGCACCGTCGGTGAGAGTCCCGACACGCCGTCGTCACCCGCCCGCGCCGACTGGCCGGCGCCCGAACGGCACGGCCCCGCCTCCGCTGTCCCCAGGTGGGGATGATCCTGTGGATAGACACACGTGTGGACAACCCTGTGGAAAAACTCCATGATGTGAACCTCTACCAGCCCCACCCGTCAGGAGCACGCCGTGCCAGACGAAACAGCACTCAAGTGGCAGTCAGTCCTGGAGGTCCTGTCCGACTCCACCGAGCTGAGCACCGGCAAGCTCTCCATCATCCGGATGACACGCGTCATCGACGTCGACGGCACCCTCGTGCTCGTCGCCGGCTCGCCCTTCACCAAGAGCAAGGTCGAGGAGGCGCGCGCCACCATCAGCCGGGCCCTCACGCAGGTCTGGGGCCGGAAGGTTCCCTTCGAGGTAACTGTCGACACCTCGCTGGACGCCGGGGCGCCCGCACCGGCCATGACCGTCACGCGCCCGCAGGCACGGCCCGTCCAGCCCCGCCTGGACCTGTCCTCGGCCCTGGCCGAGACCGACGCTCCCGAGCCCGTCGTGCGCGCCCGCCCCTCCGCCGTCGAGCCCTCCATAACGCCCGGGGCCTCCGGGACCGCCGACCGGCACACCCTGCACTCCTCACACTCGACGCGCTCGGGAGCACCGTCCTACGTCACCAATCCCGCCGCCGCCTTCGCCCGTCCCGAAAACCCTCAGGCCTTCGACAAGAGCACCCACCTCAATCCCCGCTACACCTTCGACAACTACGTCATGGGCGACTCCAACCGCTTCGCCTTCGCGGCCGCGCTCAAGGTGGCCGAGCAGCCCGGAAATCCAGACCCCGACCGCTCGACCGGCGGTTACAATCCACTATTCATATACGGCGGGTCGGGACTGGGAAAGACCCACCTGCTGCACGCCATCGGCAACCACGCCCGCTCCCTGTACCAGGACATGATCATTAAGTACGTGTCCTCCGAGGAGTTCGTCTCGGACTTCATCTCCTCGGTGGCAGAGGGCACGATGAACGACTTCAAGCGCCGCTACCGCGACGTCGACATCCTCTTAGTCGACGACGTCCAGTTCCTGGGCGGCAAGGAGCAGACCCTGGAGGAGTTCTTCCACACCTTCAATACCCTCTACATGGCCAACAAGCAGGTCGTGCTCACCTCCGACCTGCCGCCCAAGGACCTCAAGGGCTTCGAGAAGCGCCTGCTGTCGCGCTTCGAGTCCGGGCTGACCGTCGACGTCCAGCCCCCGACCCTGGAGACCCGCACCGCGATCCTGCGGAACAAGGCCGGGGCCGAGGGCGTGGACCTGCCCCTGCCCGTCCTGGAGTACATCGCCAGCCGGGTCACCACCAACATCCGCGAGCTCGAGGGGGCGCTCATCCGCGTCACCGCCTTCGCCTCCCTGACCGACCAGCCCATTGACCAGACCCTGGCGGAGATGGTGCTCAAGGACATTATCGCCAGCTCCGGCGGCGGCGAGATCACCGCCGCCATGGTCATGACGCAGACGGCCGACTACTTCGGCCTGACCATCGAGGACCTGCGCTCCAAGGACCGGGCCCAGACCATGGTGCACGCCCGCCACATCGCCATGTACCTGTGCCGCGAGCTCATTGAGATGTCCACGACCAAGATCGGCAAGGAGTTCGGCGGCAAGGACCACACGACCGTCATGAGCGCGAGCCGCAAGATCCGCACCCAGATGGCCGAGCGGCGCGACACCTACAACCAGGTCCAGGAGATCACCGCCCGCATCAAGCAGGCCGCTCAGGCCCCCCGCTGAGCGTCCCGGGCCCCTCGAGGCCCTGGGGAGGAGCCTGCGCGCTCCGGTGGACAACCGGCTTCCCCATGTGGACGGCATCCGTCCCGGATGTGCGCTCGCGCCCAGGGACTCATGGGGAAACCACCGCCGACCGGCCGGCTCCACCGAACCACTCTCTTGTAGTTCCACATCCCGCACCCGCGTCGTCCCGGGCCGCAGCGGGCTTATCCCCAGAATCCACATCTCCTAATACCCCTACTGATTCTCTCCCGTACGATCCGTCCCCCACAGCCCGTACGAGGGCGCCGACCGCCCCCGAGCACGCCGGTATCCGGCATGTGGACGCACCAGGCCCTCATGCGTCTAGACTCCACCTGGACAGTCCTGCCCGGACCGGGAGACGGAAACGCACGCTCACACAAGGAGGCGCCCCATGAAGCTGAGGGTCGACCGCGACGTCCTGGCGGAGGCCGTCACCTGGACCGCCCGCTCGGTGCCCGCCCGCCCGCCCGTCCCGGTCCTGGCCGGCGTGCGCCTGGAGGCCACACCCGCCTCCCTCATCCTGGCCTCCTTCGACTATGAGGTCTCCGCTCGCTGCGAGGTCGCCGCCGACGTCGAGGATGAGGGGGTCGTCCTGGTCTCGGGCCGCCTGCTGGCCGACATCGCCAAGGCCCTGCCTTCCAAGCCCGTGGACATGGAGGTCGACGGCACCAAGGTGGCCGTCTCCTGCGGAGCCGCGCACTTCTCACTGGCCGCCATGGCGGCCGACGACTACCCCGCCCTGCCGGTCATGCCCGGGGTGGCCGGCACGGTCGACGCCCACGACCTGGCCCAGGCGGTCTCCCAGGTCTCCATCGCAGCCTCGCGCGACGAAACCCTCCCCCTGCTCACGAGCGTGCAGATGGAGGTCGACGGCGAGTCCCTGACCCTCATGGCCACCGACCGCTACCGCCTGGCCGTGCGCGAGATGACCTGGTCCCCTCAGGACGCCGGCCTGTCCACGCACGCCCTGCTCAAGGCCCGCACCCTGTCCGACGTCGCCAAGTCGCTGACCTCCACCGGCGAGGTCACGGTGGCACTGACCGATCCCGACTCGGCGACCTCCAGCCTCATCGGCTTCGAGGCGGGCGGGCGCCGGACCACCAGCCTGCTCACCGACGGCGACTACCCCCCGGTGCTGCGACTGTTCCCGGAGTCCACGACGATTCACGCGACCGTGGGGCGCGAGGAGCTCATGGGCGCGGTGCGCCGGGTCAGCCTGGTCGCAGACCGCTCCACACCCATCCACATGGCCTTCACCGACGGCAACCTGGCGCTGGACGCCGGTCAGGGCGACGACGCCCAGGCCTCCGAGCAGCTCATGGCCCACCTGGAGGGCGAGGACATCACCACCGCCTTCAACCCCGGCTACCTGGTCGACGGCCTCGGTGCGATCACGGAGCCCTATGTCAAGATCGACTTCACCCATCCGTCCAAGCCCGCGGTCCTGACCGGCATGAGCGCCATTGGCGGCGAGGAGGACTCGTCCTTCCGCTACCTGCTCATGCCGATCCGATTCGGCGCCTGAGCGGGTGGGCGCGCCTGTGGACGCCTGTGTACATCTCAGACCTGGCACTCAGTGACTTCCGCTCCTACGACGAGCTCGTCCTCGCCCTGGAGCCCGGCCCCACGGCCCTGATCGGGCCCAACGGGCAGGGCAAGACCAACCTCGTCGAGGCGGTCGCCTACCTGTCGACCCTCTCGAGCCACCGGGCCGGTGCGGACACGGCCCTGGTGCGTCGCGCCCCCCCGGGCGAGCCG
>ERZ773003.1085-NODE-1085-length-17285-cov-4.847591_pt1 | contig 17285 bp, 15 predicted proteins | sample MGYA00580668_ERZ773003 | MGnify/ENA primary metagenome ERZ773003 (study PRJEB29015, sample SAMEA2738002) | human oral metagenome | biome: human oral; feature: human-associated habitat; material: dental | place: China | collected 2126 ... | reverse complement strand
CGTCATGGATGAGGTCGATCTTGTCGCCGATGCCGAGGACGGTCGGGATGGCGCGCGCCTTGGCGATGATGACAACATGGCTCGTTGCACTGCCCGATCCGAGGATGACGCCCGCGATCTGATCCGTCGGCATTCCCGCGACGACGGACGGTTCGATCTCCGCGCCGCAGAGGATGAGCTGCCCTGCGCCCGGCTCGGGTTCCTTCACGCCGAGGACGTATTTGGCAATGCGTTTGCCCACATCGCGCAGATCGACGGCACGCGCGGCGAAGTATTCGTCCTCCATCTGCTCAAAGACCTGCGCCTGCTCGTTGGCGGCATCGAGGATGCCCTGCGGCGCACTGCCGCAGGCTTCGATTTTACTCCGGATATTGTCCGCCATCATGGGGTCCTGCACCATCATGCGGTGTGCCTCAAGGATCGCGGCCTGCTCCGCCTGATCCTCGTTGCGCAGGCGCTCGATGGTTGTGAGCAGGGTCTCCGTGACGGCTGCAATCGCCGCTTCCGCTTTGCTCTCTTCCTCCGCGAGCGTTCCCGGGTGGTAGGCGGCGAGATAGCCGTCGAGGTTTTGCCCCGCGAGCATGACTGTGCCGACGGCAATCCCCGAGATCACACCTTTTCCACGGATGGTCTCCGACATATATATCCCCTCTTTCCGTGTGAAAAATTCCCGATGAAAAAGGCGCCTCGGGGCAAAGCTGCGCACTGCAAAACCCCGGGGCGCCGGCATATGTTACTCTTCGCCGAATTTCGACTTGATGAGCCCTGCAAGCTCCGCGACCGCCGCTGCCTCGTCCTCGCCCTCGGCGATGATGGTGAGTTCGGTGCCCTTGACGAGCCCCATGCTCATCAGCATGAGGATGCTCTTGGCGTCAACCTTTTTGCCCTTCGCCTCGAGCTGGATCTTGGACTTGAACTTCGTCGCGGTCTGAACGAATACCGATGCGGGACGCGCATGGATGCCCGTTTTGTTCTCGATTGTCACCGTTTCCTGCGTCATATGAACCTCTCCCATCCGAAAAAATGATAAGCACATATCCCCATTGCACCCGTATCCTGACGCACATGGCGGTGTTTTTGGATGCAAATGAATGTCACGGTCATTATACTATAAAATACCCTCCAAAATAAAGGGTGGAAATAAAAATGTTTTTCAAGAATATTTTGCAGAAAAAGGAAGGATTTTTCTCATTCGTGTCGAAAGAGTCCTAGAATACCTGTGCGGTGAATGCGGCATAGGAAACGCGGCGTGGAGATCGAGGGGAAAAGGAGGGAGGCGGCGCAGTGATGCAGATCCGGCTTTCCTCCGTCGTTTTCGCGGCACTTCTCGGTGTCGGGCTTGTCGCGGGGCTGATCGCGTTTAGCCCCGCGCTGACGCGGATGTACTATGTACATCTGGCATTGCTCATCCTCGGTGCGGGCGCGTGTGTGACACTTTATAACCGAAGAGCCGCACATCGGGTGCGCCCGCGGGCAGATGCGGCGCCGCTTGCATTTGAGGAGGATCCGGACGCTGTACCGGAGCCGATCACGGATGCGGCGGCTGCCGGAGCACCGTCTGCGGATCCGGCGGTGTGCATGGAACCGGAGCGCTCCATATCGATGCACGATGCTGACGTGTCTGCCGATCACACGGCGGACGAAGTGCGTTCCGCCGCGTCTCATCCGGTCTCTGACGTACCCGTTGTCGCTGCGGAGGAGGAACGGTTGCCGACCGATCTCGATGCGCTGCTTGACATCGCGTACGAGTCGGCGGCGCAGAACCCCGCGCATGCCATACGTGCGTACCGGGAGGCGCTCGCGCGGCATCCCGGAGACTCCTATATGCCGTATCTGGTCATTGAGCTCTCGACGCTCTACAAGAACATGGGCGACTACGGCGCGGCACGCAGCCTGTTCAACCACGCGCTCACGCTGCCGAGCATCGCGCGGAACCTCGTCATGGTGCAGGAGTTCCAAAGATCCCTGCGGTACATGGACGCGCTCTCCCTCCTGCTTGCCCTGCGGGGCACGCCGACGCTTCCCTTTGGCAACGTGCCGAAGGATTTGATCGATGCGGCGAACCGACAGGCGGACGAGGCACCCGCTTCCCACCCTTGACATTTTTGAAAAATGGAGGAATAGAAATGAAGAAAAGCGTTGACATCCTAGGACTTCCCGTCATCAGCATCACGGAGGGGCGTGAACTCGGCATGAGCAAGACCCTGCTCATCGATGCGCCGAACCGCGTCGTGGCAGCGGTCACGATCGAGGACGAGGACTGGTATCGCGGAGTCAAGCTCATTCCCTACGATAATGTCATTGCGGTCGGTGAGGATGCCGTTACGATCAACAACAGCGAGAACATCCTGACGCTTGATGCGGCCGGTGATTTTGAGACGCTGCTCGACGACAACATCCGTGTCATCGGAACGAAGGCGATCACGCGCACGGGTGTGATTCAGGGGATCATCTCCGAGATCTTTATCGGCGAGGACGGCAGCATCGAGAAATGCGAGGTTACAACACCCGAGGGCATGACGTCCGAGGTTACGGCGGATCAGGTTTCCATCTTTGGGAAGGAAGTCACCGTGATCTCCCCGGAGGGCGATGCCGGAAAAAAATCTGACGCAGCGGCAGCACCGGCGGCACCCGCTGCGCCTGTGCCTGCGGTGGAAGAGCTCCCCGCAGTCGAGCCGGTCGTTGACATTCCCGCGGCAGAGCCCGCGCCTGAAGTCCCCGCGGCAGAGACTGCTCCCGTAGAGGAAGCTCCCATTGCAGAAGAAGCCCCTGCGGCTGAGTCCGCAGCGGAGGAGCTGCCCGCAGAAGAGCCGATCGCAGAGGTTCCTCCGGCAGAGGAGCCTGCACCGGAGCCGGTTGTTGAGAGTGCTCCGGCGGAGGAGCCCGCTCCGGCAGAGCCTGCCCACGCAGAGGAGGAAAAGAGCGCGGAGCGTGTGAACGAGGATCGTCACCGCCGCTTCCTCCTCGGCAAGAAGGCGACGCGCACGATCAAGATGGACAATGGCGTTGTTATCGTTGAGGCGGGCGCGGACATCACCGAGGAAGTCCTGCAAAAGGCAAAGCTCGGGAATAAGTTCATCGAGCTGTCGATGAGCGCACAGTAATCAGCAGCCGATGCTTGGAGGATTTTCCTCCGCAATATAAAGGGGAGCTGCCACGAGGCGGCTGAGAGGGGACGTGTGCGTCCCGACCCGCAACCTGATTTGGGTAATGCCAACGTAGGGATATACCGATGCAGTCGAACGCGGCTATGTCTCTTGGCATGGCTGCGTTTTTGTATCTGTATCGGACGGAGGTATATGATGGAGCGGCAGACAGGTCTCGGCGCGAATGCGCTGATTTGGTTCGGGGCGGGCGTATCGCTCGCGGAGATTTTGACGGGGACGTTCTTTGCTCCACTTGGGTTTGCGGACGGCGCCGCGGCGATCGTGCTCGGTCACATCGTCGGCTGTTTCCTGCTGTTCCTCGCGGGCGTGATTGGTGCGCGTGCGCGGCGAAGCGCGATGGAGACGGTGAAGATGGCGTTCGGCGGGCGCGGGGGGCTGCTTTTTGCCGTGCTTAACGTGCTCCAGCTAGTCGGTTGGACGGCGATCATGATCTATGACGGGGCGCTTGCGGCGGGCAGTATTATGGACGCGGGGCACGCGCTTTGGTGCCTCGGCATCGGTGCGCTCATCGTCCTTTGGATCCGCATCGGCATTCTGCGTATCGGACCTGTGAATGCGGTCGCGATGACAGGGCTGTTTCTCCTGACCGTCCTCCTCTGCGTGACGATTATGGGCGCGGACGGTGCGGCGGCGTCCGCGGCGGGGGAGACGATGAGCTTTGCGATGGCGCTCGAGCTCTCGATTGCGATGCCGCTCTCGTGGCTGCCGCTCATCAGCGACTACACGCGCGCGGCGGAGCGTCCCGTGGCAGCGGCTGCGGTGAGCGCCGTGGTTTACGGGCTAGTGAGCTGCTGGATGTACTTCATCGGGATGGGCGCGGCGATCCTCGCGGGGACGTCCGACATCGCGCAGATTATGCTGCACGCGGGGCTCGGTGCGGCGGGACTTGGTATCGTCGTGCTTTCGACGGTGACGACGACATATCTTGATGCGTATTCGGCGGGTGTGTCGAGCGAGAGCATCGTGCGCGGCATCTCCGGGCGCACGGTCGGCATCGTGGTTGCGATCGTTGGGACGGCGGCTGCGTCGGTCTGCCCGATGGACGATATTACGGGATTTCTTTACATCATCGGATCGGTCTTTGCGCCGATGATTGCGGTGCTGATCGTGAGCAGCTTCGTTCTGCACGAGGATGCGTCGGGACGTGCCGTACATGGGGCGAACCTCGCCGTCTGGTTCGTCGGGTTCCTCTGCTATCGCGGTCTGATGATCGTCGATACGCCGATCGGGAGCACACTGCCGACCATCGCGCTGACGATGGCGCTTGCGTATGCGGTGAATAAGGCGTTGGGGGCGCGGACGACGCGGTAAAATTCTTGAAAGTGTCTATGCGCGGCTCAGGGCATCTTTCTCGCCGCTTCACAAACGACGCGGCAGAGACGGTGTCGTCTTATAGTAAATGATGCCGCACAGCCTCTTGCGCTGCGCGCTGCGGACTGCAAAGCGGCATTCTAACACTGCCCCGTACTGATAAAGAACATGCCGTGCCGCCCCTTCGGGGTTCAATGCTTCGCGGCGTCGATAAGACGCCCGTTCGCTGCATCATACAGATCACACGTCACGCCACGAAAGGATAACATAATGGCTTTCAACGATATTCTACCCTCCATACGATCCGCCGCGCCGCTCGTTCACTGCATCACGAACTATGTGACGGTGAACGATGTGGCGAATGTCCTGCTGGCGGCGGGGGCGCGTCCGATCATGGCGGACGACCCGGAGGAAGTCGAGGAGATTACGGAACTGTGCGCGGGGCTGTGTCTCAACATCGGGACGCTGAACGCGCGGACGATTCCCGCGATGATGGCGGCGGGACGTCATGCGCATGCGCTTGCGCGGCCTGTCGTGCTTGACCCGGTGGGTGCAGGGGCGAGTCGCCTGCGCACGGCGACGGCGCGCGACCTGCTCTATGAGGTAAAACCTACGGCTGTGCGCGGCAATATCTCCGAGGTTCGGACGCTCGCGATGGGAACGGGGCATTCGGACGGTGTGGATGCCGCGGCGGCGGACGCGGTGACGGAGGAAAATCTCGCGGCGTCGGCGTCGTTCGTCCGTGCATTTGGAGCGGAGCATCGCTGCATCGCAGTGGTCACGGGAGCAATTGACCTCCTGACTGACGGGGAGACTTGCTATGCGGTGCGCAACGGGCGCGCGGAGATGAGCCGCGTGACGGGGACGGGCTGTCAGCTCTCGGCGCTCACTGCGGCGGCGCTGGCAGCTGTGCCGGCACGTCCGCTCGATGCCGCGCTGACGGCAGTCGCCTTGATGGGCGTCGCGGGCGAGATCGCTTGGTCGTGCATGGGGGCGGGGGACGGCAACGCCGCGTACCGTACGAAGATCATTGATGCGATTTGTTGTATGGATGAAGAAATGCTGATGCGGCGCGCGCAGGTGGAACAGGTTTGAATTTTGTATCACCGTTCCGGTATCTGCCTTGCCAAAAAAGCGGGGCTTAAAAATGGCTGCGGCAGACACCTCTTCGGCACGAAAGTTCTGTGTGACGGATCCTGCATGGCGGCGCATCGTGTTCCGCCGCATAAAACAAAACAACGCGAGGGAAAAACGCATCATATTCAAGGAGATGGAACTATGTACCAACAACCCACAGTCCTCACCATTGCCGGCAGTGACTCGAGCGGCGGGGCGGGCATTCAGGCGGATCTCAAGACGATGACGGCGCACGGCGTCTACGGCATGAGTGCGCTCACTGCGCTGACGGCGCAGAACACAAAGGGTGTGACGGATATTCTCGCGGTGCCGCCTGCGTTTCTCGCCGCGCAGATCGATGCCGTGTTCACCGACATCCCGCCCGATGCAGTTAAGATCGGCATGGTCGCGGATGCGGCGCTGATCCGCGTGATTGCGAAGAAACTTGCGAAGTACCGCGCACACAATATCGTCCTCGACCCCGTGATGGTCGCAACGAGCGGCGCGCGGCTCATCGCTGAGGAGGCGGTTGATGCGCTTTGCAAAGAACTGGTGCCGCGCGCCGATCTCATCACGCCGAACATCCCCGAGGCAGAGGTGATCGCCGCGATGGACATCAAAAATACCGCCGATATGGAGTATGCGGCGGCGAAAATCTATGCGAATTACGGGACATCGGTGCTGATGAAGGGCGGGCACGCGGTGGATGATGCGAACGATCTGCTCGTCGATGCTGTGGGTGCACGGTGGTTCCGGGGGCGGCGCATCGCGACGGAGAACACGCACGGCACGGGCTGTACGCTCTCGAGTGCAATCGCCTCGAATCTTGCGCGCGGCATGGATATAGACGCGGCGGTTACACGAGCAAAAGAATACCTCTCGGGTGCGCTCGCGGCGGGGCTTGACCTCGGAAAAGGGCACGGTCCGATGGCGCATACCTTTGATCTAAAGAGCGCGTTTATCCAGTCCTGACGTCCCGGCAACCGCCGACATCCTCCATGCGAAAGGAAAAATAATGTTTGACACACCCACACGAAAACTCACCCTTGCGGGCATCCTCGTCGCGATCGCCGTCCTCGGCGGCGTGTTCAGCTTCCCCGTACTCGGCAGCCGCTGCGCGCCCGTACAGCATCTCGTGAATATCCTTGCCGCCGTGTTCCTAGGACCTCTATGGGGTGTTGGCGTCGCCTTTTCCGCAAGCCTTTTGCGGAACATCGCGGGGCTGGGCAGTCTCATGGCGTTCCCCGGCAGCATGGTCGGCGCGCTCGTCTGCGGCGTCGTCTATCGCTATACGCACCGTCTTGGGCTGACCTGTATCGCCGAAGCACTCGGCACGGGCATTCTCGGCGCGCTCGCCGCCTATCCCGTCGCAGCGCTCCTCATGGGACTCTCGCCTGCGAGCTACACCGTCTACATCGTCCCGTTCCTCATCTCCACGGGCGCGGGCAGCATCGCCGCCTACATTCTCCTGCGCTTCCTGCTGCCAAAACTGCCGCGGGGATAAGGAACGCGACATCCGCACATAAAAATAGGGCTGCATCACATGCGCCGGGACGCGCCTGCAGCAGTCCTTATTTTTTATGCTTTTTTCTCACCCCGTACGATTTTTCCAAAATATAAGAGCAGCCCAATAAAGACGACAAGCCCCAGTCCTTCCGCGATGTTGGAGAACCCGGAGTCTACGATGGAAAGCGGGGCACATTATAACATAGAAAAAAAGGGAAGTAAACGGCTATTAGGACTTTTCTACGATATAAACACAGAAATATTTAAGAAAACGAAAGAAAAAAGTTTGAGGTCAAGGGAACTAGATAAAATTTTGCAATACAAAACCGCCGGCGGGCTTTCTCGTCACCCGGCGGCGGTTATGCGGAAAATACGGGAAGTGATTGACAACTCTTTTGCATCCAAACGTCCTTTGCTTCGTTCCTCATCGCCGCTAGCATGCGCCGGGGAACTTTCCTCACGAAAACTTTACGAACCACGGTAAAACCGCGGTGGCGAACCTCATTGTGCGCTTGACCCTCAGGTTCCTCCGCGCGTGACACGTTCTCACGCGGCGCACCCGTTCGCCGCTGCATCCGCCCCAGCGGACTGCCGCGTCCTCCTGCCGCCTCTTATGCGTTGCCCGGTACATCCGATCCGCCCTTCCACGGAAGGATCATGCACCCCCGCTGCGGGGAGTTGTACGGCTGCTCAATATCCCATTGGAATCTCCTCCCAGCCCGTCGGGGACGCAGCCGATGTGTGCCGCACCCGCGGCTCTTACCGTGACATCGACTGAATCCCGCACACACAACGAATCGTTGGTCAACACTGTGGGAAAATCCCGGAGCTGCGCACCGTATGTTTACGGTTCATACGGGCGGGTTGCCTGTCCTGAATCAGGCTTCCTTTTACAGGCTCCTTTACTGATTTCAGTATATCAAATTTTAGAAAATTGTCAATAGCCGGAAAGAAAAATAAAGGAGATTTTCGAAATAGGAAGAATTAAACATATAGTTTTACCTGAATCAGATTTGTTTGTGAAAATCGTAACAAATGAAAAATATTTTCAATTAGTATTGAAAAGGAATCCCGGTTGCACTATAATAAAAGAACATTTGGATAAGTATTCTTAGGAAAGAGTGATGATATTGAACAAAATTGCAGAAGAAATCAAAAACGGCAGCTATCGCGCCTGCTGGGGGCTCTTCATTGACGGCGAATGGATCGCAGCCGAGGGCGAGAAATCGTACGAAGTGACGACGCCCGCCACGGGCAAGATCATCGGCGTCTGCGCCGAAGCGTCGAAGGCGGACGTCGATAAGGCGGTCAAGGCAGCCTGGAAGGCGTTCCCCGCGTGGAAGAAGACGAGCCCCGCCGAGCGCGCCGATATTTTGCTGAAGATCGCCGACCGCATCGACGCGCACGCAGAGGAGCTCGCCTACATCGAGAGTCTTGACAACGGCAAGCCCGTCCGCGAGACGCGCGCCGTCGACGTTCCTCTCGCGAGCGATCACTTCCGCTACTTCGCGGGCGTCATCCGCGCCGAAGAGGGCACCGCATCGCAGATCGACGAGAATACACTCTCTATCGTTCTGCGCGAACCGCTCGGCGTCGTCGGACAGATCGTCCCGTGGAACTTCCCGTTCCTCATGGCAGCGTGGAAACTCGCCCCCGCGCTTGCCGCGGGCAACTGCATCGTATTTAAGCCCTCGAGCGAGACCTCGCTCAGCGTGCTCGCCCTCGCGGACATCATCAAAGACCTCCTGCCCGCAGGCGTGTTCAACCTCGTCACCGGGCGCGGCTCCACGACGGGCAACTACATCCTCGAGCACGAAGGGCTGAAAAAACTCGCCTTCACCGGCTCTACCGAGATCGGCTACGACGTCGCAAAGGCGGCGGCGGATCGCCTGATCCCCGCGACGCTCGAGCTCGGCGGCAAATCCGCGAACATCTACTTCGAGGATGCGCCGTGGGAAAAGGCGGTTGAGGGCGTCTGCCTCGGTATTCTCTTTAACCAAGGGCAGGTTTGCTGTGCCGGATCGCGCGTATTCGTGCAGGACACGATTTATGACAAATTCCTCGCGGCAGTCAAGGAGAAATTCGAAGCGGTGAAGGTTGGTCTCCCGTGGGAGGATGCGACGCAGATCGGCGCGCAGATCAACACGCACCAGCTCAAGAACAGTCTCGAATACATCGACATCGCAAAGAAAGAGGGCGCACGCATCGTCTGCGGCGGCGCACGCGCCGAGGGTGCGGGGCTCGAAGGCGGCGCATTCATGCAGCCGACCATCATCGCCGACGTCACGAACGACATGCGCGTTGCACGCGAAGAGATCTTCGGCCCGGTCGTCTGCTTCATCAAGTTCCACGACGAAGCGGAGGTCGTCAAGATGGCGAACGACAGCGAGTACGGACTCGGCGGCGCCGTCTGGACGAAGGACATCAATCGAGCCTTCCGCGTCGCACAGGCGGTCGAGACCGGGCGCATGTGGGTCAACACCTACAACCAGCTGCCCGCGCACGCACCGTTCGGCGGCTACAAGAAGTCCGGCATCGGCCGCGAGACGCACAAGGTCATCATGGACGCATATACCCAGTCGAAGAACATCTACATCAGCCTGAGCGAAGCCCCGTTCGGACTGTACTAAGCGCATCTGCGCGGAGCAATCACCCCGCGTGAAAACCGCCGTCCTATCTCCGTGAGGTAGGGCGGCGTTTTTGTAATGCAAAAAAATGATTTACTTTCTGCATTTTTGCGTATAAAATAGGAGAAAAGATTCTTCTAAAGCAAAAATGTGATTTTCTCATTATGTTGAGGTGCTCTCATGCTCTTAAACTATAGCTTCAGTAACTTTTGCTCCTTTCAGGGGCATAGTTTCTTTTCGTTGAACACTCCCTCCGGCAAGGTGCTGCGGCGTTATCCCGGTAATTATAATCATACCGAATGCGGTGTGCAGCCTCTCAAGACTGCGGTGATTGTCGGTGAGAATGCGGGGGGGAAATCAAACTTTATCCGCAGCCTCATGTTTTTGCAGTCTCTCTTTATTGAAAATACGATCGTCAAAACGGTGTTCCCCTATGTGAATGTGTCTGCACTGCGAGAGGATAAAAATGCGGAGCAATTTTTCGAGTTGGAATTTACACCCGACGGCACGCAGATTTTTCGATACCAATTAATTCTTGACAGCAGGGGGATTGTTTCGGAAGGCTTTTATCAACGTGAAAAGCGTAAATCCCGCGAGCATACCATCTTAGAATACTTACGCCGCGGTGACACGGAGCTGTTTCAAGGCAGTGCGCCGGCGGATTACCCGTTAATTCTTCAGGGAAACGAGCAAAAAGCAGGTCTGTTTGCTACCAAATTAGCCTTGTTGGGGGATGCATCGGCGAATATTTTGCTGGATTGGATGACGCACCGCCTATCGGTTGTATCGTTGGACGACGAACGGAAAAGCCCTGCCGGACGCGCCTCGGAGATTGAGATTTTGCAGGATCCACGGTATATAGATATATTGCGGATGGTCGATTACAGCATTCTGCGCATCGAACTCGATGAGGAGAATCCGTACGGCAAGACGATGATCGTGCGCGAGGACAAGAAAAATCATACTTACAAAAGAGAACTTCATATGGATTCTTCCGGCGTGAAAGAGTTTTTTTCATGGGCGATACAAATTTTCCGTGTCATCTATGAGGATAAAGTAATCTTTGCGGATGAGATGGATCGTGTGCTGAACCCCGTGCTGTCCGACCGTATCATTGCCTATATGAACGGAAAAGAACATCACGGGCAGTTCGTTTTTACAACGCATAACGTCCTCCATCTCAACCTCACTACCCACATGAAAGAGCAGATCTATTTCATCACGAAAAATCGAGAAAATCTGAACTCTGAGATCTACTCACTGGCAGATTTTCCGGAGATTCGCTACGGCACAACGAAAATCTACGAATTTTATATGAAGGGAATCCTTGGAGGCACTGCCGATGCGTAGACCCAAACGGCTCCTGCGCAAACGGTTCGAGATTTTTTGTGAAGGCGATACCGAATATCACTACATTGACGGGATGAGAACACGATAAGGTGTCGAAATCGCACTTTGTCCGATTAATATGAAGGGCGGCGGTTATGCGGCATTTCTTAATGAGCTTAAGACGAAAGGACAAGTAAACTGCGTTGCACGGTTTATGATTGTCGATGGAGACCGTATTACCTCGAATGTCGGAGAGGCACATGCTTTTGAAGAGCTGGTTGACTATTGCAGGCAGCAGAACAAAAAGAGGGGGATTCCTTGTTTCATCATCCTTAATAATCCGAATTTCGAATATGTTGCCTGCCTTCACGCGAAGGACTTTACAGGACAATCCTCCGAAAAATTTATCTGCGACACGATGGGATTCGAACGTGTTGCGGATTTTAAGAAAAAAGAAGATGTTTACGGCTTCCTGAACGCGAACGAATATTGCCGGGTACACATGATTGCGCGTTTGAAGTCCGGGCAAAAACCGCTTTATCATCGATATACGGTAAAGAGGGCGACGGTTTCCATCGAAATCAGAGAGACTGTTTTTTCCAAATCGACTCTGCCTCTGCGCGGAAGTAATTTTGACGAGTTCTTCGACGTGATTGATTGGCCGACGGCATAGCGCCGTATTTTTACTGATGAAAAAGGAGTACAATATGACCGCAGGAAAATATGCATACGCTTTTATCGCACTGGGGATATGCGCCGCGTCTCTTGGCGCGACAACCGCACAGGCGGCGGAAGCAGCTGCATCATCACCCGCACAGACGGAGACGACCGCGCCGATCGCACTTGCTCCCGTTACGATCTCGGATCACGGAGAGACCCTGACGATGCTGCTTCCGCAGCTTCCGGCGTTTCAAAAAGAGGAGCAGTCTTTTCCGGCGATAGGATTTTCTATCAGCAAATATACTGCTCGTGCCGAGGCGGCGGGGCTTGACGTGCTCGTCCAGCACAGCGTATTCGCGGACGACGGCACTGCGCCGCCGACACTCGACGAGGCTGTGGCGGGCGCGCGCGATGCGATCGCGGCGGCGTATCAACCCGACCGTATGATGCGAAACGAGCGGATCGATCTCGGCGGGGTGCCCGCGCACCTCTTCTCGTATTCATATACGGTGAACGGCGCGTCTTATATCGACGACAGCATCGTCGTTGTGATCGGCTTCAATCAGTGGAATATCACCCTTGCGCGCCGCGCGGACAATACCGCGGTTGCGCCGCGGATCGACGAGTTGCTGACGTCGATTCGGGTGCAGGCGGACAAAGCGGAATAGTGTGTGGCAGGAACTTTCACGAGGGGCGGCGAAATTGTTCCACAGCATATTTTAGGAGACGGATCGATTGCACAGCGATGATTTGGATATTTTGGATATCGAGAAGAAAATTGAGCGTGGGAAGCGGCTGACGCACGAGGATGGCGTGCGTCTTTTCGCGTGTCCGAACATTGCCCGGATCGGGGCGCTCGCCGACCGCGTGCGCCGCGAGAAATGCGGCGACATTGTGTACTACAATGTGAACTGTCATGTAAACCTGACGAATATCTGCACCGCGCACTGTAAATTCTGCGCATTCGGGCGCGATGCCGAGGATAAGGGCGCGTACGAGATGAGCGTCGACGAGGCGGTCGCCCATGTCGCTGACGCGATGCGCGACCCGCATCTGGCGGGGCTGCACGTCGTGAGCGGACTGCATCCGGACTGGACATTCGACGACTATCTCCTGCGGCTCGCCGCCCTGCATAAGACGTTCCCGTCGCTTTATCTCAAGGGCTTTACGGGGGTTGAGATCACACATTTTGCAAAGACATCGGGGCTGTCTGTGAAAGAAGTGCTCCTGCGTCTGCGCGATGCGGGACTCCAGTCCATCGCGGGCGGCGGCGCGGAGATCCTCACCGATCGCGTGCGCGGCGAGCTCTGCCCGAACAAGGCGACGGCGGACGAGTGGCTCATGGTCGCGCGCACGGCACATGAACTCGGCATCAAGACGAATGCGTCCATGCTCTACGGGCACATCGAGACGATCGAGGAGCGCGTCACGCATATGCTGCGCCTGCGCGACCTCCAGGACGAGACGGGCGGCTTCCAGACGTTTATCCCGTTCCCATTCCTCCCGTCGAATACAGAGCTCGGGCAGAAGGTGAAGCAGACCTCCATGTGGGACGATTTGCGGACGATTGCGATCTCGCGGCTCATGCTCGATAACTTCCGCAATATCAAGGCGTACTGGGTCATGCTCACCGTTCCCGTCGCGCAGGTTGCCCTCTGCTTCGGCGCGAACGACATCGACGGCACCGTGCACAAGGAGACCATCCTCCACGACGCGGGCGCAAAGAGCCCTCGCGCCCTCTCTGAGGATCACATCATCCGCGTCATCCGTGAGATCGGGCGGACGCCCGCGGCGTGTGACTCGAACTTTAATATCATTGAGACCTATTGACGCGAGGCGTGAGCGCGAGGCGGGATTTTGGCGCCTCACTGTGTCATTGCAAAAAATCCTTGCGATACATTCAAACTTCCGCCTCGCTCAGGCTTTGGGATATATGACGGCATTAAGAAACCGCTGCTCCTATGACGGAACAGCGGCTTTTTTGTTGCCGGATATTATGCGTATCCGTACGGCTTCCGCTTTTTCCACAGGAACGCGAACACCATGCACGCGCCGAGGAAATCGGCGGCGGGTGTCGCCATAAAGACGCCGTGGATGCCGAAGAATCGGGGGAGCAGGAGGAGGAAGCCGAGGAGGAAGAGCATCGTGTGGCAGAACGAGAGCAGGGCGGAGGTGCGTCCGTCGCCGAGCGCGGTGAAAAAGGACGATCCGTAGGTGCTGAACCCTGCGAAGAGGAAGCCGATTGCATAGAGGCGGAATCCCGTCACGGCGAGGTCGTAGACATGCGAGTCCGCAGGGACGAAGATCTGCGTGATCGGCGCCGCGATGATGAGGCTAACCGCTGCGATTGTGAGCGAAAACCCGCCGATGAGAATGAGGTTGCGCCGGAGAATCTCGCGGAGCACGGCACTGTCTCTGCGCCCGTAGTTGAAGCTCGTCAGCGGCGCGACCCCCTCGGCGTACCCGAGATAGACTGCGGCGAGAAGCTGCGAAATATAGTCCACGATGGAGGCGGCGGCGACTCCGTCCGCACCTGCGAGGCGCATCATCGTGTTGTTCATGACGATCATGATGAGGCTCATGGAGAGCTGCATCACCATCTCGCTCGAGCCGTTGCCCATCGCATGCAGCACGGCGCGCAGCCGCCAGACGGGGTGCACGAGGCGGAGCGTTCCCCGCCGGTGTATGGCAAAGTACCATAGGCCGACGAATGCGGAGATGGAGAAGCCCGTTGCCGTCGCAGCGGCTGCGCCCTCCAGCCCCCAGCCGAGGACAAAGAGGAGGATGTAGTCAAGTACCATATTGACGATGCCGCCGACGAGAGAGGAGAGCATCGCGAGGCGCGGCTGCCCCGCTGCAACGAGGAAGATGTCGAGGATCAGCCCTGCCATCGTGAGCGGTGTCGAGACGAAGAGCGGCACGGCATATACTTCGCAGAGCGGATAGAGGGCATCGTCCGCGCCGAAGAAATAGAGGATCGGGCGCAGGAAGATCAGTCCGAGTACGGCGATCATCGTGCTGAGAATGACGCAGACGAGGACGAGCAGGGAGAAATTTTCCTGCGCATGACGGCGTTTTCCCTCCCCAAGCTGCGCCGCAACGAGGGCACTGCCGCCCGTGCCGAGCATGGTCGCGAGCACGATCGTGAGCGGGATGAACGGCATGACGATGTTGATCGCCGACAGCCCGTCCGTTCCGACGGCGTGCGCGACGAAGAAGCCGTCGACGATGAAGTTCACATTCATAAAGAGCTGTGACACGATCATCGGCACGGCAAACGCGAGCAATGTGCGGTAGGTGATGGGCTGAGATAGCTGCACCACGGAACAACCTCCTTTGTCAGTGATTCCGATATCCTAGCACAAAGCGGACCAGACGTGCAAGTGGAGAATTTGCAAAATCACGCCGCATTTGGTACACTTGCGGGAGTGTGTTATGGAAGAAAGAGCGGCTTGTATGTGGATCGTGATGCTGAACGGAGGGCTCGGCAATCAGATGTTTCAGTACATCTTTGCCCTCTACTTGGCGCAGAACGATGCGCACGTTGTGATCGACGACTCCGCCTTTTTTGGCGCACGCGTGGAGCACAACGGATTTGAAGTTCCACGTTTTTTCCCAGGAGGCGTTTTGCCTCGTCTGAGCGAACACTTTACGCCGGATGTATGGGCGGAGATGCTAGTACGCAAGGAAAACGGGATGTCCATTCCGGAGCAGCTGCGTGAGGGAGGGCTTTCAATCACCTGTGTCCGCCAAGATGCAGGCGACTGTCCTGAATTTTTTGGGGATACGACAGAAGTCAATGCGGCGGATCGCGCCCGTATCTTGTCTTTCTCACGCACGCAGATGATTTATTTTGCGGGTTACTGGATGGATTTTGGCTATTTCACTGAAATTCAGAAGTCTTTTTGGGAATGCTTTCGATTCCCTCCCTTTTCGACAGAGAAGCAGATCAGAATGGCAAACGAGATCGCCTCAATGGAGAATGCAGTAGCAATCCACGTGCGCCGTGGAGATATGGCGGCACTTGGACTTTCCAATCCGCCGACATATTTTAGGCAGGCGATTGAGGCGCTTGAAGATCTGGTTTCGATTGATCGTTTCTTCCTGTTTTCCGATGATCTTGTCTACTGTATGGAGAACGCGGAGGAATTTGGGCTTGCGGGGATTCGCTCGCGGCTGACTGTGGTGGAGGGGAATCGCGAGAGAGAGGCGTACGTCGATATGCAGCTGATGTCTCTCTGCCGTTTTCGCATCGCGGATCGGAGCAGTTTCAGCCAACTTGCGGGTGTTCTCTGTCGTCTGCCGAGGAATCTTACAACCGTATGGAATCCGCCGGTTGTTACGGGATATTGTATTCCAGTCTAAACATGGAGAATAAATCTGTTATGTCAGATCGAATAAAAGCCCGTGCCGCCGCCGAGCGGGGCGATCGACTGTCCCGGGAGGATGCGCTCGCGCTCTACGAGGACAACGACCTCCTCGCGCTCGGGGCATGGGCGCGCGCGGCGAAGGAGCGCGCGAGCGGCAGGGACGTCTACTATACCGTCAACCGCCATATCAATTTGACAAATATATGCAGTGCGAACTGCCCGCTCTGCGCGTTTCAGGTGGAGCGCGGCGACGCGCGCGGCTACATTATGGAGACGGACGATGTGGCACGCATCCTGGAGACGGCGCGGAAAACGCCGCGTCTCACCGAGATTCATATCGTGAGCGCTCTGCACCCCGACCGCCCGTTCTCCTACTACGAGGGCGTCGTGCGGCAGGTGCGCGCCGCGCTCCCGGACGCGGACATCAAGGCGTTCACGCCCGTCGAGATCGTGAACTTTGCAAAGACGGAGGGTCGGAGCGTACGCGAGATCCTCACCGACTTGCAGGCGGCGGGGCTCTCGTCCCTGCCGGGCGGCGGAGCGGAGATCCTTTCCGACCGCGTGCGGGAGATCATCTGCCCGAACAAGGCGACACGCGCGGAGTGGATCGGCTGTATGCGCACTGCACATACGTTGGGCATACGAACGAATGCATCCATGATGTACGGTCATATCGAGACCATCGAGGAGCGCGTCGACCATCTGATCGCCCTGCGCAACCTCCAGGACGAGACGGGCGGCTTTCAGGCGTTCATGCTCTTTCCCTTTCACCCCGAGAACACTGCCCTCGGCGTGGAGCGTAAACTGCGGCGCGTCGGCTCGTGGGAGGATATGAAGATGCTCGCGCTCTCTCGGCTCGTGCTCGACAACATCGCGCACGTCAAGGCATTCTGGGTCATGCTGACCCGGCCGATCGCGCAGCTCGCGCTCGCATTCGGCGCGGACGACCTCGACGGCACGATCGGCGAGGAGAAGATCATCCACGCGGCGGGCGCGCAGACGCAGACCGGCATCACGCGCCGTGAGCTCGACGCGATGATCCGCGAGGCGGGCTATGAGCCTGTGGAGCGCGACACATTTTATCGCCCGATTGCGGCGGCGGAGGAGGTCGGTCAGGCATGAGACTTTCCGCAGAGGAAGCGGCGGAGCTGCTCGCGCACGGCGACCTCATCGCGCTCGGACGCGCGGCGGACGCGGAG
>ERZ773003.1084-NODE-1084-length-17287-cov-5.952936_pt1 | contig 17287 bp, 20 predicted proteins | sample MGYA00580668_ERZ773003 | MGnify/ENA primary metagenome ERZ773003 (study PRJEB29015, sample SAMEA2738002) | human oral metagenome | biome: human oral; feature: human-associated habitat; material: dental | place: China | collected 2126 ... | reverse complement strand
CACACGATCTTGGCGCATAGCTGTGTCACTGCGAAAAATCCTGCGGTCGACGTAGCTTTTAACTACGCCTTCCCTTGAATTTTTCTAGTTCCTTGCTCTGCATCCAAGCTTGTGCGTCACTCACTATACGGTATTTTATTTATCTGCACCGCTTTGGCATCCGCCTTGCCAAAAAAGCGGGGCTTAAAAATGGCTGCGGCGGACGCCGACGCGGTACGAAGTGGCGCGTTAGCTCCGGGGGGAGTATCACACATACGGTATGAGGCGGGATTTTCACGCTTAGGGGCATCATATTTTATAAATTTACAAAGGAGAAAATACGATGGTTGTTATTATGAATGCGGAGGCTTCGCAGGAGGATATCGAGGGCGTCATTCACGCCATTGAGGAAAAGGGGCTCGAGGCGAAGGTGATGGAGGGCGCGCGGCAGAAGATCGTCGGCGTCATCGGGGACAAGACGCTGCTCGCCGCGACGCCGCTCGATGCGATGCGCGGCGTGGAGACGACGGTCGCGATCTCAAAGAGCTATAAACTTGCGAGCCGTGAGTTCCATCCCGCGCCGAGCGTGATCGATGTCGCGGGTGTGCAGATCGGCGGCGGGAATCCTGTGGTGATGGCGGGTCCCTGCTCGGTCGAGTCGCGTTCACAGTTGCTCGAGACGGCGGAGATCATCAAGTCGGGCGGGGCGCAGTTCATCCGCGGCGGCGCGTACAAGCCGCGCACTTCGCCCTATGCGTTCCAAGGGCTTGAGGAGGAGGGGCTGAAGTACCTTGCCGAGGCGCGCGAGCGCACGGGGCTGAGCGTCGTCACAGAGGTGACGGTCGTCGAGGCGGTGGACACGGTCGCCGCCTATGCCGATCTGCTCCAAATCGGCGCGCGCAACATGCAGAACTTTGGACTCCTCAAGGCAGTCGGGCGTGCGGGCAAACCCGTCATGCTGAAACGCGGACTCGCGGCGACGATTGACGAGTGGCTGAATGCGGCAGAGTACATCATGAACGAGGGCAATCCGAACGTCATTCTCTGCGAGCGCGGCATCCGCACCTATGAGACGTACACGCGCAATACGTTTGACATCAGTGCGATTGCGGCGATCAAGCACCTCTCGCATCTGCCGATCATTGCCGACCCAAGTCACGGCACGGGCAAGTGGCGCATGATCAAACCGATGTCCCTTGCCTCCATCGCGGCGGGCGCGGATGGTCTCATCATCGAGGTGCACCCGAACCCTGCAAAGGCACTCTCCGATGGGCCGCAGTCCCTGACGCCCGCGCATTACAGCGACCTCATGCGCGACGTCCGGAAACTCAGCGCGTTCATGAAGGAGTCGCATATCATCCCCATGGATTTAGGATGATCGTGTGCAGGTTGAGAATGGAAACGCGTATGATTCCTAATTACGTGCAAACTATTGACAATCGAGTACCTGTGCCTTATACTCAGGTCAATGGAACGGTTCCGGAGAGGGATGCGGCGCTGCCGCTGCCTCACGGCGCAGGAACCGTTGCCGCTCACGGGAATCCTTCAAGGCTGCCAACATAGGCAGCCTTTATTTGTCGTAGGGATTGCGGTGGGGTATTCACTCAGTGGTGAGTCAAGGCGCCAAGGAGCGAACATGCCCTCATGCAAGGGGCGAAGTGGCAAAGGAGGAACTGGTATGTTCTCGAAGACGGATTTTTGGATCGGACTTGCGGTCGGCGCGGTAGCGGGTATTTTCGGCTATCGCTTCATGCAGGAGCGCTCGCAGCAGCTTGCGGCGCTTGAGTCCGGTCAGGCGGAGCTGTCGGTTGCGGAACTGCAGCGGCAGAAGGAGGAGCTTGAGGATCTGATCGCGGCACAGTCTGCGCTCGATAAGTAAGGCTCGGTGTTTTCCGGAGGGGCTGTCGCGCGGGTGTCGCGCGCAGCCCTTTTTTGAAAAGGAAAGGGGGCTGCCGGACTTTGGATATTTTTGAAGCCGTCCGGGCGGCGATTCCCGCATCCGCACTCGAGCTCTTCCTGCGCTCAACTGAGGTTGCGTCCTATATGCCGGGGCGCGTGCGCCTCTACAGCAGGCAGATGATCGGCAATCCGGCGCTGGAGGCAGAGGTGCGGCGGCGTCTCGGTGCGCTCGCAGAGCTGGAGTCCGTGACGACGAATACGGAGACGGGATCGATCCTAATCACTTATCTGCCGGAGCGGCTGCGCGCAAATGCGGAGCTGCGCCGCGCGGAGGAATATATTGTAAAGCACGCGAGGAGGCGGGCATAATGTCATATGTTTCGGGATTTATGCTGGGAGCGTCGCTCGCGAAGTATCTGCGGCAGTATATGAGCGGGGGGCGCACGGCGCCGACTTCCTTTTTCGCGGCGAGCCGGGGCGAGCGGGGCAAGCGTCCGCGCGGGCGTCTGCCGCGCACGGGTGATCTGCTCCTGCCGTTTTCCTGCGTACATGCGTCGGCGGGGCGGCGGCGGTATCGGACGCCGTACCTGACGGAGGAGACGGCGGAGCTCCTCACGGCGGGCATCCGCACGCTCTCCTTTGTGCGCGAAATCGATGTGAACGCGGACTCCGGGAGCATCCTGCTCGTCTATCATCCGGAGGATGAGGCGCACATTCTCGTGCTCGCGGAGGAACTGGAGAAAATCTTCTCGAAAGGGCATGCGGCGCCGCATGTCGGGACACTTGCGCAGAGCATCCGCAGCTCGGTGCACGCGTTCAGCGGGTGGATTCAGGCGCATTCGGGCGGCGCACTCGATCTGAACTCACTCGCGGCGGGCGTGTTCTTCCTCATCGGCATTCGGCAGCTCGTGCTCGCAAATGCTGCGGGAACCGGGGGAACGGGGACTCGGATGTCGCCTTCGGGCTTCCAAATGCTGTGGTGGGGGCTGACGCTGATGAGAGGATGGCGGACGGTATGAGTGCACTCAAGAATACGCGGATCCGTATGAAATGCGCCCTCACGCGCGAAGAGGCGGCGCGCCTTGCGGCACGTCTGCGTCGCTTTCCCGCGGTGGCGGCGGCAGAGGTGCGCGAAGATCATGTGAATCTGTGGCACGAGGGGCGGCTGCCCGCCGAGCGAGTTCTCGCGGCAATTTCGCGTGCCGTGCGCGCCGCCGAGGAGGCATCCGTGACACCCGCACAGCGGCTCGCGGAGTTCCGCCGGGATGCACTGATTTCTCTCGCGAGCTTTGCCGCGATGGAGATATTGAAACGCACCGCGCCCGAGATGTTCGCCTCAATGAAAGTACTGCGTGCTCTGCTCGTCGTCGCCATCTCGCGCAAATTCATCAAGACGGGCGTCGAGGGGCTCGTCCGCGACCGCGAACCAAACGCGGACACGCTCACGACGACGGCGGTTATCGCCTCCGTGCTCGCGGGCAAGCCCGAGTCAAGCCTCATGCTCCTCGTCCTCAGCAACGGCGCGGAGATGTTGACGAACTACGCGGCAGAGAAGGCACGCGCGCAGATCTCGGGACTGCTCTCGCTCGACCAGCGCTTTGTCTGGCTCGTCGAGGGTGAGGGCGAAAATGAGGTCGAACGCAAGGTTCCCGTGGAGGAGATTCGCCCCGGCAACATTATCGCGGCGCACGCGGGAGAAAAGATTGTCATCGATGGTCACGTCCTGCGCGGCGATGCGGCGGTGACGCAGGCGTCCATCACGGGCGAATCCAGCCCCGCGATGAAGCAGGCGGGCTCGCCCGTCTATGCGGGCAGCGTCGTCGAGGCGGGCGAGATCGTGATCGCTGTGGAGAAGGTCGGCAGCGACACCTCCCTTGCACACATCGTTCACCTCGTCGAGGAGGCACAGACGCGCCGCGCGCCCGTGCAGAACTTCGCCGATCAGATGGCGAACTACCTCGTGCCCGTGTCCTTCCTCGGCGCGGCGATCGTCTACGGGGCGACACGCGACTGGCAGCGCGTGCTGAATTTGCTCTTCATCGATTTCTCCTGCGGGCTGAAGCTCTCTACGGCAACCGCCATGTCCGCCTCCATTGCGGCGGCGGCAAAACGCGGCATCCTCGTCAAGGGAGGCAACTACATCGAGGCGCTTGCGCGCACAGATACCGTTGTCTTTGACAAGACGGGGACGCTCACGATCGGCGTGCCGGAGATCTCGTTCATCCGCACGGCGGACGGGGTCTCGGAGAAGGAGATGATCCTCCTCGCGGCGTCTGCCGAGGAGCACTCTGTGCATCCGCTCGCCGTCGCGATTCAAAAATATGTCGATGCAAAGGGGTGGAAAGCACCGCAGCACCGCTCCTCCGAGACCATCGTCGCGCGCGGCATGTGCGCCGAGGTGCCGGATTTTGACAGCTATACCGGCGGCACAGTGCGTGTCGGCAGCAAACGGTTTCTCGCCGAGAACGGCATCGAGGATACGGAGCATCTCGGCGCGGGCGTCACGCGGAAGAATCTGCTCTATATCGCGCGCGACCGGAGGCTCATAGGAATCATTGGCATCGAGGATCCGATCCGCCCCAAGATGAAGAAGACGCTCAACCAGCTCCGCCGCTGCGGCGTGGACGAGATCGTTATGCTGACGGGCGATGCGAAGGCGGTCGCGGCGGACGCGGCGCGCGAGATGGACGTCGACTCGTACCATGCGGAGATTCTGCCCGAGGATAAGTCGTACTATGTCAACACGCTCAAGCAGCGCGGCACGGTCATGATGGTCGGCGACGGCATCAACGACGCGCCCGCGCTCGCCTTTGCGGACGTCGGCGTCTCGCTCGGCGGGCGCCAGACGGACATCGCGGCGGAGTCCTCGGCGGTGACGATCCACTCCGAGGATCCGACGCGGCTTGTCGAGGCGCTGCGGCTCGGACAGCGCACGATGCACCTCGTGGGGCAGAACTTCAAGGCGACCATCCTCGTCAACTCGGCGGCGATGATCCTCGGCGCGCTCGGGCGCATCAGCCCGCTTGCGGCGGCGGCGATCCACAACTCGGCCACGCTCATCGTTGTGCTCAACAGCTGCCGCATTTTAACGCGCGAGGGCGGACTCTTCGCACGACAGCGTTGAAGTATTGATTTTTCTCCCATGTTGTTGTAAAATACGATAGTATTATGACATGAAGATAGATTCGGATCATGAGAGTATGGCGATCCGCTATTTTGGGAGGAGCGTTTGTCGATGGCAGGGAAGATGAAGAACTGCTCAAGCTGCGGGAAGGTATTTGTCTCAATTAATAATGCTCGCATTTGTATGGATTGCCGCGCAAAGGAAGAAGAGTGGGAAAAGGCGATTGTCGAGTTCGTCCGTGATCATCCGAAGTCGCAGATCGGCGAGATCGTCGAGGCGACGGGCGTACAGGAACCGGTCATCCGCCGCATGATCCGCGAGGGGCGCTTTGTCTCCTCAGGCGCAGATCTCTACTATCCGTGTGAGAAATGCGGCTCGCCCATCCAAAAGGGACAGTATTGTGACAAGTGCCAAAGGGAGATCCGAGACGAATTGACCGCGCACATCGCGCAGAAGAGCGCATCCGGGATGCGTACGACGGGCGACAAGTCCGGCGGGCGCAAGGGATATGTCACACTCGGCTAAAATTAAAAAATACGGGACGCACGCGGGGGATGCCCTTAAGTGTGCGTCTTTTTTTTTCGATAAAGAAAATGAAGGAGCTCCGTGCATTCAAGTCGGAGCAGAACATTAGGTGGTGAATGAAGATGTTGATCAGCAATCATACGGTGTCGGCAGTGAGCAGACTCTATGCCGGCAGCCAGACAACAAGCACGCGCCGCGTGGATGCGGTACGTGCCGTGCAGCAGCCGGACGCGCTCGAACTCTCGGGCGAAGCGCAGAGCTTTGGCGACATCCTGCAAAAACTGCGCGCGGGCGACGGTGTGCGTGCGGATCGTGTGTCGTCTCTTTCGGCGCGCACGGATGCGGGGACGTATGCGCCCGCTCCCGACGAAATCGCGGCGAAGATGCTCGCGATGCGTTATTGATAGAGACCGGCAGCATGTGGAATGCCCTGACGGAGACGCTGCATGCCCTTTCGGTGCAGTATGAGAAAATCGGCGCGCTTCAGAAGAAGAAGCGCGGTATTCTTGTTGCGCTCGATATGGCTGCACTCGAAAAACTAACGGCAGAAGAGAGCGCCTGCGCGCGCACGGTCGAGCGCTTGGAGAAGGAGCGCCTGACACAGCTTGCGCAGATTGCGAAGGAGACACCGGGAGTGACTGTCGATACGACGATGGAGGAGCTCGCGCTTCTCGCGCCGAACGATGCCATACACCGTGCCGTGCTGGGTGCGAGCCGCAAGCTGAGCATCCTCGTCAAGGAGACGAAGGAAGCGAGCGAGGCAAACGCACTCCTCATCGAGGGCGCGCTCATGGCGGTCAACCGCACGCTCGGTCGTATCGGCGGCGCGGTCGTCGATCCCGTCTACGGGCAGGGCGGCACAGAGCAGGTGCGGCATTTGAAGAAAAATCTGGATTTTAAGGCGTGAACGGTCATGACGAATGAGACCCGTGAGGTACTGCTCCTGCTCAAAGAGCAGCTCGGCACATGCGAGGCGGCTGCACGTTGCTTCGCCGCGCTGAAAGAGGCTCTCCGACACGGGGGCGCTGCGGGGGGCGTGAGCACTGCGACCGCTGCGGCGGAACGCAGCCTTACTGAGCTGCGTGCGGCGGAGAGGGCGCTTGCGGCGTTTCTGGAGCGTACGGGGCGCGGCACGCTCGCGGCAGTCATCGACGCAGAGCCGAATCTCAGTGAGCGGCTGACTGCGCATCGTGCCGCCCGCAGTGCGGCGGCACAGCAAAGAGCCCTGCGTGAAGAGGTACAGATCTGTAAAGAACTGCTCGACCGGAATATGGACTTTATCAATTATCAGCTCAACGTCGTCTCCGGCACCGCCGCGGACAATACCTACGGGCGTTCGCAGCCCGTCGCGGGCCCCGGCGCGGGGCTGCGGCGCGAGATCGCCATGTTTGACGCGGACGTATAGTAATAGAAGGAATGAGGGAATATGCGGTCAACATTTGCCGGCCTCAATACGATGGTCAAGGGCATTCAGAACAACCAGCTCTCGCTGGATACTACGGGGCATAACATTACGAATGCCTCGACGCCCGGCTATTCGCGTCAGAGCGTCAACTCGGCGGCGACGAACTACCAGGAGCGTTCCTCGCTCTACGGGGACGTCCTCGTCGGCGGCGGCGTCGACGCGATGTCACTCACGCGTGCACGCAATATCTACGCGGATAAGCAGTTCTGGTCGGAGACGTCGGCACAGAACTTTTACAAGACGAATAAGACAAACTACGACAAGGTCGAGACGATCTTCAACGATTCCAAGAACACGGGCATCCTTAACGCGATGAAGCAGTTCTATGACGCGTGGGTGAATCTCTCAAACTACGCGAGCGATGCGGCGTCGCGCACAGCCGTTCTGACAAAGGGCAACAACCTCGTCGACCGCCTCCGGACAAATGCGAACCAGCTGCAGGATCAGATCGCGTCGCAGTACGATGAGATGCGCATTCAGGTGCAGAAGGTCAACAGCATCACGGAGCAGATCTCACGACTGAACAAGAACATCATGTACGCGGAGACGAACGGGGCAAAAGCAAACGACCTGCGCGATCAGCGCGACCTCCTCGTCGACCAGCTCTCGGAGATCACGAACGTCAACGTCTATGAGGAAGCGAACGGTATGTATACCGTCGTCTCGAACGGTATGACGCTCGTCAATCGCGACAGCAGACTGACGCTTGAGATGAGTGAGCCGATGAACAACGAGGAGTACGGCATCACCGACTACACCATCCGCATCAAGGAGGCGGGCGGCATCGGCTATGTCCCGCAGAGCGGCGTCCTCAAGGCACTACAGGATACCATCGTGCAGGATAAGGGATATATTGACAACCTCGCGGATATTGCCGCAACATTGCTCACAACGTTTAACGACGTACACAAGCAGGGCGCGGGCATTGATGCAGATGCGACAACATGGCTTAATTTCTTTGGGGACAACGGCAATAAAAGCACCGCGACCGGCGGCAGCTACACAGGTACACACTACACATGGCATGTCGATGCGGCGACGGGCGAGCGCTGGATGGAGCAGACTGCCGCGAGTGTCAACAAAACGGTTTCCGGCACGACGACAACGATTACGATGACAGATTCCGTAGTCGCTTCAGATAAGAAAAAACTTAAATCCATGCAGATCATCAATGCCCTGAAGGTCGCAAGCGAACTGACTGCGCCGGGCGGTCAGAACCTTGTCGCGGCACGGCAGATCTACGATCCGACCGTTGATCCGCTGACCAGCAAGCCTAAGGGGATGGTCAAGCCGACCATCTCGGCGGGATCCTCGACCTACACCTACGACAACAGCTGGATCAACGGAACAGGCGACGGTACGATGGCAGTCGAACTGAGCAAGCTATTCAACACCGATCAGGGGAGCTCGATGAATCCCGCGGGAACGGAGCGTCCGGTAAGCACGATTTCCATCAATCAGTATTACAACGGCATCATGAGCAAGCTCGGCGCGAACGCCGAGACCGTGGACAAAAAGCTCAAGCAGCAGGACGATCTCATCACACAGATCACCCAGTGGCGGCAGTCCACCGCAGGCGTCAACTGGAACGAGGAGCTGACGAATATGCTGAAGTTCCAAACGGGATACGGCGCATGTTCGCGCGTCCTTACCTCGATGGACGAGATGCTTGACAAGCTCATCAATAGTACCGGCACGGTTGGAAGGTAAGGTGTGACCCATGGCAATCCGCGTCAGCAGCGATTACTCGGTACAGCGCTATCAAAAAGATCTCAACGAACTGGAATACAATAAGGCCAAACTCATGGAGCAGGGCGACGGCAGCAAGCTGCACCGCCCCTCCGACAACTCCGTGGACTATTCGCGCTACCTGCGCTACGACATCTCCGAGGGCGAGAACGAGCGGTATCAGAGCAGCGTGAAGGCAGGGCTTTCGTGGATGAACGCCACGCAGAACGCACTCTCCGGCATGGAGGATATTCAAAAGACCTTCAAGGCAAAGACCATTCAAGCGGCAAACGACGACAAGGATGAAAAGGGCGGCGACTGGCCTGCCATCGCACGCGAGATGATGGCAGGCATCCAGCAGATCGTCTCCCTCGGCAATACGCAGCTCGGTGACCGCTATATTTTCTCCGGGCAGGCGGATCTTACGCAGCCCTTCTCCATGACGGATTCGTCGCATAAGGTTGACCGCGGTCTTACCAAGACGCTCGATGATCGGCAGACAGCGTTCTTCAACGGTGTCAGCAATGAGAAAAGCGGCGATTTTCTGCATCAGATGCTTGCGCTTCAGGGGGACGACGGCAAAGACTACTATATGAATACCCTCACGGGCGACATCTATACGAAGGAATTTGTGCAGGAAGGGTATAAGGACGTCATCGCCAAAGGGCGCTCGACGGTGGATCCCGCAACGGATCGTGTCGGAAACATCGGCGGTGCGCTCAATATCAGCCAACATTTCAAGAATACGGGCGAAATCAAAACGGATGCAGGCGCCGGGACGAACTGGACAACATCCGCAACGGTCAGCGGTTCAACCGTCAATATGAAGTTTGCCACGATCAAACAGCAGATCGCTACCTATAACGGCGATATGCGCTACATCTCCATGGTCAAGCAGAACGGTTCAACCGAGCCAACGGCGGATACAGTGAATAAGACGGGGCGCGACCTCTTCGGACGCGATCTCTTCGACGATGGGAACTCGGGCAACAGTGCTTCCGGCACGGCGATGCTCAACAACATGCTCACCGTGTACGAGCAGACGAACCGCTCCAACCCGCACTGGATCAGCTCCGACGGCGTAACGCTCGCGGATGCTGCGAACCAGGTGACGCTGCAGGCACACACGGAGACGGGAGCGCGCTCGCGCCTCTACACCGATATGACGGATATTTTGACGAATCACAAGGAAAACATCACAAAGGATATCACCGATGTCTCCTCGACCGATGTCGCGGCACTTGCAACCAAGATGATGCAGCAGCAGACTCTCATGGGCATGTCGCTCTCTATGGGGGCACGCATCCTGCCGCTCTCGCTCGTCGATTATCTGCGCTGATTTTCACTAGCATTTTCATAACGGGAAAGGACGCCCACGATGTCTATGCTTTATCTCAACGTGCGCCACACACTCCCGATGATCGGGATGCGGTCGCAGAAGAACACCCTCGATGCGGGCATCAATCAGCCGAGCTACGATCAGACGTCGCAGCAGGCACGCTCGAACAAAGGAAAGACACAGCCCAAAATCGATATCGACAGCTATCCGAGCCGTCACAGCTACGGCTATACAAACCATACCGACTTTGCCCGCGAAAACGAGCAGGAAGGACTCTCGGGCGTGCAGCAGGGAACGTCCAAGCACACGCAGATGGCATGGGCGCTCGCCGAGGATGGGCCGAAACCCGGACGCATGGTTCCCATCGAGCAGGTGCAGAGCGAGGTGCAGAGCATCGCCGATCAGAACCGCGTGCTCGTCGCGGCGGCGATTCCAAAGCCCGAGATCAGCTTCGACGTCGGCGAGGTCGTCGGCGAGACCGAGGTCGGTACCGTTTTGCCGCAGTGGCAGATCGAGCCGCGCGCCAGCATTGAGTACAACCGCGGCAGCATCGAGACCTATCTCGAGCGCAAGGGTGACATTCACGGCTGGGTCAGCGAGGGACACTACGATATACTGGCATAACAGGAGTTTTTGATGAAAAAATTCATGACAACCCGTTTCGGCGAGATCGAAGCGGAAGAAGACGCAATCATTACTTTCGAATCGGGTATTCCGGCCTTTGAGGAGGAACGGGAATTCCTCATCATCCCCTACGAGGAGGGGAGTCCCTATGTGTTCCTCCAATCGCTCAAGACACCGGATCTTGCGTTCCTCATGACGATGCCGCTCGTATTCTTTCCGGAGTATGAAGTTGTCATCGACGACGACGTGGAGCGTGCGCTCGGACTGACGTCGCCCGATGAAGTCCTGATCTACACGATTCTCACTCTTTCGGGCACGGAGATCCGCGATCTCACGGCGAATCTCATGGCGCCGATTGTCGTCAACGCCAAGACGCGCCGCGCCAAGCAGATTGTGCTGGATCGCAGCCCATACACGACGAAGCACCGCTTGTTCCCGGATACAAAGGAGGACAAGTAATGCTCGTACTTACGCGCAAACCCCGACAGCAGATTATGATCGGCGACAACATCGTCGTGAACATCGTGGAGGTACAGGGCGACAACGTGCGCATCGCTATCGACGCGCCGCGCAGCGTCAAGATCTACCGCGGTGAAATCTACCGGGCAATCCAGGAGGAGAACCAAAGAGCCGCGGCAGCCCCGCAGGACTTTGACCTCAGCAGCTTGCCCAAAGGGTAAAATATATAGTTATCATGGAAGAATTCAGCGGAAACGCAGGAAGCGTTTCCCGGTATACATGGAGGGATACCTATGGCAGTAGGAAGCGTTCAGGATGTCATGCTCGCGGCGGTTGCCGTGAGCAGTATGCAGGACGGGCAGAGTGCCCCGCAGACCGCAGGAAGCGATCCGGCACAGGAAAGCGCAGTGCCCGCATCGAGTAATGCGAACAGTGTGCAGTATGATGCGGCGCAGAAAGCGAACGAGAAATCGGCGCATCATGAAAAACTGACCGAAGATCAGACAGCATACATCACCAAAAAGCTCAACGAAATCATGCGCAGCATCAACGTCAATCTTGAGTTCCAGTACCACAAGGAAGTCAACGTGATGTCCGTGCGTATGCTGGATAAGAAAACAGGCGAAGTGCTGCGCGAAGTGCCGCCCGAGGCGATGGTCGAGCACATGATCAAAGTACACGACTGGATCGGCGCATTCTTGGATAAGACCGCCTAAGCCGGCAGAATGAAAGGCAAGGAGGAGTTACTATGGCAGGAGCAACAGGAGCCACGGGGTCAAAGGGGATCTACGGTCTCTCAGGATCCGGCATCGACGTCGAATCGCTCGTCAAGGTCGGAATGATCTCTCAGCAAAAGAAGTATGACCGTATCTATAAGAAAGAAGTCGAGGCGGAGTGGCGCAAGGAAGCCTATGCGAATGTGTATGAAAAACTCAGCACGTTCCAAAACAGTACGCTTTCAAACTATAAGCTGAGCGCAACGACGAAGCCGATGACGGCGACGAGCTCGAATACGGACGCCGTAACGGCGGTCGCGAACGCAAGCGCAGGGCTCATGACCCATAACGTCGAGGTTTCGGAGACGGCGAAGAACGCCTATCTAATGACGGCGACGGGCGCTCATGTGGAGCGTGCCAATACGGCGGCGTCTGCCGCAAAGAGCATGATGCTCAAGGACATTGCCTATGCAGGCGGTACGAAACCGGCAGGCATGGCAAACACGGATGTCGCACTCCGGTTCAAGGTCTCCGACGGAACAAATACGACGACGGTTGAGTTTACGGCCGAAGAGGTGTTCAATAAGAACCTCACGCTGAACGACCTTGCGACCCGCATCAATAATGCACGCTATAAGGATACCGCCGGGAAGAACGCAGCGCGCAGTCTCAGCGCATCCTATGACACCGTATCGGATGCCTTTTCCATCGTCAACACCAAGACGGGAGCGGAGAACAAAATAGAACTCTCTGTTGAAAGCGGTACGGGAGATATGCAGAATGCGTCCGCGCAGCTGCTCACGAACCTTAAACTGGGCGATGTGAACAATAACCCCGGCACCGCACAGACATACTCTGCCGGAACTACAAATGCCGTGACCGGCGTCAACGGCAAGGTCAAGATCGACGGACGCGAGTATAACGATCTGCAGGAGAACAAGCTTACCGTCGGCGGCGTCACCTATACCTTTAAGCAGAAAACGACAGCACCGGCGCAGGTCGGGATCGCTCAGGATCAGGATAAGCTGCTCGAGAATGTGAAGAAGTTCGTGGAGGAGTACAACAAGCTCCTTGACGATCTCAACAAGCAGTACAGCGAAGGTAAGTACAGAGACTACGGCGTGCTCACAAAGACCCAAGAGGACGGCATGACGAAGGAGCAGGTCGAAAAGTGGAACGAGAAGGCAAAATCCGGGCTTCTGTACCGCGACGAATACCTCCGCTCCATCATCAGCGACATGCGTGATGCCGTGACCAACCGTGTCGGCTCCGTTCCCGGGCGCTATAATTCGCTCGCATCCATCGGCATCACGTCGAAGGATCAGAAGGGGCATCTGCAGATCGACGAGACGAAGCTCAAGAACGCTATCGCAGCAGAACCGGATGCCGTGAACCGTTTGATGTCGTATGACGATCCGGACAACGACTACAACAACAGCGGCGTTGCGAACCGCCTTTACAACAAGGTGACGAGCCGGCTCAAATCGCTTGAGAGCCATGCAGGCAGGACGGCGGACAAGACGGACGTTACGAGTGAGCTCGGCAAGCTCATCCAGAACTATCAGAAACAGATGAGCGACTTCAAACAGCTCATGACCTCCTTTGAGAACAATCTTTACAAGAAGTACAACGCGATGGAAGTTGCAATCTCGCGTCTCTCTGCACAGTTCAACTTCTTTGCCGCAAAGTAACAGGGGGATTCCCACATGGTAAATACCGCTGCGGACGCCTATAAGAGACAGCAGGTCATGACGGCGACACCCGAGGCACTCACGCTCATGCTCTACAACGGCTGCCTCAAGTTCATCAAGGAGGGCGTCGAGGCGCTCGCGGAGAAGCATTATGAAACCGCGAACGAGTCTCTTCAAAAAGCGCAGAATATCATCAGCGAGTTCCGCGTAACACTCAACATGGATTACGAGATCTCCCATCAGCTCCTGCCGCTTTATAACTACGCCTATGACCGTCTCGTCGAGGGGAATATGAAGAGCGATCCCACGATCATTGCCGAGGCATCGGATATCATGACGGAACTTCGCGACGCATGGGCACAGGCCATGAAGAAAGCGCGTGAGGAGAAAGGCCCGCAGGGTACAGAGGGGAGCGGCGTCTATGCCGGATGAACAATATGCGGCAGCCGCGGAACTCTGGGAGAAATATCGCGTCCTTACGCACGAGTTGATCAAATTCATCGACGGAGAGGAAATCGACACCTTCATCAACCTTGTTGATCAGCGGGAGAAAATCGTTGATTTGATCCGTGCGCTGCCCGCCGATCCCTATAAGGAGAGCGCGGCATGGGAAGCCTTCGATGCGGAGGTTCGTCCGCTCGAGATGCAGATCGGGTACAAGGCGCGCGCATGGCTGAACAAATCGCGCCGGCAGAATGCCGCCGTTCACAGCTATGATCTCTCCGAGGCGAGCCCGCTCGGGAGCGTACTCAACAAGCGTTACTGAGCGTGCGGACGACACCCGGTCTGCACCTTGACAAAACACAGGAAAAAAAGTAAAATATTTTCAGCATAATGCTTAAGTATATCGTCCTTGTGACGATATACATTATGTAAAGCTAATAAGCAAGCGGTGCGGCTGTTCTTGACGGTCAGCTAGCAGCCGGACGGAATAGACGCGCACTTGCCTATTACAGCGGGCACGGATGTCCGCACATACATTTAACTTCCGGCACAGCCGGAACTATACCAGGGAGGAATTTACACCATGGCTATGATAGTCAAAAACAACATGTCGGCAGTCAACACGCTGAACATCCTGAACAAGAACCAGTCCTCGCTCGCGAAGAGCCTTCAGAAGGTCTCCTCGGGCATGAAGATCAACGATGCCGGCGACGATGCATCGGGCTATGCCATCTCCGAGCGTATGCGCGTCCAGATCCGTTCGCTCGATCAGGATAAGCAGAACACGCAGAACGGCAACAGCATGATGAAGACGGCCGAGGGCGCTGTCGCAAGCACGGTCGAGATCCTCAAGACCCTGAAGGAAAAGGCCATCAACGCTGCGAACGACACGAACACGGACGAGGATCGCCGCACGATCCAGAAAGAGATCAACCAGATGGTTGACCAGATCGACGACAACGCGCTTGCTACGTACAACGGCAAGTACCTCGTCGATGGTTCGCGCAACAGCGTCGGTACGGCAACCTGCACGACGCTGACGAACACGGCGCTGAGCACGGCTGCGGATTGGGGTTCTGCGCTGACGGCTCTTCAGAGCCGCCAGAACGAAGGCCTCAACATCCAGTCGACGGATAACGTCACGGTCTCCTATGTCCGCCAGGGCAAGACCTACACGACGACGTTCTCGGTCGGCACGAATGCACTGTCGGATATCATCGCGAAGACGGCATACAACGGCACGGATTCCCTCAAGGGCTCGGCTCTTGTTGATACCGCGAAGGTGACGGCTGGTGCTTGGATCGGTCTCGACAAGTCCGGCAACAGCGTCTACACGGCGGACAACAAGACGGCACTCTCGATCAACTCTGCTGGTGCTGGTACGTCCTATCAGATCTCGGCATTCACGATCGGTATCACGGACAACACGGGTGCTCTCCGCAAGACGGCGAACACGGCACTCGATGCATTCAACGAGCGCATCCGCTCCGAGAACAAGTCCGTGGACAACGCTCTCGTCCTCCAGACGGGCGTGAAGTCGAACCAGGCGATCAAGGTCAGCATGACGGATATGCGCTCGCTCGCACTCGGCATGAAGGGCATGGATGGCTCTGTCATCAGCGTCCAGACGCAGGACAAGGCGAATGCAGCGATCAACTCGATCGATTCCGCTCTCCAGAAGGCGCTCGACGAGCAGGCCAACATCGGTGCTGTTCAGACGCGTCTCCGTTACACGAGTTCCAACCTCACGACGGCTTCCGAGAACGTCCAGAACTCCGAGTCCACGATTCGCGATGCGGATATGGCAAAGGAGATGACGGAGTACACGAAGAACAACGTTCTTCTCCAGGCTGCTCAGTCGATGCTCGCACAGGCGAACCAGAACAGCTCTGCTGTCCTCTCGCTCCTCCGCTAATTCGTTTCGACGATTTATACGGAACTCAGGAATCCCTCCCCTCGGGGAGGGGTTCTTTTTTTGCCAAAAATCCCTGTATCGCGTATAATGGAGCGTAGAGAGAGGGTGTACCGGATGAGGATATCTGCGTGCTATATTGTCAAGGATGAAGCAGAGGAGCTGCGCCGTTCTCTTGCCTCTGTACGAGCTGTCGTGGATGAGATCATCGTTGTTTCAACGGCGGGCAGCTCCGCCGTGCGGGACGTATGTGCTGCATTTTCGGCAGAGGTTCATGACTTCGCATGGGTGAATGATTTTTCTCTTGCCCGGAATAAGGCGCTGCGGTATGTAACGGGAAATATTGTTATTTTCCTAGACGCAGACGAATATTTTTTGTACCCGAATAAAGTGCGTCGAGCGATCACAGAGATTGTTCATGGTTATACACAGTGGGATATCGCCATGGTCGGTCTATACAGTTATTGGAGTGCTTCTGGACAAGATGCACATTACGAGAGATCCCCGCGCATTTTTCGAATGCCGGGGATGCACTACGAGGGAATGATTCACGAACAGTTGGTACGCGACGACGGAGAGCAGTGGATTCTTGTCTATGCAGATGAGGACCTTTCTCTTGGTCATACGGGATATCTATCGGAACGAGGACCCGAGAAGATAAAACGCAATATTGCCATGCTGGAGGAGGATGCGGCGCGGCATGGGCATACGACGATGCACGATGCCTATCTGGCGGACTGCTACTTTGGGTTGCAGGATTATGCACGTGTTCTTTCCCTCTCACGTAAGGTGCTGGCAAGTGATGTGATTCTTGTCGGGACAGGGAGCAAGATCTATCATCAGATGATCGAGTCGATGCGTGCGCTGCACTATTCTGATTCGGAAATGCTTGTCCTTGCTGACGAGGCGCTTGCGAAGTATCCGGATCTTCCCGATTTTTATGCGCAGCGCGGGATGATTCTTTGCGGACTGTCACGATATCCTGAGGCGGCAGAGAGCCTGATGACAGCACTGGATAAATTTGATCATGGTTTTTCAGAACTTCACGATTCGAGCTTCTTTAACTCCATGGTGGCCGCGCGTGTGGCGGCGCGCCTCGCTCAGATCTATATGCATCTGGGGGATGAAGTACAAGCAAAGTCATGGCAGGAGAGAGAAAGGGCATATATGCAGGGAACTTCTGCTGAAATCGGAGAGGATATTCGCATCAGTGCCTGCTATATTGTGCGCGATGATGCCGTACATCTGAAAAAATCAATCGAGAGCCTGAAGGCTGCCGTGGATGAACTCATCGTTGTCGATACGGGGTCGCGCGATGATACCGTAGCTGCAGCGAAATCCTATGGAGCGGCTGTGCACGAAGCGGCATGGACAGATGACTT
>ERZ773003.1083-NODE-1083-length-17295-cov-12.701392_pt1 | contig 17295 bp, 16 predicted proteins | sample MGYA00580668_ERZ773003 | MGnify/ENA primary metagenome ERZ773003 (study PRJEB29015, sample SAMEA2738002) | human oral metagenome | biome: human oral; feature: human-associated habitat; material: dental | place: China | collected 2126 ... | reverse complement strand
ACTGCTCTCGCTTCCCGCCGCCCCGGCATCCGCCCTCGAAGGCATCGCGCTCGGCCTCATCGGCGGGGCGGTACTCCTCGCCGCGACCGCGTCCCTTGCGATCACTCGCTCCCGCTCTGCCCTCACCGCCTCCTGCGGGGCCGCGCTCGCCGCCGCTATCGGCTGGTGCTTCTCGCACGTGGGTGTCGGCTTGCACGGTTCCCTCGTCGCTTCGGCGTGGACCTCGCCCTTCTTCTCCCTGTCCTTCCTCGCCCTCCTCGGCGTGGCGGCTCGTCTCGCCATCCCGTCCAACGCCCGGGCCCACAGTGGAGGAATGGAACGCGCGTGGGATGCGAGCCGTCCCCTGATTCTTCGAGCCAGCGCTGCCGTGGCGCTGTTCGCTCTCCTCGGCTCCGGCGGCGTCGCTGCGGCATCCGCGCTCGGCGTGCGCGTCGATGCCTCGTCCCTCCCGACCTACGCCCTGTCCCAGCGCGAAACCGTCTCTGTCATGTCCTCGCCCATCGTCTCCGCCGTCGCGTCGCAGGCACAGCGTCACCAGCGCGCCGGACGCATCCTCGTCCTCGATGGCGACCCGAATAGCGGCACCGTCAACGCGATGCTGTGGCGCGGAGCGGGCGTGAGCCTCACCGATTCTTCTCCCGCGTCCCGGGCCCGGAGCCTCGGGCAGGCACGAGCGGGGGCCACCAGCGGGGTGCTCAGTGATCCTGCCACGGCGTCCCTCGCCCAGGCCGCCTACACGCTGGTCGTCTATCCCGACGACGCCACCGTGCAGCAGCTGGCCGCCCACGACGTGGACACCATCCTCGTCCCGCTCGGCGCGTCCGGAGCGACAGCCCTGGCGGACGGACTCGACCGGGCCTCCGGGCTGGAGAAGGTGGGGCAGACGACCTCCGGGACAGTCTGGCGCGTCCGCCCCGACGGTATCCCTCCCTCGCGGGTCAGGATCGACTCCGCGGGTGGCGGACACACCGTCGTGGGGTCCTCACAGCTCGCGGTCGACGGCGAGGTGAACGCGGCGGGCACGCTCATCCTGGCGGAACGGGCGGACTCCGGATGGCATGCCTCGGTCGACGGCGTTGAACTCGCGCCCACCGAGGCGCCCGGAGGGTGGGCACAGGCATTCGACATGCCCACTGCGGGAAGCCTGAGCGTCGCCTACCGCGCGTGGTGGATCCTCCCGTGGCGCATCGGAGCCGGCATCTGCCTTATCGTGGCCGCTGCCAGCGCCCTATCCGTGAGGAGGTCGCAATGATCGCGCCCAGGATCCGTACCCTGACGTGCGGCGTCGGTGCCGGATGCGCCCTCGCACTCCTCGCATCAGCATCCCTGTGGGTCAGCCCCGCCCCATCGGACGTGGCGGGCACGGCGCTCAGCGCCCACCCTTCCCAGATACAGCTCGCCTGCCCGGCCGGAATCGTGGACCCCTTCGACACGAGCAACGTCGCCGCCGCTACCGCCTGGACCTCCACATCGGCGGTACCCGTGAGCCCCGCGCCGACGCTGGTGACCGGCGAAGCTGGCGTCATCCCGTCCGCCCTCAGCATCGCCGGACAAGGAGGCGGTGAGCTGGCCGGACTCAGCGCGGTCGGCTGCGCCGCCCCCCGAACCTCCCAGTGGATCGCCACCGGCGCAACCACCTCCGGAGCCGACATCGTCCTCCTCCTGTCCAATCCCGGCCCCACCGCCTCCGTTGTCAGCGTCGACGGCTTCGGCGCATCCGGACGCCTCAACACCGCGCCGCGGCAGGTCACCGTCCCGGCAGGCTCCACGGCCTCCGTCCTCCTCGCGGGCTGGTTCCCCGACGAGAGCGCCCTTGCCGTGCACGTGCAAGCCGATGGGGGAGGAGTCGCCGCGTGGGCGCAGGCGTCCCTCATGAACGGAGAGATCCCCCAGGGAACGACCCTCGCCTCGGCGAGCGTGCCTGCTGCCAGCCACACCATCCTCGGGATCGACCCGCGCGGGACATCGCTGCTGCGCCTCGTCTCTCCATCCGGCGACGCTCGTGTGCGCGTGTGGGTCGCCGATTCCTCAGGCGTACACCCGCTGCCCGGAGGAGAGGCCACGGTCGCCGAGGGAACCACCCTCGACATGCCGCTCGACGGCGCCTCGAACGACTCCGCTCCCATTGCTCTTCTCGTCACCGCCGATCAGGACGTGGTCGCCCACACGACCACGATCACGCTCGGAGCGCCCTGGGCCGAGCGCGCGAGCGCCTGGATCATGCGGGCCAACGCCACGCCGACAACCCCACTGACGGAGGCTGCCATCCCCGGCCGCAAGCAGCTGCAGGACGCGGCAACGAGCGTGCTGTCCTCTGCCCCGATCCGCGACACCTCGCTCGCCACCGAGTCGGGAGTCACAGCCGTGCGCGCCCACCTGCTCCTCTACGTGCCCGCCCAGGCAACGGGAAGCACGCCCCAGCCGCAGAGCCCCGACCCTCAGTCGGGTACACCGACTCCGGTCCCCACCCCCGACATCTGGTCATCCCCCTCCCCGACGCGACCGCAGTCCGACCCCGCGCAGGACCCGCAGTCCTCCGGCACCTCGCCCTCCACCCCCGGGGCCGTCGCCGTACGAATAGGGGAGCGCACCGTCTACGTTGCGCCGGGGATCCCCACCCTCGTGGAGGCTCCCGACGCGGCGGGACACATCCTCGCGCAGTCGCCCATCCACGCCGCCATCGTCGTGTCGGCGGACACGGCAGTCGGCACCATGAGCACCACGTGGAACGTCGGAACCGAGGGAATCAGTGCCGTCACGGGCGACATTCGACTCACGAACTGAGGGGCCGCCTCACGCCAGCGCGTCGTCGATCTCATCCGGCGGCAGCGCCAGGATGTGGCTGATCCTCTCGACGAGAACCCGCCGGGTCGTGGCGGCGACCTCCTCGGCGGGACAACGCTGCACGATCGGCAGCCGATAGACCACGATCCGGTCCCGCAACGCGCGGCGCCGATCCGCGGGGAAGACCCGGGCTACGACCACGTTGTGTGGCTCCCACGGCGCGGGATCCGACGGGGGCACATCCTCGACCGCAAACTCGATCGTCGCGACCTGGGGCCAGCGACGAATCAGGTCGGAAACCAGTTCTTTGACCAGCAGATCGAAGTCCTCGCGCCGCGTCCGCCATGCGGGCGTCCCCGGGAAAAAGAGGGGACCGCGCGGCCCGCGACCGTGACGGTTGCGGCTCGAGAGGTGACGGCGCTTGGACAACACCCCCTCAGAGTATGCCGAGCGTGCGCCGGAGCGCGCGATGCGGGCACAGAGTGTCGTACTCTTAGGGGCGTGATTGCCCAACGACACTGCTCCAAACCCGGCTGCTCAACGGCTGCCGTCGCGACTCTGACCTACGACTACAAGGACTCCACGGTCGTCGTCGGCCCGCTGTCCACCGTGGCCGACCCGAACTCCTACGACCTGTGCGACGAACACGCCCAACACCTCACGGCGCCCCTCGGCTGGCAGGTCGTGCGCCTGGCCACCAACTTCGAGCCGGCTCCCCCTTCGGGCGACGACCTTGCCGCCCTCGTCGATGCCGTGCGTCGGGTCGCGCAGGAAGCCCAGGAAACTCCCGACCCGAGCGCGCAGACCCGCAGGGCAGAAGCCGGACCTTTCGGCGCGGCTCACTCCGTGGGCGCACCCGACACCTCCAGTCCCCTGGACCCGTCGAGCCCATACGCGCGTCGGCGTGCCCAGTTCACGGTTGTCAGCGGCACAGACGAGGCTGGCGAGTAGGGCCTACAGTCCGAAACGAGGCTGCGTCGCCTCGTGGAAACGAGCCTTGCCCTTGGCTCGGCGCTGCGCCTCCCTCTCCCACTCCCGGTCGCGGCGCGCGACCATCACGGCGGCAATCACAATCTCCGGGTGCAGGCCCGCGGGCAGAGGAGTTTGGACGCGACGCGAGAGACGGTCGGCCAGCTGGAGTGCCACCTGAGAGCGCACCTCGGCGGTGAGCTGACGATTCGTGGTGAGGAAGGCGCGAGCCTCGGCCGCGAGAGCTTCGTCGAGCGGAAGGATCGTGGCCGTGCGCCCCCACTCCTCGAGCCCCGGCGGCATGACGAGCGGAGGATAGAACACGGACGGTCCCTGCGAGAGCACCATTGTTCCCGCCGCCATGTCCCCGAGGCGCTTGCCTTTCTTGCTTATCAAGACGGCGAAGAATGCGACGCCACCCATGGTGAGCCAGCACTCCAAGATGCCCGCCGACACGCGCACCGCGCTGTGACGCGCGGTGATTCGGCCGCCGTCGTCGCGGACGACCCTCAGGTTGAACGCCCACTTGCCCAGGGATTGCCCGCGGGTCGCCATCTCGACGGCCAGGGGGACGAAGAACATACACGAGGCGAAAACACCGGTGATGAAGACGCGGGCGAGGGACGAGGAGGCGTGCCAGGTCCGCGATGCGATCATGATGATGATAATGGCACCCCAGAAGTAGACGGTGCCATCGATGACGGCCGCAGCCAGACGTTCGGCGGGAGAGGCCGGAGTCACGTCCAGGACCACCGCCTCGCCGGTGCGAACGTAATCGTCTTGAATGAGGCTCGTTTGACTGCGTGGTGCGCTCATGTATGACACGCTAGTCCAATGGACATCGACGTGCTGCGGGTAAGCGGAAAAGCGGAGTGGAAGAGACTCGACGAGCTCACGCGCACGAGAAACCTGAGCGGCGAGGAAATCGACGAGCTGGACCGACTCTACAGGTCGGCAACCACCGATCTGGCGCGCGTGCGCACATCCAGCCCCGACCCCGACGTGATCGCGGACCTGTCCCGTACCCTGTCCGCGGCGCGTGGGCGCCTCGCCGGAACGGGTGGCCTCACCGGCGCCGCGATCGCTCGGTTCTTCCGTGTTTCCCTGCCTCTGACCCTGTATCAGATTCGGTGGGGGACCCTGGCCGTCACGGCCGTGTTCGTCGTGCTTGGTGCCATCCAAGCCCACTACCTCATGACCACGCCCGACGCGATGAATGAGCTGGGAACGCCCGAGCAGCTGCGCAACTACGCTCATAGCTCCTTCGTGGAGTACTACCACCAGGACACGCACGCCGAGTTTGGGCTCTCCGTGTGGGCGAATAACGCCTGGATTGCGCTGCAGGCCGTGGCCACGGGGATCACGGGTGTGTATCCCCTCATGATCCTGTGGCGCAACGCGACGGCGATCGGCGACGCGGCGGGCATCGTCATCACCTACGGTGGTCCCTGGCACTTCTTCCGCTTCATCCTGCCTCACGGTCTGCCCGAACTCACGGCGGTGTTCATCTCGGTTGCCGCCGGTCTTAGAGTCTTCTGGGCTCTCCTCGTTCCCGGCGCGGCGACGCGCTTCCAGGCCGTCGGAGTTGCCGCCCGCTCGTCAATGACCGCAGCGGTTGGCTGCGCGATTCTCCTCGCCGGATCGGGCGTCCTGGAGGGCTTTGTGACGCCCTCCCAGCTTCCCGACGCCGTCAAGATCTCCCTGGGGGTCACCATGACGGCAGCCGTGTGGGCCTACACGCTGATCCTCGGCCGACGGGCACACGCCGCGGGGGAGAACGCGGACGTGGGAGTCGACTCCGGCTACTATCAGCCGGTCGCCGGCTGATCGAGCCGCGCCGGTGGCGGCTACAGGCGCCCGCTCTTCTTCAGCTCAATGTAACGGTCGGCGGTGCGCGCGGGCAACAGTCCGGCCGATGCGCGCACAGTGAGCGCCCCGGTCATTCGCACATCGGACGCACCCGCGTCATCGGAGCGCTCCGCGAGAGCCGCCGACGCGGCCAGGAAGACCTCCTCGGCGTTGTCGCGGCCCTGCCGCGCGCGCAGCTCGTCGGGGTCGCTCGCCGAGGCCACGAGAACCGTGTGGCGCTCGCACAGGCGGGCCAAGGAATCGGTGAAGTCCGTGTCCATGCCCGCGGGTGGGATCTTCGTGATGACCACGACGAAGGCCGAGTGGTGAACCGTTTGCTCGATGGCGCCAACCGCCTGCGACCAGTCGGTGACGTCCAGGCGCGGGGAGATGTCCATGAAAGCGCGGGCGAGCGTCTCGATGACCTTCGCGCCGCGCACGCCCGAGACGCGCGCCCGCACCTGCGAGTCGAGAGCGAGCACGTGCACCTTGTCGCCCGCACGGTCGGCCAGAGCAGCCAGGAGGAGGGCGGTTTCGATGGAGGAATCCAAACGAGGGGCACGTCCGAGCGCGATGGAGTCAACCTCCTCGTGCTCGGGGGCGCCCAGGAGCGCCGAGGAGGCGCGTCCGCAATCGACGACGATGAGGACGTGACGGTCGCGTTCGGGGCGCCACTGGCGCACCATGAGCTCGGTTGAGCGAGCGGAGGCCCGCCAGTCGATGTCGCGGGGGTCGTCACCGATGACGTAGGCGCGCAACGAGTCGAACTCGGTTCCCGCGCCTCGCAACGTGGTGGGAGTGGTCCCCTCGAGCTCGTGTAGGCGCGCGAGGCGCGAGGGCAGGAGGACCCTGGCCTTGAACTCAGGGAGCGCTGAGAGGCTCACCGGTGCCTCGAAGGATACCTGACGGGCTCCCAGATGCAGTGGCCCCCATGAGCGGATGGTGACCATGTCGGCGTGGCGGGTTCCTCGCCTTGTGGGGGACAGTGTCGTCGAGACTCGCTCGGAGTGCCCGGGGCGCAGCCGGATCCTGTGGCGAGAAGGGGCCGGGCGCAGCGACGGCGGCCAGGCGTCACGCACATCAAGGAGCATGTGGCGCTTGGTCGTGTTGGTCAGGCGCACGGTGGCCTCGGTGCTCTGGTCGGCGCGGATCGGCCCCGACACTTCGCGGCTGAGGCGCAGGGACCGCGGGGAGGGCGCTCCGAGTACGTCGAGGAGGCACACGGCGACGACGACGCCAAACCACGCCCACGCGAAGGCGCGCGAGGGGGCGAAGGCCAGGGGGACAAGACCGAACAAGACGAGGAGCGCGCTGCGCGCCGAGATAGCCACGGGTGGGTGCCTCAGCGAGGAACGGGGGTTGCGGCGAGCACCCCTGTGATGACGTCGACCGCCGTGACCCCTTCGAGGTTGGCCTCCGCGCGCAGGCCCAGGCGGTGCGCGAGCGTGACGGGAGCCATCGTCTTGACGTCGTCGGGGGTGACGAAGCCTCGTCCCTGAAGGAACGCCCATACGCGCGACGTGCGCAGCAGCGCGGTCGCGCCTCGGGGAGACACGCCCAGGCGGACCGCGGGCGACATGCGAGTTGCTCGGCACAGGTCAACGAGGTACCCCACGACCGCGGGGGACACCTCGACGCGGGAGGCGGCCCGGTGGGCGGCGTGAATGTCGGCGGCCCCCGCCACGGGCTCAATTCCGGCCTCGGACAGCGACATGGGATTGAAACCGGCCTGGTGTCGGGCGATGATGTTGATCTCGGCGTCGCGATCGGGAAGGGGCAGCTCAAGCTTGACCAGGAAGCGGTCGAGCTGTGCCTCGGGCAGGGGGTAGGTGCCCTCGTACTCGATGGGGTTCTGCGTGGCGATGACCATGAACGGATCGGGCAGCTGGCGCGTCAGGCCATCGATGGATACCGTGTGCTCCTCCATGGACTCAAGCAGGGCGGACTGGGTTTTGGGGGGCGTGCGGTTGATTTCGTCGGCGAGCAGGAGGTTGGTGAACACGGGGCCCTCGCGGAAGACGAACTCCGAGCGTCCCGCGTCCCACACCATGGAGCCGGTGATGTCGGCGGGCATGAGGTCCGGAGTGAACTGGATGCGCGCCATGTCGACGTCGAGGGCGCGAGCCAGGGTGCGCACCAGCAGGGTCTTGGCGACGCCGGGAACACCCTCGAGGAGGGCGTGCCCCTGGGCGACGAGCGCGACGATCAATCCCGAGATCGCCGCCTCCTGTCCGACCACGGCCTTGCCGATCTCAGCCTTCAACGCGAGGAGGGCCTCCTGCGTGCGCACCTCGTCCTGGTCCAGTGAACGCCCTGTCCATCCTTCGCCCGTGGGGGCCGCGAACGAGGCGGGGGAGGCCTGGGGGGCGCCCCCGGCCTGGAGGGGAGCGGCCTGGGGCGCGTAGGAGTTGGGAGGCGCCATCGGCGCCGGGCCGGGCTGGGGGAGGCCTTCCGGCGCGGGGCCGGGAATCGGGTTAGTCATGACGGATCTCCTTCTCGAGAGAGTCGAGGTCGTTGGCAAGGCGGACGAGTTCAGCTTCGGAGGTGGGAGGCGGCCCCCACAGGAGTGCGGTCGAGCGGGAGGCGGGCAAGCCTTGCCGCTCGATTGCGCCGATGAGAGTCTCACGGTCGCTCGTGTGAGCAACCCCCAGCGAGGTGGCGATTCGCGAGGCCGCGGCGCTGCGCAACGCTCTGGCGGCATGATCGTAGGCGCGCCGCGAACGCATCAGGCGAGCCTTGCCGATGAGGGTCTCGGATGCGGGAACCTCCACGGGAAGGCGCTCCGGAGTCAACGGCCCCAAGCGCCTGCCGCGTGCCGCGGCTGCCAGGAGGCCGGCGCCAATCATCATGAGGAAAGCGGGCGCGATGTAGGGGGACTGGGCGATGTTCTGATCCACGTCGGTCAGCTTGTCGGACTCCGTGGGCGAGTACCACGCAACCTTTGGGGTCCGGCCGATCGCGTTGATGGCGAGGGCCGCGTTTCCCTCGTCCGTGATGCTACGGTTGCGCAGGCGTACGGAGTCGGGAATGAGCGCGCGGAAGCGTCCCGGCTCGGAGCGTTCGGCGTAGGCGTAGGAACTGTCGTCGATGGGGAAACAGAGCTCCCACTGCGAGGACGTTCCGGAGACCACATAGTCCGAGGTTGTCAGGGAGTGCGCCTTCTGGGCAGCCTGCGAGGAGCAATTGGCGCCGGTGGTGCGGGAGCTCTTCCACGTCCTGGTCCCTCGCAGACCGTCCATGTACGGGGCGAAGGAACCGTACGCCTCCTCCAAGCCGACATAGACGACGTTGGCGCGTGTTTCGAGTGCGGTGGCCACCTCGTTACTCATGCGGGACGGAAAGATGACGACCAGCGTCGTGTTGTCGTCCACCGATGCGGCCTGGGAAACCGACACCTCGCGAACGGACACCCCGTGGTCGCGCAGGACCTGGGCCAGCGCCCGGGCACCGTCCACGCCCTTGTTGCGGATCCCCACGGGCGCATCGTCGTATCCCGCTTTAGGAAACAGGGCGATGGCGACGAGGATGATCATCGTAAACGCGACGAGGAGAAGGCCGGGGCGTGCCGCCGAGAAGCGCTCCCTGCTCGTCGGAGTGACGACGGCGATCTGTGTGGCTTTCATGACCGCTCCTTCGCCCGGGCGCAGGCCGGCAGTAGCTGGCGCGTGAAGGAACGCAATGCCTCAACCTGGTCCCGCGTCATCGAGGAGTGGCCGTAACGCACGGCGTCGAACTCTCGCGCGTGCTGCGCGAGTTCGGCCCCCATATCGGGGACGACTCGGGTCGCCGCGCGGGCGGCCTCATGGGCGGTCAAGCCGGGCGTGGATGAGACCACTTCGTGTTCGTCCAGGCCCAGGACCATGAGGCGATACGCCCACACGTACGCAAGGCTCCAATCCTGTGCGGCAACGGCTTGGTCGAATGCCTCCGTGGCCTGCGGAAGGCTTGCCTCCTCCTCAAACACCGTGCGCGAGGCCTTCCTCGCGAGGCGAATCGGGTTGAGAATGAGAGCGATGATGACTCCCGCGATTGCGATGATTGCAATGATCATCAGGATCAGCGAGATAGGCGGGGCGCCCTGCCCCTTCCAGCTCAGAGCCTCCGTGAACCAGCGAATGATCGCTTCGACGAAGCGCACGATGGGGCTGGGAGCCTCCGAGTACTCGACGCGGGAGAGCTCTTTGAGCAGCCAGTCGCGCGCCTCTTCCTCGTCCGGGGTGAGCGGGGCTTCGCAGGCAAGCACGGCGATCACTGTTGGTTACTTGCCTGGGCCAATACGCTCGCGAAGTTCTCCTTGCGGATGCGCAGGTCGGCGTAGATGAGCGTCTCGTAGGTGGAGGTGATGGGGGTGACCATGCCGGCGGCGAGGATCGTCAGCGCCGAAAAGATCGCGAGGAGGAGCGGCGAGGATCCCACGCCTCCGCCCGTGGTGGTAAAGGCCAGGACCACGGTGATAGCACCAATGACCAGGCCGATGAGGCCGCCTATCGCGCCCGTCACCATCGAGATGAGAAGCATTCGTCCGAGCGTGGACCAGAAGGCTCCGTCGGTCAGAGCCCACGAACGCTTCAGAGACGTCACGGGACCCGCCTCCTCGAGAACGGCACAGATCGGCGCGAACTGGAGTTTGATGTTCAGGAACACGATGAGGGCGAACACCGGCAGCAACAGGAGGGCCATTCCGCCCAACGCGGGGGCGAGGGAATCGGAGGCCGACAGCGAGTAGATGATCCCGATTGTCGCAACCAACCACAGAAGGATCGGCCCGGTCACGATGAAGCCGGACAGGAAGAGCGTCCCGATCAGGGAGCCGAGCCGGGACATCGTCATCGACCACGCCTGTCCGATCGTGAGCTTGTTCCCGATCATCAGCTGCGAGACGGCCGCGGCCAGGACCCCCACGAGGATCGTCGTGCCCACGAACGTGGCCAGCGTGCGCACGCCGCTGCCCCCGAGCATCGTCAGGAGCTGCATGACTTCGGCTTCGCTCCTGCTGGTTGCTGCCTGGGGGTCGGAGAAGCCGGTCGTCGACTGAAGACCGAGGAAGGGCAGGTACGTCGTGACGGCACTAATCAGCGAGACGATGCTCATCACCGCGAAGGTAAAGCCGAAGAGCACGGTCGGGTTTGTGCGCAGCGCCTGGAAGGAGCCGCTAAAGAGGTCGGCGAGGCCGAGAGGACGCAGCGGGATAATGCCGGGTTTGGCAGCCCAACCCCACTGGTTGGTGGCGCTATAGCCCGAGGCGCCGGGCTGCGCACCATATCCGGGCAGAGCGCCGTAACCGGGCTGGGCGCCATATCCTGGCTGGGCGCCCCCGGGAGTCCCCTGTGGTCCGGGTCCGCTCGCTCCGCCCGCCTGAGGAGTCCACCCCTGGTAGGGGTTGGATGGGTCGGGAGAAGTCCACGGGGAACTCATTGATGCCTCCAATAGGTGATATTTCTACTGTGTTAATCCTGCCATACGAGGCCAGCGCGCGAAACCTCGTTCCGGTGAGGAAAATCGCCGCGACCGCGCGAGTCGCCTGCGTCCGTGACGAATTCGTGACACTATCGTGACATGAGTTCGCGCATTCTCGTCGTCGACGATGACCTCGCCCTGGCTGAGATGATCGGCATCGTCCTCCAGAACGAGGGGTTTCGAGTCGTCTTCTGCGGCGACGGTTCCCAGGCGTTGGCTCAGTTTCAGGAGCACCATCCCGACCTGGTCCTGTTGGACGTCATGCTTCCCGGAATGGACGGCTTCGACGTGTGCCGGGCCATCCGGCACGTCTCGGATGTGCCGATCGTTATGTTGACCGCTCGTTCCGATACCTCCGACGTCGTCACCGGCCTCGAGGCGGGAGCCGATGACTACGTCCCCAAGCCCTTCAAACCCAAGGAACTGGTGGCCCGCGTCCGTGCGCGGCTGCGCGGCAGAGACGACAACCAGGCCGACGAGGGCCTCACCCTGCAGGACCTGTCGATCGACGTCGCAGGGCACGTCGTCCAGCGTGACGGCCACGTCATCGCGCTCACACCCCTGGAGTTTGATCTCCTCGTCACCCTCGCGCGCGCGCCGTGGAAGGTCTTTTCCCGCGAGGAGCTTCTCGAGCAGGTGTGGGGCTACCGGCACGCCGCCGACACGAGGCTCGTCAACGTTCACGTCCAGCGCCTGCGCTCGAAGATCGAACGTGACCCCGAAAAGCCCGAGCTGGTCGTGACCGTTCGCGGGGTTGGGTACCGTGCCGGCGCCGGAGCGTAGCCGCTCTGCGTGGCGCCTCGCGCGCGCGGTAACCGAGTCGCGGGCGTGGAGGGTGCTCTCCTCCTCGCACCTGGCCCATCGCGTACGCCATTCCCTCTCCGCCAGGCTCGCCCTGGCGATCACCCTCGCCGCGCTCGCCATTCTCCTCATCTTCGGGGTGATCGTCGCCTCCCAGCTGCGCTCCTCGATGTTCGACACGCGCAAGGACGGGATCCTCGCGGACGCCTCCCTGCGTTTCTCCTCCGCGCAGTCCGCCTTCTCCTCCTCCACCGCCACCTCCCCGGACCAGGTCCAGGAGTCCGCGCGCAGCGCGCTGGCGTCGATCAAAGCCTCGGCCGCGGGAGCCGGAGCGACCAACGTCGCCCTCCTGCGCTCGGATGGATCCGCGGCCTCGCTGCGCATCAACCAGATCGAGGACGAGCAGATGCGCGCCCTCGTATCCCCGCAGATGCGCGCCGCCGTGGCGGGGGGAGACGCCCAGTGGCAGTCGGTTGCCATCCGCTCCGCCTCCGGCAAGCAAGACCCGGGGATCCTGGTGGGGACGCAGGTGCAGCTGCCCCGCGCGGGAACACACGAGCTCTACATCCTCTACTCGCTCTCCGCCGACCAGGCCCAGGTCGATGTCGTCCTGCGGGTCCTGGCCTTCTCTGCGCTTCCGATTGTCGTCGCCCTGCCCATCGGCGTGTTCGCGCTCCTCCACAGGCTTCTCCTCCCCGTGCGCCTGACCGCGCAGGCGGCGACGAAAGCCTCGGAAGGAGACCTCGATGTGCGCGTGGAGGTTCGCGGCGACGATGAGATGGCAGGCCTGGGCAGAGCCTTCAACGCCATGACCTCATCCCTTCAGGACACGATCGCCAGGTACGACGAACTCGCCAAGCTGCAGCAGCGATTCGTCTCCGATGTCTCCCACGAGCTGCGCACGCCCCTGACGACGATCCGCATGGCCGAGGATGTCGTGTGGGACAACCGTGACGACCTGCCGGCCCACGCGCGTCGTTCAGCCGAACTCCTCCACGACCAAACCGAGCGCATGGAGCAGATGCTCGCTGACCTGCTGGAGATCTCTCGCTACGATGCCGCCAGCGCCCTGCTGGACGCGGAAGAACGAGATCTTCGGCCCATCGTCGCGCGCGTCGTCGCGGGCTGCGCCGACCTCGCCCGCCGTCAGGGCGTGAGGGTGGAGACCTTGGCACCCACCCGCGCCTCTGCCGAGATTGACGAGCGCCGTATCGAGCGAGTCATTCGAAACCTCGTCGTCAACGCCATCGAGCACGCCGACGGCTCAACGGTGACGATCACCGTGGCGGCAAGCGCAACCGACGTCGCCTGTCGCGTGCGCGACCGCGGCGTGGGGATGACCCCGCAGGTTGTCGCTCACGTCTTCGACCGCTTCTACCGGGCCGATACTGCCAGGGCACGAACCACCGGCGGAACGGGCCTCGGTCTCGCGATCGCCACCGAGGACGTCGAGATACACGGCGGACGCCTCCAGGCGTGGGGAGAACCGGGACGCGGCGCCTCCTTCCTGATGACTCTTCCCAGGCACGCCGGAGACGAGATCGCCAGCCGACCCCTTGCCCTGTGGGAGGAAGAATGAGAAGAACACCCGCCCTCCTTCTCGCCGTGTGCCTGGTGCTCGCGGGCTGCGCGTCGCTTCCCACCTCCTCAGCCCCCGCGCCCTTCGATGTCCCCGCCCGCGATGGCGCTGGCGTCCAATTCTCCGCAGAAGGACCGGCCGACGGCTCCGATGCCGAGACCCTCGTCGGCGATTTTCTCCTGGCGTGCGCAGCCGGCCCCCAGGACGATTACGCCACGGCCAGGCTCTTTCTCAGCTCCGCCTCGGCGCGCGCGTGGCAGCCCGATACTCAGATCCTCGTCTACGACACGGATACCGCCCCTGCCATCAGCGTGGGAGCGGAGGCCAACTCCTCGGTCGACGTGACCGTGTCCGTCCTGGGGGTGGCGAGCATCGACGCCTCGGGGGTTCTCACGCGGGTCGAAGCAGGAGCCGTGTCCCGTTCCTTCTCCCTTGTTCGAGAAAACGGCCAGTGGCGCATCAACGCCCCCGACAACCTCGTCCTCATGAGCAGGGCGGCCTTCACGGCCCTCTATTCCCTCGTCAACCTCTACTTCCCGACCACCGAGGGCACCGACCTGGTGGCGGACCCGCGCTGGTATCCCTCGCGGCGCCTGGCATCGCACCTGTTGGCGGGCCTGGTGGCGGGACCCCGGCAGGCGCTCACCGCGGTTGCCTCCAATGCGATCCCCGCCGGGACGACCCTGCCATCCCACGGGGTTGAGGTCGCCGACGGCGTGGCTCGCGTCGAGCTGAACGCCGTCATGCCCGCGAGCGAGGGCGCGAAGGCTCGCCTGTCGTGGGAGCTGACGCGCACGCTGACTCAGGCGGGGGATGTCTCTCAGGTCGGTGTGACGCTCTCGGGGGAAACCCTCGAAGCGCACGGGGTCCCGCCCGCACCCCCCTACTCCCTCGACACGCTCGTCGGCGCGGGCCCGCAGGGCGTGGGCATCGTCTCGGATTCGGGGGTCAGGCCCCTGAGCGGTGCAACGGACGCAACGAACCCGACGGCCTCGCCCGTGGATTCCGCGCTCGTCGCGTGGAGCGGCACGGACGGCGTCTACGCCCAGCGCGGTGACAACACCGTCGCCTTCCTGCCCGGGCAGGCCCCACTCGGCCCCTCCGTCGACCGCTACGGGTGGGTGTGGGGCCCGGCCTCGGCCTCCTCGGTGAGCGTCGGCGGAGACTCCGAGGGCGTTTTTGGCGTCGGCGTCGAAGCGGAGAGCGCCGGAGACATACACGCGGTGCGGATCTCGCCGGACGGCGTACGCGCCCTGATCATCCGTGGAAGTGATGCCAGCGCGTGGGTGGGGGTCGTTGAACGAGGAGCAGGCGGGCGCCCTCAGGCGGTGCATTCCCTCGAGAGGATCACCGTTGAGCGCGCGGCGGTCATCGACGCCTCATGGACGACGTCGACGGGGGTGGCGCTGGTGCTGCGCGAGTCCGGGAGCGAGGAGGATCACCTGGTGACGATGCCGCTGGGGGGGCTTCCCTCCTCCGTGTCCCTGCCGATTCGCGTCTCCTCCATGAGCGCGGGATCGTCCTCCGCCTCCGTCGTCATCACGGGAGTGGATTCGGGTGGTGAGCACCAGGTCCTGGTCCGGTCGGGCGCCCTGTGGCAGAGCGCCCCGCAGGGCCTGACGTCCGCCCGGTTCGCGGGGTGACGCATGCGTGCCCCGCGTGCTGCCCGCGACCTCGTCCGTGGACTCGTGGGCGCGCTCCTGCCCGTGCAATGCGCCGGGTGTCTCGCGTGGGATCAGGTGCTGTGCCCGTCGTGCCGCGCGCTTGCACATCGCCCCCCGATGAACGCCGACGTCGAGGGACACCGCGGCCCCCTCCCCGGGGTGTTCCTCGGCGACTACGGTGGGGCGCTGCGGCGGATCGTTCTGAGCGCGAAGCACTCGGTGAGAACGGACCTGGGGGAGTTCCTCGACGATGCGGGAGAAAACCTGGGCGTGCGCGCGTGCGAGGTGCTGGGCATCGGCAAGGCAAACCAGCAGGATCAGGGCCGAGGCGGCCGCCCAGGCGAAGTCGTTCTTGCTGTCGGTCATTGTGGCTCCGTTCTTCGATTCGTGGGCCAGCGGCGGTGTGCGCGGCTCCCGGCGTCGAGATAGACATTTTAGGACGAGATAGACGGTGTCACCGCCGACCTCGTACGAAAATGTCTATCTCGACAGGGCGGGGGCGCCGCGGGCCCCCTCGGCGCTCGAGGGGGTGATGGGGGCCGTTGTCAACACCTGGAACCGTCGTCTGGGCGTCCCGGCTGCCAGCGTCGTCGTCGATGAGGACGTCCTGCTGCAGCTCAGTGGCGCCCTGAGCGTGCCTCTCGGGGGCGGGGTGACGGACGCACAGCTCGTCTTCCACCTGCGGGACGCCGTTGACAGCAGCCGCGAGATGTTCGACTACCTGGAGAACGTGCTCCCGGAGAGCAGGTTCGACGAGATCGCGAAGAGAGTGGGCATCGACCTCTACGGCGAGACCAGCCCCGATGCGGTCATCGCCACCGCCAAGCGGTACATGGCGCAGGCCGAGGGGCTCATGTACGCGGACTCCGACAAGGCGGCCGAGCCGATCGGACGCGCTGGTGAATGCGTGACGCGCGCCGGGCTGGATCCGGAGGAGATCAGCATCGATGCGGCGCTCGCGCGACTGCTGAACAAGCGGCTCCGTGACCGGGGAACGTCCCGGGAGGAGCTCGCGGGCGAGCTCGAACGTCTTCTGCGCCGGCACAGGGACGGGGCGGCGTTCGAGAACAAGTTGTTGCGGGATTCTCACGAGTCTCGGAACCGGCCCGAGAACAGGCGGACGCGGATGGCGCAGCGCGTGGCGGCCCTCCTGGAGGGGCTCGGCGTGCAGCCGGCCGCCGACCCCGAGGACAACGAGCGCCTCGTCGCCCGGCTCGACGGGAGCACGCTGACGATCAGCACCGCGGATCAGCGGCTGAATGTCGTCTGCCGTTTCGACGACCTCACCGTGCCCGCCCCGGACGACGATCAGACCTCCACCGCGCTTGTGGTCGCCAGAGCCTGGAATCAGGGTTTCAATGCCTTGGCCGTACGGGTCACCGGGGCGGGGCTGGCAAATGGCAGGTACAGGGGCGAGCCCGGTGCAGGCCTGGGACGGGCGCCGATGCTCCGCTCGGGGTCGAGGGCTACGCCTGCTGGCTCGAGCGTCCCGGAATGACCGACCGGCAGCTGACGGCCCTGCTCGAGACGGTTCTCACCGAGGCTCCGAAGCTGTCCGCCTTCTGGAGGGAGAACGTCGCCGACGCCGAGGACGAGCACGAGTTCCTGAGGCGTCAGGGCTGATTCCGACGCCCTCCTCCCGTCTGCCGAGATCGGTCGAGGCTGTTCGGGTGGGTATGAGGCCGGGCTGCACATGGGAGAGCGGGGACTTTACGAAGCTAATGCGGTCTTTCGTTGGAATTCTGCGGATACTCGAAAACTGTCAAGATTAGTTGACGGGCTCCCATGTGCGTACAGGGGGGTCTGCGCACATGGGAGAGGTGCGCCGGTGCTTGTCGAGATTCCGTTCCCGCGCGATTCCGCGGTTCTGTTCAGCACGGGTCGCAAACGAATGTGCAACATCCCCACTCCGGCGCTCGCGGGCACCGGCCGGGCACCGGCCGACTGCTTGCCGAGCCGCCTTTTCCGGCCGAGGCCGGCCTCCTGGAGGTTTCGGAGAGTCTCGGAGTGCCGATGGAGCTCCGGCGGCGGGCGCCCGCCGAGATCGGTCCGGCTCCAGCGTGAGGACGCCAGAATCGACCACCTGGGAACCGATCATCTAGGCTTGCCCCTCGACAGGGGAGCGCCCCGCCGTCGGCCCGGGGCCTAAGCCGCCCCGCACCGGCGGCAGCGGCGCTGAGAGTGCGGGCGACC
>ERZ773003.1081-NODE-1081-length-17335-cov-16.047859_pt1 | contig 17335 bp, 16 predicted proteins | sample MGYA00580668_ERZ773003 | MGnify/ENA primary metagenome ERZ773003 (study PRJEB29015, sample SAMEA2738002) | human oral metagenome | biome: human oral; feature: human-associated habitat; material: dental | place: China | collected 2126 ... | reverse complement strand
ATACTGGTGTCGAGAAGGACAATATCTTTATCATGAGCAATGGTGATGTGCTTGCTCTTACTGCTGACTCAGCTCGTATCGCAGGTCATTTCAATGCCCAAGACATCTATGTCGATGGAAATCGTATCGGTGAAATCGGCGCTGCTGTCCTCAAAGACCGTCGTGATTTATCTGAAGACGGTGTCGTTCTAGCAGTCGCAACTGTTGACTTCAAATCGCAGATGATTCTGTCTGGCCCAGACATCCTTAGCCGAGGCTTTGTCTACATGAGAGAATCTGGCGACTTGATTCGCCAAAGCCAGCGCATCCTCTTCAATGCAATTCGTATCGCACTGAAAAATAAGGACGCCAGCGTGCAATCTGTCAATGGTGCCATTGTCAACGCCATTCGTCCCTTCCTTTATGAAAATACAGAACGTGAACCGATTATCATCCCGATGATCCTCACACCAGACGAAGAATAAAGCAAGAAAACAGCCCCGACGGAGCTGTTTTTCTCTATGCTTTCTTTTGAGATTGAAACTCAATAAAAATCGAAATCAGACTAGAAGGCTCGTCGAAAGCATAACTTGAGTTAGCTCCCATAGTTCGGGGAACTATGGGAGGCTGTAGATGAATCAAAGCCAAGCTTTGAACTCATTCGTAAGAAGCCGACGACGTATCATTTTGATTTTTGAAGAGTTTTAGAAATACTACGATTTTTACCTTCCAGATACACCATCAAAATAGAAATATCTGCTGGGTTTACTCCCGAAATACGGCTGGCTTGGCCGATGGTTTCTGGATTGATGAGCTTGAACTTCTGACGGGCTTCGGTTGCGATAGAATCAATGTCATCCCAGTCTATATTGGCTGGAATGCGTTTTTCTTCCATGCGTTTCATCTTAGCTACTTGATCCATGGCTTTGGAAATATAGCCTTCGTACTTGATTTCTGTTTCAATCAATTCGATAATCTTGTCATCCAAGTCCTCAGCTGCTGGTCCGATGAAGGCCACCACATCTTGGTAAGACACTTCTGGACGGCGAAGAAATTCCTTGGCTGTCACTGCATCTGTCAACGGTTTGAAGCCCATCTCCTCAACCTTGGCATTGGTTTCCTTGACTGGCTTGAGTTTGATGCTGTCTAGGCGCTTCATCTCATTGTCAAATTGATTTTTCTTGATTTCAAAACGAGCCCAGCGTTCATCGTCAACAAGGCCAATCTCGCGTCCCATCTCTGTCAAACGCATATCGGCATTATCATGGCGGAGAATGAGACGGTATTCAGCACGACTGGTCAATAGACGGTAGGGTTCAATGGTTCCCTTGGTCACCAAATCGTCAATCATCACCCCGATATAACCGTCACTGCGCTTCAAAATCAATTCAGGCTTGCCTTGGATTTTCAAAGCCGCATTGATACCCGCGATAATCCCTTGGCCAGCAGCCTCTTCGTAACCTGACGTTCCATTGGTCTGACCAGCAGTGAAAAGTCCGGAGATTTTCTTGGTTTCCAGAGTCGCACGTAACTGGTGCGGCAAGACCATGTCATACTCAATGGCATAACCTGTTCGCATCATCTCTGCATTTTCCAAACCTTTGATAGAATGAACCAGCTCACGCTGTACATCCTCAGGTAGACTGGTTGAGAGGCCTTGAACATAGACTTCCTCTGTATTGCGTCCCTCTGGCTCAAGGAAGAGTTGGTGGCGTTCCTTGTCCGCAAAGCGCACAATCTTGTCCTCAATTGACGGACAGTAACGAGGCCCTACTCCCTTGACCACACCTGTAAACATAGGCGCACGGTGGAGGTTGTTTTGGATAATCTCATGACTAGTACCATTGGTATAGGTCAACCAGCATGGCACTTGATCTTTGACATAGTCCTCATCACGCGAGGTATAAGAGAAGTGGTTTGGTGCTTCATCTCCTGGCTGAATCTCTGTCACGTCGTAATTGATAGAAGAAGCCTTGACACGTGGAGGTGTACCCGTCTTGAAACGACCAATTTCAAGTCCCAATTCCTTGAGATTGTCAGCTAGGTTAATCGAAGCTAGACTGTGGTTAGGACCTGACGAGTACTTGAGGTCTCCGATGATGATTTCCCCACGGAGTGCGGTTCCTGTGGTCACGATAACAGCCTTAGCAGCATACTCTTGATGGGTAGCTGTACGTACACCGACAACCTTGCCATCTTCCACCAAAATCTCATCAATCATGGTTTGACGAAGGGTCAAATTCTCTTGATTTTCAACTGTCTTGCGCATTTCCTTAGAGTAAAGCTCTTTGTCAGCTTGCGCACGAAGGGCACGGACAGCTGGCCCCTTCCCTGTGTTGAGCATCTTCATCTGGATGTAAGTCTTGTCAATGGTTTTGGCCATCTCGCCACCTAGGGCATCAACTTCACGCACGACAATCCCCTTGGCAGAACCACCGATCGAAGGGTTACAAGGCATGAAAGCCAGCATTTCAATATTGATGGTCGCAAGCAAGACCTTGCAGCCCATACGGCTGGCAGCCAAAGAAGCCTCAACCCCAGCGTGTCCCGCGCCAATTACAATAATATCGTATTCTTCAGTAAAATGATAAGTCATATTTCTCTCCTATTCCTCAAGATGGATGTGTCGCAGTTGGCCGTCCCAATCGGGTAGGGCTGTTTTTAGAAAGGCTGGAACTAGCTGGTAAGCCTCAAGCTTATCCAAGTCAATCCATTCACAGGGCTGCGTTTTTTCATCTTCCTGCATGGTCAACGGGGCGTCCTCAAGTAAGTCCACCAAATAATGAAACTCGATATTGTGATAGAAAACACCGTCTTGTTCAAAACGATTTTCAACCACGAAAGCTAGTTGCCCAGCTTGAGCTCGGACACCTAATTCTTCCCTCACTTCACGGACTACCGCGTCTTCCGTGCTTTCATTGACTTGAATCGCACCACCAATAGTGTAATGCTTGCCCTTATCTTTGGTAACAAGGATCTTGCCATTTTGGAGAATCAAGGCTGTCGCTCGAACGCCAAAAACCGTATTTCCCACTTTTGTCCGAAAGTCTTGTTGAGTCATTCTTGTCCTTTCCTCTAAACGACACAAAAACAGTCAAAACTCCAAAGAAGTGCAGGACAAAAAAGCCTGCAACATCCATGAGCTTTGACCATCATTTCTATTGCTTTTATTATTGTAGCAAATTGAGAAAATTTGTCAATCTAAATGTACTGACAAACTTGTCCGTCGCGGTAAGCATTGTCAATCAAACCACCACCTAGACACTCTTCGCCATCGTAAAAGACAACTGCCTGACCTGGTGTGATGGCGCGTTGCGGTTCTGTAAAGATAACCTCTGCCTTGTCTCCTTTGACATGGACAGTCACCTTAGAATCAGGCTGACGGTAGCGGAATTTAGCCGTACATTCTAGCGTAAATTCCTCTGGCATGTCACGAGTAAAGTGAACTTGGCTAGCCTCTAGGCTGGTTGACATGAGCGAGTCATGGTAGAAACCTTGGCCTACATAGAGAATATTCTTGCTTAGATCTTTTCCGACAACGAACCAAGGTGCATTGTCACCACCATGTTGCCCACCGATACCGAGGCCGCCACGCTGACCAATCGTATAGTACATAAGACCAGCATGCTCTCCCATATCGCGACCATCCACAGTCATCATGCGACCTGGCTGAGCTGGCAGGTAGTTGCTGAGGAAATTTTTAAAGTTCTTTTCTCCAATAAAGCAAATCCCTGTCGAGTCTTTCTTCTTAGCAGTCGCAAGTTCTGCTTCTTCTGCGAGTCTGCGAACTTCAGGTTTTTCCAAATGTCCCAGTGGAAACATGGTTTTTTGGAGTTGTTCTTGCGAAAGCTGGCTGAGGAAATAGGTCTGATCCTTGCCATTGTCCACGCCACGAAGCATGTGAACGATGCCATCCTCATCACGCGCTACACGGGCATAGTGCCCAGTCGCTACATAGTCTGCCCCCAAGGTCATGGCATAGTCCAAAAAGGCCTTAAACTTGATTTCCTTGTTGCACATAACATCTGGATTTGGTGTGCGTCCTGCACGGTATTCCGCTAGGAAATACTCGAAAACGCGGTCCCAGTACTCTTTTTCAAAGTTGACAGAGTAGTAAGGAATGCCAATCTGGTCTGCCACCGCAGCCACATCCTTGTAATCTTCGGTCGCCGTACAGACGCCGTTTTCATCTGTGTCATCCCAGTTCTTCATGAAGATACCGATCACATCGTAGCCCTGCTCCTTGAGCAAGAGAGCCGTCACCGACGAATCAACACCACCACTCATCCCCACGACAACACGTGTTTTAGAGTTATCACTCATGGTAAGTCTCCCATCTATTCGTTTATTCACGATTGAAGGTCGTGTGTGCTTTAACGATTGAAGGTCGCTTGAGCAGTATTCATTATAACATGCTTGGTTAGAGAAGACAAGAAAGAGGCTGATAATCTGATATTCTCTCTGATAAAAACAGAAATATAATTACAAAAAGGGCAATGAATAGTTAAATCTCGATTCTACTTATAAACTTATTTATAAAATAAACTAAAAATGATATACTGTAATGAGGAGGAAGTCGTACATGATCCCTTTAAGATACTACCATCCATGTACGTAGTACGATTGTGAAAAACTACAAAGATATTCTAACATCAAAAAATACTATTTTTACTATCATTATTGTTGTAGGTCTTGGACTTTTAATAGGCTTAGTCATTCATCAAGAACATATCCAAGCAGATAGAGGGAACATCGCTCTCAGCAAACAACATAAGAATGGACAAGATGTCGAACAAGTAAAAAATGCTATTAAAAACTTCAATATTGATTCTGAAACGATTATAGAGGATTGGAAAAAAATTCAAGAATCAAAGCCTACCACTGACGAAGGCAAAAAGACATTAACAGATTTTCTTACTTCTACGGCCGATAAAATCACTAATCATTATACTGAAAAAGCTTTAAAATTGGATATAAAGGAATCCGATAGCCAGTTTGAAGATAAACAAGCACTTGAAACAGCCATCACTTCCTTACAAAAAATACTAGAAATTATTAAAAGTGTCAACTCCACAAGCGAACAAGCTACTATTGATGAAAAAATAAAACCCATTCAAGAACTGATTTCAAAATTCCAAAAGCAAGCTGAAGTCTTGACCAAAAAAGAAGAAGAACAAAAGTCTAATAAAAAAGAAACAGAAACGACTAGTAACGTTGAGGGAAGAGAAAGCTATTCTTCAGAAGGAGGTAGCTACACTCCAAACTATACTGAGTCAAATAGGAACAGATATAATTCACAAGCACCTGCAAGCGAGCAATATTCATCTGATAGTGCTAGAAGTGGGGGAAACACTGCTGTCAATACACGAGATCAAGTTACTGATACTGCAGGAGCCCAAGGAGATACGAATACCAATAATAATAGTAATAATGCTGAAGTTCCCGATGCTAACAGTAATAATCGCACTAATTCAGCTGGAGAAACTCCAGAATCTCGTCAGCCGTAAGCAATCTGTTATTACTACTATTTAAAAATTGTCTTTTGTCAAATAAAAGCACACAAAAAGAGCCATCAAAGGCTCTTTTTCTATTTCTTAATACCAACCGTTGTTAAGCCAGAAGTTTTTAGCAGCAGTCCATGAACCGTAGCGTCCTGCAACGTAAGCATCTGCTACACGTTCTTGGTTAGCAGCTGAGTAGTCACCGTTCAAGTATGAATCTGTCAATTGATAACGTCCAATGTATTGGCCATTTGTAGCTGTATAGCTACCACCTGATTCTTTTTGAGCGATCCATTCTTTAGCTTCTGCTTCAGATCCGCTTACAGTTGCAGCAGGTGCTGAAGCTTCTGTTGAAACAACTGTTTCTTCTGCTGCAGGTGCGCTTGCCGCTGGAGCTGCTTCCTCTGCTACTTCTGTAGTTTCTGCTGCTGGAGCTGAAACAGTTTCATCTTGAGCAGCTGGTGCCGCATAAGTAGCTGGCGCTGGTGTTGCAACAGGCGCTACAGGGCCATCGATAACCAACTCTTGACCAACATAAATCAAATGAATGTTGTCGATGTGGTTGTTTTCTGCCAATTTCTCAACAGTTGTGTTGTGAGTTTCAGCGATTTCTGAAAGTGTATCACCTTCTTTAACAGTGTAAGTTGATGATTCTTGAGCAGATACAAATGATGGAGCAAATACTGCAAACAAGGCAGCTACTCCTGCAAGAGTTGTTTTAATCTTTTTAGTTGTTGATTTCATATTTGAAAATTCTCCTTCTTTCTATAGTTCTATCATACCCTTTAAATATTACCGTTTCTTGACACTTTTATGTAGAAATATTACAAAATTATTTTTTATTCCCCTAAACAAGCTATTTTTTGTCACAAAAGATGCTTTTTTATGCTGTTTGTAGTACTAAAAAGGTTTTCATCCACAATTAAAGTCAAGACACCCATTCTTTGATATAATAGAGATAAGAATTTTTATAAGGGGAAACTGATGAAATCACTTCGTTTTCAATCTGTCTTTGATATCATCGGACCAGTTATGATTGGCCCATCTAGTAGCCATACCGCTGGTGCTGTTCGTATTGGGAAGATTGTCTCTTCCATTTTTGATGATACTCCGACAGAAGTCGAATTCCAACTATTTAACTCATTTGCCAAGACCTATCGTGGTCACGGAACAGACCTAGCCCTTGTTGCAGGTATTTTGGGCATGGATACAGATGATCCTGAAATCCCAAACAGTCTGGAGATTGCCCACAAGCGCGGCATCAAGATTGTCTGGACCATTCAGAAAGACAGCAATGCCCCTCACCCAAACACCACTAAAATTACCGTCAAAAATGCTCATAAAACCATCAGCGTGACTGGTATTTCTATCGGTGGAGGAAATATTCAGGTAACCGAACTCAATGGCTTTGCCGTCTCTCTCAATATGAATACACCGACTATCATCATTGTTCATCAAGATATTCCAGGTATGATTGCCCTCGTAACAGAGGCACTTTCCCGCTATGATATCAATATCGCCCAGATGAATGTTACTCGTGAAAAAGCTGGTGAAAAAGCCATTATGATTATCGAGGTTGACAGTCGCAACTGTGATGATGCCATCGAAGAAATTCGAAAAATCCCTCATCTCCACAATGTCAATTTCTTTAAATAGGAGGAAGCATGTTTTATTCTATCAAAGAATTGGTCGAGCAAGCAGATCTGGACTTTCAAGGAAATGTCGCAGAACTCATGATTACAACAGAGTTTGAATTGACAGGTCGCGAACGTGAAGAAGTCTTCCTTCTCATGGAACGCAATCTGGAAGTCATGAAAGCCTCTGTCGAGCTCGGCCTCAGTGAAAACAAATCCCGTAGTGGCCTAACAGGTGGAGACGCGGCCAAACTAGACCGACATCTCAAAAGTGGCAAGGCCTTGTCGGACTTTACCATCCTATCAGCAGCCCGTAATGCCATCGCGGTCAATGAACACAATGCGAAGATGGGCTTGGTCTGCGCTACTCCAACCGCAGGAAGTGCCGGCTGTCTGCCAGCCGTTCTCACTGCTGCTATCCAAAAATTAGACCTTAGCCACGAAGAACAGCTAGATTTCCTCTTTGCTGCTGGTGCCTTTGGACTAGTCATCGCAAACAATGCCTCTATCTCAGGTGCTGAGGGTGGCTGTCAGGCCGAGGTTGGTTCGGCCTCTGCTATGAGTGCTGCCGCCTTAACTCTAGCTGCAGGTGGAACCCCCTATCAGGCTAGTCAAGCCATCGCCTTTGTCATTAAAAATATGCTAGGCCTCATCTGCGACCCCGTCGCTGGTTTGGTTGAAGTTCCCTGTGTCAAGCGCAATGCCATGGGAGCCAGCTTTGCCTTTATCGCAGCAGACATGGCCTTGGCAGGTATCGAGTCTAAGATCCCTGTTGACGAAGTCATCGATGCCATGTACCAAGTCGGATCAAGTCTTCCAACTGCCTTTCGTGAAACGGCTGAGGGTGGACTCGCCGCCACACCTACTGGTCGTCGCCTACAAAAAGAAATCTTCGGAGAATAAGCTTATCTATATCTATTAGGAGAAACTATGCCCTCTATCTCAGCAATCTTTTTTGATCTGGACGGAACCCTGGTTGACAGTTCCATCGGGATCCACAATGCCTTTACCCATACCTTTAAAGAGCTAGGAGTTCCAAGCCCTGATGCCAAAACCATTCGTGGTTTTATGGGACCACCACTTGAAAGTAGTTTTGCAACATGTCTTCCCAAGGAACAAATCTCAGAAGCTGTTCAAATCTATCGTTCTTACTACAAGAAAAAAGGAATCCACGAAGCGCAACTCTTCCCCCGAATAACGGAATTGCTTCAAGAGCTTTCGCAAAACTACCCTCTCTACATCACTACAACAAAGAATACTCCTACTGCTCACGATATGACTAAAAATCTGGGAATCCATCATTTCTTTGATGGCATTTACGGTTCTAGTCCTGAGGCACCTCATAAGGCCGATGTCATTCGCCAAGCCTTGCAGACACATCAACTAGCACCTCAACAAGCTATCATCATCGGCGATACCAAGTTTGATATGCTGGGAGCTCAAGAAACAGGCATTCAGAAATTAGCCGTCACTTGGGGATTTGGAGAGCAAGCAGATTTACTAAACTATCAACCTGATTATATCGCCCACAAACCCTTAGAAGTTTTGGAGTATTTTCAATAACATAGACTGGGCAACAACTCCATCTCAGAAGAAAATGAAAATCTCTACATAACAAAACGCATATTACCAAGGTTCAAGGCCTGATAATATGCGTTTTCTTTTTTATTCAACGTGGGTGGTTTGATTGGCAAAGGCGATAATGGCTTGCTTCAACTCATCTCCACTGAGAGTTCGGAACTCTTCAATCTTTTTATCGATAGCTTCTAGAGGCATAACATTGACCTTACCAACGAAAATCTTATCCATAACCTGATTATCAACGAGTTCGGTTGATACCAAGAGTTCTTCGTAGAGTTTTTCGCCTGGGCGGATTCCAACTTCAACGATTGGAATTTCGCTTTCAGTGTGTCCACTTAGAAGGACCATTTTCTTGGCCAAGTCATAAATCTTGACTGGTTTGCCCATATCAAGGATAAAGACTTCTCCATCCTTGGCATAAGCACCAGCATGGATAACCAAACGGCTAGCTTCTGGAATGGTCATGAAGTAACGGGTCATGCGGAAGTCTGTCACCGTTACAGGACCACCTTCAGCAATCTGACGTTCAAAGACTGGAATAACACTACCACGGCTACCAAGAACATTCCCAAAACGAACTGCACAGTAGGTTGATTGGCTACGTTGGTTAAAGCCAGTGACAATCAACTCAGCCACTCGCTTGGTTGCTCCCATAACATTTGGTGGATTAACCGCCTTATCTGTCGAAATCATAACCATCTTAGGTACTTTGGCTTCATCAACAGCCTTAGCAACATTGTAGGTTCCACGGATATTGTTTTTGAAGGCTTCTTTTGGATTGCGCTCCATCATTGGCACGTGCTTGTGGGCAGCAGCATGATAAACAATAGCTGGCTTGTATTGCTCAAAGACTTGCAAGAGACGGTCATAGTCTTGAATGTCCGCAATCACAGGTACATAATCAATTCCTTGGAACTTACGAATCAATTCATGATAAACGAGGTAGATTGAATTTTCCCCGTGACCGAGCAAGACGATGCGTTCAGGATTAAAGCGACTAACTTGGCGACAGATTTCAGAACCGATTGAACCTCCAGCACCTGTGACTAAGATTGTCTTACCTGTCAGTTCTGCGCCCAGACGCGATTCGTCAAGACGAATTTCCTGACGACCTAAAAGGTCTGTGATATCAATCTTCTGGAAGCCTCCACCTGCTTGGTGAAGTCCCTGAACAACGGTTTCAACCTTAGGCATCTTGTAACATTTGACACCCAGCTTATTACACATCTGCAAGATACGTTCATATTCTGACGGGTCAAGCGACGGAATCGCAACGATAACACGCTCGATTTGATGGCGTTTAGCTAATTCAGGCAGTTCCTCATATGAACCCAAAACAGGGATTCCACCAAGTTTTTGACCCTTTTTCTTAGAATCCTTGTCCAAAATACCGACAAGTTCTAATTCACTGGTTGGATGTTGGTAGCTATCCATAAAGAGGGCCCCACCATCACCAGCACCAATCAAGAAGGTCCGACGGTGTTCTCCATCACCACTTCCCTTTTTGCGTTTGGAGTAGATTAACTGCCAAGTAATCCGTGGCAATAAAATCAAGAAAGTACTCAACAAGATAAAGAGCACGATAAAACGGATGGAGAAGAGAGGCAAGAAGGCATAGCAGATACTATATGACAAGATACTGCTAGCAGTCACACCAAAAAAGATTTTCATAAAATCCGTAATCTTGCTGTAACGACTAATACTAGCGTTCAACCCCCAAAATCCAATCATCAATTGATAAAACAAGAAGGCCAAACTCGTATAGATAATGTAGTCAACAGGTGCTGGATTAATCAAGCCGTAGAATAAGATATAAGATACAATGATGGAAACCACCATACTCAAAATATCAAATATTCCCCAGAAAACCTGTTTTTGTTGTTTATTTAAAATTTCCACCAGATCAATTACATAATCTGTGAGTTTTTTGTTCATCGAAATTTACTCCTCCTTAAAAGAGTTTTACTATATTATTATTTTATCATATTTTAAGTTATTTGGCTTATTTTTCCAAATAAATAACTGTTCCCTTGTACTCCTTCATCCATTTAATCCCTCTAATTAAACCTACAATCGTCCCAAGGCCATAAGCAAAGTGAATGGAAAATAAAAGAAAGGGCATCACAATTAGAAATCCATTTTTATGTTTTAATAAAGTCATAAAAGTGAGCAGTAATAAAAGTAGAAAATAAGCACCTAATAGTAAAATTATAAATAAGAATGTGAATGGTAACAATGCTAGGCTAAACACAAGACTCAAAACAAATAAACAAGGGACATAGTGAAATAGTGATAAACACTTAGGCTGAACATGTGTTGTCAAGCCAATCCACAAACCATTTGAATACTTTTGATGCAGCATTTTCTTGAATGTTGGTCGAATATACTGATAAGATAGAATACTTGGGCTATAACGGATTTTATAACCATGCTCTCGAATTCTATAATGAATATCATTATCTTCAGTTCGGCCAAGTTGCTCATTTACTAAACCGACCTTCTGGAAGACCTCTCGCTTATACATCCCATGAAAAATGGAAGAAACATATCTATCCTCAGAACTATTTCGGTAATTGGCAATGCTACTACCAAACATATTTTCCTCAACAAGATGCAAGGTCTCTGCCCATTTCCCCTTTCCTTCAACAATCGTCGGTCTAGGTCCCCCACAGACAGATTCACCTTGTTGAATAACAGCCACATTATTCATTACAAAACTCTCAGTAACTTTTGAATGAGCATCAATTTTTAAAATAAGGTCTCCTGCAGAATGTTTAACGCCCAAGTTAAAACCACTAGCTTGATTTTTCTTAGGATTGTTATACAATCTAATTGAGTTAAAGTCTGTATCTTCTTTTATAAATTCCTGAATGATAGCTGTGGTCCCATCCGTGGACATAGCATTTATAAATAGAATTTCAATATTCTCTTTAGGATAGGTTTGATTTTTTAAGTCTTCAATTAGACCAGGTAAATATTTTTCTTCATTGTATGCACTGATTACAATGGATACGAGAAGACTTTCAACATTTTGAGTCACTACTACTCTCCTGAATTTTTCCTTCCACTATTTTATCATAATTTTCAAGACTTTCCCATTTTTATCTTGAAAGCCAGAAACCTTACTTGACATTATAGGGAAAAAACCTTAAAATAAGCTGTTATTAAAATCAGCTAGGAGAGGTAATATATGAAAAAGCAATCACTCTTTTTTGTTCCAGGTATTATCCTGATTGGTGTTTCCTTGCGGACTCCTTTTACTGTTTTACCCATTATTTTGGGAGATATTTCGCAAGGGCTGGGAGTCGAGGTTAGTTCACTTGGTGTCCTGACCAGCCTTCCTCTCCTCATGTTTACCCTCTTCTCGCTCTTTTCTACCCGACTGGCTCAGAAAATCGGCTTAGAGCATCTCTTCACCTACAGCCTTTTCTTCTTGACCATCGGTTCTCTGATTCGACTAATCAATCTGCCCCTGCTCTATCTAGGAACCTTGATGGTTGGGGCAAGTATCGCAGTCATCAATGTTCTGCTTCCTAGTCTTATCCAAGCCAATCAACCAAAGAAAATTGGTTTTCTGACCACCTTATATGTAACCTCTATGGGGATTGCGACGGCTCTGGCTTCCTATCTAGCTGTGCCCATTACACAAGCCAGTTCTTGGAAAGGACTTATCATCCTCCTCACCCTGCTCTGCCTAGCAACTTTTTTGGTCTGGCTGCCTAATCACCGCTATAATCACAGACTGGCTCCACAAACCAAACAAAAAAGCAAAGCAAAGGTCATGCATAATAAACAGGTCTGGGCAGTGATTGTCTTTGCAGGTTTTCAGTCCTTGCTCTTTTACACCGCTATGACCTGGCTACCTACCATGGCTATCCATGCAGGCCTATCCAGTCACGAAGCTGGCTTACTGACTTCTATCTTCTCTCTGATTAGCATTCCTTTTTCAATGACCATCCCAAGCCTGACAACCAGTTTATCTACTCGTAACCGTCAGCTCATGCTCACTCTGGTTTCACTAGCTGGTGTGGTCGGCATTTCCATGCTCTTCTTCCCAATCAATAATTTCATTTACTGGCTTTCCATCCATCTCCTCATCGGAACCGCAACCAGCGCCCTCTTCCCTTATCTCATGGTCAACTTTTCACTCAAGACAAGCGCCCCTGAAAAGACTGCCCAATTGTCTGGTTTGTCTCAAACAGGAGGCTATATCCTAGCAGCCTTTGGGCCAACCCTCTTTGGTTACAGTTTTGACCTTTTCCACTCTTGGGTGCCAGCTGTAGCTGCCCTCTTACTCGTCGATATCATCATGACCGTGGCCCTCTTTACAGTAGACAGAGCTGATAAAATCCTCTAAACTTCTAGTTTTAGCTAGAAGTTTTTTATATATAAAAATTTTATACATTTCTCTTGACAGGGCTTTCATTTAGATGTACAATGTATGTGTAGAAAAATTATATATAAAAATCTTACACATTAGAAAAGGAGGTTCCCCATGTACTTTCCAACATCCTCTGCCTTGATTGAATTTCTCATCTTGGCCGTACTGGAGCAGGATGATTCTTATGGTTATGAGATTAGCCAAACCATTAAGCTGATCGCTAATATCAAAGAATCTACACTCTATCCCATTCTCAAAAAATTGGAGGGCAATAGCTTTCTGACAACCTATTCTAGAGAGTTCCAAGGTCGCATGCGCAAATACTACTCCTTGACAAATGGTGGTATAGAACAGCTCGTGACCCTAAAAGATGAATGGGCACTTTATACAGACACCATCAATGGCATCATAGAAGGGAGTATCCGCCATGACAAGAACTGAATACCTGACTCAGCTAGAACTCTATCTCAAAAAACTGCCTCAGGCTGACCAAATTGAAGCCATGGACTATTTCAGGGAACTCTTTGATGATGCTGGAGTCGAAGGAGAAGAAGAACTCATCGCTAGCTTGGGAACTCCCAAAGAAGCAGCCCACGAAGTTCTCTCCAATCTTCTCGATAAAAAAATCAATGAAGCGCCCGCTCAAAAAAATAACCGACAAATTTTACATATCGCCTTGTTAGCCCTCCTTGCAGCACCCATCGGTATTCCTCTGGGAATCGCCATCCTCGTGGCTCTGTTCGGAATTCTTGTGGCTGCTTTGACTGTCATTCTGGCTTTCTTTGCAGTTTCCATACTTGGTATCATCGGCGGATTTCTATTTTTAGTTGAAAGTTTCACTGTCCTCGCCCAAGCTAAATCAGCCTTTATCTTGATTTTCGGTTCTGGTTTACTGGCCATCGGTGCTTCGTCTCTGGTCTTACTAGGCATTTCCTATGTAGCCCGCTTCTTCGGCCTACTCATTGTTCGCCTGGTGCAATTTGTTCTTAAAAAAGGAAAGAGAGGTGACCAGCATGCGTAAATGGACAAAAGGATTTCTCATTTTTGGTGTGGTGACTACCGTTATCGGCTTTATCTTGCTTTTTGTAGGCATCCAATCTGACGGGATTAAGAGCCTACTTGCCATGTCCAAGGAGCCTGTCTATGATAGTCGGATGGAAGAGTTGACCTTTGGCAAGGAAGTCGAAAACCTAGAGATTACTCTCCACCAACACGCGCTGACCATCACAGACTCTTTCGATGATCAAATCCACATTTCTTACCATCCATCTATTTCTGCTAACCATGATCTTATCACAAATCAGAACGATAAAACGCTGAGCCTAACGGATAAAAAACTGTCTGAAACTCCATTTCTCTCTTCTGGAATTGGCGGGATTCTCCATATCGCAAGTAGCTACTCTAGTCGTTTTAATGAAGTTATTCTCCAAGTTCCAAAGGGAAGAAGTCTAAAAGGGATCAACATCTCAGCAAATCGCGGTCAAACCAGTATCACTAATGCTAGTCTTGAAAATGCGACCATCAATACCAATAATAGCTATCTCCTCCGAATTGAAGGAAGTCGTATCAAAAACAGTAAACTCACAACACCAAATATTATCAATATCTTTGATACAGACCTTACAGATAGTCAGCTAGAGTCAACAGAACATCACTTCCACGCTGAAAATATCCAAGTTCACGGCAAGGTGGAATTAACTTCTAAAGACCATCTCTCAATCACTCTGACGCAAAAAGAAAGCCAACGAATTAATTGGGACATCTCAAGTAACTATGGTTCTATCTTACAAGCCACAAGAGAAAAACCTGGATCAAAATACACAGAATTAAGCAACCCTTACAAAACTGAAAAAGCTGGTGTCAAGGATCAACTCATTGCTAGAGCTGATAATGATATCACTCTAGTATCCACACCAATCAGACGTTGACAAAAGCGCTTACATCTGCTACTATGGAAGCATATTTACCTAACTAAAAAGGAGGTTCTACCATGAAACAAGAATGGTTTGAAAGTAATGATTTTGTAAAAGCAACAAGCAAGAACAAACCTGATGAACAGTCCCAAGATGTTGCAGACAAGGCTGAAGAAAGGATAGCCGATCTCGATACACCAATTGAAGAAAATACTCAGTTAGAGGAGGAAGTCTCTCAAGCTGAAGCCGAACTAGAAAACCAGCAAGAAGAGAAAATTGAAACTCCTGAAGACAGTGAAGCGAGAACAGAAATAGAAGAAAAGAAGGCATCCAGTTCTACTGAAGAAGAGTCAGACATTTCTAAAGAAACAGAAAAAGTCACTATAGCTGAAGAGAGTCAAGAAGCACTTCCTCAGCAAAAACCAACCACGAAAGAGCCCCTTCTTATCAGTCAATCCTTAGAAAGTCCCTATATCCCCGACCAAGCTCCAAAATCTACGGATAGATGGAAAGAGCAAGCGCTTGATTTTTGGTCTTGGCTAGTGGAAGCAATCAAATCTCCTACAAGCAGTCTTGAAACAAGTAGCACACACAGTTACACAGCCTTTCTTTTGCTCATTCTGTTTTCTGCATCTTCCTTTTTCTTTAGTATCTACCACATCAAACAAGCCTACTATGGACATATAGCAACTATCAACAGCCACTTCCCTGAACAATTTGCTTCATTAAATCTCTTTTCGATTATCTCTATCCTAGTAGCAACAACACTCTTCTTCTTTTCATTCCTCTTGGGTAGTTTCGTGGTGAGACGATTTATCCACCAAGAAACTGACTGGACCCTAGAAAAGGTTCTCCAACAATATAGTCAACTCTTGGCAATTCCAATCATCCTCACTGCTATTGCTAGTTTCTTTGCCTTCTTTGATAGCCTACGATTTACAGCCCTCTTGTGTGTGATTAGCATTGGAATCATTCTGCTTGCTAGCCTTCATATCATTACAAGACCTAGTCAAGCAAGTGAAACTGACTCCTTCTATCAATTATTCTTGTCTGTCCTTGTGAACGGAGTCATTATCCTCCTCTTCTTTGTAGCTGAAGTGGCACTGATTGGAGATTATCTTCGTATCTTGGCCTTTCTTTAAGATTCAATCCTGTCATCCATGGCAGGATTTTTTCTATATCAAAAAGCAAGTCAATTGACCTGCTTCTGCTTTACTTTTCTTGTGCTAATGTTTTAAAATCTTTTTCTAAGATGGGTTGTATTTCTAATTGATTGGCGTCTAGTTGGTGGTAAGATGCTGATGGTAGTGACTCTAGGAATTTTGCATAGTCTAAGCGAGCAATGGCTTCATAGTCTTCTGGTTTAGAGCCATCTCCTGTGATTTGAACCAAGTCAATCTCCCACTGCACTTCCTTATCCACCAATTGCTCAATATAGGCAGCAGGAACAAATGGTTCTCTCGGTAAAACGGTCTTGACCCCTTGAGCCAGATGGTAAACACCGTGAACTTGTCCTTCTCCATCCTGATAGAAGGAAACTCTTGCAAAGTAAGCATCTGTCTCTTGAACCGCACGCACACGCGCTTCAAATTGAACCAAGCCATCTTCCCCTAAAAAGCTTTTCAAATCCTCATGACTAAAGAAAACAGGATTAAAAATTCCTTGGCAAATCGTAAAACGAGCCGCAGTGTCTGCAATATGAGCTTGAATACTTGCTTGGAAATAAGCTTCAAAGTCAAATCCATCTAGTCCTTCAACCTCAGTTCCTGTATAAGCAAGCAGGGCTTCTAAAAATGACTTGATAATCTGCCAGTCTGTCTTCGTTAGTAGGTCAGGAAGATCGATACGGTAAGCCTTTTGACCATCAACATAACTAACTTTAAAGAGAAATTGTGATTGGCCCACTATCGCACACTCGATATACTCGAGACGGTTAAGAGGTTGACGGAGATAGACTGCATCATAGCTATGTGACTCCAAACCATCTACCAAGGCCAAGATAGACTTGGCAGTCAAAATTTCCTGTTCTCCTAAAATGCTCTGTTTATTTGGAATAAAAAATGTTTTCGTCATAACTGAACTCCTTTGAAATCGTTTACATATAGTATACCTTATTTTCCTGAAAGATACAGAAACAAACTTTAGATTTTTGAGTAAAAAGCATAGAAAAACAGCCCCTGAGGACTGTTTGATCTTATACAGTAGCTACTTGATCCAAGCTTTCACCGATAGCAGCTAGGCGCTCGACAACTTCAGCTTGTGTCAATTCATTTTCTGAAACATAGCGGTTACGTGGGTGAACACGGCACTCGTGTGAGCATCCACGAAGGTACTTGTCTTCATTTT